>Ga0116216_10000290_pt1 | contig 44814 bp, 37 predicted proteins | sample Sb_taG_11_FD_89696 | JGI IMG/M metagenome (GOLD analysis project Ga0116216, IMG submission 89696) | Peat soil microbial communities from Weissenstadt, Germany - Sb_50d_3_AS metaG | ecosystem: Environmental > Terrestrial > Soil > Wetlands > Peat | place: Germany: Weissenstadt | collected 2010-09-21
AAGGCGAGGCGAAGACATGAGGGTTTTGCCCGATTATCCCTCGCCCTATCAGATTGGCTCCCACCCACCTAGCAAATTTGAAATCCTTGCGCCTCTAGTTTCTCGCCAGACGTAGGGATGATGGAGGCGCAGTCAGCGGAGCGGAACGAGGGGCCCTGGAGACTGAGAATCGCGCTCAACCACCAGCGGCATCGATACGGCTCGCGCCCGCCGCCGTGGTCGAGCGGTCGTCGACCTTTGAACTGTACCCCTTACCCTCATAGGCCAGGGCGCCCCCAGTGACCGATGCCACGGCCGCTAGAGAAGCGACCTATCGACGGACTCGGGATCGAATCTCGACCGATCAGTATCCCTCCGGGACGAACTTAAAGGGATAGTTGGGCTCCTTGTAACCGTGCGCTTTCTGCCTCTTGGGCAATTTCACTTTTTCCCTTCGTACCTCTTTGTAGGGAACTTGGCTGAGGAAGTGAGAAATGATGTTCAGCCGAGCGCGCTTCTTGTCGTCGGATCGGGTAACCCACCAGGGCGACCAGGACACATCCGTCGCGGCGAACATTTCATTCCGCGCCCGCGAGTAGTCGTACCAGCGGCGGTAGGACTCAAGATCCATCGGCGAGAGCTTCCAGATCTTGCGACCATCGTGGATGCGGGCCTCGAGCCGACGAGTCTGCTCGTCCGGGCTGACCTCGAGCCAGTACTTGAGAAGGATGATTCCCGAATCGATCATCAGCCTTTCGAAAATGGGTGCGAGCTGAAGGAAGCGCGCGACGCCTTCCTCGCTGCAGAAGCCCATCACGCGTTCGACGCCCGCCCGGTTGTACCAGCTCCGATCGAAGATCACGACCTCTCCGGCCGCGGGAAAATGCGGCATGTACCGCTGGAGGTACATTTGCGTTTTCTCACGCTCCGTCGGACTCGGCAATGCGACGACCCGGAAAACCCGAGGGCTCACCCGCTCGGTGATGGCCTTAATGACCCCGCCTTTCCCAGCGCCGTCGCGTCCCTCGAAGACGAGGCAGACCTTGGCCCCCTCGCGTCTTACCCACTCTTGCAGCTTGACCAACTCCACATGCAACTTGGCAAGTTGCTCTTCATAGGCCTTCCCCTTCATCTTTTCATTGGAGGGCGCACCCTTTTCCGTCTTCTCCCTCTTGCCGGCAGGCATACACGCTCCCTTTCCTGTTGTGTTGCCCAGTTCCGAATCGGCGCCTCAGCTTCTTCCGGCGCCCGGCCCGCGCGAAAGCGCACGCACACTCCGAGGTCGCGGCACCTCGTAGAGAAAGCGGCTGGTCAAATCCTCGCGGGGCGTTTGGATGTTGAAGGGCGGACCCGACCGAGTCAATAAGACGCGGATGAGGCCCTGCGTCACCTTCCGTGCAGCGATCTCGTATCAACGCGTCCTCCACCCACGAGACGAGGTCTCCCGCCCGTTCAGGAGACGAACTACGCGTAGCCCTGGTAGCCTCGCCGTTCGGCCTCCAGGAACCCGTCACCGAGACAGGGAGGCGCGAACCCAAGGAGCCTACCGCCATGCCGCACGATCCCGTTCTCGCTCAGATCGTGCGCCGCTACAGAAGCGACAGCCGCTTCCCCATCTCAGCCCTCGGGATGGGCCTATTGCTCTTGCTGACGGCACGGCCCGCACTCGGCGCCGAAGCAGGGGTCGCGTCCCTCGACTGGTCGCGACTCCTGATGGCTCTTTTTGGCGGGCTCGCCCTCTTCCTCTTCGGGCTCGACATGCTGTCGGAGGGGCTCAAGAAAGCGGCGGGCCAAACTCTCCGCACAGCGCTCGGACGACTCACGAAGAACCGATTCGCAGGGGCCCTGACGGGCGCATTTGTCACCGCGGTACTCAACTCATCGTCCGTGACGACGGTGCTCGTCGTCGGCTTCGTGACAGCGGGTGTCATGACTCTCGCCCAGTCCGTCGGCGTCATCATGGGAGCGAATATCGGCAGCACTGCGACGGCGCAACTTCTCGCGTTCAATCTCTCGGCCTGGGCGCTGGTCCCCGTTGCGGTGGGCTTCTTTCTGCTCTTCGCCGGAAGAGCCGACCGGACTCGCGAAATGGGAACGATGATCATGGGTCTAGGTCTCGTTTTCTACGGAATGGGGGTGATGAGCGACGGCATGAAGCCGCTCCGGACCCACCCGCCGTTTATCGAGATCCTGCAAAAGATGGAGCGGCCCGTCTTTGGCATCTTTGCAGGCGCCCTGTTCACGGCGCTCGTGCAGTCTTCCGCAGCGACCGTCGGAATCGCAATCGCCATGGCCACCGAGGGACTGCTGAGCCTCCCGGCCGGCATCGCGCTCGCCCTTGGCTCGAACATCGGCACCTGCGTCACCGCTCTCCTGGCAGCGATCGGTAAGCCCACCGAAGCCATCCGCGCGGCCGTGGTCCATCTGCTGTTCAATGTGGTCGGCGTTCTGGTGTGGATCGGCTTCATTCCGCTCCTCGCGAGCCTCGCGGTCTCGATCTCGCCCGAGTCTTCCGAGCTCGAGGGCGCGGCTCGCGCCGCCGCGGAGGTTCCGCGTCAGATCGCCAACGCCAACACGCTCTTCAATGTGGCGAACACCCTTCTCTTCATCCCATTCACGGGCTGGTTCGCGCGCCTCGCCGAGTGGCTGGTGGCCGCGCGATCGAAGCCTTCGCGGGTCCTCGTGCAGCCGCAGTATCTCGATGAGGCGGCGCTCGCCGCGCCATCCCTCGCACTCGAGGGCGTCCGCCTCGAGATCGGAGAGATGGGTGAGATTGCCGCAGAGATGCTGGAGGCCATCGGGCCCGCGCTACGCGACCGGTCGCTCTCGTCTCTGGACGCCATCGCCCTGCGCGACGACGACGTGGATGTCCTCGAGGCGGCCCTCCTCGAGTACCTGGGCAAAATCCGCCAGCGAAGCCTTACGGAGGAAGACAGCCGGGAGCAGCAGAGGCTCGTGGCTGCGACTCTCCACCTCGAGGGGCTCGCCGATGTGGTTGCGAGCGATCTCGTGGAGCTTGCCCGAAGCGCGGGAGATCAGCGCGGGGAGCCCGCGGGCGAGCTCCGCGGATTGCTCGAGGGGCTCTACGAAGCGGTCTCGCGGGCTGTCCGTCTCGCAGTCGAGGCAGTGCGCAATCGGGATGCCACCGCCGCTGCGGAGGTCGTGAGGATGCGGGAGACCATCCGCGAGGAGGCTGAACATCTCCTGGCACGGCAGGCACAACAGCTCGAGGATGAGGCTCCCGATGACCTCCTGCGGGTGCGCCTTCGGGTGTCCTTCGTGGACCAGATGCGGCGGATCTATACGCTGGCCCGGCGTGTTGCGGAGGTCGATCTCCCTCCGGCGCTGAGCCGGCGCCGTTGAGTCTCGGCCGCGGCGACGCTGACAAGGTTTGCGATCGAATACGAACCTGTGCTGCCGAAGGAAAGGCGCAAGCCCCTCGCTTGCGTCCGCGGAAGGTCCTCTGGCAGGGACCGCGCATGGACCACCCGCGGATGGGGAGAAGACCGACCGGTCCCGAGGGCGCGAGAAGACGGCAGTGCGTCTTCGCTCTCCGCCCGTTCTCGGCGGTTGTTTTGCGCGCTGGGATGCCTCCACCTTTCTGCAACGTCGATGTCCACCGTGGTTCGCAGCCTTCCTGTGTCCACGGTCGCTCGCGATGTCAGGGGGAGGGGCAAAACCCGCTAGAAGCGGTTCCACCGCTCTCCGGTCCCGACCCGGCGATCCGGCTACCGTACGACCTGCGCCTCAAGCGGCGAGATCTGTGAAGCCTGCAAGGGTAGAATGGCCGAGCGGGTGAGTGACGCGGGCCTGGAACCTAGCGGTTAGAGGAGTAATCCGTGGCAAGTTTCTTTGTGAACCGGCCCATCGTGGCCATGGTCATCTCGATCGTCATGGTGATTCTGGGCGTCGTCGCCATGGTGCAGCTCCCGGTGGCGCTCTACCCGAACATTGCTCCACCCGAAATCCTGCTGACCGCCACCTACGTCGGTGCCGACGCGCTCACCCTCGAGCAATCTGTCGCGACGCCCATCGAGCAGCAGATGAGCGGCGTCGACAAGATGATTTACATGTACTCGACGAACGCCAGCACCGGCGGTCAGATGAACCTTCGGGTGGACTTCGATCTCACCTCCAACCCGAACATGGACCAGGTGCTGACCCAGATGCGCTTCTCCCAGGCCCAGTCGCAGCTTCCCCCCGAGGTCGCGAACCAGGGCGTCACGATCAAGACTTCCACGACGAGCCCCATGGCACTCTTTTCGATCAATTCGCCGAAGGGGAGCCGCGATGCGCTCTTCCTCGCAAACTACGCCTACATCAACCTCAACGACGCGATGACGCGCGTCCCGGGCGTGGGCCAGGTGACGATCTTCGGTGCGGGGCAGTACGCCATGCGAATGTGGGTACGGCCCGACACACTGGCCAAGCTCAATATCACGGTGAGCGAGATCATCCAGGCGATCAAGAGTCAGAACACGGTGAATCCTGCAGGACAGGTGGGCGGAGAGCCGGTGCCAGCGGGGCAGGAGTTCACGTATACGGTACGAGCGCAGGGCCGGCTGCTGAACCCGGAACAGTTCGGACAGATTATCGTTCGTGCGAACCCCGATGGCTCGCTCGTCCGTGTAACCGACGTGGCGCGAATCGAGCTCGGCGCGCAGACCTACAGTATGCAGGGGCGTCTTGACGGGAGTCCCGCAGCCGTCGTAGCGATCTATCAGAGTCCCGGCTCGAACGCGATCGATACCTTCCGCGCCGCCAAGCAGCTGATGGACGAGGCGAAGACACGCTTCCCAGCGGACGTGGACTACACGGTCTCCCTCAACACGACACTCGCCGTCACCGAGGGAATCCAGGAGATCGTAAAAACGCTCTGGGAAGCGCTCGTCCTCGTCATCCTTGTCGTCTTCATTTTCCTCCAAGGCTGGCGCGCAACCCTGATTCCTCTCCTCGCCGTACCCGTCTCGTTGGTGGGTACCTTCGCACTCTTTCCATTGCTCGGCTTCTCAATCAACACGCTCTCGCTCTTCGGGCTGGTCCTCGCGATCGGCCTCGTGGTCGACGATGCCATCGTGGTCGTGGAGGCCGTCGAGCACCACATCGAACACGGCCTCTCGCCTCGGGACGCGACGTTAAAGGCGATGTCGGAGGTGTCGGGCCCGGTCATCGCGATTGCCCTCATCCTCTCCGCGGTCTTCGTCCCGACGGCGTTCATCCCGGGGATTACCGGTCGCCTCTACCAGCAATTCGCGGTCACCATCGCGCTCTCCGTCATGATTTCGGCTTTCAACGCGCTCACGCTCTCGCCTGCGCTCTCCGCACTCCTGCTCAGGCCGCGAAAGGAGGCGCGCGGCCCGCTCGGCGCCTTCTTCCGCTGGTTCAATCACTGGTTCGGGCGGGCGACTGATGGTTACGTCAGCGGCTGCCGCCTGCTCATCCATAAAACGCTTTTTGCATTCGCGCTGCTCGGTCTGTTTACGGCGTTTGCCGGGGTCTTCGGCGCGCGGCTCCCGTCGAGTTTCATTCCTGAAGAGGATCAGGGCTACCTGTACGCCAACGTGCAGCTTCCGCCCGCTTCCTCTCTCCAGCGTACCGCCGATGTGTGCACGAAGATCGAGGCGATCTTGAAGGAGACGCCCGGCATCGAGCATTTCACAACGATTGCCGGCTTAAGCCTTCTCAGCACGGTGACCACCACCTACAACGCTTTTTATTTCCTTACGCTTGAGCCTTGGCACGAGCGCGACGCCAAGGGCCTCACAGCGGCCGTGATCATGCGACAGCTGAACGCGAAGCTGGCCACCCTCCCGGATGCCCAGGCGGTCGTCTTCTCCCCGCCCGCCATCCCGGGGGTCGGTACCTCAGGCGGGGTCTCCTTCATGCTCGAGGACCGCTCGGGAGCGGGCATCGGCTTTCTGGCGGAGAACACCGCGAAGCTCCTCGAGGCCGCACGCAAACGCCCGGAGTTCACGGGCCTGTTCACGACGCTTTTGCCAAGCGTTCCCCAGGTCTTTGCCGATGTAGACCGTGAGAAGGTGCTGAAGCAGGGCATCGATCTCTCCACGGTCTACCAAACCCTGCAGACCTTCATGGGTGGGTACTTCGTCAACTACTTCAACCAGTTCGGGCGCGTCTGGCAGGTCTACGTGCAGGCGGAGGGCGACTACCGCACGGAGGCCCAGAACGTGGGCCAGTTCTATGTGCGCAATCGGGACGGGGATGCGGTTCCGCTCTCTACGCTCGTGAGCCCGCGCACGACGAATGGGCCGGAGTTCACGGTGCGCTTCAACGAACACCAAGCCGCACAAATCAACGGAATCTTGGCACCCGGTTACAGCACGAACCAAGGTATGCGCGCGCTGGAGGAGGTCTTCGCAGAGACCATGCCGCCCGCCATGGGCTACGACTACATGGGGATGTCGTTTCAGGAGAAGGTCGCCTCGCAGGGAGTCCCCGCGAGCGTGATCTTCGCTTTCTCGCTCCTCATGGTCTTTCTCATCCTGGCGGCGCAGTATGAGAGCTGGTCGCTTCCCTTTAGCGTGTTGCTCGTGACGCCGATTGGGGTTTTCGGCGCCTTCCTGCTGCTTTGGCTGCGGGCGTTCGAGAACAACGTCTTCGCGCAGGTCGGTCTCGTGATGTTGATCGGGCTCTCGGCGAAAAACGCCATCTTGATTGTGGAGTTCTGCAAGCTCGAGTACGAGAAAGGGACGCCTCTGATCGAGGCGGCGCTGGCCGGAGCGAAGCTGCGGCTGCGGCCCATCCTCATGACGGCCTTCGCGTTCATTCTCGGCGTGGTGCCCCTCGTGGTGGCGACGGGCGCAGGAGCGATCTCTCGGCAGACGCTCGGGACGACGGTCCTCGGCGGCATGCTGGCGGCCAGCGTGCTCGCGATCTTCCTGGTCCCGGTCTCGTTCGTCGTGGTGGAACGGCTCTCGAAACGCAGCGAGGAGAAGGGCCCGGTGGAGAGCCCGGCGGTCGCCCCCGCGCCCTCGGAGCCCTGAAGACCGCCTACGGGCTCGGCGCGGGTGCGGGGGTTGGAGTCGTCGGGGTTCCAGGCATCGCGTCGAGCGACCAGCCGCCGCCGAGCGCCTTGTAGAGCAGCACTACCGCGAGGAGCTGGTCGCGCTCAACTTGCGCCAGGGTGGTCTCCGCCGGGAAGAGCTGCTGCTGGGCGTCCAGCACCTCGATGTAGTTGGCGAGCCCATCGGTGTAGCGGAGCAGGGAAAGGCGCACCGACTCCTCCAGTGCGGTCACCGCCACAATCTGCTGCTCGCGCGACTCGACCAGCTTCTGCCGTGCCGCCAGTGCGTCGGACACTTCTTGCAGGGCGGTGAGCACCGTTCCCTGATAAAGAGCCTGGGTTTCCTCGAGCGTCGCCCGCGCGCCCTTGTAGGTGTAGTAAAGCTGTCCACCCCGAAAGAGGGGCCCTGCCGCTTGGCCGGCGATGCCCCAGATCCCCGTCCCCTTCGTCAAGAGATTCGAGAGCTGGGTGCTCTGGCTGCCGTAGAGACTGGTGAGGCCGATCGTGGGCAGGAAGTTTGCGATCGAGACCCCCACGTTCGCGTTCGCGGAATAGGCGATCTCCTCGGCTTGGACGAGATCGGGCCGTCTTTCGAGCAGGGCCGACGGCAAGCCTGCGGGCACCTCGGGGGACGGCACCTTCTGATCGATCAACGACGTGCCGCGCGGGATCGGACCCGGGGGTCGGCCGAGCAGCACGCAGAGCTGATCCTCCTGAGCGACGATCTGCGCCTCCAGTCTCGGAACTGTCGCAGCAGCCTGGGCGAGGGCAGCCCGGGTGCGCTCGACCTCGAGCTTCGAGGCGACGCCGCCTTGGAACTGCCGCGTGAAGAGCGCGAGCGTCTTTTGGAAGGTATCCACCGAGTTGCGGGTGATCTCAAGCTCCGCGTCGAGCTCCCGCAGCTCGAAGTAGGCCTGCGCGACCCCCGCGACGAGCGAGAGGATGACGCCTCGTCGCGCGGCGTCGGTCGCCAAGAACTGCCCCTGCGCCGCCTGCGTGGCCCGGCGGATGCGTCCCCAAATGTCGATCTCCCATGAGACGTTGAGCGCCGCAACAAAAAGGTTTGACGTACTCCCAATGCCCGTCACGGCGCCCGTCGGCTGCCCGCCGAAACTCGTCCCTCTTCCTCGCGAGGCGATGAAGTCGTAGCCGAACTGCGGGAAAAGCTCGGAACGCGCGACCCCCACGCCTGCGTACGATTCCTCGACGCGCGCCACCGCGACACGGAGGTCGTAGTTGTTCTGCAGGGATTCCTGGATCAGGGCCACGAGCGTCGGGTCATTGAACACCTCCCACCACGGAAGATCGGCGAGGGACGACGCAGAGGGCGGCGCCGCCTCACCCCGAAAGCTCTCGGGGGAGGCAAGGGGGGGACGCTCATAGTTGGGACCCACGGCGCAACCCGAGAGGGCGAGCGCGGCGGCCAGCGCGGCCGGTGAACCGGCCCAGGCGATCCTGCGACGCATGTCCTAGCCGGTGGCTCTGGCGGACGCTGAGGAGGTGGTAGCCGCCGAGGGGGGGCTCGCGCCAGCGCCTCCCGGCGCAGCGGTCTCGACATTCACTTGCACGCCGTCCCGCACCTTCTGCAGCCCCTCGATGATCACGCGTTCGTGGGGCTCGAGGCCCTTCTCGATGATCCAGAGGTTTTCGAAGCGACTGCCCGGCTCCACGTTGCGAATCGAGACCTTGTTGTCCTTGTCCACCACCGCGACGTGATAGGTGCCCTGGAGCTCAGAGACTGCGCGCTGAGGCACGAGCAGCGCTCCTTTCTTGAGGGACGTGACGGCGCGGACCTTTGCGTATCCACCAGGTCGCAGAAGATTCCCTGGGTTCGGAAACTCTCCCTTGACGAGCAGCGTTCCGGTTCTCTCATCCACCTGCCGGTTCACGAAGATGAAGGTGCCGCGTTGGGGGTAGGAGGCACCATTGGTGAGAATGAGCTCGAGGCCTCCGGGCTTGCCGCGGGTGTCCGGTGACGCTCCCTGGCCCTTTTCCTCACCTCCGCCCGGCGCGGACGCGGTGCTCGTTTCGGGCAGGCGGTCCGCCAGCGCGAGGTATTCGCGCTCGCTCACGGGGAAGGCGACGCGGATGGGGTCCACCTGAGACACGCTGGTGAGGATGGTGCTCTCACTGATCAGGTCGCCCACCTGGCCTTGGGCTGCCCCCGCGATCCCGTCGATCGGCGACTCAACCTTGGTCCACTGCAGGTTCAAGATCGCCTGGTCCAGGTTCGCCTTGGCCGAGAGCACCGCGGCCGCGTTTGCGTCGCGAAGCTGTGTTGCGTTGTCGAGCTCGCGCTGACTGACCGCCCCTTCCCTAGCGAGGGGCGTGTAGCGGGCGACATTGATTTCGGACATTTTCAAAAGCGCCTGCTGGCGCTCGAGCTGGCCCTTGGCTTGCTCAAGCGCGGCCAGATAGGGACGAGGATCGATCAGGAAGAGAAGGTCGCCCTGCCGGACGTAACTGCCCTCGTTATAGCGTCGCGCCTGCAGGTATCCGGTGACCCGGGCGCGGATCTGGGCGGTGATCTGCCCCTCGAGCGTTCCGACCCACTCTCCGGTAATCGGCACGTCCCTCTGGAGAACCTCGGTCACCACGACGTCGATAGGCCCAGCTTGGCGCTGGGGCTCGCTCTTGCACGCGGAGAGAAGGCTGAGCGCTACAAGGAGGAACCCGGTGTTCGCGAAGTTCCTCGTCAAAACGCCCCCACCTTCTCCCGCGAATGAAGGCGCGACTATACCATTCGCGAGCGTAGATCCCCCAGAACTCAAGAGGCCACAAAGGGCTCGTGAAGCACCGGTCTTTACGTCCACACCCCTACCGAGCAGCTCGGTGGCAAACGTCCGACCCATGAGATGCAGCCCGGGGCACAGGCTGCGACGCCCACGGCTGGGTGAAAAGTAGGGGCCGTCTGGGGCCGTCCGCCCGTCGCCGATGCAGCCCGTTACCGCTCCTTACCATGCTTCTCCTGCAAGTTTGCGTCCTTGCTGGGGGTCTCGGCGTCATGCGGACCTGAAACTATTGCCAATACCTCGTGCCTTCTCTTGTCCTTCTTTGTCCGCTGCTCTCTTTCCCTTGGGTTCTCCTTCATAGGCATCATTGTTCCCCAAGAATCACCCGCAGCGTACTAGGCTAGTTCCTGTTGATTGGGGCACTTCCCGCCGAAGTTCGGCATAGCCGAAGGCGACGAACCGCAGGCAGGCGAGCGGGAAGGAGGCTCGGCGAGGCTAAGATCGGCCGGGTTTTGCGAGCTGGCTCGCAGCGCAGGCGATTTCGGCGCGTGGATCTCCTACTGCGGAGGGACAGGGCAGGCAAGGTTTGGCGGACGGTCGCTCGACGTCAGTGGCGAGCGAGCATGAGCAAGTTGTGGGCGAAGATGGTCATGCCCACCGTGGCTACGAAGTGCTCCCAGCCTTTGTTGAAGCAGCGGCCCAGGCGCAAGATGCGCTTAAGAAACGAGATCGTCCCTTCCACGCCCGCGCGAAAGGCTTGGGCATGGCGGAAAAGAGGATCGCTCTCTCGTGCGGTTTCCTGCGATGTGCGCATTCCCTTCTTTGCGATCGAGACGACGGGAATACTCTGCTCGAGCTCTTGAATCCTCTCCATGCTCTCGTAGTAGCCTTGTCCGCAGTGAGCTGCGCGGGAAGGCTCCCGAACAGAGCGTGGTGACTGGCGAGGGCAGGCGAGAGGAGCGCGTGCTCTGTGGGCTTGTGGGCAAAGGCCTCATAGTCCGTGATGAACTTCCCGGGGACCTGCTGGATCTGGATCATGTGGCCGAACTCGATCTCCTTGCCGGCGTTGCCGCGTTTGAGCAGCTCCGTATGCGGCTCGAAGAGACTGAAGAGCTTCTTGTGATTGGGGACGGACTCTCCTTGCAAGACACGGCGCCGCGCTTGGTCCACCACACGAAGGACAAGCTCCCGGGTGCGCGTGATCTCCTGCACGAGGGCCTCGGCCAGGGCGCGCTCCCACGCGTCGTAGCGACCGGAGGCGATGCGCTGGGAAAGGCCCTTCGCGATGCAAAGCACCCACTCGCACAGGTCTTCCACACGCCTGTGCCTTCCGAAAACGCGATCGGCTCGTGATGATTGATGTTTCTCGCCGGCTGGGTCAACCTAGTTTGACACGATCCCTCGCTTGAGTTTTCTATCTGCCCGCGCGGGCGGGGGTCATTCTCCGGGGCCACGGGCATCCGGCGCGCCACGCCAAAAAAGTCAACGAGGACGACGCTGATGAGTAGCCTCGAATACCCGCTCTGATCTCATCTCACGAACGTTTCCGGACGACTCGCGCTGATGTCGCTCGTCCGTCCCCCATTCCGGACCGCCGTGACGAAGCTCGCATGGTCACGCTCCACCTGATCGGCGTACGCAACGGCGTAGTTTGCAACCGATCCCGACCCACCGAGGGACAAGCAGCATGACCCAGCATCCGGCAGCCGCGGAGGCGCTCCAGCCCAGTATCGCCCCGCTGCGCTTTGACATCGTCGCCGGTCTCACTGCCGCGGCGGTGGTGCTGCCCAAGGCAATGGCGTACGCGACCGTCGCTGGGCTGCCTGTCGCAGTGGGACTCTACACCGCTTTCATCCCGATGGCCGTGTACGCGCTCGTCGGCTCGTCGCGGGTGCTCAGCGTCAGCTCCACCACCACCCTGGCGATCCTGGCCGGTACGCAGCTTGGCCTCGCGGTGCCGGATGGTGACCCGGCGAAGTTCGTCACCGCCACCGCCACACTGACCGCGCTGGTGGGCGTCATGCTGATCCTGGCGTCCCTGCTGCGCCTCGGGTTCGTCGCCAACTTCATCTCCACACCCGTGCTGACAGGTTTCAAGGCGGGCATCGGCCTCGTGATCGTGCTGGACCAGGTGCCGAAGCTCCTAGGAGTCCACATCGCAAAGCAAGGATTCTTCCGCGACCTGTTCAGCGTCGCGCATCACATGCCCGAGACGTCCCTGATCACGCTGGCGGTGGCCGCTGCGACGCTCGGCGTGCTGATTGGTATGGAGCGGCTCTGGCCGCATGCTCCCGCGCCCCTGATCGCCGTGGGGGGCGGCATCGCCGCGTCGTGGCTCTTCGGCCTGCATGCCGAGGGTGTCTCGACGGTCGGCCTGATTCCGCAGGGGCTCCCGTCGCTCACGATGCCGGACCTCGCGCAGATTGAAGCGATGGTGCCCGGCGCGCTCGGCATCGCGCTCATGAGCTTCACCGAGTCGATCGCGGCGGGGCGCGCCTTCGCCCGCCCTTCCGAGCCTCCGATCCAGGCGAACCGCGAGCTTCTCGCCACGGGAGCGGCCAATCTCGCCGGCGCGCTGTTCGGCGCAATGCCGGCCGGAGGAGGCACTTCGCAGACCGCTGTCGTTCGGTCGGCCGGAGGTCGGTCGCAGAAGGCATCGCTGGTCACGGCGAGCGTGGCCGCCGCGACGATGCTCCTGCTCGCACCGCTCCTAAGCCTCCTGCCGCACGCCACGCTCGCGGCAGTGGTCATCGTCTACTCGGTCGGACTGATCCAGCCGGCGGAGTTCTCCGCCATCCGCCAGGTGCGCAGAATGGAGTTCCGCTGGGCGCTGATTGCATGTTTCGGCGTGTTGGTCTTCGGGACGCTTAAGGGGATCGTGGTGGCGATCATCGTGTCGATGATCGGACTCGCCAGCCAGACCGCCCACCCGCGCGTGTATGTGATTGGCCGCAAGCGCGGTGCCGACGTGCTGCGACCCCTGTCGCCCGAACACCCTGACGACGAGAGCTTCGACGGCCTCCTGATCTTGCGTCCGGAGGGGCGCCTCTTTTTCGTCAACGCGCAGGATGTGGCCGGGCAGATCAATGCGCTGATTGCGCAGCACAAACCGCGGGTCATCGCGCTGGACCTGAGCCGCGTTCCAGACCTCGAGTATTCGGCGCTGCAGATGCTCGTGGAGGGCGAGAAGCGCGTGTCGGATCGCGGCGTCACCGTGTGGCTCGTGGGGCTGAATCCTGGGGTGCTCGAGACGGTGCGGAAGGCGGGCCTCTACGAGCGCCTCGGCCGCGAACGCATGCTGTTCAACGCGCGTGCGGCGATCAAACGCTACGAGGAACTGCAGGCGACGACCGGTGGCATAGTGCCGCCTCCCGCTTCCTGATTCTTAGCAATCCGCCACCACTTCGATCGGGCGCTCGGCGCGGCCTCGTAGCGGCCTCGGCGTCGTCCAGCGAGTGGGTGAGCACGACGAGGCGTCCGAGCACCTCGACCTGTCCCTCCGAAGAACTCGAGGGGCCTTGTAAACATTGATGATTTCGAAGCGCAACTTAGTCTTGGCAGGAAGTGCGTCCAGCCGCCTGAGCGCTCCTTCCAGCCCTCCGGTCTGCAGTGGCGACGAACTGGGCTCCTTCCCGAAGCCCCGTCTTTCGCCCACCTACGCCGCCAGTGCCATCCGCGAGCGAACTACGTGGAATGGGGTTGTTCGCTTCGGCAAAAACACCCCTTCCGCTACCACCGAGTCGCACGCCCTGGCGGTCCCCTTGATCTTGATGTGTTCCTGAAGGCCTACGACGGTCGCAAGCGCGAGGCGCCGTGACAGGCGACAAGGTCGTCGAAGCGGACGGGATTCATGGGGGCCTTTCGAGCGACTTTCCTCGGCCCGAAGGGCAAAGCGGAAGTCGGGGCCGAGTCAGGGTCGCCAGGGTGACGAGCGCCGCCGCACAGCCGAGCCCCCGATGCGCCTGTCAGGATAATCTTGCCGACTTCCCGGGTCGGGAGGAGTCTTGACCGCGGAGGACTTGACGTACCACCCCTACCTGGACGCAAAATGCGGCTTGAATAGGCTATCCGGCCGACCCGCAAGCAAGCCCAGGGCACGCCGGCGGGTACGGGGAAAGCGTACCTCGATCGTAGGAAGCAATGTCGACACCTGGAACACGAGGAGGGGAGCTCGACGTGGAGACACCTGTCCGTCTCCGCGATCCGGAAATGGCCGTGCGCGAACGCTACGCGGCCGCCGCGCAGTCGCGCGAGGCCGCGCTCTGCTGCGCGGTGGACTACGACCCGCAGTACCTGCAGGTGATTCCCGAGGAGGTCCTCGAGCGCGACTACGGCTGCGGCGATCCCTCGCGCTATGTGCGCGAGGGAGACGTGGTTCTCGATCTCGGCTCGGGCGGCGGCAAGGTCTGCTTCATTGCCTCCCAGCTCGCCGGGCCCAAGGGACGCGTGATCGGCATCGATGTGAACGACGAGATGCTCGCCCTCGCCCGACGCGCGGCTCCCGTGGTGGCCGAGCGGCTGGGTTTCGCGAACGTGGAGTTCCGGCGGGGGCGCATCCAGGACCTCTCGCTCGACTTCGACCGCCTCGATGCCTGGCTCGAGCGCAATCCCGTGAAGAACTCGATGGACCTCGCTGCCCTCGAGAGCGAGCAGGCGCGGCTTCGCCGCGAGGCAGCATTGGTGGCCGATCAGAGCGTCGACCTCATCGTCTCGAACTGCGTACTGAACCTCGTGCGCGAGAGCGACAAGCAGCAGCTCGTCCGCGAGATCTTCCGTGTGCTCAAGATCGGCGGCCGCATCGCCATCTCCGACATCGTGAGCGACGAGCCGGTCCCGCAGCACCTGAAGGACGACCCGGAGCTCTGGAGCGGCTGCATCTCGGGCGCCTTTCACGAGCTCGAGCTGTTGCGCGCGCTGGAGGCGGCCGGCTTCCACGGCATCGCCGTCGACAAGTGGGAGCCGGAAGCCTTCGCAGTCGTGCAAGGGATCGAGTTCCGCTCGGTCACCGTCACCGCCCACAAGGGCAAGCAGGGACCGTGTTACGAGGGTAACGAAGCAGTGATTTATGCGGGCCCTTGGCGGCGGGTCGAAGACGACGACGGCCACATGCTCGAGCGCGGCGTGCGCACGGCGGTGTGCGCTAAGACCTTTCAAATCCTGACCTCCGCTCCCTACGCCAGCGAGACGATCGCGGTACCGCCGCGTGTTCCGATCCCGGAGAACGAGCGCAAAGGCTTCGACTGCAGCCGCACCACACCGCGCAGCCCGCGCGAGACGAAGGGTCTCGAGTACCGCGAGACGCGTGAGCCCTGCGCCAGCGAAGGCTGCTGCTGAGGGAGTGGTTGCGGGAGCGCCTTCGTGAACGGCGCCAACGACAATAGGCCTCCTCCATCGTGCCTGTATCGCTGCCCGCCTGCTTGCGGGCCCAATCATCTGAACCCAGCTCTAGGTCAACACTTTCGATTCGGGGTGAAACCTCTTTGCCCCCACAGTTCCAAGCACAAGGAATCCCGCCATCACGGTAAGCTGTGTCGCAAGGAATGGCGGCTCGGACTGCGTCGGTGCCAGCGGCTGGAGGAGCGAGACCTTCTGGAAAGCCTGCACGACCCCGACGAAGACATTCAGATAGAGAGCCACCACGGCGCTTATCACGTAGATCCAGCGCCAGGAGCCAGCCAAGCGGCGGCCATAGAGTGCAAGAATCGCGACCGCCAATACCACAAGCGAAATGATACCGACTATATGGGACGGCAAGAGGTGATCGCGCGGAAAGAAGAAGCCGGTCACGCTTGTCAAAACCGTGGTAGTGAGAAAGAGCGCAGTCCAGCCGTGGAATCTTTTCGAGCGGAACATGCCGAACAGGACGATGGCCCCGGAGAGAATTCCGATCAGACTCAAAACGACGTGCACGAGAGTAAAGATCGATGTCGACATTCCCAAGATCATGACACACGTCCTTTCGAACGCCCTCAAGCCGTTGTCCATTGTCCCCCGCGACCGGACTTAGCTGACCTTGCGGTGCCGAGCTGACCTGGCGACCCGCCCCGACAGCAAAGCCACTCCTTTGGCCGGGATGGCGTCAAGGACTCCTCCTCGTGCGCCCGGAGACCGTGGTCCGCTGGCACCGACAAGGTTTCCGCCTTTGCTGGCGCTAAAAAAGCCGCTCGCGGTCGCCTGGACGACCGCCCATTGAAGCAGAGATTCGTGATCTCATCCGGACGTTCCTGAGAAACCACCTTCGGGAAGCGATCGCCATCGACTTCGCCGTGGTGTCTACGGTCCGCTTCGGGTTGCTCTACGTGTTCGTCGTGCTGCGCCTCGAGCGACGCCGGCTTCTCCACGTCCACGTGACTTCCCATCCGACGGCGGCGTGGACCGCGCAGCAGATGATCGAGGCGCTGCCCGAAGAGACCGGCGTTCGCTACGTGATCCGCGACCGCGAGCCTCGGATCGGGTGCTCTGGTCTTGGCTATCGCGCATTTGGCCGGGATGGCGGCAAGCGCTCGTCGTCGTCCGGCCAGAGACCGTGATCCGTTGGCACCGACGCGGGTTCGCCTGTACTGGCGGTGGAAGAGTCGCTCGCGACGCCCGGGGCGGCCCACGATCGAAGCCGAGCTTCGTGACCTGATCTTGGAAATGCATCGCGCAAACCCCACCTGGAGAGCCCCCCGGATCCACGGCGAGCTGCTGAAGCTCGGTTTCACTCTCGCGCAGTCGACAGTGTCGAAGTACCTACCCCGCCATCGCAAGCCTCCCTCGCAGAGTTGGCGGACTTTCGTCCAGAATCATCTCCGGGAGGCCATTGCCGTCGACTTCGCGGTAGTGCCGACCGCGACCTTTCGGCTGCTCTACGTGTTCGTGGTGCTGAGCCTGGAGCGGCGCAGGCTCCACGTCCATGTCACGGCCCATCCGACAGCGGCGTGGACCGCGCAGCAAATGGTTGAGGCGCTCCCCGACGAGACGAACGCTCGGTACTTGATCCGCGATCGCGATAGGATCTATGGAGCGGAGTTCCGGCGACGCGTCGCGGGACTGGGCCTTCGTGAGGTCCCCATTGCTCCGCATTCACCTTGGCAGAATCCCTATGCGGAGCGCTTCATCGGATCGCTCCGTCGCGAGTGCCTGGATCACATGATTGTTCTCAACGAGCGTCAGGCTTCTCGGATCCTTTCAGCGTATGCCCGCTACTACAACTGCGCGCGCACGCATCTGGCGCTCGACAAGGACGCTCCGGCGTCGCGGCGCATTCAGGGGAGAGAGCTCGGCCGCGTGATCGCCTTCCGGGAGGTCGGTGGACTCCACCACCGATATGACGAGTCGCAGCGTGACGCGCGATGGAGTGGTCGGGAGGGACAACCGTGCTGCTTTTCGAGGCGAGAGGAGTGCGAACCCTTGCGGAAGTCGAGGGTCTGACGCAGCACTACGTCGTAGAATGGGGTATCCGATCTCTGCTCGGATGAAACGAGTGTGAGCTCGACCTCGAACCACGCACCCGCGATTCGCTCGTAGTGCAGGCGATCACCGCCGATCTTCACGTCCGGGTTTCGCTCCCGAACGGGTGACCTTCGCCGCGGGATCGCGCGAAGGGCTCCGCCCACGATCACGTGGGGCCGTCCATCGACAAGCTTCACATGCTGGTCGATGTAGTCATCGAGGTGATCGCGCAAGTGCTGCTGCACCGCGTTGTGCGGACGCAGACGCTTGCTGAATTCGGAGTACACGGCGTCCCATGAGCGACCGAGCCGGCTCCGCAGGTACCGCACGAGCGGCGCGAGGTTCTCCGTAGCAGAATTTCATCGTCATCGAGCATTTTCTGTACGAGTACTCGACACGGCAGCCGACGCCGCACCGGGAGCCGGCAGCTCTAGGATGCTGGCTCGACTTCCAAACGCAGCGAGGACCGACCGGGTGCCATTCGCCGGTTTCGCGCGGATGTCTCCTACCGAACGGACCACGGACCTGCCGGGCCTTGCGACCGGCGAAATCAGGCCGCGTCAGGCGGCTACTCCCGCCACGCTCCCGGAGAGACCCGGGCAACGCCCGCACCAGACTGCCCGGTGGACCTTCAATCGTTTCGCGCGCGCCGCATCCCTTCCCGCCTTGAGCTTCGCCGGAATCCCCTCTCCCCTGCCAAAGTAGATCTCGTCCGGCGTCTGCCCCGAGAATGCCGCATGAGGAATCGTCGCGTTGTACTCCGCGACATAGAACGCCACGTAATGGCGAACGGCCGCGGCCGTCTCGAGCCGGTGCAGGAAAAGCCACTGGTGCTTGAGCTTGCTCCACCAGCTTTCGATCATCGAGTTCGAGAATCGCACGTCCACGAGAGCGCGGACACGGCTGAGAAGTCCCTCACCCACGAGCGCATCCACCTCGCTGTTAAAGTTCTCTATGCCGCCGTCGGCCATCACGGTCGGGCGATCCTCCCGGCCCACGGCGTTGCAAACCGCTTCGTCCAGGATCGCGACCGCGTTGGAGATCTCGAAACGTTCGGCCACGCGCCATGCCAAGATCCGACGGCTGAAGTTGTCGATGAGAGCGTGGAGCCAGACCTTCGTCCCATCGACCAGGCGCACGGCCGAAGTATCCATATGCCAGACCTCGTCTGGCGCGCCGGCCCGTATCCCGACCTTTGGGGTTGCGGGATGCTGCCGCTTCCGGGGTCGTCGCCATGCATGATCTCGGACCAGCCTGTACCAGGTCGATGACGACGCGAAGACCTTCCCCATGCGCTGGGCGAGAATCGCCAGTCGCCCGGTCGGGACATGGCAATACTTCTCCGAGGTCACCATCGCTTGAATGACCCGCACTTCGTCGGGCGTGAGCTGTGTCGGCGTGGACCGCGCGCACATCGTACGCTCGTCTAGCTCGCAGCCATGCTCTTCCCGAACCCAGACCTGGTAACCGGAATGTGATATTCCGAGGATCTTGAGGACCGCGCTGATCGGAAGGGCCTTCCGAGCTCGCTCGGCGGCGCGAAGCAGCATGGTTCGCGTGGTTCGATCGCCGTGATCGACTCGGGACAGACCGCCGGAAACCCGCAGCACGGCGATGAGCAAGCGGACCACTGCGGATAGGGTTCCGACCCGACGGCGCAGGCTGACGACCTCGGCGCGGAGCTCAGCCTCTGCCCTGTCGAGCACGTCCATGCTGACCACGGGTCGGAGCTCCCGGTGGAGCCAGCCGGCCGCCGTCGATCGGGGAACGCCCCGGCCGGTCGCGATGCTCAAATCGCCGGTCCGGCGGACCAGATCACGGAGTCTGTGGTCGTACACCTGCTGACGGCCTGCCTGCTGCGTCATTGCGGATATCTGCACCGGGGTCAGCCGGGTCGCAACCCGCCCGTCCAGGCGCCGGGACGAGCGTCAGAACCAGACCGGCAACCCTTCCACTTGACGAGTACTCGTACAGAAAATGCCCGTTCGGCTTGGCAATCCGCTGCGCTCTTTCGACACCACCCACACGTGACTAACCCGATAGCGCGCGCCTCATTAGGGGTCGTATGGGCATGCTCAGCGCTCCTTCCGCCCCGCCGCCGCCGAGCGCCAAATCCCTGACCTCAGTGTCCGATTTACCGGGATCTGAGGATGGTCGGCCCCATGGGTCTCGGAGATCTTCCCGGCCGCCGATCCTGCGACCGTGTGCTTGGAGTACTCCTATGCACTCGCGCGCCACTCCCGAGCAGATCCGGGCCGTCACCGACTGGCTTGTGTGCGGTTTCCCGGGCTGCACCGTCGACAGCCAGGACAACTTCGTGCGGGGCAGCCGTCTGTTCCGCGTAGATGGTCCCGACGACCGCCCGGTCGCCATGCTGGAGATCGTCATGGAGACGTTCCAGGACGAGACGACGTCTGCAGAGATTGTCGGCCGCCTCGACGACGCGGGCTACCACCGGAAGCTCGTGGAGGCTGGCCGTCGGCCCGTGGTCGTATTTCACCCCAGCTTCGGGTCCTCGTTGGCGTCGGCTCGTGCCCATCGAGCGCCATGCGCGAGGCCCCCTCCGCCACAACGTCGCAAGCTGGTGTTATAGGCCCATGAGCGCATAGTGGGGCCGCGATGACGAAGTTCATCTGCTATCCGGCCACGAACCGCGAGCAGGCAGAGGGTCTCGCCGCCGCCGAATCCGACCGGCGACACTGGACCGTGCTCACAGCAGACTGGCACCTGAACCGCCGCGGCGATGGCGGCGTCCTCGTCGTTCAGGTCGAGGAGGGCGAGGCGTAAGCGGCCGCCGTACGGTCGGTCGAAGCCGAGCGCCGCCCCCCTCGGACATCGTCTTGGCGATACGGTCCGACAAGTACGCGTGAGATGGAAGGGCCGAAGTGAGCGGGCGACGGCTGCAATCTGCAGCCGATGCCTTTCTTCTCAAACGACACTGCAGGTTGAGGTCACCGTCGAAGAGGAGGACAAGGAAGAGGATTAGGGCACCAGGATCGGACCGACGCTTGCCCTCCCGGGCAGCAAGATCACTGGCCAAAATGGACCTACCGCGTCACTCCTTCCGACCCTCGATAACCTGAACGAATCTTCCGTCCTCCGCTAGATTCACGAGGTCGACGTCAACGCCGCGAGCGCAGTGCGTAGCGCGTCTGCGTCGATGGGTTTGGCAACTCGTGGGTTGGGGACACGCTCCAAGAACTGCTGAGCCCGCTCCGTGAAGGCGCCCCCCGTCACGAAGACCATCCGCTCTGCGTCGCGCGGGAATTCCTCGGCCATTGCATCGTACAGCTGCATCCCCGTTATGACCGGCATCATGAGGTCGCAAAGAATCGCGTCGAACTTCTCGCCGTGCCGAAGCAGCGCAAGGCATTCCTGCCCGGAGGTGGCTGCCAGCACGTCGTGCTCGCGCTCGAGCTGACGGCGCATGGCTCGCAGAACCAGCGGGTCGTCATCGACCAGGAGCAGCCGCATGCGACCCGCGTGTCCGCATGCACCTGCAGGCGCGACCCCGCGTTCGCCATGCCACGCCGGAAGCCTTACCCGGAATGCCGTTCCTTTGCCGAGCTCGCTCTTGAAATCGATCCCGCCACCCAGCGCCGAGACGATCCCGTGCGCAATCGACAGGCCCAGCCCGGTTCCCGAACCGATCGGCTTGGTCGTGAAGAAGGGCTCGAAAATCCGGGCCTGTAGATCAGGCGCAATCCCACAGCCCGTGTCGCGTATCTCGACGATGGCCCAACCTTCTGAGTCGGTCCAGGTCGCCACACGGATCTCGTTGCATTCCGCCTCGCCCTCTGGAATGGACTGCGCGGCGTTGACGATCAGGTTCGTGAACACATGAGCGAGACGCGACGCTTCGCCCACCACGGCGGGCACAGCCTCGTAAGATTTCGCAAGGTTGGCCCGGTGACGGATTTCGTTCGCCGTCATCTGCAGCACCGATTCGAGGACGGCCGTGAGCTGCGCCGTCGCGTGCGGCTCCTCTCGATGCCGGGAGAACGTGAGCAGGTCGGTGACCAGATCCCGCACGCGGTTCGCCCCCTCCTCGGCCTCGCCCAGCGCCTTTCGCACTTCCGCGAGTCGTCCAAGCGTCGCCGGACCCGGCCGTGCTGCGCGTTCCGTGTCGAGCAGGTCTCCGATCTCGGCTTGGGCGAACAGCAGGTTCCCTTTGACATAGGCGAGGGGGTTGTTGATGCCATGGGCCACCCCGGCGGCAAGCGTCCCAACCGCAGTCATCCGATCCGCCATGGCCAGTGCGCTTTCGGCACGCTTGCGCTCGCTCACATCGACAACCGAGCAGAGGACGAATGTCCCTTCCGAGTTTTGGATCGGGTTGAGACCGATCTCCACGGGGATCTCGCTGCCGTCCTTGTGACGCCCGTAAAGCTCGCGCCCTGCGCCCATCGCCCGCACGCCGGGTGCGGCGAAGAATCCAGCGCGGAGCTCGGGATGAAGCGAGCGCACGCGCGTCGGGACGAGGATCTCGATCGGCTGGCCGACCAGCTCGTGCGCGGTGTAGCCGAACATGGCTTCAATGGCTCGGTTGACGAGGACGATCTCTCCACTCTCGTCGCTCATCACCATCCCGCTCGGTGCCGATTCCACCGCCGTGCGGAATCGCTGTTCAGCGTGCCTGCGCTCGGAGACGTCTCTTCCGATCGCCACCACGGCCGGCTCTTCATCGAAGATCAACGGCACCTTTGCGACCTCCAACGTGACGACTTCGCCGTTCCGACGCAGAAAGCGCTCCTCAGAGACGGGAACCGGCTTCCCGGTGAGCCGCATCTGTTCGAGGCGACGGAGCACTTTGTCCGAGTCGTCTGGATGGATGATGTCCCGCAGCGGGCGTCCCAGGAGCAGTTCGGCGGACGGGTAGCCGAGCTGGTCGAGCAGGCGGGCATTCACATAGACCAACCGCTCATCCCGGTGCACCATCACCGCGTCGGGAAGCGCGTCGATCAACACGCGCGCAGATTCCGAGCGCCGCATCGCTTCCGGCGCGCGTTTGCGTTTGCTCACGTCGAACACCACAAGATCGGAAAAACAACAGCCAGGCACTCGACGTGCGTGGTTCCCTTGGCCCCCGTGCTTCCTCTCCTCTGACCGTCGCTGCGCCGTTGAGGCAACGCCAGCGCGCTCACTCCGGGGCGGCTCATGTACCGGGGGATTAGTGAAGCATATCTCGTGGCCAGCATTCGCTGCAAGGACGTGGGGTAGCCGCGTCGCGTCGCGCCGCGGCTCCGGCCGGAGGGCCGCGCCCGCGGCCCGCGCAGCGTGGGTAATTCCCTATCTTTCTGCCCCGCGAGAGGCGGCAAACCGCCGCGGCTTCTCCCAAGCAGGCGAAGAAAACGAGGTACGAAGCGCCGAACTGCTGATGAAGCCATGGCTCCGCGGCGAGCGAGGCCGACGCCCTGCACAGGGTTCCGGACGAGATACATGTGCGGGACTTGTCGCAGCGCATACTTGGCCGCATGGCTGACATGGCGCGGGCAGTGCCTTGTGCGGATAGTGAGACCATCTCTTGCGAGGTCCAATGCCGTCCTTCACGCTACCCATGGCGGGCTCTGGAATGGCCCAACTCGCGGTTCGCGACAGCGGGACGCCGGAAGTGTCCTGATCGCGTCGAGGGGCAACCGCGGTAGCAGTCAAGCTGAGCATAGGCACGGTCGATGAGACTATCCCGGCCGCGGCCGGGCCGGCGCCCTTGCTGTCGAGGCCGTGACACAAATGCTCGTATAGAGGTGGTGGCCCGCGCCCAGGCTCACGTAATCGCTCGGCACGGAGAGCGTCTTCATGTAGGCCACGGCGTCGTGCAGATCGTCCTTCTTCGTGAAGCTGGCGATGGAGATCATGAGCGAATGCGCGCTTTGCGGATCCTTCCCACGCGCGAGAAGCCCGCTCACGATCTCGTCCGTGATGCGACTGCCGAGGACCGCCGGGTCGGCGAGGTCGGGTCCGCGACGCGCGCTTTCAAACCCTAGACAGCCGTAAAGTATGAGTGTGGTTACGCGCCAGGGAGGTCGAGCGGCGTCTTTCTACGCACCTTCAGGTGCCTATTCGGAGCCAGCGCGGCTTCCTTCTGCTCCACTTTCGACTGCCAGAGCGCCAGATCGAACTCTTGCTGATGCGGCGGAGTGAAGGCTGGCGAGAGCAGGTACCCGGCGATGCGCACGATGGCTCCGCAGCCGGTGGGACACCGATGCTGGAGGAATTCGCGCGGCTGGGCGACTCGCTCGTAATGCACGTAGCCACAGCGACTGCAACTGATTTTGTATCCGATGCCGAGGGACTCGGGGGCTGCGAGCGCCTTTCTGGTCGCGGCGGGGACTGTGACGGTGGCCATGTCGATTGCTCCTCATGCGGCGCGAGGAGACATAATTTCCAGATCGGCAATCCACAGCTCGAGGGAAATCGAAACCGAAGATGGGTAGTCACAGCTTCTTGAAACGCAACATGGGCAGCGGGTTCGATTCCCAAGGAGGCACAAGCCGGATGCTATCAGTCTCTATTGTCTTCCCTTCGCGCTACCAGTGTCAAGGACTCTCCCGCGGGGCGGGGAGATCATCCGGCACCGCCCCCTCCTAAGCGGAACAGGGTGGCCAATGTCAACGAGAGAAGGGGTTTGCAGGGAGAGTCTGAGCGCCCGCAGCAAGGGGCTGAGGAAGGACCAATCTACGGGTTCGGGCTCTACGTTCTATAGTGCCTTAGTTGAGATCGCTACAGCAGTCGACACAGGGCCTGCGTAAGCGAGATCTCTCGTCGGTATGCGCAGCCAGAGCGTGTGCCGGAGCGTTCCTACGGATGCCTCTTCACCTTCGGTGAGCGCATCCACGAGATAAGGTATCCGTTTCCCGTTCATCGAGTAGGCTTTCCCTTCCTCGGCGAACACGTGGCATCGGCGGGGTTCGTCTACTAAATCGTCGAAGCGAACCTCAACCAGTCGGTAGCCAGAAGATTTGCTGTCGCGGCTCACGAGAAGAAAAGTCTGTCCTGGAATCGCCTCACCATCGAGGCACAGTTCGTGTTCTCGAGTTATGCTGAATCTCACGGCACTTTACTCCTTTCTGCTCGATGATCCGTCTCCCGCCCCCTGTGCGTGCTGCTCGGCGCTGAACGTGTTCTTCATGAAATCCCCACCGAGGCCCGGTCCACGTCGGGACTCACGATGAAGATCGAAAGCATCTTCTGTGCCGTGCTCTCAGCCTGTTGGCGTCCAGCGCCAATCCTGATCGTGACTGTCTGTCGCATCCGCTGGTATCCAGCTGGACCGCCACGTCTCACCCGCCGTCGGATGGTGCGCGCGCAGCCTGAACGCCGGCTCCGAGCTGCCACGCAACGTGTGGGCATGCCAGGTGCAAACAGCATTCGGTAGGGAGGAGCCACGAGTCAAGCCAAGAGCACGAAAGGCGATGGGCAACATTGGTCGCAAACCTGGCGAGATCATTCGGCGGCCCACGCAATAAGGAGGCACGCGACCTATCAGGGCTGCCCGCCTCCTTCGCCCTGGGCCACCTCCCTTGCGTCGGACGTTTGCCACTGAGCTCCTCGGTAGGGGTGTGGGGTGAGTACTTTCCTTTGGCGAAGACCCTGTTGATCCCGCTCGGACGTGCATGCCGGCAGGGCAAGGCGTAGGCGGAATCGACGAGATCCTGCCGGTGGCAGAGATCATGCGCCGGCTGGTGGAGGGTGCGCGTGGAGAGATCAATCGGCTCGCGGCGCTGCGTTCTGATTTCAGGCTGCAGGGCAAGCGCTGGAGGTCCCCGAGGATGCGACCCGTAGCCTTGCGCGCGGGCTCGGCCTGGTCGATGCGGTGGCTCGCTACACGGATCAGGTGAGCGACCTGCTTGCGGTAGGTGGCCCTGCTGGCGCTTGACGCGCTCTGCCAGGTAGTGCACGAAGTTCTCGAGTAGCGAGTCGCGGGCTTTCCTGGATTCCAGTCGCTGTCCGATCTACTTGTCGGCCTGCTTTGCTTTACCGGCGCGTTGCGGCGCGCCCTAAGTAGGCGTCCGTGAGCGCCAGCGCACATGCCCAGTGCTCCATTCGGCCTCAAACCGACCGGGAGCCGCGTTAGCATCGTCCCTCACCTCTACGACACGTTCCAGAGACGCTGGCACAGAGCTTGCTGCTCACACTGTTTAAGGAAAGGGCTCAGGGTGCGCCGTGGCAGAGTCGTTGCCACCGGAGGGAGAGCGTGGCTGGCTGTACATGGCGGCTAGGGGCGCTGGCTCCTGCATCCATCATGGCCTTTGCCCGATCGGGGGGTGGAAGGAAAATGGAATGAGAGTTGCCGCAATCATTTTCAGCTTGCTCATCTCGTTCGGATCCGTCGCTCATGCCGCAACGTACGAGATCCTGGGCTGCATGTTCGAGGAAGGTAAAGGCATGGCCGACCTCGAAGCATGGCTGCCGAAGTTCAAGGCGAAGGCCGACGCCAGTAAGAGCAAAGGAGGGGGCTACAAGGCCGTCATCCTGACGCCGCAGTACGGAGATACTCCCAACACGCCCGACTTCCTCTGGCTAGGAACTTGGCCGGACGCCGCGCTGATGGGTTCTGCGCTGAAGGAGTATTTCGAGGACGGCGTCGGTGCCAGCGTGCAGAAGGAGTTCGCCGCCATCGCGACGTGCAAGGCAACTTCGCTCTGGTGGGGCCGCACGGCCTACCAAGCTAAGTGACAGGAGGTAGATTCACCCCATGCCGGAGGCCAAGCCGACGCGGGGGGAGCGCTCTCCGCGCCACGCGAAGCTGCCCGAACAGTCCGCCGTTGCCCCCTGGATGCAGCCGCTCGTCGAGGCCCTCGACCGCACCATTATTGAGAGCATCCACGGCGACCCCTTCCAGCGCGATCCCGAGCTCGTGCGCGAGTTCCTGCCCGCTCTGAAGGCTTGGACCCTCTACTTCGGGGCCGAGGTGCGGGGTTGGGAGAACCTGCCGGCCGTCGGGCCGTACCTCGTGATCGGCAACCACTCGGGTGGCGCCGAGACCAATGACGCCGCCTTCTTCATGGCGCGCTGGATCCAGGAGAAGGGGTCTGAGGCTCCGATCTACGGCCTCGCTTACGACCTGCTCTTCGGCCTCCCCGTCGTGGGGAAGCTGCTGCCGAAGCTCGGCATGCTTCCGGCGAGCCCTGAGAACGCGCGCAAGGCGTTGGCGCAGGGCGCCGTCGTCCTCGACTTCCCGGGCGGTGACTACGAGGTCTTCCGCCCCTGGACGCACCGCAACAAGATCGAGTTCGGCGGGCGCAAGGGCTTCGTCAAGATCGCGCTCGAGACGGGCGTCCCGGTCGTCCCGATGACGATCCACGGCGCCCACCAGTCGACCTTCGTGCTGACGCGCGGCCGTGAGCTCGCGCACCGTCTTGGCCTCGAGCGCCTGCGCATCAAGATCTTCCCGCTGATCTGGAACATTCCCTTCGGCCTGACGCCCGCCTATGTCCCGTCGCTGCAGCTCCCGTCGAAGGTCACCGTCCAGCTTGGCAAGCCGCTCGACTGGAGCTGCTACGGCCCCGAGGCGGGCGACAACCCGCGCGTGCTCGAACGCTGCTACAAGGAGATCATGGGCGTGATGCAGCGCACCCTCGACAAGCTGGCGCGCGAGCATCCGCACCCGGTGCTCACGCGGCTCAACGAACTCCGGCCCATAAATGTGTTGCGGTGGATCGTGGGAAGGCGGAAGGTCGAGTAGATCGCGGGTGCGTTGCGACCACTCTTCCTTGCGTGCGTGGTCGGGGCGCATAACCGCGTTCGCGCAAGCCGCCGCCTTGGAGGCGCACCCGTGATGGTCTTCACGCAGGAGTGGGGCAAGGGGCAGCCGGTGATCATGCTGCACCCCCTGGCGCTCGAGTCGACCGCCTTCGGCGGCGTCGGTCGCCTGCTCGCCAGACGCGACGTGCGGGCGATCGCCGCGGATCTCCCCGGCTTCGGCCGCACCCCGGGACCCGACGCTCCACTCACCCCCGCGTGCATGGCGGAGCCCGTGATCGAGCTGGCGCGCAGCCTCGCGACGCCTCCCGTCGTGCTCGGCATGTCGATGGGGGGACGCGTCGCCCTCGAAGCGGCGCTCTGCGAGCCCGCCGCATTCCACGGCATCGTGCTGGTGGCGCCCTTCCTGCCGTGGCGCAGCCAGGGAGCGATGCTCTCGCTCGCGCGATGGCTCAGCCCGAAGGCGGCCGAGCGCATCCCGCTCGAATGGTTCTGGCCACTGCTCCAGCGCATCTCGACGACGCTCGAAGGTCGTCCCGAGTTCGAGCAAGATTGGCTCGCGCGCGCGAGCGTCCGCGTCGGGTACTACCTCTCATGCCCGGCCACGCGCGCGCACTTCGTATCGGCGGCGCGCGAGATGGCGCTCGATCCGGCCTTCGGGCCCGATGGCACGTGGACGCGTCTCGAGCGGCTCGCGGTCCCCGCTGCGTTCGTGTGGGGTGAGCGCGACGCATTGATCCCAGCGCGGCACGCCGCGGCGGTCGCGGAGTTGCTCCCGCGCGCCCACCACGTGAAGGTCGCGTGCTCCGGGCACTTCATGAACGGACGCCATCACCTGTGCTTCGAGACCGCGATGGCGTCGGCGGTGCTGCATACGCTCGAAGCATCGGATCCGCCTACAGCGGCGCACCCGACGCGTGCGCGCTTCGTGGCCGCGCCCTGTCTTTCCGGCGCGGCGCCGTCCGCCGAAGCTGCGACCGACGAAGCCTGTCCATCGGAAAAAACGTTTACTTATCGGAAAGACTGGGATTTTGGGTTCGCAGCCGCAGACCCCTCGCTCAGACTACGCGGCTTGTCTGCGGATCATGCAGCCCACGGGAGCGGTGCGTACTCGTGCCGGATGACCGGCTCGTCTCGGACGTAGCGCCCCCCCGCTACCCTGGATGGGAGACTCCCGATTCACTGACCAGGACCGGGAGTCTCCCTCGTCCAGCGGTAGCTCGAACACCCCTTCCACCCGGAATCGCTGCTCTGGATCGGCGGAGATCCTCATCCGGCGGTCGGCCAAGAGCACCCGGAATGCCGCGCGGCGCTCCTCGTCGGAACCCTCGAACGCTTGGCGCATCTCGATCACGCGAGCGGTCACCACGGCGCGAAGGACGTCCTGGTCGATCGGTCCAAAGGCTCCTGGCGGTTTCGAAAGGCTCGCTCGCTCGCGCTCGAGCTCGGCAATGATGCGGGCGACCTCGGACGGCCGCGACGAGCGCGCTGCGACCCGGCGCAACGTGGAGATTTCGGTCTCAATCTCCGAGACCCCCTCGTCAACATCCACAGGCGCGAGATCGTCGAGGCGATCTGCAACCTCTTCTGCAGCCCTCATGGCGGCATAGGTCACGATTTCGGGTAGCAGAATCCGCTCCCGGATGGCGCCGAAGATCCGTTCCTCGAGCGCCAGGCGCGTGACTGTAAGCGTGCTCTCGCAGACCGCCGAGCCGCGCTTCCGGTGCCACGCGCAGCCGTACCGGCCGGTCGACTTCGCGGCATAGAAGGCGCCCCCGCAGGCCCCGCACTCCAGGAACCCCGAGAGGACGTGTCGTGTCGCGACCCGATGTCCCCGGCCTGCCAGTGTGCCGGCGTACGAATGTCCATCGCTCGCTCGCTGGTAGGGTCCAGCCAGCGAGCGCCGCTCGATCTCCCGCTGCACTGTTTCAAAGAGTTCGGGCGAGACAATCGCGAGATCTGGGCGCTCCTCGCGACGCCACTCGCCTTCCGGCCGCTCGAATCGACGACGACGACCGGTCGCGTGGTCCTTAATCCATTCGGTTCGGTTGTAGATGCGAACCCCGCGATAGAGCGTGTTTCTCAGGATCTCCCGGATGGCGCTTGGCGCCCAGGATGCCGGACGGTCGCGCAGGGCGCGTGGCCGGGGTGGCGGCAGTCGATCGAAGTTGAGCGTACGCGCGAGTTCGCCGAGCCCAGCTCCCGCCGCGTAGCGGGCGAAGATGGCCCGCACGATGGGGGCGCGCTCCTCGTCGATCACGATGCGCGAGCTCCCACCTATCACTGGCTCTGATCGGTAGCCGTAGGCGAGGCCCCCTGTCGCGAGGCCGCGTTCGGCGCGTCCCAAGAGGCCGCGTTGCGTATCCGCCCGGAGCTTCACGAGGTATTCCTCGTTGATGATCCCCATCACCTTCGAACCGACATTGAAGATGTCGAGCCCGGTTGTGACCTCGTGCGCCGTCTTCTTCGAGACGCGCAGGTGGTTGCGGATCCAGCCGAGATCCTCAGAGTCGCGCGCGAGCCTCGAGAAATCCCAGCACAGGAGCACGTCCCATTCGGAGATCCGGTCCATCAGGCGGAGCAGACCCGGGCGGTTGTGGCGAGAGGCGCCGGAAATGCCAGCCTCTTTCACCACGAGGTCATCAACGACACGCCATCCCTGCCGAGCGGAAAACTCGCGGCAGCGGGCAACTTGATCGGCCGGAGACGCCTCTGACTGCTTGTCGGTGCTCATGCGCGCATAGATCGCGCAGCGCAGCGGCCCGTCGGTCTTCGCCATAGGCGCCCTACCCCTCCATCGCCAGCTCGGCGCTCACTATGCCCCAACGACCCGCGCGAATGTCGCGCAAGACGCTCTCGGCTACCGCCTTCGCGAGATGGTCGGCGAAGGCACGGACCTTGTGGTCAAGCCTTGCGCCGAGAGCTTCGGATCGGCGTGCCGGCTGCGATCGCGTGGCAACCTTCTTCGGTGCGCCAACGCTCATTTGAGCCCCACTCCCGCGGCTTCCCAAGCCGCGCGGAAGCGCTCGTGGCAGTCCTTGTCGCCCCACGCCTGCCACCACCGGAACCTCAAATCGCCGTCGAAGGGGATTACGAGCTCGCCGCACTCGCCTAGGCGGGGCCGTCGCCGCTCCATCTCATGTCGAAGAGCCGCCAGTACCTCCGCTTTGCGCTCCCGCAGGGCAGTGAGATCCGCTGCCGATACGGTCCCACGCGGCGCCTCCCAGTGGATCCGGTCGCCGTTAGCGACCAGGCGCACGCCGCGCCGGCTGAGTTCTAAGACCAGTGCAGCCGCGCTCTTCACAGCTCACCCCGCTCGAGCTGAGAATCCTGCCCCTCTTCGTCTTCTCCAGAGGGCCGTCCATCCGTCACACCGTCACAACCTGCAACGTCGACGTCGCAACCACGCGAATCTTCTGGGCTGTGACGTTGTGACGGATACGAGCAGCTCTGAGAGGAACTGGAGGGGGCATAGCGATCCCAGGCAAGCTGGAACTGGGCTCGCGTGTAGCCCTTCTTCGTCTCCTCTCCGATTCTGACCGTGCTGGGCTTGATCGCGTAGGGCTTGAGCAGGCGGGACAGCCCCTGAGCCGTGAGCTGACGCCCTCTAAAGTCGCCCCAGGAGGCATCCTCGAGTCCGTTGAGGGCCTCGAGCAGATCTTCCGTGAAGATCGTGTCCTCGTCCTGGGCGTTAAACACACCCCAGATGTCCGCGAGGAGCCGCACGCCGACGCTGGCCTCGGACTCCTCCTGCTCGGCGTGGAGCTTCCGTGCTGCGCTACGCGCTTGCTCCGGCCAGGCCGCTCCGGCCGCATCGGCGATCGCAAGCAGCGGCTCCCAAAAGTCCGCGGCTCGGTCCCCCAGCTCTTCGGGAATCTCGGGATGCGCCAGGGAGAAATCCACGCTTCCAGCCCAGGCGGCGAGATCAGCCATGATGGGGGCGCACTCCTCGGTGCCATCGCGCTGCCGGAAGCGCGCGACCTGCTCGCCCCGTGATCGCCGCTCGAGGCGAATCGGGATTGCGCGATCGGCGATCGTGTCGGGCAAGGTCCCGATTCCGGCGAGCGCCTTCGGGCAGTAGACCTCGAAATCACGCAGCTCGAGATCCGCGCTCTTCCCGACGCAACGCGGGACCGTCGTTCCGCGGCGGTAGCCCGCGTTCAAGAGGGCGCGCAGGCCCTCGTGCTCTCGTGCCTTGGGGCCATAAATGGCGTCCACCTCGTCCAGCATCAGCGTCGGCTTGTCCTGCGAGATCTTGCGGTACACGACGGCCTCGGACGGCATCACCGAGCGCCAGGCGCGGGCCACGATGGCTTCGAGCACGTCCAGGAGGCGTGTCTTCCCGGACCGTTTCTCCGCCGACGTGATGGCGAGGTAGGGCGTTGAGTCGAACTGCTCGAAGATGAATGTATGAGCGACCCACAGCGCGATCGCTACCGCGTGCTCTGCCTTCTGGAAGACGACATAGCGCCGGAGAACCGAGACAACCCGGTCAAGCAGGGGCGCCAGCTCAGGGGGCACAATCGCGATGGCCGAAGCTGGTACGGCGGACAGCAGCGCAGCGTCGAACGCCTTGCGGAATCCCTCAGGGCTTGCGACGTGGAGGTCGCTTGCGTCTTTGTGTGGCGCCAGGGAGACGAGGCGCAGACGGTCGCGCAGTGACGACGCTGCGAGCTTGGCGCGGAACGTCTCACCGCCCTTGTCGGGTTCGACAACCGCATAGACGACAGGAAAGCCGTCTAGAAAGGCAGCCCACTCATCGCGCCACGATGCTGCGCCCGGGATGCCGAGCGCTGGAAAACGGTGGCGCCAGAGTGTTTGCGCGTCGCTCTCGCCTTCGACGAGGATCAGGTAACCAGCGGGAAGGAATCGATCGAGCCGCCAAAGCCCGTACGGGAGAGCCTTCGGTCCTCCCTTCTTCCAGCGGAATCGTTCATCGCCTTCTGGGCCCTTCTCGAGGCGGATGCGGTAGCGAACGGGGCCGGCCTGGCCCTCGCAGTCGCGGTAGGGAATCTCAAGCGAAGGCGGACCGAAGTAGCGAACCTCCCGAACGCCAAGCTCGGCGAGAAACTCCTCGGGGAGCCGCTTTGCCGCGGCGTACTGCGCCAGCGTGACGCCGCTGCCCCGTGAGTGTTGACGTGTTGACCGTTGTTTGGGGGGTAGACCGACCCTTCCCTCTCCCCTACCGCCAGAGTTTGTGGACTCTCCGCCGACCTCGGCAGAGAGACGTTCTACGAGCTCGTGCGCGGCATCCTCGCCGAGGGTGCGGACCGCGAGATCCCACGCGCCCCCACCGGCACCGCATACCCGACACATCCAAACGAGCTTCTCTTCGTGAATGTCGAAGCTCGGCTTGTGGTCATCGTGGAACGGGCACCGGATCCGGCGGTTGCCTGAGACGAGGCGAGCGTTGCGCCAGCCGGGGAGTAGTTCGTCATAGATCGCAGCTGCGAGTTCGGGATTCATCGGGGCCGCTCCCAGACCGCCACGTCGTCGAGAGCGGCGCGGCACCGGAGCGCCAGGGTGGCCTGAGTGCGCTCGAGCGGTGTCATTTCCCGTTCCCCAGCCCGGCGTCGTCGAGGTCGTATTCGACCAGGCGAGCGAGGGCGCGAGAGTCAGGAACAAGGGCCCTGGCAACCAGCATGCTGGCCAGGTGGCCGGGAGACCTGCCCATCGCGGCAGCGCGGGACCGGAGCCGGTGCGCGATCCGCGGCGGGAAGGTGATGCGGAAGCAATTGGGCGACAAGGAGATTTCCCCCCTTGCGATGCGCAGACGTGAAGAGGTAAGGTGACGAGGCAAAGTTCGATCTCCCATCACGACACGCCGCCTGTGGTTCCTAGGCCGGGGCGGCGTGTCGACGTTTTAGGACGTTGCTGAAGGCGCGGAGTTCGGGCTTTCCAGCGCGTGGAGGCCCGCGAGGCTCGGGCGAGCGCGCCCGTGCCGACAGCAATCGAGGAGAGGGAGATTTGTCGGGGTCCAAAAGATTCATCCCGACACACAAACTATACATCACCCAGGTGTAGGTCTAGCCCTATTCGTCTCTCTTTTTTTTCGGCGTTCACAACTTGCCGTATCCATTAGAGAATCAGGCCTCTGAAATTCGCTGATCTTCAAGCCAGTAATGTCCTGTCGCTTCGCCTGTGACCGCCCCTGTCACGACGTTCTGTGTCAAGCCTAAAGTTCGACGACGGCTCGAGCTCGGCTACGAGCTGGCGCAGGCGCGCCTCGGGTCTCGGCGTCGTCGAAAAGAAGGGATCCGCCCAGCCTCCAGGGCTTCGGTCATGTCGGCCAGGAAGGCGCGGAAGTGATCGCCATGGAGCAGGAGCGCCAGGTTGGGAGTGCGGAACGGCCCCTACCCGCGTTCGGCGGCTTCTTTCGCGAGAGGTCGGAAATGCTTATCGGTGGGCATGCGCGCGTAGATCGCGACACGCCCGCTCATGAAGCGCTCACGCCGGTGCGCCGACGGTCACGCAGCCAAAGGAAGCCGAAGAACGCTCCGAGTACCAGGCCTTGTATGAGCTTGGCGGGGTTCCCTTCGCTAACGAACTCAAAGATGAAGATGATCCCCGCAAGCGCCGCAGACATCAGCCATCCCAGTCTCCTGTCTCTCCAGTCGACGGGAAAGCAGAAATCGAGGCCGCCAGCTGCAACCAACAACCCCACGAGAGAGAGCCACGAAGTCGTGTTCGGGTGAGCACGAATCCACAACGCGGCAGCGAAGGCTACCGCCATCATTCCGACGCCGAGCTTGAATGAGCGTGGCTTGAACCTGTGCGCTGTTTCATGGTCACTCGCCTGATGCTCTTCTCCGCTCACCGTTCCTTCCCCTTCCCAGAGCACGCCAGAGCGAGGCAGGGTGCTTCGTAACCGTAGGCTTTATCCTTTTGCCCGCTTCCGCCGCCCCCTCCGGCCCGGTACTGATCGGCCATAAACACCTTCGTCATCGGCGGACGAGCCCTCGGAGCGACTTCATTTTCGCCGCCGCCCTATGGCTGCACGAAATCCGACGTAGCAACCGAGCGCGATGAGGATCAGACCCGCTGGAGCAGCGCCACGGCCGTACTCGATGAATCCCGAAAACCACGGCGGTCTGTCCCCGCCTTTAAGCATTATGAACGCGCCAACTACCACCAAGCCGATGGCGGACACCGCCCAGAAGAATCGGTCCTCGTCCCTCACCGGCGGGCGAGCCCGCGGGCGACGAACTCATAGGCCGCGGTGCCAAGCGGGAGGACCTTCTCCTCCGCCAGGCGATGCAGCTTCGCCAGCTCTCCATCGGTGAGCATCACCACGACGCGGTTGCGCCGAACGGCTTCGACAGGCCCCTTCGGGCGACCAGCCCCGGGTCTCGGACCGCCTCTTCTTCGTGTTTTCGCTCGCGCCACGCTGTCCTCATCGATAAGGTTTGCAAGTGATTCAACCGAGGCGTAGGGTGCTTCACAGGAGGTCCCTACCATGCCCTGCCGCGTTGTATTGTACGCCCGCGTCTCCACGAGCGAGCAAACCGTCGAGCCCCAGCTCTTCGCCCTGCGCGCCTACGCCCATGCCCGCGGCCTCGAGCTGGTCGAGGAGCACGTCTACATCGACCACGGGATCAGCGGCGCGAAGGATCGACGCCCCGCGCTTGATCGCCTCATGGCCGACGCCCGCGCACGCCGCTTCGACGTCCTGGCTGTGACGAAGCTAGACCGGCTCGCACGGTCCGTGCGCCACCTCACCATGCTCGCGGCAGAGCTGGAGGCCCTCGGCGTTGACCTCGTGGTGCTCGATCAGTCGATCGACACCAGCACGCCCGCCGGGCGCCTGCTCTTCAACGTGCTGGGCTCAATCGCAGAGTTTGAACGCGATCTCATCCGCGAACGCGTCGTGGCGGGCATGGCCGCTGCGAAGCGCCGCGGCGCCGCAATCGGCCGTCCTCGAGCACGCGTTGACCGGCATCGGCTCGAGGTGCTGCGCGCCGAAGGACTCAGCCTGCGAGCCATCGCGCTCGAGCTGGGCACCAGCAAAGACATCATCGGCCGGGAGCTGCGCGGCGCTTGTCGCGAAAAGGTGACTGCAGGCGAAGGACGCGTCCGAGCGATCGCGCCGCAGGGCGCAACCTCGCACGCGTAGGCGCTGCACCCGCAGGGCGGATCCCGACGCGCGAAGTCTTGAAACGAGTACCTTCTGCGACACATCGGCGGGGACGTGCAGCCTTGCTGGCCCTCAGTTGTCGTCGTCATCCCAGGCTCGCGAGCCGCGGTGATCGCTGTCGCGCTCACGCCACTGCCGCTCGTCCTCGATCTGCACGCGCTCCTCGAGGTCATGCGCCTTGCGCGAGAGCACACGCGATGCCTTGCGCCTGCGCCATGTGCGCGACGTGAGCTCGACGAGGAGTGGCCGACACCCACCCGGCCGTCTGGGGGGAACGCGCGCTCGACGACCGCCATTACTCGGCCTGCCACTTTTTTCGGGAGATTGGTTCGCAGGGGCGGGAACGCCTTTGGTGAGGGTGTGCCTGATTGCCTGGCGACGCCGCGAAGTTGTGGGCCGGGTATAGACCCAGCCCCCCGCCCCGCACGAGCGGCGACATGTCCGCGGATGGGTTGGCGCTTGCGCCCCTGCCGGAGCTCAGAACCGCGCGAGCCGCTCGAAGAACCAGAACGCGGCGAGTGTGCCGATGGCGTAGGGCGCCACCTGCGACGCGTAGCGCTCCACGCGCACCGCGAGGCGGTTGCGCCAGGCGAGCGCCGCCAGAGAGAGCACCACGGCCACGAAGGCGAGCTGACCGCACTCGACGCCGACGTTGAAGGCGAAGAGGGCGAGCGGGATGTCTCCTTGCGGGAGCCCGACGTCCAACAGCGCGCTGGCGAAGCCGAAGCCGTGCAGCAGCCCGAACGAGAACGCCACCAGCCAGGGCCAGCGCGCCGTAAGTCCCACCTCGCCGCGCCTCGTGTGCACGAGTTCCGTGGCGAGCAGCAGGATGCTCAGCGCGATCGACGCCTCGACCGGCGGCCCCGGCACGTGCACCACACCGAGCGTCGCGAGCGCGAGAGTGAGCGAGTGCGCGACCGTGAACGCGGTGATGGTGAAGAAGAGCACGCGCGCGCTCGGCACGATCAGGATCAGTGCCAGTACGAAGAGCAGGTGGTCGTAGCCGAAGAGGATGTGCTCCATCCCGTGCACGAGATAGGCGCGCAGCACCCCGAGCAGCCCGCCGGCGGCGCGGATCTCGACCCAGGGCTGTGAAGGGCGCGCGATGCTGGTCCACTTCCGGCCGTCCCGCATCTCGACGCGCACCAGCACGTCGGTGATCGTGAGCGCTAGCCCGACGAACTCGATGCGCTTGCCAGCGAGGCCCTTCGGCCCAGCGTCGACCAGGCGCCGCTCGACAAGCGAGTCCGTAAGCTCCTGCACAGTCGGCACTTCCAGGTTCTTCACGTCGTCCGGCAGCTTCAGCACGACTGGGAGTCGCATGCCCGCGAGCACCGGCGTGCGCCACAGCACGTGGAAGCGCCCCGGTTCCGTCTCCTGGATCTCGAGATAGGCGGGCCGGACTTCGTGGGCGCCGGTCGCCCGAGCGACTCCCAGCGAGACGAGCAGCACGGTGACGAAGACGCGTCTCGCCCTCATTGCGGGGCGATGCCGGCCACGGGAGGCATCTCGATCGATGGCAGATCCTTCGGCAGGACGACCTGGTAGCGCGCCCGCATCGCCGCGAACGCCTTCTCCCGGATCTCGGCGCGCTGCTCTTCGATCCAGCCCGTCTCGACCTGCGGCTCCACTTCCTCGAAGGCCGGCACACGCGCCGGCGTGATCGAGTCGACCCATACGAGATGCCAGCCGTAGCCCGACTCGATCGGACCCGCCCAGGCCCCGGGTGCGAGCCCGAAGAGCACCTCCGCGAAGCCCGTGCCGAAGGTTTTGGCGACATCGTCGGGCGCGCGGTCACCGTAGTAGTCCTGGAACATGAAGGGATCGCCGAGCGCGGCCACATCCGGCGAGTTCATGGGCTTGCTGGCGATCTTCTCGAGGGCCCGCGCCGCATCCTCGCGGGCACGCTGCCCCCGCCGATCGGGAGAGAAGTAGAGATGACGGAACGTGGCGCGCGCAGGTCGTACGAAGCCTGTCGCGTGCTTCTCGAACCACGCGCGGAGTTCGCCCTGCGTCGGCTTCTGGAGCGCGGCCACGTCCTCGAAGAGGAACTCCATCTTCTGCGCAATCCGGCGCCGGACGATCGCGTCGTCCTTGTCGAGGCCGAGCGCGAGCCCCTCCCGGTAGAGGATCTCTTCGCGCACCCGGGCATCGACGAGGCTCCGCAGCTCTTCTGGAGACGGCGCAGGACGCCCCTGCGCGACCCATGCCAGCCCGGTCTGCCGCAGATCGTCCGGGGTGAGCTCGATGCGGTTGGACTGCCCAGCCGGATCAGCCCCGCGGCGGAGCCCGTGATAGGCCGCGAACAGCAGGAGTCCGAGCAACAGGAACTGCGCCAACGGCTCGCGCAGCAACCGTCCGATCATGCTCACCGCAGTGGGTTCAACTCGGAAACCACCGGGACGATCTCGTAGTTGGCGTAGCCGAACTCGTTGCTCCGAGCGCCGAAGTACTTGTCGCCCATCTTATAGACGGAGATCTCGATCGGCGTGCCGACGAGATCGGTGACGATCTTCCCGTGGTCGATGTTGTAGGTCCGGGAGGTGCCGAGATAGCTGCCGTCGACCGCGTCGCCGGTCAGGCTTTGCATCGCCGCCTTCCTCCCCACGTAGCGCACCTGGAACTGGCCCTGGTTGGTCGGGAAGCGCTGGGTGTCGTACCCGGGCTCGGAGGGTGTGAGGGGCTTCGCGTCCGGGCCCTTGCCCAGGGCGCCGTAGATGATCATGTACTTCTCACCGCTCACCGTATTCTGCAGCCAGACGGATTTCTCGACGATCAGCGCCTTCAGCTGATCATCGTCGAGCGCCGCTGCCCCCTTCTTCGTAAGGTCGGCCACCGTGACGCCCGGACTGGTATTCTTGCGAGCCTCGGCGCTCGGCGTGTACCAGATCGGCGAGCTCCACGCGCGCTCCTGGAGCGTGGGCGACACGACGTCGGGCGGCGCGATGGCGAGCTTGGCGGCCTGGATCGTCGTCCACCGCGGCGTCGGGATCTCGAGCACCCGCGCGTAGTAGACGGCGTGCAGGCTCGGATCGAACTCGGGATCGGTCCAGACCGTCTTTAGCTCCACCGCGCCGATCGTGTTGGTGTAGGTCGCCTTCTCGACGTCCACGGTGCTGCTGATCGGCGGTACGACGCCGGTCCACTTGTCGGCCTTGCGTTTGCCCGCCCAGACGACATCGAAGATCTTCTCGAAGCTCTGGCCGCTCTTCGTCCACCCCTTGACGATCTGGATGCGGTCGAGGTTCCCGGAGCTCGGGTCCTTCACGGCCCAAACCATGAATGTCGGGGCCTTGCCCGTGGCCGCCGGCAGATCGCCGCCCATCGGAACGCCCTTCTCATAACCGGTCTTCGCCCAGTCCTTCGCGGCCATCATCGCCGCGGTGTACTGCCAGCCACCGAATAGGCGCACTTGGATGTGCGGGCCGCTCACGGCGAAGGTCTCCTTGCGCTTCATGGCCTCGAAGAGCGAGGCGCGCGTGTTCTCCTCGGCCCAGACCCCCGTCAAGCCCCCGGTGCCTTCGGTGCGCGCGTCGAACATCCCGCCCACCAGGGTGCCCGACATGCGCGCCTCGATCGTCCCATCCGTGAAGGAGTGCCCGCCGAAGAAGTTGTTCTGGCGGTAGGGAACGGCGGTGTTGTGCGAGTCCGACGCGGCGCCGAATCCGAACTTGTACGGGTTGAAGCCCTTGCTGTCCTCCATGGCCAGGCCGTCCTTCAGCGCCTGGCGGGCATAGCTGCCGACGATGTGCGCAATGCGGCCAGGCGGATTGCCCAGCAGGACGGACATGATCTCGAAGTTGGCAAACTCGTCGCTGGGCGAGAGCAGGGGATGCGTCTCCGAGGTGCCCTTGAGCTGCTTGATCTCGATCAGCGGCTCGTTGCGAACGCGCGACGCGGCATAGGCGGCGTCGATCGGGCGGCCCTCGGTGTCGACCTCCGTCGGAAACATGCGGCCGTCGGAGAGGTTCGCGTTGTGTGAAATTGCGAGAAGGTCGTTGCCGGCCTTCCGCTGGGCGTCCATCCAGTTCCAGAGGTCCACGGGATGGAAGGAGTCCAGCGCGCTGAACGGCACCGCCGGCACCTTGGCGCAGTCCTTGAAGAAGATGTTGCGGTGCAGGTTCATGTTGTTCGGCATCGAGGTCCACTCGTAGGAGCAGAAGCTCGTGAACTTCCCCGGCTGGTTCGCCTGCTCGGTGAGCTCGACGTTCCGCTTCCAGACCGTTCCAGCAATCTCGGGCGCCATGAGCGCTTTAACCGGCGGCCCGGCGACCAGGACGTTGATCGCGTACAGGGCGACCCGCTCCATTTCCTCCTTGGTCCTGGCCTTCAGGATCAGGGGCTGCGCCTCCGGGATCTTGCTGACCGGGGAGCCCGGCTCGTTCGCCAGGTTGACCACGCCCGCGTATTCGGAGTGGTCGGTGACGCCCGCCCAGTCGAGCGGCGTGTCGATCTTGACCTCGTAGCCGAGGGGATGCTTGATCGGTTCACCCTTGAAGTACTTGTACGCGTCGCCGGGATTGGTGAGGGTGTTCCCGATGGCGAACGCGTCGAGGGACCAGCTTGTGTGGACGTGCGTTTCCCCGAAATACGCGTGGCGCTCGGGGCTCGCCGCGAAGGCCGGAACGGCCGTCGCAATCGCGGCTCCGAGGCCGAGGAACGAAGCCTTTGCAACGCGCGTCATGAATCGCATCGGATCACTCCCTCCTCCCTTTCCGGTGGGTATCCTCCCACGCTGCCGCGGCGGGGTCCATCGCAATCGGCTCCCGCGCGTGACATCGTTCAGGTGCTCTCGCCCAGCGGGGGCTGACGACGTGCCTCGCGCCAGCCCCGCGTCGGAGCGTCGCGGCGGTCGATGAGGGAAGCGTAGACCTTGAAACCGAAGCTTCCGGCCATACGGCGCAGAACGAGCAAACGGACCGAGCTCCGGCGCGCCTCGGCACAAGCAGCGCGCCGCCTGGCGAAAGAAGCCGCCGAGCGCGAGTGGCGAGTCTTCCTCACCGCGAAGTTCGACCGCACCTGGAAGGCGATGCTTCGGTTTCGCGCAAAGGTCGGTGCGTCTCGCTTTCGCGAGCTAATGGCCGAGCTGACCTCTACGATCGATAACCTCGACAGCGATCAGGGCGGCGTGGCTGAGTTCTTTGACCTCCTCGGCCGGAGCACTTCGCAGCGTACCAGGCCGAGCTGGTGGAAACGCTTGAGACAGGGAGCGACCCGGGAGCGTTCTGGGCGAAGTGGATCGACGTCGTGGTTGAGCGGACCCCACCTGAGACCGACGGACCGACGAAGGCGCGATGAACGAGGGAGACGCGCGCGGTCCGCGTTCGACCACGCGCCGATCACCCACGGCGACGGGCGCCGCCGCGATCCGGGCTAGATCGCTGCGCGCCGTGCGCGTGGCACTCACCGCAGCAAAGCTCTGACCGCTATGCCCCCGAAAGCTGACAGCATTGCGGTCCAGAATGCCCACCGATACCTGCCGAGAAGTGCGACTGACAACAGGACGCGCGCCGCGGAAATACCCGCAACGAACGGTATGTCCAATCGGTTCCCGCCGTTTAGGCCCGCGACGAAGAAGGCGATACCGAACGTGCAAAGAAGAAAGGCCAGCCCCCACTTCACAACGCGCACCGTACCCACCGCGTACCGCGGCGTCCGGGTGCCATGCGGGTTGTTGAAGCCACCAGGTAGATCGTCTTCGAGGGTCGCGATAAATCCGTTTATCAAGATGGCTGCAACCGCGATGATGACGAGGGTAAGCCAGCCGAGTTTCATGCTGCCCATCACCTCCCGACCCGCAAGCCTCGGTCACATTTTGCATTGGGCAACCGCTGCGGTCTAACGGATGCTCGGTCGAGCCCGGCCCCTCGATCGGGCGCCATTGACCCTGCGCGCCTGCGCGCGGAAGTTCGTGGTGGTGTCCAGATTCGTGAATGTGCGACCATGCGGTATGAACCGGAGTGGGCGAACTTGCATGACGGGCAGGATTGTGTTGTGCCTCGGGGTTCTCTCTTGTTTCGGTTGCGGCGCCGAGCGCGCTGCCTTACACACCACACCGCCCGGCGCCAGAATCTTTGTCAATGAAAAGTTCGTCGGCTTGAGTCCCACGACCTTTATGATTGGTCGGTATGAGGGTACGCATTTTCGGGCTGTCCTCGATGGATACCCACCCGCAGAAGGGCAACTGGAAACGCGGATCGCACCAGAGCGGATTTTCGCAAGTTTTGTGACGGTTGGGATTTACGCGGTTTTTATGGGCTGGCACTACTATCCAACGACCTATGTCGATCTCGGCCCGCCGTTGAATCCGTCGCCCGAAACTCTCGGCGGGAGGCCTGAGCCATCGTCATCACCAGAGGACCGCCTACGGCACGTTCAAAACATGTACGATCAGCGACTGATAAACGAGCAGGAGTACAACCGGCTGCGTTCGGAGATCTTGCACGAGCTCAGCCCATCGAAATAGTCCCGATCAGTGAACACCTCGCGCATGGCGGCGTCGGACGGCGAGGCCAACGATTCGCGCCGATAGGAGTAGCTATGCGCTAGTGCCCGCTCTGCGGCTCACCACGAGGCCCAGCACTCCTACCATTACGAGGAGACCATGCGGTCCATATGGAGTTCCGAGAGGCTCAGCCGGCTCGGGCGCAGACCAGCGTTGCCACCCGAGCCGGCGACCGTCATCGAGTGCGACTACCCGACCGGCTCACATTTGTGCTGCAGGCGTTGAGCTTCTCATTGACCTTAGCTTCGGGCGTACCGGGCTTGGCGATCGCGGCGTCCCAACGGTCGTACTCCTGGCCGAAGGTGGCGAAGCTGGGCTCACGGCCAACCCAGTAGACGACGCTCAGATCGGGGCCTGTGAACGGAGGCGCGATCTCCACCGTGTACTTGTACCCCTGACTCTTCATGACGCCGCGAAATTCCTCGACCACACCGAGGTATTTTTCGATTGAGCATCCATCCTTGAGCCGATTGGTGATGACATCGAGATAATCGGCGTGCGCGGCAAAAGGCGTCAGCAGCATTGCGAATGCGAGAAGTGTCGTTCGGAAATACATCGATCCCTTCCTTAGTCCCCCCATGAGGGTGGCATCATGGTCTTCGGAAGTATTCAGAGCAACCGAAAACACCCCACACATCGAGCAGCGAATCGGTGGGTCCCGAATGCCCCAGACTCTTGGCCGTCTCGCCGTGCCCCCACCACGAGGTCGAGTGTAGGATGACACCGAGTACCAGCTAAGGCGGCCGAACCAGAATCGGGGTGCGCGGCTCGCTCGGGTTTCGCCTTCGCCGAAACCCGGGACGAGAAGAGGACGCTCGGTATAAGCCGGACGGCCCCTTCTTCTTTGGATCCTACGGTCCGTCGGACAGGGTGACTACAGCAGCTCTTGGATCAGGCTGGTCTCCACCGGTTCGGCGGGCGGACTCTTCTGCAACGAGCCGACGCGAGCGTGGCGGCGGGGTTCGGGGCACTACGCAGAGGCGTGCTAGACCGAGGCGCCTCGCGCATGCTGGTGTCGGACGGCGAGGCCCACGATGCTCGCCGCAGAAACGAGAACGCCCCGACCGAAGCTGTGGCGTGTCGAGTCAATCGATCCCGCTATGCCAGCTTGCGTCTTCGGCGACCACGCAGCCAAAGCAGTGCCGGCAGGATCGGAGCCAGCTCGAAGCCAAGGCCGCAGCCCCGCCCCATGATCACTAGGACGCCATCGCAAGCCCGGAATGGCTGGCCACCGATTGCGCCTCGCAAGCAAGCCTGTGTGTCGCCGACAGCAAGCCCTGTGTCTTGCACGTGGAAGAGGGCGACCAGATCCACTTGGCCGTTCGCTGGAACGGTGTGAGTAAAGAGCGGCGTTGCGCCGTTGGGTCCGAATTGGAGCGTGGTCAGGTCGATCTTCGTCACATCTGCGGTGCTCGATCCGAGGACAGCAACCGCGATCGGCAGCGGACTCGTCAGGATGATCGGATCCTTCGGGAGGAAGGGTTCGACTTCGATCGCCACATCGGTGCGTGGCCCCAACTCGAAGGCCCCAATGTCGCAGATGGCCGCATCGCCATCGAGGTCCCCATCCTGTGGCCGCGTAATCCCGCGCTGATCAGTGGGTTCGCAGGCAGTGTTACTGCTCCCCGGTACCTCCGGACTCCCCGCGTCGATCGCGGGACTGATGAACGGCAGGAGCGCGTGCGTCATCGTGGGCCCACCGTTGCTGGCCAGCGGGCCAAGACCCGGGTTGATAGGGTTCGACGCCGTACCCACCTGATCACGAGTCGTCGCAATGAAGTTGCAGCTCGTTGCATCCCCGATCAAGTTGTAACCGTCGGATGGGAGCCTAGAGGTCGCGGAGCATTGGGACACCGCGGTAAAACAATCCGAGCCTTGCTCCGTGGCAGAGTTACCCGCGACGATGCTGTTGCTGAATGATGGCCCCGTCGTGGCGGCACAGAACCCTATGGCATCAATAAAGATTCCGCCTCCGAGAGTCGCGTGGTTGTTCGTGATCGTCGTGTTGACAATCGGACCGGAAAAGCTACCCGGGAAGCTGCAGCCGAGGTCTTCGTAGCGGAGGCCACCCCCATTGATTCCGTAGTTGCCACTGATCGTCGTGTTTATGATGGCCGGCGGCAACACCACGATCTGGCCTGCGGCCGCGAACTGGCCTGCGACCGCAGGCGGATCAAGCGGGCTACACCCGAGCAAGATACCTCCGGCAGACTTGTTGTCACTGATCGTACTATCAGAGATCGAAAGCGATACGTTGAATACGCTAATGCCCCCGCCGTTCCCGGAGATGGTGGTTCTTGAGATGACGAGACTGCTGGCCCCACCTCCGAAACCGATACCTAGGCCTCCATTGTCCCGGATGACACTGTCCGTGATCGTAATGCGATTGGAAAAACCACCGCCAACTCCACCACCGGCGTTTCCGGCTATGGTGCTGTTCGAGATCGAAAGCGTCGAATTATCAATATCGAAGTCGATGCCAAACTGGCCGCCGTTGGTCACCATCACGCCTGAAATCTGGACCATTTGTCCTTGCGCAAACAACACGTCACCGAGTCCGCCCCCGTCGATGACGGTCTGGTCCGGGCCAGCCCCGCTTAGCACTAGACTCGGCCTCTGAATGTCAAGCGCACCAAGAGTGAGCAGGAAATGGCCAGCCCCGACGAACACCGTGTTGTCGCCGCCTAGCGCGTTCGACTCCATGATCGCTGCCCGCAGGGTGCAGGTTCCCGTCGCGGTGGCGCAGATCCCATCGCCGGGGTTCGCGTCGACCGCGTCGGCGGTGTCGTTCACGGTAAAGACGGCGGCGACGGCCGTCGAAACGCTGAAGATGGCGAGCACGAGCGCGGCCAATAACGAAGCGGCTAAGCGGTGCATAGTCCCTCCAAAAGGAGGGGCGCAGGCTAATGGAACGAGAAAGAGAGGATTCTGCTGCAGCAGGAACGCAGTTGGGCGTCCCTCCAAGATCTCGTGTACGACGAAAACGAGCGTCGTGTCAAGATTCGAGGGGACAAAAGCCGACGCGGACGTCGGACCGTTGGAAGCCGGCTCGGAGCACCACGATGAGAGAAGCTCAATTCGGCGACAAAATTGCGCAAGCGAACGAGGATAGATGCGACGCTCCGCCTCAAGAAGTCGTCACTGAGGCGAAGGAGTGCATGTACTTGGACGGCGCCGGGCCCCTAGCTACTTCTCGTCTGGAAACTCGGAAGTCGTGAAAGATAAAGGGAAATAGGCGCAAACGCTGCCCCAATTGTGTGTCTGATTCGGGTAGGATGCGGTGGCACAACCGACCGAATCAGCA
>Ga0116216_10000292_pt1 | contig 44689 bp, 38 predicted proteins | sample Sb_taG_11_FD_89696 | JGI IMG/M metagenome (GOLD analysis project Ga0116216, IMG submission 89696) | Peat soil microbial communities from Weissenstadt, Germany - Sb_50d_3_AS metaG | ecosystem: Environmental > Terrestrial > Soil > Wetlands > Peat | place: Germany: Weissenstadt | collected 2010-09-21
GCCCGGCAGTCCGTTAACCGCCCGTATCCTCCGCATCCCGCCATAAACGCATGGCCCACAGCCACGCCATCGCAGGTACGAGCATTGCGGCGCCTGTGCACAATGCGACGGTACGAACGGCAATGCCACGGTCGATTGCGATGCTCGCGACATAGCCGCTCACGGCGATCACGAGCATGAGAAAGCCGAGATCGGCGGCAAATAGGCGGCCACGGAATCTGTCGTCGGAGAAACGCTGGAGCAGCGTTGTGGAAAAGACCCAGACGATCGACGCACCGCTGTGCGCGAGAGCCACGCAAAGGCAAGCTAACCGTAGAGTCGGGGCTTTGGAAAGCAATATGTAGCCGGCGCCGCCACAGAAAAAGCCGATGAGAATTGCCACGCGCATGCGGGAACTGCTGCCGCCCGCCCATTTTGTCGCGGAAAGCGGACCGATGAGTGCACCCACACCGCGTGCGCCCATCAGCAGACTCATGCCTAGCACGGCCCCGCGCGCAGCATCCATTCCACCAAATCGGACGGGAAAGATGCGTTCGCCCATGATCGGAAAGATCACCCAATTGGCGCCCATGATGCCGATCCCGCTCTTCAGCAGGACGGTGGCGAGCAGCCGGGCATCACGCCGGATGTAGCGGGTGCCCTCGGCCACGGGAGAGAAGTCCACCAGTTCGCGGAGATGGAATGGCGGCGTATCGGCCGCATGCGGCTCATGAAATCGCATGCCGCGGATCAATAACGCCGAGCAGAAGAACGAGAGCGCATTCAAGACGAAGACCGCGTCACGGCCCAGCAGCACCGCGACCAGCCCACCCAGCGCCGAGCTGACCGCAAAATTGAACGACCACGTGATGGAAGAAACAGTGTTGGCCGTGACCAGGTGCTCCTCGCCGACCAAATTCGGCAGTACCGCACTGCGAGCCGGCTCGAAAAATCCCCACATTACGGTTTCGAAGAACAGCAGCGGATAGACCAGCCACACCGTCCCCGCGGAGCGCACCAGCATCATGCCGAGCACGATCACCATGCGGGCCAGGTCGGCCGCAATCATGACGTGCTTCCGCCGGACGCGGTCGTTGACCACCCCCGCAGTGGGCCCGACAAGAGTCGAGGGCAGAACCTGCAATACCAGCGCGAGGCCGATCGACCGCGCCTTCCCCGTGAATTGCAACAGCAGGCTGTAAATGGCGAGGATGTAGAACCAGTCGCCCATCTCGCTCACGATTTGCGCCAGCCACAGCCGGCGGAAATTGCGGTTCTCGCGGATCAGGCGCCAGTAGGATCCGAACGTCACGGCGATGAATCAGCGCGTTTCGGTGTAGAGGCCCATGCGGCTCTTCACCAGTTCGACGGTGGAATTGGCGATTGGAGCCACGCGTTCGGCGCCTTCCCGCAGCACTCGTGCCACGTAGCCCGGTTCGGAGGTGATCTCGCGATAACGCTGCTGAAAAGGCTCGAGATGCGAAATCACCATCTCGGCGACCTGCTTTTTCAAGTCGCCGTAGCGCATGCCCGTGAAGTGCGCGCGCATGGCATCGTCGGTCGATCCGCTGAAAGCTTGATGAATGCTCAGCAGGTTTTCCACGCCGGGACCGAGCGACGCGAAATCCACCGCCGGATTCGAATCGGTTGTGGCACGCATGATAGTCTTGCGGACTTTATCTGGCGGATCGAGCAGGCCCACAGCATGGCCTGCACCGCTGGCGGACTTGCTCATTTTCACCGTGGGATCGTCGGCCCATGATGCGCGCACCTACCGACGGCAGGCTGGTCTGCGGAACAACGAACGTATCGCCGTAAAGCGAATTGAAGCGCTGCGCAATATCGCGGGTGAGTTCGAGATGCTGCGCCTGATCCTCGCCCACTGGCACGATCGCGGCTTGATACAGCAAAATGTCGGCAGCCATCAGCACCGGGTATTGCAGCAGCCCGTCGCCAACGGTCTGCTGAGTCGCGGCTTTGGACTTATACTGCGTCATGCGCTCCAGCCAGCCGACGGCCGTCACGCAAGTCAACATCCAGGCAAGTTCCGCATGCGCGGGCACAGCGGATTGCACCATGATGCTCGAGTGCTTGGGATCGATGCCTGCGGCCAAGAACAGAGCGGCGGTTTCCTCGATTTTTGCGCGCAACTCCTCAGGTTGTTGGTAAACCGTTATCGCGTGCAGATCCACGATACAGAAAATGCTCTCGAATTCTTGCTGGTAGCCAACCCAGGGCAACAGCGCACCCAGGTAGTTGCCGATATGCAGATTGCCGGACGGTTGGACGCCGGAGAATACGCGTGCTTTCATGATTTAGGATAGGACGGTAGTTCTCTATCGTAAGCGATGGCGCATTCTTCAACCAAACTCGCTGTAACGGTCGAAAAGCTCGTGTACGGCGGCGATGGACTGGCGCGGTTCAATGGCCAGGTCGTGCTCGTGCCCTTCGTGCTGCCGGGAGAGCAGGCGACTGTGGAGACGCTGGAGCAGAAGCCAGGCCTGGTACGGTCAAGGCTGGTCGAGTTGCACCAAACCGCCGGCGAACGAGTAGACGCGCGGTGCCCCTACTTCGGCCGGTGCGGCGGCTGCCACTACCAACACGCCGGCTACGAGGCTCAACTCGCGTTCAAACGCGCGATTCTGGCGGAAACGTTGCGTCGCGTGGGTAAGATCGAGCCACCCGAGGAGATCCGAATGATTGCGGCGGAACCCTGGCATTACCGCAACCGCGCGCAGTTTCACATCCAGGGAAATGAGATTGGATATCTCGAAGCCCGTTCGAACCGCTTCTGTGGCATCGAGCATTGCCCCATCAGCTCACCGCGCATCAACCAGGTGATCACGACCTTGCGGGAAATGCTGCGCGATGCACGTTGGCCACGCTTTGTGAGCGCGGTCGAAGTCTTCACGAACGAACAGCAGGTGCGATTGAATATGCTGGAAAGCGAACGGCCCGTGGCGCGCCGTTTCTTCGACTGGTGTGCGGAGGCGATTCCTGGTTTCGTGCCCGGGGCATTAGACTACACTGTGGCCGGTGAGACTTATCGCGTCAGCGGCGGCTCATTCTTCCAGGTGAACCGGTTTCTCATCGATCAGATGGCCGAGCAGGCTCTCGACCATGCGGCGGGCGAATCGGCACTGGATCTTTTTGCTGGTGTGGGGCTGTTTTCATTGCCGCTGGCAAAGCGATTCGCGAAGGTAACGGCGGTCGAATCCGGCGCGGGCGCGCTACGCGATCTGCGGTTCAATGCTGAGCGCGCAGGAGTCGCGGTTGAGCAGCACCAGAGCACCGTAGATGCGTTTCTCGCGAACCTGGCCGCGCCGCCGGATTTCGTCCTGGCCGATCCACCACGAGCCGGCCTAGGGAAGATCGTGGTGCGCGAGCTGCTGCGGCTGAAGCCGGTATCGATCACGATTGTCGCCTGCGACCCGGCAACGCTGGCGCGCGATCTCGCCGCGCTCCTGGTGGGCGGCTACAAACTAGAGAATCTCACGATGGTAGATCTATTTCCGCAGACGTATCACATCGAAGCCATAGCGCGGCTATCGCGGTGAAGGCCACAGCTGGTACAGCATCAGATAAACGACCACGCCGGTCACACTCACGTACAGCCAAATAGGCAGAGTCCAACGGGCGATGGCGCGATGCCTGTCGAAGCGGGCTGAAAGTCCGCGGCTCAACGTGATGATGGCGAGCGGCGGAACCGCAGCGGCGAGAATGGTGTGAGTTGTGAGGATGCTGAGATACACCGCGCGAAGAACGCCGGCATGCCCGAACGGCACCGAGCCCACGTGTGCGTGATAGATCAGGTAGCAGGTCAGGAACGCGCACGAGGTGACGAAGGCAGCGAGCATGACTTTCTTGTGCGTATTCGCCCGATGGCGGCGAATCAGAATATAGCCCGTGACAAGCAGCACAGCTGCGGTGCCGTTCAAAAAGGCGTTGACGGCTGGCAGATCGTGTATCGAGATCATGATTGCTCCCGCTCCAGGCGGCGAATGTCGACGATCAGGGTAGGGGTGGGATCGTCCTGAGCGGCGCCATAGTAACCGCGAATCTTCCCATGCCGATCCACCAGCACGAAGCGCGTACTGTGCTCGAGCGAGCCATCCACATTGCCAAGCATGAACGCGCGCCGGTCGAGCGCGTCCAGAGTTTTCTGGTCCCCAGTGAGGAAATACCAGCGTCCCGGCTGGGCATGATAGCGCAACGCATAGCTGGCCAGGGCTTCGGGCGTATCGCGCTTGGGGTCGACGGAAAATGAGACCAGGCGCACGTCGGGAAATTCCGAGAGCAGCGGTTGCACGTGGGACATCTGTGTACTCATGCGCGGGCAGGAGCTCGTGCAGTTGGTGAAAATGAAATCCGCCACCCAGATTTTGCCGTCGAGCGATGCCCGGTCGAACGGCGCGCCGGTTTGCGAGACCAGATGGAATTCCGGAACCTGGCCATAAACGGGGAGCAGCTTGCTGGAGCATCCGCTGGATACTACGCAAACGAGAACAGCGAAAATAACCGAATCCTTCAAGCCGAGATCACAGGCCCGGCCTGTCGAGCAGCATGAGGCCATACAGCAGGGGAAGATAGAAAACCGAAGTCAGCAGCACGCCGCGGGCCCGCAAGAGCGACCGTTCTGTAGCGGCGCGAACGCCGGAATAGAGAAACCACGCGCCGAGGGCGAGCGCGCCGAGTAAATAGACTTTGCCCGACATCCCGACCAGGCCCGGCGCCAGGCTCACAGGAATCAGCAATGACGCGCACAAAACAATCTGGCGCGCGGTGGAGTGGCCGTCTGGCTCGACCACCGGCAGCATGCGGATACCGGCGCGCGCGTAATCATCGCGGTACATCCACGCGATCGCGTAGAAATGGGGGAACTGCCAGAGAAACAGAATGGCGAAAAGCACCCACGCTTGGGACGTAAGCGTGCCGGCCGCCGCGGCGAAGCCGATCATCGGAGGCATTGCGCCGGGAAAAGCACCGACGGTTGTCGATAGCCACGAGCGCTGCTTCAGAGGCGTGTAAAGGAACAGGTAGCTGACCAGCGTGGCCCCGCCGAGCACAGCGGAGAGCATGTTGACGAACCAGGCCAGCTCACCGAATCCCACAATGGCCAGGCCGATGCCGAATGCCAGCGCGCGATTCGCATCCAAACGCCCGGCGGGAAGAGGACGATCGGAAGTACGCCGCATCTTGGCGTCGGCCTCACGCTCATACCACTGATTCAGCGCTGCGGTGCCGGAAGCGATCAGGCCCGTCCCCATGACGGTGTGCAGTAATGCCCACCAATGGATCTGTGCAAGCGGCGAACCGCGCAGCCCGAAGAAATAACCCACGCCTGCACTCATGAGGATGAGCCAAGTGATGCGCGGCTTCGTGAGACTGATGTAGTCTCTCATCGAGAAGGAACCGTAAACCCGACGTACCGGACTTCCGCCAGCGGCCGCCGTACATGGCGAAAAACCTGGATGGCCAGCACAACGCTCGAAGCCAGTGTCAGTGCGCCCACGGCGACGTGCGCCACCGTAAAACCGACCATGACCGGCATCGGTTGCGGCGCATCGGCCGTCGCCAGCCGGCTCATATAGGCGGCAATGCCCAGAAACACCTGCAAAAACGTAATCGACAATAATGCCAGCGCGGACCCGCGCAGTGCGTCGTGTCCCGCGTGGCGCATCAAAACGCGCACAGTCACCCACAGTACCATGCCTGTGGCCAGCAACGCTCCGAGGACGTGCGGCAGAATGCCGATGGCTTGATGGCGCGCGGAAGCGCCCAGCGCGAGTTGCAGGAATACGCATGCCGAGGCGGCCAGTGCGAGCCAGTGCAACGGCGGCGCCCCCTGGTCATCCACAATTTGGCGCCCGCGCTGCCAGCTCTCGGAAATGAAAAGCGCAATGGCGACAGTCGTAGAAAAGAAAAGTTGTGCGAGACAGGCGTGGCCGATGCTGACCGGCTTGGGCAACATGAAAAGAACGGTCATGCCGCCCAGCACGCCTTGCGCGATCACCGCGGCAAGCGAAATCCAGCCGAGATTCTTCAGCCATCGGCGGCGCTCAGTGCGCATCAGCCAGATCGCCATCCCGATGGTGAGCAGGCCGACCGTGGTGGCCACCATGCGGTGACCGTGCTCGTAAAAGATGTTGCCCTCCATCGGCGGCATCAGTTTGCCGTAGGAAAGCGGCCAGTCGGGCACCGAGAGGCCCGCGTCATTACTGGTGACGAGGCCTCCCGCCACTACAAGGAACAGGGTACAGAAAGACCACAGCACCGCGTAACGGTGCAGCCAAACATTCTTCATCGCTAGCTCGATTTCATCTGGGCCGAATCGAAGTCCTGCGTCTTGCTTTCCTTGGCGCCAACAGTAATCTCAACATCCTGGGTCCCGTACTTCTCATGCCAGGCTTCGATGGTGTACTTTCCCGGCGGCAGACCCTTGATGCTGAATGTGCCGTCGTCACCCGTCACAGCGAAGAAAGGATGATTGACCACGCCGATGTACGAACGCATCCAGGGATGCACGTTGCACTTCACCGCGATCATGACCTCTTCACGAGCGAACTTTTTCAGTTTCGGGTCGCCGTTGGGCGGCTGCGATTCATTCCACTCCTGGTTGATCTTGGGCAGCGGGTGGATATTGTGATTGGTCGGGTCATCATTGACGATCTTGATGTCCTGGCCGGCCTGGACGCCGATCACATGCGGGCCGTACATACAGCCCTTTTGCGCAAGCTCAACTGGTGTACCGGGGACCGGCCACTGACGGTCCGGCACGCCCGCCTTGATCCAGACGAAAACGTTCTTTAACGTGCCGTTTCCGTTGACCACCACTTCTTCAGACTTTTGCGCCGCGCCGGCATGTGCAAGGGCGCATTTAGGATTAGCCGACATATCGATATTCCTCATCGTCGGCTTGTCACCCGTGAAACTGACCTTGCCGGTGACGGTAGCGGCGTTAGCCTCATCGATAGCGGGAGCTGCTGCTGCGGGCGCGGCAGACTCCTCTTTCGCCGTCTCTGGCGCCTTGCTCCCTCCGCACCCGGCGACAAATAGCGCAGATGCGGCCACAACACTCACAAAAATGCTCTTCATTTCAGATAGCGTCTCCTCTTTTTCTGTAAGACATCTCAGCGTCCGGCTCCGGCGCCGGCACTGGCGCGCAGGCGATTTAATTCCTCCGGAGTGAACTGGAACATGTAACGCACCAGCAGATCGGCATGATCTCTGGCGTAAGTCTGGAAACTGGGCGGAGTTGGTCCGGCGAAGACCCAACGTTCTCCGTCGCGGCGGAACAGACCCGACGGCATAGCCGTTCCCGGCTGCATCATTTCAGGATGCACGATCCAGCGCTCGGTCCAGCCCGGTTTCAGCCGTTCCCTGGCAATCAGAAAACTTGGGGCCGTAGCGCGCGCATCGTGTTTCGGGTCGCCGGTCATGTGGCATTTCAGGCACGGTGCACCCTCGCTTGAGAACAACTGCCGCGCCATGGTGCGTTCCTGATCGCTGACCATCTCCATTTTGGGCGCGATATAGGGCGCGGCTTGTGAAGACATGGCGGCGAAGAAGCGTACCAATTTCTGGATCTCCCCGCTGGAGAAGTAGAAAGTTGGCATGCGGGCTTTGAGATATTGTCGCACGCCGTCGCGGTTGGCATCGGTATCGCTCAGCGACGGATTGGTCAGGAATCGCATCAACCATTGCGGATTGACGCGCGCCCCCTCGCCGATAAGGCTGGGCGGTTTTTGGTCTTTCCAGTCGGGATCCTGGTAGCGAGGCAGCACCATGAACACGGTGGTCTGCCCGATGTGCACCTGGTGGCACCCCATGCAGTTGTATTTGCGGACGACCCACCAGCCATCGATGATGTCCTGACGCTGATCGGCCGGATCGAAGTGGTAGCGCTCGGGCATCGTGGAATCCACCGAACCCAGCAGAAACGTCGCCACCTGATCGATCTCCGGCTTCGATAAATTGAAGTTCGGCATCTTCAACCGGTCAAATTTGTTCGGCTTCTCTTTGCCCGTATCGTAGACGGCGGGATTTTGCAACTTGTGCTCAAAGAAACCTTTGTGCGTGTACCAGCCTTGGTCTTCGGCTTCATGACCGAGCAAGGCGAAGTCTAGGCGTTCCAGTGGCTTAGAACCTTCTTTGGTCAGTTCGGTGCCGATGCGCAGCTCTTCCTCCAGCCCCGAGATTTCGTGGCAACCCGCGCAACCGTAATAACGGACCAGGAACTGGCCTTTGGACTTGAGCTGGGGATCGTCCAGGTAGTCCGCTGCCGCATACGTGACATTGTCGTGTTTACGCGTCATCAGGTAACTGGCGATGTCGCGGGCCTCGTCGATGCTCAGCCGCAAACTCGGCATGGGCGTCATCTGCTCGACCTGCAACTCGTGCCCGTCATTGGGGCATTTGTCGTGATCCATGTCGAACACGAACGGAAGCCCCTTCTTTTTATAGTCTTCCGCGGTCAAGTCGCGCCTCTCGAACGGGCAGTAGGGAAGGGTACGCTCGCGCGGATTGTGAATCCAGCGAACAATGTAGTCGTAGTTGTCCTTTTCGCCCACGCGGCTCAGGTTGGCGGCGAAATCTCCGCCCTGTCTTTCATTTCCTTCGCCCATCGAGTGGCAGGCCATGCAGCCGCGCGTTTCGAAGGCTTCCTTGCCCTTCACTGGATCGCCCTTGGCCTGCGATGGCAAGTTGCCGGTTACACCGGACTGCCAGATGAAGGCGCCGATCTGGCGGATTTCTTCCGGATCGAGGCGGAAGGTGGGCATCTTGGTGCCCGGGCGCCATTTGTGCGGGTCTTCCAGCCAAACAGGAATCCACTCTTTGCGCATCTTCATGCGGACTTCTTTTAGGCTGGGCCCGACCTTCTTCACTTCGCGAATCAGATCGCTAGAGCGGATGTCGGCCTGCTCGATCTTGGCATCGAGGCCTGTGATGCGAACTTTCAGATCGTTGGCGTGTTGATAGAGCCGCTGCGCTTCCTCATTGCTGCGGGTCTTGTCGGCTTTATCGGTGGTGAAACCGATCTCGCGGGTCCACTCGGCTTTCTGCTGTTCAAGCTGGCGGATCTGCTGTGTGACCGTGGTCATTTCGTCCGGTTCGCGGTCGAAGCCCTCGTAACGATGGCAACCCATGCAGCCGCGGCGCCGGAAAATCTCGCGGCCCGAGTTGAGCGTATCCGCCATTTCGGTGACGATTTCCTTCACGTGACACTGCTGGCAACCGGCTTCAAAGTTCTCGCGATAATGCAGCGGCCAAAGCCAGAATTTGTGCCGCCCGTGCGCCTTCAGCACGCTGTCCTCAGCCGCGCCATTCCCGCCGTGGCACGGCGTACAGCCGAATTTTTCGGGATCGTGGATCTTCAGCAGCTCCTTATTGGGGTGGCTGACGAAAACTTCGCTGCCGATGTCGGCCTTGGTGAGCGTCACAGGCTCGCGCGTGCCCAGGTGGCAGGATTCGCAACGGTCCACCAGCTCGACGTCTTTGATATGAATCTGGCGAATGTGGATGTCGAAATCCTGCATCTTGGTGATGAGCCCTGTCAGCGTGTCGGCGCTGACATCCGCGATGCGGTCGGAGACATACTTTTCGCGCTGGGCGCGCAACTCGGTTGCGGGCTTCAGGATTTCGACGCGCTGCTGAAGGAGTTGAGCTTTCTCGTTCTTCATGTCCTGCAGCGTCTTATCCATCAGCCCGAAATCCATCTCTTCCGGTTTCTCGTCACCAGGGAGCTTGATGGAGTGCTTCTCCTGCCTGAGCTTCGCGATTTCCTGCCGCTTCGAATTCTTGGAGCTCTCACTATCGGTGGTTTCGATCTGGTAGGTGAGCGCGCCGATGTGCCCGCGGACTTCCTGAAACGGATCGTTGAGCGCGAGAATGCGCGGAACCAGCTCCTGATTCACTTTGCGATCGATTTCGGCAACCTGCGCGGAGACGGTCTTCTCGGCTGCCTGCATCTCGCTATCCAGCTTCCGATAGTCGGCTGACGCCCGGATCTCCTTTTCAAATCCAGCTTCGTGCGGACGCACACGTCGCAGGTATGCCGTGTACACCTTGGCGAATTGGGCCTGATAGCTCTTCCAGGGACGAGTCCCGTAGATTTCATCCCAAAGCCCCCACCCGAGGGAGAGCAGCAACAACGCCGACCAGATGAACAGCGGCCGGCTCAGCGAGGAACTCAGTACGGGGTCTTTGTCTTGTTCTTGATCGCTCATACGTTGAACCAGGGCGTCACCCAGACATACTTAATTCGGAACAGGAGTCGCGCAAGAATCTTGATGGGCAGCGCCAGCATGATGATCAGAAAAGTCTGCATGACGGCATATTGCAACAGGCTCATGCGTTTAAAAATTCTCTGATTGAAAGGCTGTTCCTTGATCAGCTTCCACTTGCCAATCATCAGGCTCCGGCCGGCGATCAGTTTATGGATGAACCATCCGGCAACCGCCCCGTAGAGCCCGCACACGACCGCGCCGAAGATGATCTTTGCGACGCGGCCCTTAATGCCAAAAATATCGGGAAGGTCGCGGTTCACCGCAAACTCCAGCCGGTTGTGATCCCACGTCGTGCCGGGCCAGAACCACATCCAGCCCGGACCGCGGATCAGGGTGCCGATCACGATCATGGTCACCCACAAAACGATGAAGCCGAAAATGAAAGTCAGAATGGCGCTCTTCCGCTGTTTGAACGTGTAATAGCCGTTGCCCAGCGGGTTCGAGTCGATGTATGGAATCACCATCAGGCCGACGATGATGAGTGACGGCATCACCACGCCCGCGATCCACGGATCGAAGTACACCAGCATTTCCTGCAAGCCCAGGAAGTACCAGGGCGCCTTCGACGGGTTCATGGTGAGGGTCGGGTTCGAAGGTTCCTCCAGCGGCGCATTCAAAGTAATCGACCAGATCATGAGAATGAGCGTCACGATGATCGCCGCGAGAAATTCGATGCGCAGCAGAAAGGGCCAGACGTGCACTTCCTTGGCCCATCCGGGTTTCCACGGCTGCGTCTTGCGATGGTGCGTCTTGGCGAGCGCAGGATTGGCTTCGAGTTCGCCGATCAGCCGATCATTGGCAAAGGCTTGCCGCAACGCGTACCACGTATAGAACGGCACCACGAACATGAGCAGCACGATCGGCACATTGTCCGGAAGGCTGATGATGGTCCAGAGCTGATGTAGATCCATGGTGATCTCCCGTTAAAGCTTCCTCGGTTCCTTCATCTCCGTTTCGAGCTGTACAGGCGCCGGCCCCGAGATGCCGCCGTCTTTGCGTACGCGCCAGAAATGCACCACCATAAAGGCCGAGGCAATAATCGGGATCGCCACGCAGTGCCAGATGTACGCGCGCAGGAGCGCGTTTGAATCGACGATCGAGCCGCCGAGCAATCCGAAGCGCACGTCATTGAACGGCGTCATGCCGAGCTGGTGGCCGAAAGGACCATCGTGCCCGAGTAGCGGTGTCGCGCGCGCCATGTTGGTGCCGACCGTGACGGCCCAGAAGCCGAGTTGATCATCCGGCAGCAGGTAACCGGTGAAACTCAAGAGCAGTGTGAGCACCAGCAGAATCACGCCGACCACCCAGTTGAATTCGCGTGGCTTTTTATACGAGCCGGTCAGAAACACGCGGAACATATGGAGCTCGACCATGATCACCATGAGGTGCGCGCCCCACCGGTGCATGTTGCGCAGCAGCTTGCCGAAGGGGACGTCGTGCTCGAGGTACAAAATGTCGCGGAAGGCCACAACCTTCGAGGGATGGTAATAGAACATCAGCAGCGTCCCTGTAAACACGAGCGTGATGTAGACGTAGAACGTCATGCCGCCCATTCCCCAGGTGTAGTTGTAGGCCACGGCGTCGCGGTTGATTTTCGCCGGATGCAGGTGCAGGAAGACGTTGCTCAGGACTCCGAGCGCGCGGCTGCGCGGCGTCTCATCGTGCTTGACGCGCAGCACCGACTTCCAGACGTCGGTCTTATCGATGTTCTTGAGAGCCTTGATTTCTTCGGTGGCTTGCGTCTGAACCGCCTTCGCACCCTCCACCAGAGTGGCTACGGGACTCTTCTTGGCGCCGTTGTCACCCGCGCCGCCGGCTCCGTCACCGCCCGATCCGTTTGTTCCGTTTCCCTCAGCCATGGCTTACCTCCAGATGGCTAGACGTGAATGATCGCGCCGGCATCGTTGAACTCATCGCGCTCTCCTTTGGGCCACCGGTACAGGCGGCTCAGATCGACTTCAATTTGCCCTTCGGGCGTCAGCTCAACGTGCGCACGGTCCATGGGCCGCGGCGCCGGCCCTTCGAAGTTGATGCCTTCAGGATCGTAGCCCGAGCCGTGGCAAGGGCACTTGAACTTGTTCTCACTGGGTTTCCAATCGGGCGTGCAGCCGAGGTGCGTGCAGATGGCCGAGATGACGAAAATACCCTCGGTGTTGCGGACCACCCAGATGCGATGCGCATTCTGAAACTTGGTATCGACTCCAAAGCCGAAGTCGGAAGGATAGCCGATCAGGAACTTGGTCTTCGGCTCGTAGAGTGCCCGCGGAAAAAAGAACCGCAGGAACATCAGAAAATTCACGCCAAGGAAGCCAAGGACGCCCGCCATGACGAAGCGCCGGCGTCGCGCGATCACACGGTCCGGATCGGGATCGTCGCTGGTAAAAATCCGCTTCAGCGCATCTGCTACGTTGGGCTTAGGTTTTGTTTCCGGCGCTTTAGCGCCCGGAGGAGTCTCGAGGGTAGCCATTTCGTGCTCCTATGACCGGGACGCACCCGGTCCCCTTCTGGAGAAATGAACACTGCGGCTCCTGAGAATCGGGGTCAGTTGAGGCGCGAAAGCAGCAGGCTTCGTTATGTAGGTTATCGAAAGCCCGATATAGTAAACCGTACTGCAATTATGAAGAGACGGTGCGAAAGCCTGTATTCTACTCTCCCGCTCAACCGGTTCAGTCCCCACCTCCCCGGCAGCCTCGAATCGTTTTGTATTCGACTGGTTATTGTTACACCCGCCGAAGCGATTTGCAATACCGCCTTGCAGGGATGCCGCGACACCGCTCGCGAACCATTCCCCCGCGTCCTATTTGACTCGCTCCTGAGGCTGTGTTAATCGTAGTGATCTTCACACGGAAAACCGGATGGCAGACGAGCACAACCCCGAAGGCTCCACGCCGCCACCCGCGTCGGGCGGGGCATCCGAACCTCCTAAACCGAAAGAAGCTCCTAAGGCGCCTGCTGCCAAACCCGCTGCCCCCGCGCACGCTGCACCGAAACCGCCGGCGCCCATGGCGGCGACCCCGTGGGAAGGCGAGCTTCCCAACCAGTTAAAAGAGCACTTCGGCGATCAGATCACCGCTTGTTCCAGCTATCTTGGCCAGAACTTCGTCGTCGCCAAACCGGACGCCGTGATTCCCATCCTGGAATTTCTGAAACTGGAAGCCGACTTCGATTACCTGGTGGACATCACGGCGGTGGATTATCCCAACCGTGCCGAGCGTTTCGAACTCTTCTACATTCTCTACAGCTTCCCGCGCAACGAACGAGTACGAGTGAAAACCGCGATCGCCGATGGTGCGCAGCCACAGACGGCTGTTCCTGTGCACACGGGCGCGAACTGGTTGGAGCGCGAAGTATTCGACATGTTCGGTATCCAGTTCGCCGGCCATCCCGACATGCGGCGCATTCTATTGCCCGAGGAATGGCAGGGTTTCCCGTTGCGCAAAGAAATGTCCATCATTCAGCAGGACGACCGCTGGGTCCGGGAGAACCTGGGGATCGAAAGCGGCCAATAACCATCGATGCCGGAAACCACTTTTCTCGACTCCAGCGAATTGGTGCTCAACATGGGACCGCAGCACCCGTCCACGCACGGGGTGTTGCGCGTCATTCTGAAGCTCGACGGTGAAAAGGTCATGGGTACCGAGTGCGTGATCGGATACCTGCACCGCGGTGTCGAGAAGATCGGCGAGAATCGCACCTACCAGCAATTCGCGCCATACGTGGACCGCATGGACTACGTGGCCGCCGTCTCGAACGGGCTGGGCTATTGTCTGGCGGTTGAGAAGCTGCTGAACATCGAGGCGCCGCCACGCGCGCAGGTTACGCGGGTAATTTTGACCGAGTTGAACCGGATAGCGAGCCACCTGCTATGGCTGGGCACGCACGCGCTGGATATCGGCGCCATCACGCCGGTGTTCTATTGTTTCCGCGAGCGCGAGGAAGTGCTCAAGATTTTCGAAAACTACTGCGGCGCCCGGCTCACCACGCACGCTTTCCGCATTGGCGGTCTTCAGTACGAGTTGTACGACGGCTTCGAGCAGCAGGTAAAAGCTTTCTGCGACATGTTCCTGCCGAAGGTGGACGAGTACGAAGAGCTGCTCACCAACAACCGCATCTGGGTAGCGCGGCTCAAAGGCGTCGGGATTCTGTCGGGCGACGAGTGCAAAGAGTTCGGCGTCACGGGCCCCGTGCTGCGCGCGGCGGGTGTGAAATGGGACTTGCGCAAGGCACAGCCCTATTCGGGCTACGAGCAGTACGATTTCGAAATCCCAACTGCCGAAAATGGCGACACTTACGACCGGTACACGGTCCGCATGGAAGAAATGCGGCAGTCGGTGCGCATCATCCGGCAGGCGGTGGAGAAGATCCCGGAAGGGCCAATCGGCAAGACGCCAAAAGTAATCAAACCGGCGACGGGCGAAGCTTACGTCTCCATCGAAGCGCCGAAGGGCGAACTGGGATACTTCGTGGTGAGCGATAACTCGACGCAGCCATACCGCCTGCGCGTGCGCCCGCCGTCATTCGTGAATCTGCAGGCGCTCGATCGCATGGTGCGCGGGGGTCTGGTGGCGGATGTGGTGGCGATTATCGGAACATTAGATATTGTGTTGGGTGAGGTGGATCGATAATAAGGTATGGGAAAATTTTTCCGGACGATTCTCCTGGCCGACCTCTTTCAGGGCCTCTGGGTCACATTTCGCAATCAAAACCCGAAGAATATTTGCACCGAGCAGTATCCGGCCGAGCGGCCCAAGGTAGCCGAGCGCTATCGTGGCGCTCCTCGCTTGAACATCAACCCGGAGAACGGCGAGACGCTGTGCATCAGCTGCAATCTTTGCGCGCTGGCCTGCCCGGAAAATCTGATTGTGGTGACCAGCGAGCGCAACGAGCAGACGCGCCGCAAGGATCTCACGACCTTTACCTACGATCTCTCTCGATGCATGTTCTGCGGCTTGTGTGAAGATGCGTGCCCGGTGGACGCGCTCGAATTGACGCAGGATTTCGAGCTGGCAAGCTACACGCGCGAAGGCTGGATCTGGGACCGGCAGATGCTCGAGGAAGGCCCCAGGCCCACCGAATACAAATGTTGACCGGGAGAGCGGGCTGCCAATGATGGACGCGCTGTTCTTCTACTTGTTTGCCGCCCTGGTGCTGGGCGGAGCGATTTTCACGGTCACGCGGCGCAGCGCGGTTCACAGCGCCATCAGCCTGATCGTTTCGCTCATCGGCGTGGCCGGATTGTATCTGCTGCAACAGGCCGAATTCCTGTTCGCCGTGCAGATCGTGCTCTACGTGGGCGGCATCATGGTGCTGTTTCTGTTCGTGATCATGCTGGTGAATCTGGATCAGGCAGCCAAGCAGCGCCAGTTCAACCGGCAGTGGTTGATCGCGCTCGTGTGCGTCGCGGCCGTGGGAGCTGAGCTAGCCTATTTCGTGCGCAAGGGCGCAAGTTCGTTCGCGCTGCCCAAACCGCCCTTGGCCGTTGCGGCAAACGCCGGCGGCAACACCGAACAGATCGCCACCGTGCTGTTCTCCCAGTACCTGCTGCCGTTCGAAATCGCTTCGGTGCTGCTGCTGGTAGCGGTGGTCGGATCGGTCGTGATGGCGAAGAAGAGGATCTGACATGGGACCCATCACCACCACACACTACATCGCACTGAGCGCTGCGCTGCTGTTGATCGGGACCATCGGCGTGCTCACGCGGCGCAACATCGTGATCGTACTGATGTCCATCGAACTGATCCTTAACGCGGTGAACATTAACCTGATCGCCTTCTCGCACAGTTTTGGGAACGTGAACGGGCAGATCTTCGCGATTTTCGTGATTACCGACGCCGTGGCGGAGGCGGCTGTCGGGCTGGGGATTTTGATCGCATTGTTCCGCAATAAGGAAACCGTACTGGCCGACGAAGTGGACTTACTCAAGTGGTGACGGCATGAACTTTCTCGACCAGATCTGGCTGATCCCACTTTTCCCGCTGTTCGGCGCGGCCATGATGCTGCTGTTTGGCAAGCTATTCGATCCGCAGCCGCCCTCGGATGTTGCGATTGCGCCGGGCGTCGAGCACACGCACGACGATCACGATGGCGATCATCACCACCACGGCCATACTCACGAGCACGCGCACGAGCATGTCACCGGGCACGATCCCGGTCATCATCACGGCGGCGGTCTCAAAGCTCTGATCAGTCTGCTCTGCCCAGGCATGGTACTGCTGTCGTTTATTTGGTCGGCAGGCGCGGTGATGCAACTGGCGAGTTCTCCCGAGCGCTCGCACCAGGTGATTCAGTTCACGTGGCTGGCCGGGCTGCCGTTCCACATGGCGGATGGGCGGCTCGCGACGTTCACCGCCGATTGGGGCTTCCTGCTCGACCCGCTCAGCGCCGTCATGATTCTGGTGGTCACCGGCATCGGGTTTCTGATTCACGTGTACTCCACCGGCTACATGGCCCACGACAACGGCTATTACCGTTTCTTCGGCTACTTGAACCTGTTTGTTTTTTTCATGCTGATGCTGGTTCTGGCGAACAATTACGCGCTGCTCTTCGTCGGCTGGGAAGGCGTGGGTTTGTGCAGCTACCTGCTCATCGGTTTTTACTTCCACAAGAAATCCGCGGGCGATGCGGGAAAGAAGGCGTTCGTTGTCAATCGGGTGGGTGACGCCGGGTTCATTCTCGGCATGCTGCTCATGTTCAGCGTGCTCGGCACGGTGAAGTTCGTGGACGTGAACCAGATCTTGCGCAGCGGGCATTTTCAGGCTGAAACCGCCGGCTTCGGAGTGCTGAGCACCATGGCCCTGCTGCTGTTCATCGGCGCGACCGGAAAATCGGCGCAGTTTCCGTTGTACGTCTGGCTGCCGGATGCCATGGAAGGTCCTACGCCCGTTTCCGCGCTGATCCATGCCGCAACCATGGTGACGGCCGGAGTGTACATGGTGGCGCGATCGAGCGCTTTATATCAACTGACGCCACAGACATCGACGATCGTCGCTGCGGTCGGCGCGTTTACCGCGATTCTGGCCGCTTCAATTGCTCTGGTCCAGAACGATATCAAGCGCGTGCTTGCTTACTCGACCGTGAGCCAGCTCGGCTACATGTTCCTCGCGCTCGGCGTTGGCGCTTATTGGGTGGCGGTCTTCCATCTGTTCACTCACGCCTTCTTCAAAGCGCTGCTCTTCCTTGGATCGGGTTCCGTCATCCATGCGGTGGGCGGCGAGCAGGACATGCGGCGCATGGGGGCGCTGAAAGACAAGATTCCAACTACGCACTGGACGATGTTCGTGGCATCGCTGGCCATTGCGGGAATTCCAGGACTTGCGGGATTTTTCTCGAAGGACGAGATTCTCTGGCAGGCGTACAGCTCCAAGCAAGGATCGAACGCACTATACGCGGTCGGTCTGCTGACTGCCGGCTTAACGGCGTTCTACATGTGGCGCCTGATGTACATGACGTTCTACGGCAAGTCGCGCGTGGCGCCTGAGGTTGAAGCGCACATCCATGAATCGCCGGCGTCGATGACAGTACCGCTCACCGCTCTGGCGGTTGGCAGCGTGTTGGTCGGCTGGTTGGGGACGCCGAAATTGTGGGGTTTCACGGGCTGGTTCCACGGATTCGAGCAGTGGCTGGAACCATCGTTCGCCTCCGCGGCCGTGGAAGCCGCAAAGGAAGGAGCGCACGACGCCTCGACCGAAGGTATCTTGATGGCGGTGTCGGTTGCCCTGGCGGTCATCGGCATCTTCATTGCGCGCTATTGTTATCACATTCGGCCTGAGATTCCGGGTGCAATCGAAGCCCGTTTCGGTCCGATTCACCGCACGTTGCTCAACAAGTGGTACGTGGACGAGCTCTACGACGTCCTCTTCGTCAATGGTTTCGCCAAAGGCGGCGGCAGGGTGCTGGGTGCGTTTGACCGCAACGTGATCGATGGCGGCGTAAACGGGGCTGGCTGGTTGACGCGCTTGTCCTCATCGTTCTCGATCTGGTGGGATACGTGGATTGTCGATGGCGCGGTGCGCTTGACGTCGCTGCTGGTGAAGTTGTCGTCCTATCCGGTGCGCGTCGTGCAAACCGGACGCGTGCAAGCCTACGCGCTGTTCGTGGTGGTTGGCGCTCTTGCGTTTTTCGGGTACTATCTGGCGCGATAAAACTATGGATCAGCACTTACTCAGCATCGTGCTCTTTACGCCGCTGGCCGGCTTCCTGATCCTGCTGCTGATTCCGGGATCGCAGAAAGAGCTCATCAAGATATGGGCCAACCTGGTGGGATTTGCCGGTTTCCTGATTTCGCTGCCGCTAGTCTCGCGATTCGACAAAGGCCTTGCCGGATTTCAATTCCAAGAGAGCTTTGACTGGATTCCCTCCATCGGCGCGCATTATCACATCGGTATTGACGGCATCAGCCTGCTGCTCATCATGCTGACCACGCTCGTCGGGTTCCTGGCGATTCTTTGCTCCTGGAACGCGATCGACGAACGCGTCAAAGAATATTACGCCATGTTCCTGCTGCTGCAAACGGGAATGATCGGCGTCTTCGTCTCGCTCGATTTCTTCCTGTTCTACGTGTTCTGGGAGCTGGTGCTGGTGCCGATGTACTTCATCATCGGCGTATGGGGCGGCCCGCGAAAGCTTTACGCAGCCATCAAGTTTTTCCTGTACACGCTGGCCGGCTCGGTTCTGATGCTGCTCGGTATCCTGACGCTCTACTTCCAGTATCACCAGCAGTTCGGCGCGTACACGTTCGAGATCGCCGACCTGATGAAGCTCGATATGCCACTCGGCTTGCAGCAGTGGGTGTTCTGGGCCTTCTTCATCGGGTTCGCCATCAAAGTGCCGATGTTCCCCTTCCACACCTGGCTGCCGGACGCGCACGTTGAGGCGCCGACCGCCGGCTCAGTCATTCTGGCCAGCGTGCTGCTGAAGATGGGCACCTACGGTTTCATTCGGTTCTCGCTGCCTCTGGTGCCGAAGGCCTCGGTGAACCTGACCATCGTACAAGTGCTCGCCGTACTCTCGATCATCGGCATTATTTATGGCGCACTGGTGAGCTTGATGCAGCAGGATTGGAAAAAGCTGGTGGCGTATTCTTCGGTCAGCCATCTGGGATTCTGCACGCTGGGAATCTTCTCATTGAATCCGAACGGCATCGCGGGCAGCGTACTCCAGCAGATCAACCACGGCATCTCAACGGGCATGCTCTTCTTGGTGATCGGCGTCATCTACGAGCGCCGGCACACGCGTGAAATCGCCGAATACGGCGGCTTGGCGCACGTCATGCCGAAGTACGCGGTCGTCTTCGCCATCGCCATGCTCAGCTCCGCGGGGCTGCCGCTGCTCAATGGCTTCGTGGGCGAGTTCACCATTCTGCAAGGCGCGTTTGAGGCAAGTTGGGTTTGGGCGGCCTTTGCGGTGATGGGTGTGATCCTCGGCGCGGCTTATTTGCTCTGGCTCTACCAGCGGACGATGTTGGGCCAGATCACAAATGGACGCAACCTGCATCTGCCTGACCTGAGCTTCCGTGAGATGGCCGTCTTCCTGCCGCTAATCGCGTGGGGCATCTGGATCGGCGTCTATCCCAAACCGTATTTTGACCTGCTCGAAAAGCCGGTGCAGCAGATCGTGGAGCGCGTGCGGCCCGATTACTATCAGGGAGCCGCGCAGCGCGCCGCCGCGGCGAAACCCCACATCGTGCAGGCGGGGGTGGGGCAATGAGCGAATACTACACGTCCGCCGACCATTTCGTCCTGTTACCGGCGATTGTGCTGGCACTGTTCGGGTGCGCCATCCTGTTGTTCGATGTCTTTTGGTTCCAGAATCCGAAGGACCGCAAGTGGCTTTCGCTCCTGGTCATTACCGGGCTCATTTTCACCGCCGCCGCCTTGTACAAACAGCAAAGCTATTTGACCGCCAATGGCCTTTCTCAACTGACCGCCTTCAACGGCGCGCTCACCATCGACCGTTTCGCCCTTTACTTCAACTGGGTCTTCGAACTGGCCACGCTGATCGTCGCCATCGTTTCCTATAACTATCTGGAGATCGAAGGTGAGCACCACGGCGAATACTATGCGCTGCTGTTGCTTGCGCAGTGCGGCATGTTCTTCCTTGCCGCCGGCACCGATTTGGTGACGCTCTTCATCGGCCTCGAGCTGATGGCGTTATGTTTTTACGTGATGGTCGGCTTCCTGCGCGGCGATAAACGTTCGAACGAAGCCGCGATGAAATATCTGCTGCTGGGCGCCTTTTCGAGCGGCTTCCTGGTCTACGGCTTCTCCATCATGTACGGGCTTTCCGGATCGACGAACCTCGCTGTTGTGGAAGCCGCAATTAAAGCCCGCTCGGCATGGGACCCTCTGGTGTTCCTCGCCATGACGACCACCTCGGTCGGATTGCTGTTTAAGATTTCGGCCGCTCCGTTCCACATGTGGGCGCCCGACGCCTACGAGGGCGCACCGACGACGATCACCGCCTATCTCTCGGTCGCCTCAAAAGCCGCTTCGTTCGCGTTCCTTTTGCGCATCTTCCTCGGGCCGCTCGCGCCCGCACGCGATTCCTGGGAGCCGCTGCTGGCTGTTGTAGCCATCCTGACCATGACCATCGGCAACCTGGCGGCTATCAGCCAGACCAACATCAAGCGCCTGCTAGCTTACAGCTCCATCTCGCACGCCGGCTACATGCTGCTCGGCTTAATCGCCGGCAATGAAACCGGCATTCAAGGCATCCTCGTTTACGTTCTGGTCTACGCATTCATGAATCTCGGAGCGTTCCTGGTGGTGATTGCGCTCCACCGGAAGAACATCATCGGCGAGGATCTCGACGACATGGCGGGCCTGATGTACAAGAGTCCGGGCTACGCCGTGCTGATGCTGATCTTTCTGCTGTCGCTGGCGGGAATTCCACCAACCGCCGGGTTCCTGGGCAAGTACTACATTTTCCTTTCGCTGATCGAGACGCACCACTATTTCCTTGCCGTGATCGCGACGTTGTACGTGGCAGTCGCCATCTATTATTACTTCCGAGTGGTCAAAACCATGTTTGTAGGCGAGTTGACCGAGAAGGCGCCGCTGGCCACCAGCTTCGGACTTCGCGTAGCGCTCGGCATCACGGGCGTGCTGACGCTGGCTGTTGGTATTTATCCCGAGCCGATCCTGCGCCTGGCACAGAATTCGTTCATGAGATAGCATGCAGACGATCATCCAGAATCCTCTGTTCATTCCGCTGGCCGTAACGGTCGTCATCATCGCGGTGTTCCCGCTGGTGGCCGGCTACCTGACGCTTGTGGAGCGCAAGGTACTGGCCGATTTTCAGGTGCGGCTCGGCCCCATGCGCGTGGGTCCGCATGGTCTGCTGCAACCCATCGCCGACGCCTTGAAGCTGATGCTCAAGGAAGACATCATCCCCACCGATGCTGACCAGGCGATTTTCTGGATTGCGCCGGTCATCTCTACCTTCACCGCGCTCACTTCTTTCGCCGTGCTGCCTTTCAGCCAGCTCCTGTACGTGGCGGATGTCAACGTGGGCATTTTGGTGATCCTGGCCATGTCGGCGGTGGGAATCCTGGGGATTATTTTGGGCGGATGGTCGTCAAACAGCCACTATCCGCTGCTCGGGGCGCTGCGTAGCGCGGCGCAACTGGTCAGCTATGAAGTGGCGCTCTCGTTTGCTCTGCTATCCGGTTTGATGGTGGCGGGAACGCTAAGCATGCAAGGTATCGTGAAAGCGCAAGCCGCGCGCGGCGTCTGGTTCGCGTTTTCGAACTACGGTTTCATGCTGGTGCCGTTTGTGGTTTATCTAATTTCCGCCACTGCCGAAACCAACCGCGCTCCATTCGATCTCCCTGAAGCTGAATCTGAGCTTGTTGCGGGATTCCACACCGAGTACAGCGGCTTCCGTTGGGCGCTCTACTTCCTCGCCGAGTACGCCAACATGTTCGTCGCCGCCAGTGTCGCCGTGACGCTGTTCTGGGGCGGGTGGCTCAGGCCGTTCCCCAGCGTGGCGTGGCTCGATCCCATCAACTACGTACTGCCGTTTCTGCTGTTTTTCGGTTCCGGAGCATCCACCTTCCTTTTGGTGAAGAAGCTGCGCGATCCGCTTCAACAGAAAGTACTCGTCGCGGTGGCGCTGCTGCTGATTCTGGTGGGCGTGATCTTCGTGATACCGCAGGTAAACCAGGCCGTAATCGGCGTGTTCTGGTTCCTGTTCAAAGTTGCCGTGATCATCTACCTGCTGGTGTGGTTCCGTGGCACATTCCCGCGCTTCCGCTATGACCAGCTCATGAACATCGGGTGGAAGTACATGATCCCGATCGGCATGGGCGCGGTGCTGGTGAATGCGCTTCTCGGGATGATCTAGAGAAACTACCGTCCGGGGCTGATGGGCGCTTTTTTACTCTGGGTGGCGACAATGGCAGCCGCTGTGCCTCCGGCCGCCGCGGCGACCGCGACACCTGCAATTACCGCGGTCGAGAGGCCGATTCCCGCCGATGCCACCCCGACGGTCACCGCCGCCGTGCCAGCAGTACTTGCCGTCCCTCCCGTGCCGCCAGCGCTAGCGCCGCCCGTTGAACCTGCACCGTCCGCGTCGCCGGCAGACGCAGCGCCCGCGCTGTCCGGTTGCGTCGCGCTTCTCGCGCGCGATCCCGTTACAGCCGCAGCTTCCACCACGGCTCCGCAGCCGGATCCCAACACCTGGATCGCCTTCGCTTGAACCACCTGGTCCGCGGCAGCCAATGCGTGTTGTGAGGGCGCCATCGTTCCGCTCACTTGCACACGCCGGCCAACGTTGTTCGCAATCTCCGCCCCGCGCAGCTCTACTGTGACAGCGGACGCCTCGTCGCGCAAGACGTACGTGGTGCCGGTCTTCACGATGCAGCCCGTCAACATGGCCGCTTCGCTCGTCTGCCCCAGCCGGAGTTCGACGGCGCGGCCCGCGGCCACGTTAGCGACGGCTACGCCCTCGGCATTCTCCACATGCACCATGCCACCCAACGCCGCGACCTCGACCACACCGGATACACCAACCGAAACGATTGCTCGCGCCGAAGCCTTGGCCAGCGAAACCCGGATACTATTCGCCTCTATTCTGTAATCCTTGCCGCGATCGAGCTGCGCGCGCCCCTTTTCCAGCACCAGATGCTTCTGGTCCACCAGCGCGCGCGAATGCGAATCGAGCAGGATCCTCACATCTCCCGCGATCTGCAACTGCGCCGGCGCTCCCTTGGTTTCCACGGTGCTGCTTTCGAAAATCGTTGCGTGGTTAGACACCCCGGCGCTGTCCACCCAAAAGTTCTCCGCGCAACTCGCCGTTCCGATATAGCGTGGTTGCGCAACGCAAATCAAGTTCGCTATCAATATGATGCTGCCTATCCGTATCACGTTCGCTCCTGCCGCCCCAATTCCAGCACGGCGTGAGGATTTCTGCATTTGCCCCCATAACCCATGTGGGGAATGCGGCAATACCGTGCGAAGATGTCTTGTTTGGACTCGACTACGAGCACGACACAGGCCGCGTTGGCGCCCTCACCCACCTCTCCAGACGTGCGCCGGCGCGTTATAAGCACTCTGGTTCTCGTGGCCCTTTACCTGGCGATCGAGTTTCTTCTGCCCCGGCCGGCATCGGTCACGCCCGCGGGTTGGCGCCTGCTCGGAATCTTCGTCGCCGCTATCGGCGCGCTGATGCTGCGGCCCATCCCCGGCGGCGCGGCGGTACTAATCGCGGTCGTTCTCGCCTCCATTTTCGGCGGGCTCACCATCCAGCAAGCGCTTGGCGGCTATGGCGACCCCACCGTCTGGCTGGTGATGGCGGCCTTCTCCATTTCGACCGCGCTCATCAAGACCGGCCTCGCGCGGCGCATCGCCCTGGTATTCATTCGCGCAGTGGGACAAACATCGCTCGGCGTTTGCTACGCGCTTTCGGCCACCGACATGGTGCTGGCCTCCGTCATCCCGTCGAATGGCGCGCGCTCGGGTGGAGTAGTGCTTCCCATCGTTCGCTCCGTCGCCGAGCTCTATGGCTCGCTTCCCGGACCTAGCGCGGCGCTGGTGGGATCATTTCTCGTCACCGGCGTCTACCAGGGCATTTGCATCACTGCGGCAATGTTCTTCACCGGGCAAGCCAGCAACCCGCTCGCTGCAAAAATGGCGACCGAAATGTTTCACTACCCGGTCACGTGGGCGCTCTGGCTCGCCGCCGGGATCGTGCCCGGCCTCTGCTCGCTCGCCATCGTGCCCTGGATCGTCTACCGCATGGACCCGCCGGTAATCCGCAAGACGCCCGAAGCGGCCGCGTTCGCCGCGGACGAATTGGTGCGCATGGGACCCGTCAGCTCCGGCCAGAAGATCGTGAGTGTGATTTTCGTTTCGGTGTGCGCCCTTTGGATCACCTCGCCTCTCCATCACCTGGACATCACCGTCACGGCACTCCTGGGGTCGGCAACACTCCTTCTGACTGGCGTGCTCACCTGGAATGACGTGGTGAGCGACCGGGCCGCGTGGGACATCTTCATTTGGTATGGTGGCTTACTGCAACTCGGCAAATCGCTCAATGACGCCGGTGTCACGCGCGAATTCGCGCGCCACGTGGGCGCGATGTTCGGCGCCGCGAGCTGGATCGCCGTGCTCGCCGGGGCGCTGGGTATCTACTTCTATGCGCACTACGGCTTCGCCAGCATCACGGCGCACATGCTGGCCATGTTCCCGCCATTCGCCGCTGTGCTGGTGGCCCGGGGAGCGCCCGCCGGTCTAGTCATCTTCAGCTTCGCCTGTTTCGCCAATCTTGCCGCCGGCCTCACTAACTATGGGACGACGCCATCGCCGATGTTCTACGCGCATGGGTACGTTTCATTTCAGAAGTGGTGGCGTGTAGGCTTCGTCGTGTCGCTGGTGAATCTGGCGATCTGGTCGACCATCGGGTTCGCCTGGTGGAAACTCATTGGAATCTGGTGATCTTAACGAATGATCAAAACTGTCATCTTCGACTTAGGCAAAGTCATCATCCCTTTTGATTTCATGCGGGGCTATCAGGGGCTCAGTGGCATTTGCGGGCTTTCTGTCGCCGAGATCCGCAGCCGGATCGCCGCTACCGATCTCGTCCAGCGTTTCGAGTGCGGGCTGGTTGAGCCCGCGGACTTCGTCGCGCAGCTCTCAGGCTTGCTCGATCTGCGCATCAGTTACGATCAGTTCTGCCAGATCTGGAGCTCGATTTTCCTGCCGGATCCATTGGTTCCCGAGCGCCTGCTGGAGGGCCTGAGCCGCCGCTATCGGTTACTGCTGCTCTCCAACACGAACGCGATTCATTTTGAGATGCTGGAGCGCACCTATCCTCTGCTACGACACTTCCACGATAGAATTCTGTCCCATCGCGTGCGCGCCATGAAGCCTTCTCCTGCCATTTACCGCGAGGCTATCGCGCGTGCCGGCTGCGCCCCGGACGAGATCTTCTTCACTGACGACATCGCCGATTACGTCGCCGCCGCCAAGCGCGAGGGGATTGATGCGGTGCAATTTGAATCGAGCGATCAGATCGAGCGCGAGCTGCGCGCTCGCGGCGTTACGTGGGAATAGTCGTCAGCGCGTCATCAGAGCTATTCGCTGCAGTCCTGCGCCCTTGGCGATGTCAATCACCCCCGCGATCTTGCTGAACTCCAGGTCACCGTCGCCGCGCAGAAAGATCACGTCATCGCCACGAACTTGAAAGATCTGATGCAACCGCGCCGGCAGGGCCGTAAAATCCACGCGTTCCTGGTTCAAAAGAACTACGCCATCCTTCTGCACTGTCACCACGATGTCTTGCAACCGGAGCGCGTTGAACTGTGCAGGCGCTGGCTCAGGCACCGTCGTCCTTAGCCCGACGGGTGCCAGCGGCGTGATGACCATGAAGATTATGATGAGCACCAGCAGAACATCAATCATCGGCGTGATATTGATGTCGGCCATGTGCGATCGATCGTTGCCGAGAACCAATCCCATGCCTTATTTGACACGCCGCCGCGGCGAGAAGTTCCCGAAGGACCTAATTCACCGCGAAGGGCGCGGCGTCTTCAATGTTGGTCTGTCGCTACGTTAGTACCGCTCCCTATGGTCGCGGCTCAGAACAAACCCGCCAGACACTGAGCCGCGACCAAAGGGAGCGGTTGTGTCACGGTCACGAATTCACCGCGAAGGGTTGGCGCCCCGCGCCTTCTTCACCGCAATGATGGAAATCTGCTCCAGCCCGGGATAGCGGCCATCCTCATCCGATTTGCGATCCGCGACGGGCGCGACTTGCTGGATCGTGGTTCTGGCCGGGTAAGGTGGCTTGAAATATTTTGCGTAAATCTTGTTCATGGCCTGAAAGTCGGAGATGTCATCGACGTACACGTTCGCTGCGACCACATCACCGAGATCCATTTCCGCTTCCTCCAGGTTGTCGAGCAGGTTGCGCACCGACTGGCGCACCTGCGTCTCAACGGTGCCGGCGTAGATGGCGGCGTTGGGACCGGGAATGAAGGCATCCTTCGCGGAACAGTACAGCGTATCGCCTGCGAACACGCACGGACTGGCGGTGGCGCTGGGCCGCATATTCTTGGGGCGGATCGCCCGCCGCTGACTGAGATCTCTAACAGCCACTCCGGTGAACTCGATTTGCGCACCCTCTGGCAGGCTGGAGACTTCGATAGTCGCGCGCGCCGGAGTGTTCCCGAATTCGAAGCGGCTGGCGTAGAGCTTGTTCATGACCCGGCCCGGAATTTGCTTCGTGAGATAAGGATTGATCAAAACCATGTGGCCCATGGTGAGACCAGCGGTCTCGACGACGGCCTTGACGCCATCGAGCGCCAGGTTGACTTGTGCGGCCGGATCTGCCGGAACCGTTCCCGTGCCCAATTCCCGGCCGCGCATTCCGGAGACGAAGAGGCGGTCATGAGTCAGGATGCCGGCTGACGCAGGCTCGTGCGGATCGTAGCCCGCGACCGAGATGACCTTCTTGCTGGCTAGATCGCGGACAGCGACGGCGTTGATCTCGACCGGCGTTCCCGCGAGCTTGGCCACGCCGAGGACGGCGCGTGCCGGCGGCGATGTTGGGAAGAACTCGCGGTAGATGCGGTTCATCCGGTCGAAGTTGGCGATGTCTTCGAGGTAGACCTGCGTGTAGACGACATGCTCCATCGTCAAGCCCGCGGCCTCGACGACGGCTTTCACGTTCTCCAGCGTCTGCCGCACCTGCGCTTCGAACGTTGCCGGCATCATGCCATCGGGTGCTTCCGCACCTTGTCCCGCGACATAGATGTAATCCCCCGCGTTGATTCCCGGAGAGTAGGGACCCACCGGCGCAGGACTGGAGGCGGGCACGACCGCGTGCACTTCCGCACCTGAGAGCGCCGGCAAAAGGAGAGCGAGAAAACCCAACTTCAAAGCATCACAACGCCACATGATCCGGTATTCTAGCATTGCGAATGCCGGCGCAAGCGCGGATAGTGCGCCAATTCTACGTTGATCGGACGGCGTGACTGTATCGGTTGAATATCATGAGGAAATCTGGATAACGTCGATCGATGGATGTAGCGCAGGGCCATGCGTAGTGTGCGGGGACCTGCGGCCGTTCGGGTTCGTCACGCTGGAAAAGCCGCGGGTCTCCCGCCAACGCCGCGGTAGCCCCCGCGCTACGGGACCCTTATGGACGGGCAAGAATGCCCGTCCCACCCTAGTCGAACTCGACCGACTTCGCCAGTTTGACTGCCGGATTCTCGCGGAGTTGCGCCAGCACCTTCTCCGGTACAGGTGCATCGGTGGAAACGACGGCTACGGCTTCGAGCGGCTCGCCGGGGCGAGTGGGCTCGTCGCGGCGGCCTAGCGAGAAGTTGGCGATGTTGATTTGGTTCTTGCCAAGGACGGTGCCGACGGAACCGATGACGCCGGGGACGTCGTTGTTCTTCATGAACACCAAATTGCCGGAGAGCGTGGCTTCGCAGTAGATGCCGTCGACTTGCAGCAGACGGGGCCGGTCGAGCAGCACGATGCCCTCAACCACCGTGACGCCCGAGTCGGTGTCGAGTTCAAGCCGCACCGAATCCGTGTGAACCGAGCGGCGGTCGTGGTGCTCGCCCACATTCCAACCGCGTTCGGAAGCGATCTGCATGGCGTTGATCAGATTCGCGCGCTGCCCGAGAGATCGCTTGAGCACTCCCGCGACTCCCGCGTTCCGGATTACGTGCGTACTGTTCTGCGCGATGTGCCCGAGGTAGGTGAGGCGCACCGCCTTGGGGTGGCCCAAAGCGATGTGCGCGGCGAAAACGCCGAGGCGCTCGGCGAGATCAATATACGGGCCGAGCGTGCGGTACTGCTCGGGCGAGAGCGCGGGCATGTTGACGGCGTTGATGGCCACGCCGTTTTTCAAATACTCGACAAGCTGCTCGGCGATGCGCACGCCAACAATCTCCTGCGCCTCTTCTGTTGAGCCGCCGATGTGAGGAGTCGCGATGACGGAATCGAGGGCGAAGAGTGGATAACCAGCAGGCGGAGGTTCGGTGGCGAAAACATCGAGCGCCGCGCCAGCCACTTTGCCCGAGGCGATGGCTTCGGAAAGCGCTTCGTCATCGATCAGTTCTCCGCGGGCAATGTTCAAGATACGCACGCCGGTCTTCATTTTGGCGAACGCCGCGCGCGAGAACATGCGCTCGGTTTCGGGAGTGAGCGACACGTGCAGGGTGATGTAATCGCTCTTGGCGTAGAGTTCGTCGAGCGAGACCAGCTCGACCCCGATGTCCTGCGCGAGTTGCGACGTGACGTAAGGATCGTGCGCCGCGATGCTCATCTCGAAAGCGCGGGCGCGCTTCACGACTTCGCGGCCGATGCTTCCTAGGCCGATGATGCCGAGCGTCTTGCCGCGCAGCTCGCTTCCCAGGAACTTTTTCTTCTCCCACTTGCCGGAGCGCGTGGATGCGTTAGCCGGTGCAATATGGCGCGCCATGGCCAGCATCACGGCGAGGGCATGCTCCGCTACTGAGACAGCGTTCCCGCCTGGCGTGTTCATCACGAGCACCCCCGCGGCGGTAGCGGCGTTGAGATCGACATTGTCCACGCCCACTCCGGCACGGCCGATGACGCGCAGCTTCGGCGCTTTGGCGAGGACCTCCGCGGTGACTTGCACGGCGCTGCGCACCACCAGCGCATCCGCCGTGGCGAGATGCGCCGCGTACTCCTTGGGATTCGAGACGATGGTGTTCCAGTCTTTTTGAGACTTTAGTAGTTCGATTCCGGCCGGGGAAAGCGGCTCGGCTACGAGAATGTTCATGTCAGTATTTGGGCCGCGAATGAACGCGAATCAACGCGCATGAAAACCAGATGCAAGTCGCGTCAGTTTGCTCCTACCAATTGGTGCCCTACTGCGACCTCGGTGTAAAGATTTTCCACAGCGGCCACGCCTGAGCCGAACTTCACTGCATGACCGTTGGCGTGCAGGATGATTTCCAGACCGGCAATGACGCCGAACAGATCGGCGAAATCGAAATAGCCGAGATGCGCGATGCGAAAGATCTGGCCTTTCATCGAGCCCTGGCCATTGGCGATGATGGCGCCGAAGCGCTTGCGGAATTCCTTGACGATGACGCCGGAGTCCATGCCGCGCGGGGCTTTGACGGCCGTAACCGACGCCCCCGGCGATTTTGCGGCAAACAGCTCCAGTCCCAATTCCTGCACGGCGGCGCGAGTGGCGCGGGCGAGCAACTGGGCGTTCTCGATGAGATTCGCCATGCCCACCTCCTTGACGTAGCGCAGCGCCTCACCGAGCGCGAGGATGATCGCGGTGGAGGGAGTCCAGCTGGATTCACCGTTGGCGCCGTTCTTTTTTTCTTTCTTGAAATCAAAATAGTAGTGCGGGAGCGTGGCGCTTTCCGACTGTTTCCATGCCTTTTGGCTGATGGAGAGAAACGCGACGCCAGGCGGCACCATGAAGGCTTTTTGCGAACCGCCGATCACAACGTCGAGACCCCAGCCGTCGATATCGAGCGGCATCGTCCCGAGACCAGTAATGGCGTCGACGATGAAGAGCGCCGGAGTTCTGGCGATTGCCCGGCCCATGGCGCGGACGTCGTGCGCGGCGCCAGTGGAAGTTTCCGAAGCCTGCACAAATACGCCTTTCGTATCGGGCGCGGCGGCGAGAGCTGCCTCCACACGCTCGGGCGCGACAACATCACCGTATTCGGCTGTGAGAACGTTCACTTCGAGTCCGAAGGCTTTGGTGATCTCGGCCCAGCGCTCGCCGAACTTGCCCGCCGAGCACACAATGACCTTGTCACCGCGCGAGAACAGGTTGGAGACCGACGCCTCCATGGCGCCGGTGCCCGAGGAGGCAAACAAGAGGATGTCGCCCGTGCCGCCCATGACTTCCTTGAGGTCGGCCAAAACCGACTTATAGACGTTGCGGAAGTCCTCGGTGCGATGGTGAATATCCGACGCCATCATGGCGCGCAAAGCCGGTGGATAGAGAGGGGTTGGGCCAGGGGTTAGGAGACGCTGTTTTTTTATGTGCATGATTTAAAACTGAACTAACAGGATACCAAATCGAGCAGGCGGAAATAGGGCGCTACGGTTCCAGCTAAGCGGAGACGATCAACCAATAGTACTAGGAATCGGTCGGGCGCCCAGGACGTAGAATCGTGCGTTACAAAGGGCGCACGAGTATGGATGGCGGCCGAAGAGGCGGAATAGCCAGTCGAGCACGCCCCGCGCCGGGGCGATGCGGTTGGAGTGGCAATTGGGACAGAGGAAAGGCAGTTCTAACCGTATTTGCACTGGTTGGCCTAAGGATATTGAATGCTGATGCGCAAAGTATCGCCGGATTTCTGCCGCGCCTCCAGCATGCGCTCCTTGATCTGGCTGACAACGGCTTTCGCCGCCTGTACCTCCTCGCGGGTCTTTTGAAACCCGGGGATCCGCTTGTCGATAAATTCGTTGCGAAACAACTGATCGGAAGCCAGAGGCAACAAAACCTCAAGTTCCGCGAACGTCAAGTGCAAACCTGGGTTTTTGTTATTCGTTTTGTGGCCTGGTTTCTTGCCCTCGGGTTTGTTGTTGGAGGACAGAGTACTTTCATCATAGCAGAAGCCGGCGATTGGCGCTTGAAACCGCCCAAAAACGCCTCAAAGCACGCTTGATGGACTAGAATAGGCTGAATCTATGGCACTACTGGAACGGGTGCAGGCGGATATGACTGCGGCCATGAAGGCCAAGGATGAGGCGCGGCTGAATGCGATTCGCATGATTAAGGCGGCGCTGCAAAAACATCAAATCGATTCCATGAAGCCCCTGGACGATGCGACCGAGCAGCAGGTGCTGAAACAGCTCGTCAAGCAGCGCAGCGATGCCGCGGAGATGTTTCGCAAGGGCGGGCGCGAGGAGCAGGCGCAGAAGGAAGAGACCGAGCGAAAGCTGATCGAGAGCTACATGCCGGCGGAGGCGAGTGAAGCCGATATCGCGCAGGCCATCGACGCGGCGCTGGCCGAAACGGGCGTAACGTCGCTCAAGCAAATGGGAGTGGTGATGAAGGCCGCGCAAGCCAAGCTGGCGGGCAAGCGGGCGGATGGGAAAGCGCTGAGCGAGAAGGTGAGGTCGCGACTGCAATGACGCCAACCGAGCGGCGGCATAAACCGTTCGTCCCCGAAAGCATGCAGATGTCGGAGTTCACGCTCCGCGCGCTGTTTATCGGGCTCATCATGACCGTGATCCTGGGAGCCGCGAATGCATATCTGGGACTGCGCGCGGGACAGACCATTGCGGCCACTTATCCGGCGGCCGTGATCGGCATGGCGGTACTGCGCGCGTTCAAGGGTTCGATTCTGGAAGAAAACATCGCGCGCACGGCGGGATCGATCGGCGAATCCGTGGCGGCGGGCGCGATTTTCACGGTCCCGGCGTTTGTCATCGCCAAGGTTTGGCCGTCGTTCAGCCCGGCGGATGCGTACTGGAAATCGACCGTCCTCATGACGACGGGCGGCGTCCTAGGGGTGCTGTTCTGCTCGCTGGTGCGGCGGGTGCTGGTGGAAGATCCTGAGCTGCCCTTTCCGGAATCGGTGGCGGCGAGCGAGATTCACAAAGCGGGCCAGCATGGCGCGCGGGGTGCGAAGTATCTGTTCTGGAACATGGGATTCGGCGGTCTGGTGTATATCCTGAGCGCTTTCGGGCTTTTTGCTACCGACAAGGATTTCTCCGTGGCGGTGGGACAACTGGGAAAGAGCAGGGTGGGGCTGAGCACGGCAGGCGCGCAATCACTAAGCACCGGCGGCATCACTATCTGGTCGGGGCCAACGATCAGCCCGGCGTTCTTTGGCGTGGGCTACATTATCGGTCCGGAGTTGGCGTCGATCAATTTTTCAGGCAGCGTGCTGGCGTGGGGCTTGCTGATCCCGCTGCTGATTTATTTTCTCGGACCACAGTTGCAAACCATGTTGCCGCCGGGTGCGACGGATAATGCCGGCTGGGGCGGGTTGGCTTACGGTGTTTGGCGCTTCGTGGTGCGGCCGATCGCCGTGGGCGGGATGCTGTTCGGCTCCATCTACACTTTGTTTCGCATGCGCAAGGCGCTGACTGAGGGACTGCGCCGCGCGTTCGGTGAGTTTCGCGGCGTGAGCTTCCATAAGGCCGGGCGCACGGAGCGCTACATGAGCTCGAAGGTGGTGATCTCGCTTATCTTCGTGGTGTTTCTCTTCATGATCGCGCTGTACACATATTTTTCGGGACAAATCGTGAGCGGGATTGTGGCAGCAATCGTCATGCTGATCGTCGGATTCTTTTTCGCGACCGTGTCCGGGTATCTGGTCGGTGTGATCGGATCGTCGAACAATCCGATCTCGGGATTGACTCTTTCCACCATCATCGTCGCCGCGCTGCTGATGCTGGCCCTGGGGGTCTCCGGCACCGGCGGCGTGCTGGCAGTGCTGGGCGTGGCGGCGGTTGTATGCGTGTCGTCCGCAGTGGCGGGCGAGCTGTTGCAGGATTTCAAGGTCGGCTACATTTTAGGCGGCACGCCAAGATCGATTCAAATTGTGGAGCTGATCGCTGTGGTCTGCGCGAGCTTGGTGATGTATTTTCCGCTGATGGTGCTCGATCGCGGAATGGGCGGCTTCGGGAGCGCCAAGCTGCCGGCGCCTCAAGCTGGACTGATGGCGTATCTGGCGCAAGGGATCGTGGGCGGCCAGATGGCGTGGCCGCTGGTGATCGTGGGTGTGCTGATGGGCTTTGCGCTTGTGCTGGTGCGCGTGAAAAGCCCGATGCTGGTGGCGATCGGCATGTATCTACCGCTGGGCACGATGTTCGCCATCTTCGCGGGCGGCATGATTCGCTGGTTGACCGACACGATGAGCAAGCGGCGCGGGCACAACGACGCACAGCGCGCGCGCGTGGATAACGTGGGCATACTAGCGGCGTCCGGATTGATTGCCGGCGAGGCGCTGCTCGGGCTCGTGACAGCGACATTCAACTTCTTCGAGAAGCCGCTGATGCAGGTGTTCGCGAACCCTTCTTACGCCGTCGGAGTCGGGGTGATGGTGCTGATTGCTTTCGTACTGGTCCGTTATCCGCTGGCGAACGCGGGCCGTCCCGATGAACCAGCGCCGCCCACGGCGATGATGTAGATATTCACTGAGTCGGATGACAATAATCATCGACAAACAGCGTTTGATCGACCTGAAGCGGCTCGCTGCAGAGCGTCGGATGACACTTTCCGCGATCGTGGACGAGTTTCTCCGAGATGGTCTCGCAAGGTCAGCTAGCAAGAAGCAAAAGCCGAAATTGCTCCCGCGCGGCAAGAACATGGGCCGCATGCTGGTAGACATCGCGAACCGTGGCCGGCGGTCCGACGTGTTGGCCGGTCGGTGAAAAATAGCGGTAGCCTTACGCGGTGCCCGCTACTGGCTTTTTAGATACTCCACGATCTCAAATTGGCGCTTGGCGAGTGTGGCCTGTCCGGATTTGCGGTATGCCAAAGCGAGCTGATAGTAGGCGCTCGAATCGGCCGGGCGCAATTCGATGGCTCGGCGCAAACTGGCGATGGCCTCCGGCACTTTGTTCATGCGGAGGCAGACTTTGCCGCGCAGATACCAGACGTCGTAATCGTCCGGCGATGTTTTATCAGCTAAAGCGAGTTCCTCCGAGACGCGCGGGGCATCAACCGGTTCGTCGTTCAGCAGGGATTGCGCGATCGCCAGGTGCACCATGGGGTAGTCCGGCTTGCGCGCGGCGAGCGCGCGCAGAGTCTCAGTCGCGAGCTTGGGTTGACCCATTTTGCCGTAGGCATCGGCGAGCGTCGGGTAGGCCTCTAGTTCGTCCGGCGAATTGCGGATCACTTCCGCGAGGATCTGGCTGGCCTGAGCGTACTTTTCCACGGCAACCAGGTCCGCGCCGAGAGCCAGCCGAATTTTCTGTGAACCCGCAATTTGTTTGCTGCCCTGATCCAGAACCTCGACCGCAGCCTGGGCGTTTTGCTGCTTTCCGTAGACGCGTGCTAGGTACAGATAGAGATCCTCACGCGCGGGAGCAAGCTCGCTAGCCCGCTTGAGATGTTCGATGGCCTCGGGGAACTGCTTCAGATTTTCGTAGGCCAAGCCGGCGACCGTCGCGCCCGAAGCTCGCACGTCGGCGGGAAGCCCCGATTGCTGCTCGACGGCCTGCCCGTGCTGCGCGGCGTCCCCAAAAGCGCCGGCGTTATTCTCGATGACCGCGAGCGTCAGGACGGACTCGATATCCGGAACGCCACTTTGCTCGAAGCGCAGCGCTTCGGCCAGAGCCAGATCGAGCCGGTTCTGATGCAAGAGATCCTTAACAAACTCGGCGTGCAGCTTCCCGGCGCGTGGGAAGCGGTCCGCGGCCAGCCTGAGGAACTCCTTCACTTGATCCGGATGCGGCGACTGCAAGCTGATTTTCACCAGCATGGCCAACGGCAGCGGATAATCCGGGCGGAGGCGATCTGCCTCTTTCAGAAACTCGATCGCGCTCGGGAGATTTCCGGCAGCCAGAGCGCCAATGGCGGTACCGTACAGCGTGTAATACATGCGGAGGTCGTCGGGAGCCAGGCAAGCGCCTTGGCGAAAATCTTCGGCGGATTGAGCGTACTCACCGTTACGGAACTCCACTTGGGCCTTCTTGTCCAGCTCGTGGAAGCGGTCGCGGGTGTCGGGCGAGTCGAGATCCGCAGTCGGGCAGTCGGAGGCGCAGGCACAAGCCGAAGCCACGAGCGCCAGACAAATCAGCCTCATCGGTGCGTCCCACGCCATCTTAACAGCCTACGGCGAAGCTTGCCTTGCGGCGATGTTAGCGGGCGTCTGGAGCGGGGCGCAGGGCGATGGCCGAACTTTCGACGGGCAGGGCATCGCGCACATTCACCTGTACCAGGATTTCCCAATTCGCAGGGAAGGGCTTGCCGGGAGCCGCGGCGCGCATGCGATTGTAGACGAACTTCATCTTTTCCGGGTTCGAAAAGAACTCACCCACGCCTGCGGTGCCGGCGCTCGAGCATCCCGCCATGAGGAGCATATTGAAGCCGTATGGTGAAGCTGCCATGCGGATGACGCCATAATCGGTGACGGCGCCCGGGTTGGCGTGCGGCACGTATGCTTGCTGCTCGCCGGGCAGCGGCTTCAGATTTTCGACCCCGTTTTCGTCGAAATTGAAATTCGCCTTGACGATGTTCTGATAGGTCCAGTCGTTGATTTGCGGGCCGCCGAGGAGAATCAGGTCGCCTTTCTGGACGTGGTCCCAGCTCAGGAACCGCCCTTGCGTCAGCCGGACCGGGCGTTGCAAAGATTGCATCAGCCGCCCGATGTAGAAAGCTGTGACCGCCTCTCCCATTCCGGTGTAGTCTTCGCGCGTCGAGCGCAGGAAGTGAAAGGGCTGGTTCCGGTCCACATTATTCAGCGCGTCATCGAAGTTTGCTTTGAGCTCCTTAGGCGCGCGGATGGTGAGGCCGGGAAGAGTGGGGTTCGGCTGATTGGTCGCGGAGCCGTAATAAAGCACTACCTTAGGGTTGCTGATCACGAGAAGGGTTTCGCGATTCGGAGTCGCACCCAGCTTGCCGAGCAACTCGCTGTAGAAAGAGTAGTCCTCGGCGGAAGCGGCGGGGCGAATGCCGGGCTGCGCCTCCACGCGCTGGTGCAACCGCCGGTTCTCGACTCCCAGCCACAAGACAGCGGCCGTTAGAATGGCGAAGCCGGCAACCAGAACCAGTTTGCGGCCGGAGGGTGCATGAAGTTTAGTCTCTAATTGGGGAACTGCCGCCGGTTCAACGAGTTCCAGGGATGCGATCTCGCGCGGCTTAAAAACCGGTACGTACCCGCCCTTCGGGACCTCGATCAGAAGCGGCTCGTTTCGGCCATCGCCGGCGAAGTACGTTTCCAGACGTTTGCGAAGTTCCCGAGCTTCCACACGCACGATGTTGTCTTCGTTGAGGTTGTAGTCGGCGGGGCGGCCGAAGACGCGAGTTCCGATGCGTAGCTCGCGCACGTTTTCCAGGCGGCCGAGAAGCGCGTTTTCGCAAATGTAGAGAAGGAATGCGCGGAGCTTCGGGCAGTTACGGAAATTGGAAGCGTCGGCGACTCTTTGCGCCAGTTCCCAGCGCGGGTCCGTGAGGGAATAGGCGGTAAGCGGGGTGGGTGCTACTTCCTTCATTTTAGGGCTACGCCCCGTAAGATTACTGTAAGCTCGACCAGTTTTCGCGAGTATATCACGGCCGACGGCTCCAGCCTTGCGCGGCCCTACTAGGGGATGTCCTAGTCGATGTAACAGCGCAGTCAGGCGCAGCTCCTACCGTAAACTCACTGTGAGTTCCCCTTGAATAGTCAACGAACCTGCGGGAAGATCCATCAAATTGTGCCCGGATAGTATGGACATACTAGATCCGCATGCACGTCGAGTCTCGCGCGTCTGAAAGAGTGAAGCGATGAAAGTCTTGTTTAGAGCGATGGTGTTGACGGTCACGGCGCTTGGGGTCTTGTTTGCGCAAGGCGAGCGCGGCGCGATCACGGGATTAATCACGGATCCGAGCGGGGCCGCGATGCCCAACGTTGAGGTGGTGGCGAGGGACGTAAAGACGGGCGTCGAATTCAAGACGACGACGGCGTCGGCTGGCCTTTACCGCATTCCATATATGCCACCGTCGAATTATCGCGTGACAGCGACGCTGACAGGCTTCAAGACGGCCATTATCGAACCGGTGGAAGTGGCGGCATCGGCCGTTGTGACGGCCAACGTCACGATGCAAGTAGGCGATGTTTCCCAGAGCCTCACGGTCAACGCGGAGGCCACGCACCTGGACACGTCCACTTCGCAGGTGGGGTACTCGGTATCGCCCGAGGAATTCCACGCCTGGCCGCTCGACAGCGGGGATTGCGGCCAGCGCCAGATCCAAGCCTTCATCTTCAACAGCCTGCCCGGAGCTATTGGATGCTCCTTTCAGGGATCGATCAACGGAGGCCCCACATTTTCCCACGAGGTCCTGATCGACGGGATATCGATCGGCCGCGCGGACATCGCGGGCGACACCGCGGAATACACGCCCAGCGTGGACGCCGTCAGCGATTTCACGCTGCAAACCGGCGCGTTGAGCGCGCAGTATGGCGGAGGCCTGACGGCGGTTGCCAATTTCAATATCAAATCGGGGACCAATCAATACCACGGCACGATTTACGATTACATTCTGAACAATGCGCTCGACGCCAATTCGTTTGCTAACAATGCGCTGGGAGTTTCGAAAAACGCCAATCCCTTCCGGCAGAACAATTTCGGCACCGATTTTGGCGGGCCGGTGCTCTTTCCGAAGCTTTACAACGGGAAGAACAAAACCTTCGTCTTCTTCAGCTATGAAGGGACCCGCACGACGACTGAGGGCATCACAGCCCTGCGGACCCTTCCCACTTCGGATTTTAAGGACGGCAACTTTTCCAGTCTTCTGAATCCAGCGTTCACGGGCAATGCCAACTCAGGGACTGTCATCGGCACCGATGCGGCCGGCAACCCGGTGACCTTTGGAACGATCTACGACCCGCACAGCACTACGCAAGTGGCGAACGGATTCGTGCGGACCCCGTTTCCGGGGAACATCATCCCTCCCACGGACATCAGTAAAGTTTCGGCGGCGATTTTGGCGCAGGCCCCCATTCCCAATCCGGTTCTTGGCACGTTTCTGCACAACTATCCGGGCGTCGACAACCAGCCGATATTCACGTTGGACACCTACAGCGGAAAGCTGGATCACATTATCAACGCCAATAACCGCGTGACCGTGTTCGTCAACTCCAACGAGCGAAACAGATTCAACGGCGACAGAAATTCGTACCAGCCGATACCGGGAAGCGTTTCCGGGCCGTTTGCGGCGCAAGATATTCATGGAACCATGGTGCGCGCAACCGAAGATTGGACCATCGCGGCACACTGGTTGAACCATTTTGGCTTCGGATATAACCGGTTCCTGAATTCCAATAACTCGATTTCGCTGGGCCAGGACTGGCCGAGCAAACTGGGACTCACGGGCGTGGCGGAAACGACCTTTCCTCAGGTGACCTTCACGGGAACAACCGTGCAGGGCGGCTCGTTGGTCATGCTGGGCCGCAGCAACGCCGGCGACGAACCGAACGGCAGCTACATCGCGCAGAACGATACCACCTGGATTCACGGGACGCACAATTTCCGGTTCGGAACGGAGATCCGCAAGTATTTCTACAATCAAGACCCGATAGGAAACACCACGGGCACCTTCACATTCAGTCCCGATCAAACCGCCGATCCAAGCAACCTGCAGTCCACCGGCTTTGCGTTCGCCAGCTTCTTGCTAGGTGCGCCGGGTAAGACTTCGCAGAATATTTCACCGGTTCTGCCGCAGTCGCGATGGTGGAACCCGGCATTCTATGTGACCGATGACTGGAAGGTGAGCCGCCGGCTGACGCTCAATCTGGGTTTCCGTTGGGACATCATCGGCGGATTGTACGAGCTCAACCACAGGTCGTCGGGCTTTGATCCAACGCTTCCTAACCCGGGCGCGGATGGCTATCCTGGGGCGCTGATCTTCTTGAGCCAGTTGCATCGCAATTCGTTCCAAAACACATACTGGAAGGGGTTCGGCCCGCGTGCCGGGTTTGCATACCAGATCAGCCCATGGATGGTATTGCGGGGCGGCTACGGAATCAATTATTCACCTCCGATTTCCAACGGTTTCGGCCTGGCGAGTATCGACGGGTACGACGGTTCGAACAATTTTCAAACCAGCAAGCGCGACCCGGTGTTTTACTGGGACAACGGCTACCCGGCGTACACCCACACACTCCCGGTTATCGACCCGACCTTGGATAATGGCAACGGGATCAACTACATCGCCGGCAACTCCAACCGGCAGCCTTATGCGCAGAACTACACGCTCGGATTCCAGTTCCTGTTGCCTAAAAACACGACGCTCTCAGCGAATTACGTGGGAAATAAGGGCACGCGGCTGGACGCGCAGCCGTTTAACAACCTAAACCAGCTCAATCCGAAGTATCTGGCACTGGGAGATGCATTGCTGGACGACATCAGCCAGCATCCGAACATCCCGTTGCCGTATCCCAGCTTCACGGGGACAGTGGCGCAGGCGCTGCTGCCCTATCCGCAATATGCCGGTGGCGGGGTGATTTCGCAATTCCCGTATTGGGGGACTTCACATTACGATTCGGCCCAGTTGCTGGTGACGCATCGGACCGGGAAGGGGCTCAGCTTTCTGGTCGCCTATGCGTTTCAGAAGACTTTGACGGATACTTCGGCCGCCTTGGCTTACTACGGCTACTCGCAGGACGTTTATAACCGGAAACTGGAGAAATCGGTCGCCAGCTTCGACCGCCCACAGGTTTTGAAGGTGACGTGGATTTACGAACTCCCGTTTGGTCGAGGCAAGCAATTCCTGAATCATGGCGGTGTGTTGAACCAGGTGGTGGGCGGATGGACGGCTACGGGAATCCAAATCTACCAATCTGGTGATCCGCTACTGATCGAGTCCGGGCTGAGCGGCGCTGGTTACTGGTTCAATGGAGACGTTCGCGGCGATGTACTGACCGGAGTTCCCCTCAAGGTCCCCTTGTCGGGACCATTCGATTTCGCCGGAGGTACCGGGATTGGATATCTGAATCCCGCGGCATACGCCGAGCCGCCCACAACCCCAAACGGTGTGGTGCTGCGGCCTGGCACGGCGCCCCACTACCTTGGCAACGTTCGCGGTCCTAGAAACCCGACCGAGAACTTCGGTTTCTTCAAGGACTTCCCGTTCCGCGAGGGCATGTTCTTTCAAATCCGCTGCGATCTGTTGAATGCGTTCAACCGGGCGGGGCTGGGGGACCCGGATACGAACCTCAGCGATCCCACGTTTGGGAGGATTCTGAACGCGGGTCAGGGGCCGCGACGCATCCAGGTAGCAGGGCGATTTACGTTCTGAGCGCAAGATGAAAACAGGCGCCTGGTCTCTGGACGGGCGCCGGTTCCGCACGCCGCGACTGATATCCTGAGCTCATAAGATGTATTTGCGCAGTAGGGTATACGTGTGTGTGCTGGCGCTAAGTGCGCTGGCAGCGTGCAAACGATCGGAGACCAATGCTCAGCAGACGCCGCATCTGCTTCCTCTGAACCTGGTGGTGGTGACCATCGACACGCTGCGGCCTGATCACTTGCACTGTTACGGCTACGCGAAAATCGAGACGCCGAATATCGACGGTATCGCGCAGAGGGGAACGTTATTTGAGAACGCGGTTACGCAGACCCCGCTGACGCCGCCTTCGCACGCGAGCATCTTCACGGGTTTGAACCCGCCCACACACCATGTGCGGAATACGGGCGGATTCGTTCTACCATCCCCGAGCACCACGCTCGCCACGATTCTCCAGCAGCAGGGTTGGGACACCGCAGCCTTTATCAGTTCCGCGGTTTTGAAGAAATTCTTCGGCCTCAACCAGGGATTTGCGGTTTACGACGACCAGATGCCCAAGCCCGGCAAAGGCCACGAGTTCATCGAGGATGCCGAACGGCACGCGGGGCAAACTGTGGATCGGGCCATCCAGTGGCTCGGGGCGCAATCCGGCAAGCCATATTTGCTTTGGGTTCACGTTTACGATCCACATGCTCCCTACCAGCCGCCTTCGCCGTACAAGGAGCAGTACAGAGATCGGCCGTATGACGGCGAGATCGCTTACACAGACCATGAACTCGGCCGGCTGTTTGAGGCGATCCGAAAGAAATCGCCGGCGGACAAGACGCTGATCGCGGTCCTTTCAGACCACGGAGAGAGCTTGGGTGAGCACGGCGAGTACACGCACGGGGTATTTTTGTACGACTCGACGCTGCGGATTGCGTTTCTGGTCGCGGGTCCCGGCGTGCCGAGCGGCTTGCGCGTGAAACAACAGGCGAGAACCATCGATTTCCTGCCGACGATTCTCGATTTGATGGGGGGGCGCGCGCCGGCGACTGTTCAAGGTACAAGCCTGACCCCGTATTTTCATGGCAAGGATGCTCCCACCGCGGTCTCGTACGCGGAGACTTTGTATCCGAAGATCAACATGGGATGGGCGGAACTGCGAGGGATTCGTACGAATCATTGGAAATACATCCGCGCCCCCAAGCCGGAGCTGTACGATCTTTCGCAAGACGCCGGTGAAACGAGCAATGTGATCGAGAGCCATGCCGCGGAGGTGCAGCGGTTCGAGTCACAATTGCGCGCCGTGATCGGGACGGGCGGCACGGAGAAGGTGGAGAGCGCCCTGGTCGACCGGAAGACGCTCGATCAATTGCAGTCGCTCGGCTACACATCCGGGTTTAGCGCAAAATCGTACGATTTGACGGGGCAGGGTGCGGATCCGAAGGATCGGGTCGGCATTTTGAAGCTGATGCAGGAGGCGGAACACCCGTTGACGCCTGTCCGCGCAGGCCAGTCGATCGGTTTGCTGCGCCAGGCTCTGAACGAAGACAAGGCCAATCCGATCCTTTACTATGTGCTCGGCGCCAACCTCGAAAAAGCAGGACGTTACGGCGAGGCGATGAAGCTGTACGAGACGGCGGTACACAATGGCATCGAGAGCGCGCGGCTGCACTCGCGGCTGGGCGATCTGCTGGTGCGCTCGGGGAAAAAGGACGAGGCGATTCCAGAGTATGAGAAGGCGGCGCAGCTCAATCCGGCGGACGCGGAGAGCCAGGCGAATCTGGCGACGGCATACCTCGAGAAAGGGCGTCTGGCCGATGCGGAGCGAGTCTACAAGTGGGTGATCACCACTGACCCCGCTTATGCGACAGCGTATAACGGGCTGGGCGTTGTCGCCATTCAGAGGCAGGACGCCGCGACCGCGCGCGGTTATTTCGAAAAAGCGGTGGCGCTGGATGCGGACCTGGTGGAGGCGCAATTGAATCTGGGGATTATATATAAGGACGCTGGCGACCGTGCTCGGGCACGCGCCTGTTTTCAAGCGTTTCTGGCGAAAGCGTCTCCGGCGCAGTACGGGGAGGTGATCCCGAAGGTGCGCGAAGAACTGGCCGCCATGCCGTAGTCAGTGGAGGCTAAGAAGCCTTCGCGCGCATGACCATCGGCGGGCCTTGGCGCGCTTCGGGGTTGAAAAGCTGAGCGCACAGAAAACGGCCCGTGGGGACGTCGCCTCTGCGTATGGCGTTCTTCAACTCGGGAAACTCATCCAGCCGTCGGACGATTCGGTCTGATTCCGCAGGAACTGAACTCTCAATTTTCGTGCCAACCGGTGTAGCCATGATCATCCTCTCCTTGGTGCCTTCACTGCCTTTCCCGCTCGATCTGCTGCAAGGCCCGCGATGACCTTCCTCTTCCCTGCCACAAAGGCCGAAGAGGCGCGCAACGTTCGATGCGCGAAATCAGCAGAATCGGTTGGGAACCACATCACTGAAATCTCCAAAGATCAGGCGCCGCAAGTGCCTGATGTACTACTTACACACTAGGGAATAAGCACACGGTAGGCCAATCGTTAACCGGGAATTGGTTCCGGCGGGTCCTCCTTGGAAGTCATTGGCTGATCAGGAGTTATGCTTCTGGGTGCGATCGCGAAGGCGGCGGCCGGCTCCAAACCAGGTCGGTTGACTATCCGATCGGATAGAATTCGCAAACGATCGGATAGCCGCGGGATCGCGAAACCATTCCGAACAGTGTGGCACTACCCCGAGGAGGCATGGCATGACAGAAGAGAGTTTCCTCCGGTATCGCCTGGATGTGGTCCGAACGATGCCGGAGGGTGCGCAGAAGATAGCGCTGATTGAGTCCATCAACGCGAAGATCTCGAGCTTGCGCGGCGGGCGACGGTTGGTGCGCTGACCGCCTAAAAGTGACGCAGCGTTACAGCGCTCAATACTGAGTGGCGGGGTGTATACTATCAGCCGAATCCGTATTGGAAGTTACTAATCAGCGGAGCTTTCGAGGGTTTAGAGTATGCATCATTCAAAACTCATTGGGAACGTGTTGACGCTTGTTCCGGTGATTGCGATTGCCATGTCCATGGCGGTTCTGTGCGCGGCACAGTGCGCGCAGGTGCCAATTTTGACATTTGAAGGACTTCGAAATACAGAACCGGTCTATAACTACTACAACGGGGGCTACGGAGCGAACAGCAGCGGCCCGGGGCCAAACTATGGAATCACATTCGAAGGAGAATCCCTGGCCGTAATCGACAACGCGTCCATCACACCCAACAACGATATCGGCAACCAAAACGGGGGTGATGCGAGCAACAACCCCAGCGGAGTGACCAGCGTCTTCTTCCTTAGCGGTACGGGCGTGGTCATGAACGTGGCCGCCGGCTTCACGACCGGCTTCTCGGTTTATTATGCAGCGGCCAACACGGCTGGAAGCGTTTCTGTATACGACGGATTGCACGGAACTGGCAATCTTCTAGCCACGGTTCAGTTGCCCGTCAACGGGTCCAATTGCGGTCCGGCAACGTATAGCTGTTGGAGTCCCGTGGGCGTGGCCATCGGTGGAGTCGCTAAGTCAGTCGACTTCGGTGGGGCGGCCAATTACATTGCATTTGACAATATTACAGTTGGCAGCGTGACGCCGGGCATCATCGCATCGATGGCGCAGCTTGCTTCAGCAGGCGGCTGGGACACGTCCTTCAATTTGGTGAACATGGGGGCGTCCGCGGCCTGCGCATCGATGCAATTCTACGCCGATCCCAATGGCGGCGCACTCAAATTGCCGCTGACGTTCCCACAAGGCGTGATCCCTGCCACTAGTGCATCCGACGTGGTGGAAAATATTAACCCGAACGCGCTTCTGGTAATGGACACCACCGGTCCTGCCGCTAACCCGGTGAACGTGGGCTGGGCAAACCTGCAAGTGGCGGGCGATGTGGGCGGATACGGCATTTTCACCAACACGCAGCAAAACTGGGAAGCGGTGGTGCCGCTGGAGTTGAGGAATGCGAATTTTTACGTCTTGCCCTTCGATAACAC
>Ga0116216_10000294_pt1 | contig 44438 bp, 40 predicted proteins | sample Sb_taG_11_FD_89696 | JGI IMG/M metagenome (GOLD analysis project Ga0116216, IMG submission 89696) | Peat soil microbial communities from Weissenstadt, Germany - Sb_50d_3_AS metaG | ecosystem: Environmental > Terrestrial > Soil > Wetlands > Peat | place: Germany: Weissenstadt | collected 2010-09-21
ACTCGGGCGGCGGCGGGGGCGCGGGGGGCGGCGGGGGCGCGGGCGGCGGCGGGGGCGCGGGCGGCGGCGGCGGCGGGGGCGGCGGTGCTTCCGGTGGCGGTAGTGGCGGCGGGGGCGGTGCTTCCGGGGGCGGTGGTGCTTCCGGGGGCGGCGGGGCGACCTCGGTCTCCGGTTCCTCCGGCTCCGCCGACGCGACGGCCGGCTCCTCGGCCTCGGCGGCCGGCGGCGCCTCCTCGGTCGCCACGTCCTCGGCCGGGGGCTCCGCCGGTTCGGGCTCAGCCGGCTTGAGCGGCTCCTCGGTGCCCGGCCACTCCGTGGCCAAGGGGGCCGAGGGCCAGCCGAGCCCGGTCGCCGGGGCGAACCCGGTGCCCTCCTCACCCATGACCGGGTTCGTCCAACCCGGCGGTGCGCCGCCCCGGTCGGGGCGGTTCGAAGCACCAGGCAGCCAGCCGGAGCGCCAGTCCGAGGGGAAGAACCCCACATGCACCGCGAAGAGGATGCCGGCAGCGATGCCGAGGTAGAGCACCTCGAGGAGGGAGCGGACGACGGGCGTCCCGCCGCTCGACTGGAAGGTCCCCGGACCGGCCAGTTCGAAGAGGTGGTAGATGACGACGGCCAGGGCCACCACGACGATGAGGATCGTGACGAAGGCCACCGCGGCGGCGTAGGCCTGACCAACCCGGGCCGAGGGCCCGGAGCGCTGATCGGCCCCGGCCACCTGCAAGCCCCGTCGGAGGTGCGGTACGAGCACCGCGATGGCGATGAGCGTGATCAGCCCGCCGGCCACGACCCCCCGCACCACCTCGTCCCCCACGGGATGGATCGTCTTGGTGAAGTGGACCGATCCGGAGCTGCCGCTCACGACGCCGTAGACCACTCCGCCGCCGTGGCCTCCGATGAGCTGGACAAGCGAGTCGACCACGACGACGCTGCCGAACAGGGCGAGGAAGACCGTCACGAACGAGACACTGAAGAGGTACACGCTGAACGTGCGGCGCCCCGAACGGTCGGGCTCCGCCCGGTTGGCCACGACGACGATCACGAAGATCGCGACGAGGGCGGCGAGCGCCAGGAAGACGCCGACGGCGATCGCCAGGGCAGCCGGGAGGACGAGGGACGACGGAGACCGCACGGTCACCTGCGAATTCTCGATGACGTGAGGGGTCGTGTCAACGATCCCGCGCCGTTGAGCACGAGGCGACACCTCCGCCGTGCTCGGCGGGGCGGTGGAGCCACCGTCTCGCGGGTGCGTTCGCGAGCTTCGAGGAGAGCTACGGGTAGTGGCTCAACTTCACGCCTCCACGACATTCGGCTGAACGTCGGAAGCCCAGAAGGGCAGTTTCACGCCTCCTCCTACCGAGGAACCGACGGCTTTCGCATCCCGAACCGAACCCTGGGGGTGCGACATCGCGAACTGAGCCACTACCGAGCTACGCTCCTCGCCGTGACAGCGTCCATGGTGATGCTCCGTGCCCGCGTACGGGGCACCACGCCACTGGGGGTGGCACCGGCTCGATAGCTCCTGCGCGGCGCGCCTGGTCGCCGAGGCCGGTATCGGCCCGGGGGACCTCGTGCTCGACATCGGGGCCGGCGACGGCGCGCTCACCGCGCCATTGCTCGTCGCCGGGGCGCGGGTGATCGCCATCGAGTTGCATCCCGAACGGGCAAGACGGCTCCGCGAGCGGTTCGCGTCCGACGACGTGGTCGTGGTGCAGACCGACGCCACGGACCTCCGGCTGCCGAGGCGGCCGTTCTCCGTCGTGGCCAACCCACCGTTCGGCGCGGTGACCGCCGTCCTGCGGCGGCTGCTCGGGCCGGGCAGCCGGCTCGTCCGGGCCGACCTGGTGCTGCCGCGCCATGAGGTCCGCCGCTGGACGTCAGCCAGCGCGCCCGGCCGGGGCCGCTGGGCCGCGATGTTCGAGGTGGGCGTCGGGCGCTCGATCCCCGCCGCCGCCTTCCGACCACCCCCGCCGACCGGGGCCGGCACCCTCGTCGTGCGCCGCCGGCGCTGAGGGCGCGCCGTCCGGCCACCCCGGTGGACCCTCGGTAGATTGCCCTCGTGGACGACGTCACGTTCCTGGCGGACGTCGACCGGCTGCTCGTCGACGCGGTGGCCGACCTCGACGAGGCGGTCGGCCCGCTCCGACTCCTCGTCGGCTCGGGCTCGAGGCGTCGGGCCCTCCTGCTCCGCAGCCTGGCCGACGGGGCCGGTGACGCCGAAGTGGCGACGGCCGGTGCGGCGGTCGAACTGCTCCACCTCGGCACGCTCGTCCACGACGACATCGTCGACGGTGCCGACGAGCGCCGTCACCACCCGGCCCTCCACGTGGCCGTCGGGCTGCCCCGGGCCATCTGGGCCGCCGACGCCCTCTACGCCGCGGCCATCGAACTGGTGGCCCCCGTCGACCCCGACGCAGGACCGCTCCTCACCGGCGCCCTCCACCGGATCGCCTGCAGCCAGGTGCTCGAGGCGGCCCGGCCGCCGGTCGAGGACTACTGGGTGGTGGTCGACGGCAAGACCGTGGCCCTGTTCGAGGCGGTCGGGTCGCTGGCCGCGGCCCTGCGCCCGGGCGGGCTACCCGACGGGGTGCAGCGCACGGTCAGTTGGTTCGGCCGGCTCTTCCAGTACGTCGACGACCTCCACGACCTGACCGACGACCAGGCGACGCTCGGCAAGCCGGTAGGCCAGGACACGAAGAACCTCCTCCACACCCTGCCGGCGGCCGACCTGGCCGACGCCCCCGGCACCGTCGGCCGCCGCCTGGCGGAGCTGCGGCACCGGACCCTCGAGCCGGTGGCCGGCACCGACTTCGAGGTCCTCTTCACCGAGCTCACCGAGGCGCTGCTCGCCTCGCTGCCGGCCGCCGTCCGATGACCGCCGTGGATGCACCCGTCCCCCATCACGTGGCGATCATCATGGACGGCAACGGACGTTGGGCCCAGAGCCGCGGCCAGCCCCGGACCGAGGGCCACCGCCAGGGTGAGGAGCGCCTGGCCGAGACGGTGCGGACCGCCGACGACCTCGGCATCAGCTGGCTCACCGTCTACGGGTTCTCCACCGAGAACTGGCGGCGTCCGAAGCTCGAGGTCGACTTCATCCTCGGCCTCCACAAGAACATCTTCGGGCGGCGGGAGGAGATGCACGAGAACAACGTCCGCATCCGCTGGATCGGGCGACCCGACCCGAAGGTCTCCCGGGTCCCGCGCCTGGTGCGCCGGGAGATCGACAAGTCGGTGGCGCTGACCAGGGACAACACCGGGCTCACCTTCACCGTGGCCTTCGACTACGGGGGCCGGGAGGAGCTGGTGCACGCCGCCCGGGGGCTCCTCGGGGACGGCGACTGCCCGGTGACCGATCGGGACATCGAGCGGCACCTCTACGCGCCCGACCTGCCCCGGGTGGACCTGCTCATCCGTTCCTCAGGCGAGTACTGGCTGTCGAACTTCCTGCTCTGGCAGGTGCCCGGGGCCCTCTTCTACGTCACCCCCACCTACTGGCCCGACTTCGGCCGGTCGGAGCTGGAGGCCGCCGTCGACTGGTGGCACCAGGCCATCGTCCCTGGTGACCGCACCATGAACGGGGGAGAACCGGACGGCAACCAGGAGGCGACGGCGGGGTGAAAGGTCCCCTTGCGCCTTGTGCCCGGGCCGCCGGACTGTAACCATGGAAGGGGCCCAGCCCTCCCGGAGCGCCTATTCCCATGGTGGTGCGATGACCCCGACGAAAACCCTTCGTGTGACGTTGGCCGCGGTCGCGGCCACCGCCCTCGGCGCGGTGGGCGGGCTGGTCGTGGCCACTCCGGCCGGGGCCCTCGGGGGCACGGTCCCCACGCAGACCACCGTGGTCCCATCGGCCAACCCTTCGGTCACCGGTCAGGCGGTCACGTTCACCGCCAACGTGGCCGAGTCCGACGGCGGCAACGTGGGCACGCCGACGGGCACGGTCGAGTTCAGCGTGGTGAGCGCCGCCGGCAAGATGCGCAACTGCCACGGCGGCGACATCTTCAAGCTGCAGAACGGCTCTGCCACGTGCAGCGTCGACTTCGGTCTCTTCGGGCGGGGCGCCCCCTACCACGTGACCGCGGTCTACAGCGGTGACGTGACCTTCGTCGGGAGCACCTCCTCGCCGGTCCTCCAGGGCGCCTCGCCGGCACCGTCGGTGACCCACGTGACCTCGAAGCACCTCTCGGTCGTCGAGGGCAAGCCAGCCAAGGTCGTGGTGAAGGTGGCCGGCAACCCGCCGGTCAAGGTCAAGCGGACTGGCGTCGTGGTCATCACGATCACCGGGAGTGACCACTCGGTCGTCCACTGCGAGGGCACGGACAACCCCGCGCTCGCCCACAGCGGCGGAGCCCGCTGCAAGATCGCCGCCGGCGATCTCAAGGTCTCGGCGTCGCCGTACACGGTGCAGGTGCAGTACTCGGGCGACGTCGACTACCTGCCCAGCTCGGGATCGTTGACCATCATGGTCAACCCCGCGCCGCCGGCCCTCATCATCCCGGGGTCGAGGTCGAAGCACCACCTCTTCAAGCTGCGGGGCGTCTGAGTCTGAGCACACCGGCGGCCGGGCCGCGAGCCGCGGCACGGTAGACCTCCTTCTGAAGCACCCGAGCGGCGCCAGCGCGTCGATGCGAAGGAGGAGGGACCATGGCCGATCTCGATCTCGTCCGCCGGGCCGCGGGCGACCATCTCGCGGTGGTCGCCACCTCCCGACCCGACGGCTCCGTCCAGGCCTCGCTCGTGAGCGCCGGCCTGTTCGACGACCCGACGTCCGGTCAGGCGTGCGTGGCCTTCGTGGCCATCGGCGGGGCCCACAAGCTCGCCCTCATGCGCCGGAGCGGCCGGGCCACCGCCGTCTTTCGGGACGGCTTCCGCTGGGCGGCGGTGGAAGGTCCAGCCCGCATCGCCGGACCCGACGACCCGGCCCCGGGTCTCACTGACGACCTGCCCGCCCTGTTGCGGGCGATCTTCGTCGCGGCCGGCGGCAGCCACGAGGACTGGGACGAATTCGACCGGGTGATGGCCGAAGAGCGCCGGGCGGCCGTCCTCATCACTCCCGAGCGGATCACGGGGAACGGCTGAGCCTCCGTTCGGGGTGCACCGTCGGGCTGGCGCAGGTACGGTGCGCGGCAGAGCGAGGAGGTGCGCCATGACCGACCATGGCACCTCGACCCCGGTCGTCGACGCCGACGGCCATGTCCTCGAGCAGCTGGAGCTCGACGCCGACCTGCGGGCGGAGTACCTCACCCGGATCGTCGGCGAGGGCGTGTCGCTGGTGACGCCGGCGCCCGGCGACGACCCGTACCCGGCCGAGGACAGCCACGCCGAGGTGATGAACCGGCCGGGCGCCTACGAGCCCGAGGCCCGGCTCAAGGACATGGACGTCGAAGGCATCGACGTGGCCGTGCTCTACCCGACGACACCGGGCCTCGGCTTCGTCCCCGACGCCGAACGCCACGGGCGGATGTGCCGGGCCTACAACGACTGGCTCCACGAGTTCTGCTCGGCCGAGCCGAGCCGGCTCGTCGGGGTGGGCCTCGTGCCGCTCCAGGACCCGGCGGCCGCGGTGAAGGAGATGGAGCGGGCCGTCGGGCAGCTGGGTTTCAAGGCCGTCATGATCCGACCGGCCCCCTACATCGGGCGCAAGAAGTTCAACGACCCGGTCTACGACCCGTTCTGGGACGCGGCGGAGGCCCTCGGCTGCCCGGTCGGCGTGCACCCGTTCTCCTTCCCCGACATGCCCAACACCGTCTCGCTCCTCGGCCTCGACGAGGACTCCGAGGGCAACCCGAGCAAGGGGCTGACGCTGAAGCAGGGCCTCGGGAACGCCCTGGACGTCATGGTGGCCATGGGCTGGTTCGTGGCGGGCGGCATCTGCGAGCGCTACCCCCGGCTCGTGGTGGCCTTCCTCGAGGGCTCGGGCGGCTGGTGCGCCCCGATGCTCGAGCGCTTCGACCACCATCTCCACGTCTTCGGCAGCCGCTACCAGTCGACCCCGCCCTCGGAGGTGTTCCGCCGGCAGTGCTACATCAGCTTCGACCCGGACGAGGAGGCCCTGGCCTATACGGCCAACAGCCGCTATGTCGGGGCTGACCGGATCATCTGGGCCTCGGACTACCCGCACCCCGACGCCAAGATCCCGGGCGTCGTCGAAGAGCTCCGCGAGGCCACCGAGTCGCTCGACGACGAGCAGCGCCAGCTCGTCATGGGCGGCAACGCCATGCGCCTCTATCAGCTGTGAGACGCGACGAGCCGCTCACGAACGCAACTTCGAGGAGGCAGCTGTGCCGGTGAGGACGAAGCGGCCGCCGCGTCGGTACGACGGCGAGGTCGCGGTGGTAACCGGTGCCTCATCGGGCATCGGGCACCAGGTCGCCATGGACCTGGCGGTCCGCGGGGCGACGGTGATCGGCCTGGCCCGTCGGGCCGATCTGCTGGACCACCTGGCCGAGCAGCTGCGCGAGCACGCACCGAAGAGTTCGACCGTGGTCTGCGACGTGGCCGACCAGGAGGAGTACCGACGGTGCCTCGGTCAGGTCGAGACCGACCACGGCCGCATCGACATCCTCATCAACAACGCCGGGGTGAACCGCCTCGTCCAGGCCCGCCAGGGTGCGCTCGAGGTGGTGCGGGAGCTCTTCGAGGTGAACTTCTTCGCCGCGGTGGCCGGCACGTTCACGGTGGCGCCGGGGATGGTGCTGCGCAAGCGGGGCATCATCGTGAACGTCTCTTCGGACTCCGCCCGGGCGCCGGAGCCCGGGAACTCGGGCTACGCCGCCTCGAAGGCCGCGCTGTCGGCGTTCACCGAGTCGGTCGCCCACGAGCTCGCCCCGCTGGGCGTCCGTGTGCACGTGCTCTACCCGGCCTGGGTGCCGACGGCGATGGGGCTGTCGGGACACGAGGAGGGCGGCTCGCTCCCGCCCAAGGCGGTACGCCGGACGGCCGAGCAGGTGTCCGAGCTACTGCTCGAGCGGATGGGGCGCGAACGCATCGAGATCAACGCGGCCCTGCTCCCCCTCCTCGCCCCCATCGGCCGCACCATCGCGCCCGTCCCCTACCAGCGGGCGATGCGGCGGATGGCGACGACGCCGGAGACGCCGACCGAGACGCCGACGGACAGGGGCTGAACGCCGGCCTCAGGTGATGGCCGGCGGCAGAGTGGCGTGGCGCTCGAGGTCGGCCAGGCTGACCCACTCGAGGGTGCGGATGTGCGTGGCCGCGAGGACCACCCCGGGCGCCATCCCGGCGTCGAGCGCCTCCTGCCAGCGGACGGCGCAGAGACACCAGCGGTCCCCCGCCTCGAGGCCGCCGAACCCGATCTCGGGATGGGGGGTGCTGAGGTCGTTGCCGGCCTGCTTCGAGAACTCGAGGAAGGCCGCGGTGGCGACGACGCACACGGTGTGCACCCCGAGGTCCTCCGGCCCGGTGTTGCAGCAGCCGTCACGGTAGAAGCCCGTCAAGGGGTCCATCGAGCAAGGCTCGAGCTCGCCACCGAGCACGTTCTTGGCCACGGCGACATTCCAGCACGGGCCTCTCGGAGCGAGCCAGGCCGCCGGTCGGGCCGCCTCGAACACCTACGCTGGATCCGATGGCTGAGCGTGCCTCGGACGAGGACCGGGCGCGCCTGGCGCAGATGGCAGCGGCGCTCAAGCTGGTCGAGACGGACGAGCCGGCGAGCGGGGCGCAGCTCGCGAAGGCGATCGCTCGGGCGAACGACTGGCGGCGGCGCCACGGCCTCCCCGATCTGGTCGACGATGGCTCCTTCCCGGCCGACCGTTCGGCCGGCGTGCGGGAGCCCTCCGACTCGGCCGACGCCGCCGGCGAGATCCTCGAGCGGCTCGGAGCACGCTGGGCGATCATCGGTGGGCTCGCGGCGCTCCGCTACCGAAGCACGTCCCGCCTCACCGTCGACGCCGACATCCTGACCGAGTGGCGGCCCGACCTGGTGAAGGCATTCGAGGACGCCGGCTACGTGGTGACGGCGACGGCCGACCCCGCTCAGCCGCCCCACCTGCTCCACGTGCGCGGACAGGGGGACCTGATCGACCTCCTGCTGGCGTCGCTCGACTTCCAGCAGGTGGCACTCGACCGGGCCGTCGACCACCTCATCACGGTGGAGGATCTCATCGTCTTCAAGCTCACCGCCTGGCGTCCCCGCGACCGGCAGGACATCTCGTCGATCCTCGACAGCGAGCCCCAGCTGGACGAGGCCTACATCGGGCACTGGGTCTCCACCTGGGACGTGCTGGATCGCTGGGTCGAGGCGAGGACGGGCTGACCGGTCCGCCCCGCGCTGGCGGCGCGGCCTACGCTCGCCGTCCATGACGGCTCCAGGAGACAGGGGCGCCCGGTGGTGGCAGCCCGGCGTCCTGTATCAGATCTACCCCCGGTCCTACGGCGACTCGAACGGCGACGGCATCGGCGACCTCCAAGGGGTCATCGACCACCTCGACCACCTCGAGTGGCTGGGCGTCGACGGCATCTGGCTGAGCCCGACCATGCCGTCACCCAACGCCGACTGGGGCTACGACGTCGCCGACTACTGCGACGTCGACCCGGTCTACGGCTCCATGGAGGTGCTGGACCGGCTCATCGCCGAGGCCGGTGAGCGGGGCATCCGGGTCCTCCTCGACCTCGTGCCCAACCACACGAGCAGCAACCACCGCTGGTTCGTCGACGCCCAGTCCTCCCGTCACTCCCCCTACCGCGACTGGTACGTGTGGCGTGACCCGCTCCCCGACGGCTCGGCCCCCAACAACTGGGTCAGCTCCTTCGGCGGGCCGGCCTGGACGCTCGACGACCGCACCGGCCAGTACTACCTGCACAACTTCCTGCCCGAGCAGCCCGATCTCGACTGGTGGAACGACAAGGTGCGGGACGCCTTCGACGACATCCTCCGCTTCTGGTTCGACCGGGGGATCGCCGGGTTCCGCATCGACGTCTGCACGATGATCATCAAGGACGTCGAGCTCCGGGACAACCCGCCCTCGGGGCCCGACGACCCCTTCGTCATCCAGGTCTTCGGCCAGCGGCCGGTCTACAACGCCAACCGCCCGGAGACCCACGACGTCTTCCGCCGCTGGCGGCGCCTGGCCGAGTCCTACGACCAGCCGCGCCTCCTCCTCGGCGAGACGAGCGTCGAGGACCTGCAGGTGCTCATCACCTACTACGGGGACGGGACCGACGAGCTGCACCTCGCCTTCAACTTCGTCTTCCTCGAGGAGAACTTCGTCGCCGAGGACCTGCGCCACGTCGTCGAGCACACCGAGACTCTCCTGCCGCCCGCCGCCTGGCCCGTCTGGGTCGGCTCGAACCACGACATCTCCCGCCTGTCCTCCCGCTGGGCGGAGGGCGACCCCGCCCGCACCCGGCTGGCCCTCCTCATGCTGCTCACGCTGCGGGGCACCGCCGTCCTCTACCAGGGCGACGAGATCGGGCTCACCGACACGGTGCTCGAGCGCGAGGACCTCCGCGACCCGGTCGGCATGCGCTACTGGCCCTACTACCCGGGCCGGGACCCCGAGCGGACGCCCATGCACTGGTCGGGCGAGCCGGGCGGGGGCTTCTGCCCGGCCGACGTGAGGCCCTGGCTGCCGCTCGGCGACGTGGCGGCGTGCAACGTCGAGGACCAACGGGGCGACCCGGACTCGGTGCTCGAGTTCACCCGCCGGGTCATCGCCCTCCGGCGGGACTCGCCCGACCTGCGGCTGGGCGCCTACGCCTCCCTCCCCTCACCGACCGGGGTCTGGGCGTGGCGGCGGGGCGACGGGACGACGGTGGCCCTCAACTTCACCGACCAGGAGGTGACCGTCGAGGGCCTGCCCGGCCGAGTCGTCCTCTCGACCGCTCGACCCGCCCGGGAAGGAGAGGCCGGGCCGACGCTCGTGCTCGGCCCGGCCGAGGGAGTCGTCGTCGAACGGGTCGGCGCCTGACACGAGGTCGCTCGGCGGGCGCCCTTGTTCCCTCCCACCCGGCCAGGCACAATTCCTCCGTGAGCGAACCCACCGGCCAGCCGCCCGTACCGCCGCCCGAGGACGACCCGGAGATGCTGCGGGGCGGCCGCCTGGACCATGCCACGGGGAACGCCTACGAGCGCTGGATCGACAAGGGCTCGGCCGAGGACGAGGACGAAGCCACCCAGGAGGCGGCCCGGGTGGCCGGCGAGATGGCCCTCGAGGCCGACGACGAGCGTCGGAAGATCGAGGCCGAGGTGGCCAACATCGAGGCCCAGGCCCCCGGCTCAATCGCCGCGCAGGAGGCCGAGGCCATCAAGGCCCGGGTCGAGCAGGACGCCGACCAGGCCGTCAACGCCTCGCTCGACTCCGACGCCGCGGCCACCGACGCCCAACAGCGGGACACCCGTCGCCACCCCGACCCGGCGACGGCCAAGGCCGACTACCAGCGGGCGACCGCCGACGTCGGCGTGGCGACGAAGGACCTCGTCGACGAGGAATCGCTCGAGAAGCAGCTGGACGCGGCGGCGAAAGGCACGCTCCCGCCGCCCCCGCCGGATCCGCCGCCGATCGAGCCGAAGTAGCGGGCCCGCCTACTGAGCGGCCGGGGGGTCCGGCGGTGGCGGCCAGGGCTCGCCCTTGGCCCGGCCCTCACGGAGGCGCTCGATCGCCTCCTGCTCGGTGTGCCCCTCCCAGGGGTGCTCGAGCACGGTGAACTCCTCCTCCGGGGTGACCGGTCCCCCTGCCGGCACCTCGATCCGGCCGGAGGCGATCTCCGAGGACACCTCGGCCTCGTCGCCTTCGGACATCCGGTCCATCTGGGCCCGGTTGAACCACGAGTTGGCCCAGAAGCGACGGATCGGATTCCACTTGGCGTCGCCGGGCTGCAACGGCCGACGGCGAAGGACGTTGGCCCACCCGATGCTGCGTTGGACGTCGGCCTCCTCCCCCTGCTCGACCTGGGCGAACTCGCCCTCCTCCTTGGCCGCCCAGGCCGCCTGCGCCGGGTTCATCGGCTGCGGTGTTGGTTCTTCGCTCGCCATCCCTCACCCCCTCGGCATCGCCGATGCCCCCCATTGTTCCACCGGGTCGGGACCGTCACCTGGTCACGAGGGGTCCTCTCCGTAGCGGGAGAGCCAGTCGTCGACACGAGCCGTCGCCCGGGCCTTCAACTCACCCGGGGCGCCGCTGTGGCCGACCGAGGCCCGGGCGCACGCCGCCAGCTCGTCGGCGCCGAGCCCGAGCTCCTCGTGACAGATGACGTACTCGTCGAGCACGCCGATGTCGAACAGGAGGGGGTCGTCGGCGTTGATGCTGCAGGGGACGCCGGCCGCGAGGAGGTCCGGCAGGGGGTGGTGGGCCAGGTCGGGGACGACCGAGAGGAGGACGTTCGACGTGGGGCAGACGTCGAGGCACGTCTGACCCTCGACGAGGCGCTCGACCACGGCCGGAGCGTCGACCGCCTGGACCCCGTGCTGGATCCGGTCGGCGCCGAGGGCGTCGAGCGCCGCGACCACCGACGAGGGGCCGCCGTGCTCGCCGGCGTGCGGGGCGCTCAGGAGGCCGGACGACCGGGCGAGGGCGAAGGCTGGCGCGAACGGGGCCGCCGGGCCGGCCACCTCGTCGTTGGCCAGACCGAAACTGACCACGCCGCGCTCCGCGTAGCGGGCGCCGAGCTCGGCCATCGCCATGGCGAGGGACGGCTCGCGGGTCCGGTCGGCCGTGAGCAGCCAGCCCACCCCGACCCCGTGGGCGTTCGAGGCGGCGGCGCCCGCATCGAGCAGCGCCTCGAGCACCGCCTCGGGGGGTCCGAGGTCGGCATGGTCCGGGGGATGGGCGGCCACCTCCACCCAGACCACGCCGTCGGCCACGGCGTCAGCAACGATCTCGTCCACGAGGCGGGCCAGGTCCTCGAGCGCGCGGAGGAGCCCCGAGGCGGCCATGTAGAGGTCGGCGAAGTCGGCGAAGCTCCCGAATCGCCCGCCGATCGGGGGAACGGTCTCGCCGTAGCGGTCGGCCAGCTCGGCCAGGGTGGCCGGGCGCATGGCCCCTACGAGGTGCAGGTGGAGATGGGCCTTGGGCAGCTCGTAGAGCTGCTCCCGGGTGAGCGTCATGGATGACCTCCGTCGGCGAGGACGCGACAGGTTCGTTTGTCCGTCGCGGGCCGGAGTCCTCAGACCCTCCCCATCAGGTCAGCCGAGACGGGCCAACCCTACCAACGGCTCGGTTGCGCCGCCCCGGCGTGACCGGCCGGGCGCCGGAGGCTTACGCTCAAGGCGCCGGGTCACTGCAGGCGGGGTGGCCGCTGAGTTCCCTCATGAGGAGGCCGGACATGGGACTGTTCTCGCGAGCGCACGACATCGTCGAGGCCAAGGCCAACAAGGCGCTCGACTCGGCGGAGAAGCCCGACGAGATGCTCGACCTCTCCTACGAGAAGATGCTGGAGCAGATCACCCAGGTGCGTCGGGCCCTCGTCGACATCGCGGCGTCGAAGAAGCAGATCGAGCTGCAGGAGACGCAGCTCCAGCACTCCATCGACCACCTGAACGATCAGGCCAAGGCGGCCGTCGCCCAGAACCGCGACGACCTGGCCAAGGAGGCCCTCTCCCGCAAGGCCGCGGCCCAGACCCAGATCGACGGGATGGAGCCCCAGCGCCAGCAGCTGGAGGACGAAGAGGAGAAGCTCACGAAGACCCTCTCGGCCCTCCAGGCGCGGGTCAACTCCTTCCGCACCGAGAAGGAAACGATGAAGGCGCAGTACACCGCGGCCAAGGCGGTGACCTCGGTCGACGAGAGCGTCTCGGGCATCTCTAAGTCGATCAGCGACTCCGGGCAGGCGCTCCAGCGGGCCCAGGACAAGATCGCCAACATGCAGGCCCGCTCGGGGGCCCTCGACGAGCTGCTCGAGTCGGGCGTGCTCGAGGACGTGGGCGGCGGCACCGACGACATCCAAAAGGAGCTCGACCAGGTGGGGCACCAGGCCCAGGTCGACCAGGAGCTCGCCGCGCTGAAGGCGCAGGTGGGCGAACCCGCGTCGCTGCCCTCGGGCGGCGGTGACGAGGCCAAGTCCTGACCGACGGGACCCGAGGAGGTCGGCCGTGCACGACATCGTGATCCGCGGGGGGACGCTCGTCGACGGGACGGGCGCCGACCGGCGTAGCGCCGACGTGGCCGTCGACGGCGGGCTCGTCGCCGAGGTGGGCCGGGTGGCGGACCGGGGTCATCGAGAGATCGACGCCGACGGCCGGCTCGTCCTGCCGGGCTGGGTCGACGTCCACACCCACTTCGACGGTCAGGCCACCTGGGACCCCGAGCTCGCCCCGAGCTCCTGGCACGGCGTGACGACGGCGGTCTTCGGCAACTGCAGTGTCGGGTTCGCCCCACTGCGGCCGGGTCGGGAGGACTTCCTCATCAACCTCATGGAGGGCGTGGAGGACATCCCGGGCACCGTCCTCTCCGAGGGGATGGACTTCTGCTGGGAGTCGTTCCCTGAGTACCTCGACGTCCTGGAGCGCACACCGCACGCCATCGACATCGGGGCCCAGGTGCCCCACGGGGCCCTCCGCGTCTACGTCATGGGCGAGCGGGGCGGCGACCACGCCGAACGGCCCGGCGACGACGAGATCGCCCGCATGGGCGAGCTCGCCGTGGAGGCTCTGCGGGCCGGGGCCTTCGGGTTCACCACCTCGCGCACGAACAAGCACCGGGCGGCCGACGGCCGCTTCACCCCGAGCCTCACTGCCGCGGCCAACGAGCTGCTCGGCGTGGCCCGGGCGATGGGCGAGGCCGGGGTCGGCGTGCTCCAGATCAACAGCGACCTGGCCAACGACGACGAGCTCGAGCTCGTGCGCCGGATGGCCGAGGTGTCGGGGCGCCCGCTCTCGTTCACGCTGCTCCAGAGCGACGATCGCCCCGGGCGCTGGCGGGAGTCGCTCGACATGGCCGAGGCGGCCAACGCCGCGGGCCTCGTGATCCGCCCGCAGGTGGCCAGCCGGCCGATCGGCGTGCTGCTCGGGCTCGGGACCACGCTCGACCCGCTCCTCGCCTTCCCCTCCTACCGCCCCTACGCCAAGCTGCCCGAGGCCGAGCGCCTGGCCCGCCTCCGGGACCCCGAGGTACGCCAGGCCATCCTCGGCGAGGCCGAGAACGGCGCCGGGCGGGGGATCGTGGCCGCCATGCTCGACAAGGTCTTCCCGCTCGGCCAGCGACCGGACTACGAACCCGGACCCGAGCGGTCCATGACCGCCCTCGCCGGGGCGGCCGGCCGCTCACCGTGGTCACTCGTCTACGACCTGCTCGTGGAAGGCGACGGCCGGGCGCTCCTCTACCTCCCCTTCGAGAACTACTCCGACGGCGACCTCGAGCCGGTCCGCGAGATGCTGTCGTCGCCCTGCTCCATCTCGGGCCTGAGCGACGCCGGCGCCCACGTGGCCACGATCTGCGACGCCAGCTTCCCCACCTCGCTCCTCACCCACTGGACCCGGGACCGGACCAGGGGCGAGCTGCTCCCTCTCGAGTACGTGGTGCACAAGCAGACCGGGGCCAGCGCCGCGGCGCTGGGGCTCCTCGACCGCGGTGTGGTGGCGCCGGGCTACCGGGCCGACCTCAACGTGGTCGACCCCGAGGCCCTCGACATCGAGCTACCCGAACTCGTCCACGACCTCCCCGCCGGCGGCCGCCGGTTCGTCCAGCGAGCCCGGGGCTACCGCCACACCTTCGTGGCCGGCACCGAGGTGATGGCCGACGGCACCTGGACCGGGGCCACACCCGGGCGGCTCGTCCGGGGCCCCCAGCCGGCACCCGCCGCCTGAGCGGCGGCGTGCACGAACGTCATCGGGGCAACGGTCACGAAGCGATGGAGTGAGTGTTCCGGCTCGCCGCGCCGTCCCAACATGACCTCGATCGGCATCTGGGGGAGGCTCGCCAGGGGGAGCTGACCTACCCGTTCGTGGGGGCTACCCGAACGGGCGAAGCCCCACCGGGCTACCGCCTCGATCATTACGAATGCCACGTCGGGTTCCCCGTCGACTTCGACCGGGCCAAGGCGGGACTCATGACCTGGCAGGGCCACCGTCATGCCGGCGCGCACGTCCACCCCGACGTCCTCGAGGCCGGCGAGACCGTCATCGTCGTGTTCGGTGTCGGCCCGATCCACGTGCTGGCGCCTTGCCGCATCGTCTATGTCGTGGACGAGCCTGATCGTTTCGGGTTCGCCTACGGCACACTGCCCGGGCATCCCGAGGAGGGAGAAGAGGCGTTCCTCGTCGAACGAGGGGGCGACCGGGCGGTCAAGTTCACGATCCACGCCTTCTCACGGCCGGCCCAGGCGCTGGTCAGGGCGAGCGGGCCGATCGGTCGGAGCGTCCAACGCCGCACGACCAGCCGCTACCTGGAGGGCCTGGCCGGGTACGCCGCCGGGTCGCCGTAGGCGTCGGCCTCGACCCCGGCGGGCCTCGCGACCAGGTCGCCCGGTGCTCGACCGCCGGGACTTGCCTTCCTATCAGTAAGTGGTAACTTACCGTAAGTGGCTACGAACCAAGCGGCCGTCCTCGAGGCCATCGGGGACCCGACCCGACGGGCCATCGTCGAGTTGCTCGCCGAAGGACCGACCCCGGTCGGCGAGCTGGCCGACCGGCTGCCGGTCAGTCGGCCGGCGGTCTCCCAGCACCTGAAGGTGCTGAAGGGCGTACGGCTCGTGCGGGACGAGGCCGTCGGCACCCGCCGGGTCTACCGGCTGGACCCGGAGGGGGTGGCGGCCGTGCGTTCATGGCTCGAGGACCTCTGGACCAGCGCCCTCCTCTCGTTCAAGGCCACGGCCGAAGCCGGTGAGAAGGAGCAGCCGACGCGGCCCGAACCGCGTCCGACAGAGCACAAGGAGGAAGCGTGACCGACACGACCGAGACAACCTTCCGCACCGAGGTGACGGTCGGGGTGCCCGTCGAGCGGGCCTTCGACGTCTTCACCAGTGGCTTCGACACCTGGTGGCCGCGGAGCCACCACATCGGCGGGGCCGACATGCAAGAGGCGATCATCGAGCCCCGCACCGGCGGGCGCTGGTTCGAGAAGGACGTCGACGGCAGCGAGTGCAACTGGGGGGAGGTCCTCGCCTGGGACCCGCCCCGGCACGTGGCCCTCTCCTGGCACCTCAACCCGGAGTGGCAGTACGACCCGGACCCCGCGCGGGCCAGCCGCATCGACGTGCACTTCACGTCGCTCGGGCCGGCCTCCACCCGGGTCGAGCTCATGCACTCCGCCATCGACCACCACGGACCGAACTGGCAGCAGGTCCGCGACGGCGTCTCGTCCGAGGGCGGCTGGCCGAGCCTCCTCCAGCTCTTCGCCGACATCCTCGCCTGACGAGGCCCGCCCCGGGGCCGCCGCGTAGCCCCGGGGCGGCGACCGGCCACATAGCGTGGCTTCGTGGCCGACGAACGCCCGGTTCGCTATGCGAGAACCCCCGACGGTCTGCACGTGGCCTACCAGGTACTGGGGGACGAGCCCCTCGACCTGCTCGTGCTGCCGTCGTCCTTCATCCCGGTGAACAGCCTGGACGAGGAGCCCTCGCTGGCCCGGTTCCACCGCCGACTGGCCTCGTTCAGCCGCCTCCTCCGCTTCGACTTCCGGCGGATGGGCCTCTCGGACCCGATGCCGCTCGACGACCTCCACCACGGCGAGCTGGTCGAGGACGCGCTGGCGGTGCTCGACGCCGCCGGGTCGACCAGCGCCGCGGTGCTGGCCCCCGGGGTGAGCTCGCTCATCGCCATCTCGCTCGCCGCCGCCTACCCGGAGCGGGTGAGCTCGCTCGTCGTGGTCAACGGCACGGCCCGGATCATGCCGGCCCCCGACTACCCCGTCCCCGAGCCCGAGCTCTACGTCACGTCCGCGGACTCGATCCTCGAGGAGGCGCCAGTCGACGGACCGCCCTGGGTCGAGGTCATCAACCCGAGCCTGAAGGGCGACGAGACCTTCGCTGGCTGGTGGCACCGGAGCGGGCTCCGGGGGGCCAGCCCGGCGGTGGCCCAGGCCATCACGCAGGCCATGTTCTGGCTCGACGTCCGGGGCGACCTCGCGGCCATCCGCTGTCCCACCCTCGTCCTCCACCGCCGAGGCGAGCGGCTCCACGGCATCGAGCACGGTCGCTACCTGGCCGAGCACATCAACGACGCCACCTTGGTCGAGCTGCCCGGCGACGACTTCCTCTACTGGGTAGGCGACACCGACGAGATGCTCGATGAGATCGAAGAGTTCCTCACCGGTCGGCGGGAGGGGGCGGAGCCCGACCGCCGCCTCCTCACGATGCTCTTCACGGACATCGTCGGCTCGACCGAACACCTGGGCGAGCTCGGCGAGCGACGCTGGCGCGACGTGCTCGACCACCATGACGGCTTCGTGGCCGAGCAGCTGCGGCGCTTCGGCGGCCGGCAGGTGAAGGCGACCGGCGACGGCGTGCTCGCCACCTTCGAACGACCCTCGCCGGCCATCGCCTGTGCCAAGGCCATCGCCGATGCCGCGGCCCCGCTCGGCCTGGCCATCCGGGCCGGCATCCACACCGGCGAGGTCGAGGTGCGGGGCGACGACATCGCCGGCATGGCCGTGCACATCGCGGCGCGGATCGCCGCCCTGGCCGACCCCGGCCAGATCCTCGTCTCGCGCACCGTGGCCGACCTGGTCGCCGGCTCGGCGACGAGCTTCAACGACCTGGGCCTCCGCGAGCTGAAGGGGGTGCCGGGCACCTGGCAGCTGCTCTCGGTCGCCACCTGACCTCGGGGGGACGTCCACCGGCCAGGCGCGGGCGGTAGCCTCTCGGCCCTGTGCCGTCCGGCCCAGCGGTTGACGTCGACGACGGGCGTGCCGCACCCTCCGACGTCGGACAACGGCCCGCCCTGCGGGGGTGGCTGCATGTCGGCGCCTTCGTCGCAGTGCTGGTGGTCGGTCCGCTCCTCGTCCTCCGTGCCCACTCCCTCGCGTCGGTCGTCGCCCTCACCGTCTACGTCGTCTCGCTGGCCGGGCTCTTCGGGGTCAGCGCCCTCTTCCACCGGGTCCGGTGGTCACCGGTGGGCCGGCGTCGGATGCGCCGGGCCGACCACACCACGATCTTCTTGGCCATCGCGGGCACCTACACCGCCGTGGCGGTCCTCGTCCTCCACGGCGGGGCCGAGCTCGGCATCCTGTGCCTCGTCTGGGCCGGGGCCGTCGTCGGGGTCACGATCCGCCAAGTCTGGCTGGATGCCCCGAAGTGGGTCGTGGCCGTGCCCTACGTCGTCGTGGGCTGGTGCGTGGTGGTCGTGGCCCCCCAGGTCTACCGGGGGATCGGCCCCGGGGGCTTCGCCCTGCTCTTGATCGGCGGCCTCTTCTACACCGCGGGCGCCCTCGCCTACGCCCTTCGACGGCCGAACCCCATCCCCGGGGTCGTCGGTTACCACGAGGTGTTCCACGCCTGCACGCTGTGCGGCGCGGCGTTGCAGCTGGCGGCGATCGGCTTGTACGCGCTCCCACATCGCTGACTTGGTGACCCGGCGGTGAGGTCGACGGGGCGCGCCGCGAGGTGGTTAGCTGCCCCCGTGGCCCCGCCGCTCTCGTTCTCGGCCGACCTCCCGACCATGCGGGTCGACCACCCGGAGGAGTTCGTCACGGGCGAGGCGGTGGCCGAGATCGCCGCGGCGGCCGAGGAGGCCGGCTTCGACGCCTGCCACGTGACGGACCACCCGGCGGGCGACAAGCTCTGGCTCGACACCGGCGGCCACCACGCCCTCGACCCGTTCGTGGCGCTGTCGTTCGCCGCGGCGGCGACAGAGCGGCTCCGCCTCCTCACCTACATCTACGTGGCCGCCTACCGGAACCCGTTCCTCTCGGCCAAGTCCGGCCAGAGTCTCGACGTCCTCTCCGGCGGTCGGCTCATCCTCGGCGTGGCCGCCGGCTACCTGCGCCCCGAGTACGGGGCCCTCGGGGTGGAGTTCGACGAGCGCAACGAGCTCCTCGAGGAGGCCATCGAGGTGATGAAGCTCGCCTGGACGGAGGACGTCGTCACCTACGAGGGCCGGCACTTCAAGGCGCGGGGCGTGAGCATGCTCCCCCACCCCGTCCAACAGCCGCACCCGCCCATCTGGATGGGCGGGAACTCCTACCGGGCCATCCGCCGGGCGGTCGAGTCCTGCCAGGGGTGGTGTCCCTTCCCGAGCGCCGGGATCGCCCGGGCGGCCAAGACGGCCGAGATCGCCAGCACCGAGGACATGCTCGTGCGCCTCGACTACGCCCGGCGTCACGCCGACGAGGTGGGACGCAAGGAGCCCTTCGACGTGGTGTGGGGCGGCGGCCCGAGCGACGACCCAGCCGCCGCCCGAGAGCACCTGCGCCGACTGGCCGACGAGGGCATCACGTGGGTGACGACGGGCTTCCCGGCCGACGACCGCAAGACCTACGTCGAGCGGCTCCGCCGCTACGGCGACGAGGTGATCTCGCCCCTGCGCTGAGCGGCACGGGCGACCGAACGAGGAGCAACCGGTTGGGACGAGACGGCGCACCGGCGGCAGCACCGGCTCGTTCGGCCCGTCGCCTCGTCCTGCCGGCGGTGGCCCTCTGCGGCCCGCTGGTCGTCGCCGCGGTCCTCGTCCCGTTCCGCGACGACCTGTCCAACGCGGCGGCCGCCCTCGTCCTCGTGGCCGTGGTGGTCGCCGTGGCCTCGTTCGGCAATCGGGCCGCCGGCTACGTGGCCACGGTCTCGTCGGTCGTCTGGTTCGACTTCTTCCTGACCCAGCCCTACGAGCGCTTCGCCATCAGCCACCGAGACGACATCGAGACGGCCGTCGGCCTGTTCGTCGTGGGCGTGGCCGTGACCGAGATCGCCGTGCGCCGCCGGCACCACCGGGAGGCGGCGACGACCGAGACCGGCTACGTCGGCCTGATCAAGGAGGTCTCCGGTCTGGCCGCGGCGGGGACCGAATCGGCCTTCGTCGTCCGGCGGGTCGAGGGAGCCCTCACGGAGCTCTTGTCCCTCAGGAGCTGCCGCTTCGAGACGGCCGAGCCCGCCCGGCCCGAGCCCCGCATCGAGGAGAGCGGCCGGGTGGTCTTCGCCGAGGTGGTCTGGCCGGTGGGCGAGGTCGGGTTGCCCGGGCGCGAGGTCGAGCTCGAGGTGCGCCACCGCGACCACCGCTACGGCCGCTTCGCGCTGGAACCGACGCCGGGCGAGCCGCTCGACGACGAGCGCCTCGGGGTCGCCGTGGTCCTCGCCAACCTCGTCGGCGCGGTCCTGGCCGACGAGCCCCGCCCGAAGGATGCCGGCGGGAACGGCACCGGTCAGCTGCGGGTCTGAGGTCCCCCGCCGGTCCGGGCGTCAGCTCGGCAGCCGCCCGTCCGCCGCGGCCTGGGCCATCAGCTTCTCGGGGTCGGGCGGCCACCAGGGGGGCGACACCGCCCCTTCGATGGCGGCCGGGTCCACCGGCGCCCGGTCGATCGAGGCCTGGTAGACGGCGAAGCACAGCTGCAGCACCTTGAGGGCGTCCTCACCGGAGAGCTCGGGCTGGGTCCCGGCGATGAGCGAGTCGACGAAGTGCCGGCTGGACAGCCGGAAGCCGGTGCCCCAGTCGGCGTCGAGGTTGCTGTAGTTCACGGTGGTGCCGTCGCTCCGGTAGAGGACGAGGGGGGCGAGGTCGAGCATCTCGCCGGTGCAGCGGGTCACCCAGATGAACCCCTCGGTCCCCTGGATCTCGAAGAACTCGTCAGCCCCGTAGTAACGGCTGCGCATGTGCATCTTGGGGGCGTAGGTGACCTCCATCATCCCGAGGAGGTCCTCTCGCCCGTACTCGAAGATGGCCGCCATCGGGGCCTCGAAGAAGTACGGCCCCTCCCGGACGACGGCCTGGACGCTCGTGATGGCCATGGCCGGCAGCCAGAGGGCCATGGCGTACTTGTGGACCATGTCGTCGAAGAGGTGGCCGCCGGTGCTCTGGGTGTTGAACCGCCAGACGTAGCCCTCCGGCTCGAGGGCGGCCTGGAAGGCCGAGTCGGTGTCCCCGACCACCGTCTTGATCCGGATCATCGTCGGGCGGCCGATGGCCCCCTCGGCGATGAGCTGCTTGGCCTTCACGAGTGGGGGGTAGTGGGCGAAACACTCCGTCACCCGGAACGTGACGCCGGCCTGCTCGACCGCGGCGAGCATGCTCCTCGCCTCGGGAATGGTGTTGGCGATGGGCTTCTGGCAGGAGATGTGCTTGCCGGCCTGGGCCGCCGCCGCCACGTGGTCGGCGTGCAGGTAGGTGGGGGTGAGGATCTCGACGGCGTCGATGTCCGGGTCGGCCAGGCACTCGTCGAGGTCCCCGTAGACCTTCGGGATCCCCCACTGCTCGGCCAGCTGCCGGGCCTTGTCCACCCGGGGGTCACAGATCGCCAGCACCTCGCACTGCTCGTGCTCGAGGTAGCCGGGCGCGTTCAGGGTGACGATGTTGCCCGCCCCCACGATCGCCATCCGCACGGTGTCCACCGGCGCTCCTTTCGACGGCGCCGAGGTTAGGCCATCGACCTTCGGGGCCGACAAGCCGGCGGCCACGCCCCCGGCCCTCCCAACTTCTTATCCGGAGCAGGGCATTTCTCTCACGGATTCCTTATCTGTGCCCGTTTGACTGGATCCGACGCACCGGACCCCCAGGCGGGGGCCCGCGAGGTCTCGAGAGAGGGAAACGAGGGACACCGACGTGAGCATTACCGAGCAGCCAGGAGGATCGGGCGAGCCACAGGCCACCCCGGCCCCGGAGAGCACGCCCGTCATGCCGGGAGCGGCCATCCCGGTCGGCCCGACCGGGCCCGAGATGCCCGCCCCAGCCGCACCGCCCGCCCCGCCGGCACCGCCGGTCCAGCCGGCCCCGCCGACCTACGCCCACCCCTGGGTCGGCACGGCCACCGGCCCCCAGGCCCCCGTCCCGCCCACGCCGGCCGACCCGGCGACTGCGCCGACCCCCCCGGCCGGCGTGGTGCCCCCGGCCGAGCGGCCTCACGACACCCCGCCCCTCGGCGCCGCTCCGCTCGGCGCGGGGACCTACCCCGGGGCCATCCCGGCCACGGCCACCGAGGCCGCTGGCTACGGCGGCGGTTCGGGCTGGATCCCGCCGACCGCGCCGTGGCCCCAGGGCCCGGCCCAGCCCGCCCCCCAGCCCCGCCAGAAGAACGCCTGGCGGGCCGTCGGTGTCGGCGGCCTGGCCCTCGTGCTGGGCACGGCGGCCGGACTCGGCATCGGCTACGCGGCCTGGCAGCACAACAACAACTCCCTTGCCGCCTCGGGCAGCGCCGGCAACAACGGCAACTCCGGCGGGAACCTGTTCCCGAGCAACGGCGGGAGCAACAACGGCGGGAGCAACGGCGGCGGCTTCAACTTCGGCGGAGGCAACCTCCCCGGCTCGGGCAACTCCGGGAGCTCGGGCAACTCCGGGAGCTCGGGCAACTCGGGCTCGGGCAGCGCGCCGACCGGTGCGGCCGCCAAGGTCGACGGGGCTCTCGTCGACATCAACACCTCGCTCAACTACCAGGGCGCCGAGGCGGCGGGCACGGGCATCGTGCTCACGTCCAACGGTGAGGTGCTGACGAACAACCACGTGATCGACGGCGAGACCTCGATCAGCGTGACCGACATCGGCAACGGCAAGACCTACACGGCGAGCGTGGTCGGCTACGACAAGAGCGAGGACATCGCGGTCATCCAGCTGAAGGGGGCCTCGGGCCTCCAGACGGCCAGCATCGGCAACTCGTCGAACGTGTCGGTCGGTGACGCCATCACCGGCATCGGCAACGCCGGCGGCGCCGGCGGCACGCCGAGCGCGGCCAGCGGCAACGTGACCGCCCTCAACCAGTCGATCACCGCCAGCGACGACCTCGACGGCGCCTCGGAGCAGCTGACCGGGCTGATCCAGACGAACGCCAACATCCAGCCGGGCGACTCGGGCGGTGCCCTCGTCAACAGCTCCGGGCAGGTCATCGGCATCGACACCGCGGCCTCTTCGAACTTCTCGTTCCAGAGCGGCGGCAACGGCGGGACCACGCAGGGCTTCGCCATCCCGATCAACCGGGCGACCGACCTCGCCCAGAAGATCGAGGCTGGTGACACCTCGTCCACCATCCACATCGGGGCCACCGGCTTCCTCGGCGTCGAGGTCACCGCGGGCAACAGCTCGGCGAGCAACGGCGGGGGTGGCTTCAGCTTCGGCAACGGCAACAGCGGCAGCGGGTCCTCCTCGACTTCCGGCGCCTACGTGCAGCAGGTCGTTTCGGGCTCGCCCGCCGACCAGGCCGGGATCGGCGCCGGCGACACCATCACGTCGCTCGACGGCCACACGGTGGACTCGCCCAACACCCTCAGCCAGCTCATGTCGAGCCACCACCCCGGTGACAGCGTCACCGTCGGCTGGCAGGACTCTTCGGGGAAGTCGTACTCGGCGAACGTGACGCTCGCCTCCGGACCTCCCGCCTGATCACAACCGACCCCTCCCATCCCCACCCGCCCGCCCGGTCCGCCGGGCGGGCGGGTGCGCGTTCGGCCTCTCGGCGGGGGTCGACCGTCGGTCGGACCGGGCCGTACACTGCGGCCGTCCGACCGGGCGTGAGGAGGCGACGCCGTGACGAGACAATGGGCGTCGCGCCGAGCGCCGTGACCGAAGAGGTCCCGACCGGGCACCCCCACCCGGCCATCGACGGCCGGACCGGGGGGCTCGCCGCGCTGGCCGACGCCGTCCGCTCGCTCATCGGCCTCACGGTCACCACGGCCGCCCCCGACGAGGAGCTCGACGCGGTGGCGGCCGACCTGCGGGCGGCGGCAGAACGACTCGCCGCCCACCGTCCGGCCACCCCGTTCCCGCGCTTCGTCACGCCCTCCCGGGAGCACCCCCTCAAGCCCACGACGATGGCCGAGAACATGGCCTTCGACGTGGTCATCGGCCCCTACAACCCGCTCGCTCTCCCGGTCGAGGTGGAGCCAGGCGAGCCGGGGGCCGTCGGGCGAGCCCGGTTCGGCATCGCCTACGAGGGTCCGCCGGGTTGCGTCCACGGCGCGGTGATCGCCGGCACCTTCGACATCGTCCTCACCGCGGCCAACGTGGCCGCCGGCGTGGCCGGGCCGACCATCCGGCTCGGTCTCCGTTACCGGAACCCCACGCTCATCGACACCGAGACCCGCTTCGAGGCCTGGGTGGACAGGGTCGACGGCCGCCGGGTCCTCACGAAGGGCCGCGCCGTGCAGCACGGCGAGGTCACCGTCGAGGCCGAGGGGGAGTTCGCCAACCTCGACCACGAGCGCATCCAGACGATGCAGCACGGGCGACGTCGTCCGGCCGAGGGCTGAGCGGCACCACCGTGGCGCCGGGCGGGCACGGGCCGGACCACGCCATGCTCCAAGCGGCGAAGGAGGCCAGCGGGGAGGCCCGGGCCTCCGGCGCACCGATCGACGAGGTCGCCGAGCAACGGGCCGAGGCGCTCGCCGAGCCCCACTTCGGCCGTCGGGCACTCCTCGGGGGAGCGGCGGCCCTCGGGGCGGCGGCGGTCCTCGGGCGGCCACGACGGGCCACGGCGGCCGACGCGCCGCAGATCGTGATCGTCGGAGCCGGCCTGGCCGGCCTCCGCTGCGCCCACCTCCTCTGGACCGAGCGCGGACTCGCCTCCACCGTGTTCGAGTGGGACGACAGCCCGGGTGGCCGGGTCGCCACCTACCGCGACGTCTTCGCCAACGGCCAGATCGTCGAGGAGCACGGCGAGTTCATCTCCTCCGAGCACACCGCCATGCTCGGGCTCGTCCAACGCTTCGGTCTCGGCCTCGACAACACCAACCGCTACCCGCCGGGCACCGAGGACACCTATTGGTTCGAGGGTCAGCGCTACACCCAGGCCATGCTGAACGCCGACTGGCACGCCTTTGGCTGGCGGCTCTTCCACCGGGCCGTCCAGGCGGCCCGCTACCCGACCGATCACACCCGGTCCACGCCCACGGCGCGGGCCTGGGACCAGCTTTCGGTGGCCGAGTGGATCGAGCAGTACGTCCCGGGCGGGCTGGCCTCGCCGTTCGGCGGGCTCTGCTACCAGGCCACGATCGACGAGTACGGCGGCCCGCCCGAGGAGCAGTCGGCGCTCAATCTCGTCTACCTCCTGGGCTTCGACGACAGCACGAGCTCGGGCCGCCAGCCCAAGGGCGCCCCGGTCCTCGGGGGGACCGACGAGCAGTGGCACGTGCACGGGGGCAACGACCAGGTGGTGACCGGCCTCGTCGGCGAGCTGCCGCCGGGCACCGTCGAGACCGGGCAACGGTTGGTGGCGCTACGGGAGCGGAGCGGCCGTTTCGTGTGCACGTTCGAGGACGGGTCGGGGCGGCTGACCGAGGTGCCGGCCGACCACGTCGTGTTGGCCATCCCCTTCAACAAGCTGGCCGAGGTGGACCTCTCGAGGGTGCGCCTCCGCCCGTTGAAGCGGCGGGCCATCGCCGAGCTCCGGCTGGGCACGAACGCCAAGGTGGCGCTCCAGGTGGCCGGACGGCCGTGGCAGGCCGACGGCTACACCGGCAACGAGTACGCCGACAACGGGGCGGCCAGCGGCTGGGACATCACCAATTACCAGCCGGGACGGACCGGCATCCTCCTCGACTTCCCGGGCGGCGCAGGGGGCGCGGCGCTCGCCGTCACCTACGGCCTCGTGGCCGACAACGGCCCGGCCCCCCCGGCCATGGTGGCCGACTACCTCGTCTCCCTCGAACCGCTGTTCCCCGGCATCGGCGCGGCCTGGGCCGCCGGGCCGGGGATCGCCTGGTACGCCGATGGAGCCATCGACGAGCACCTCGGTGGGGCCTGGTCCTACTACCGCATCGGGCAGTACACCGGGTTCGCCGGCGTCGAGGGCGAGCGCGAGGGCAACCTGCACTTCGCCGGCGAGCACACCTCCTACGCGTTCCAGGGCTTCATGGAGGGCGCGCTGCGGAGCGGCGAGCGGGTCGCCGGTGAGATCTGAAGAGCGATCAGGCGCTGGCGGGCAGGTCCCGGCCGGCCGCCCGGGTGACCTCGATGTCGGTGGCCTCGATCCACCCGCCGCACGAGGGGCAGGCGAGCTCGGGCACCATCGTCGCCCCGCAGTCCTTGTGCCGTAGCTCGACCGGCGGGCCGGCCCCGTCGGACGCCCACTTGTCGCCCCAACGGAGGAGCCCGATCAGGATCGGGTAGAGATCGCGACCCTTCTCGGTCAGGCGGTATTCGAAGCGATCCGCGTGGTTGGAGTAGGGCACCCGCTCGAGCACCCCCTCACCCACGAGCGCCTTGAGCCGCTCGGTGAGCACCGAGCGCGGTGCGCCGGTGCGGGCCTGGAAGTCCTCGAAGCGCCGGGTCCGCATGAACGCCTCGCGGAGGACGAGGATGGTCCAGCGGTCGCCGATCACCGACAGGGCCCGGGCCACCGAGCAGCGCTGGTCGGCGATCTCGCTCCACCTCACGGCCCCCACGGTAGCGCGTGCCGGGGGCTTGCGTTCGGAATCCGAACGGACTATAAGTTCGGAAGACGAACTGAGGAGGCCCCGATGACCACCACCGAGACGGTCGACCGGACGCCGAGCGGCCTCGAGCTGCTCCGATCCTGGCAGGAGCGGGGCCCGAGCTCGGTTGGCGTGATGCGCCTGCTCGGTGCCCGGATGCAGACCGCCGAGCACGGGCGGGTGGTGTTCGCCGCCGAGACCTGCCCGGACTTCGGCAACCCCATGGGCACCCTCCACGGGGGCATCGCCGCCACCATGCTCGACTCGGCCATGGGCTGCGCCGTGCTGAGCGCCCTCGGACCCGGGGTCGGCTACACCACGATCGACCTGGCGGTGAAGTACCTCCGGCCGGTCCCCCTCGACGGGACCACGCTCTGGGCCGACGGCCGCACCGTCCATGTGGGCGGCCGTATGGCCACGGCCACCGGCCGGCTGACCGACCGGGCGGGCCGCCTCATCGCCACGGCCACCACCACCTGCCTGGTCTTCGAAGAGGCAGCCTGACCAGCCCGGTCGCTCTTGACGCCCCGCACCCCCGGTGGGACATTGACCTGGTCCCACCGCCCGAGCGAGGAGGGCCACCCGTGCCGGACAAGCCGAGTTACCTAGGCATCTTGAACGCGCTCTGCGTCGGCGAGGCCGGCGCGGCCCGCTACCTGACCGCCTGGATCGAAAAGACCGAAGACCCCGAGGTGAGAGAAGTTCTCACGAAGGTCTGCCACCGCGAGGCGGAGCACGCGGCGGCGTTCGCCAAGCGCATCAACGAGCTCGGCTTCAGCGTGCGCGAGAAGCACGACAAGGGGATGGACAAGGCCTGCGAGATCGCCTCGTCGGACCTGAGCGACCTCGAGAAGATGGAGAAGCTCCACGTGGGCGAGGAGCTCAACGTCTTCGACACGATCTTCACCGACCACACGATCGACGTGCAGACGGGCGCCCTCCTCGGCCGTTACATCGCCGAGGAGCACGACACCAACCGGATGACCCGGGCCTGTCGGGCCAAGCTGGCCGCCCGCCAGAACGGGTCGTCAGGAACGAGTCAGTCCGACGAACTCGCCCACCTGAGCAAGCAAGTCGACGAGCTGTGTCAGGCCGTCGACGAGCTGCGGCAGATCGTGAGCGGGAAGACCAAGGCCGCTCGCAGCTGAACCCGGGCTGCTCAGAAGAGCGGCCCCGAGCTCGCCACCTCGTACTTGGTCGCCTCGAAGGGGCCGTCGACCACCTCGCCCAGGACCGCGCCGAAGTCGGCCATGTGCGGTGTGGCGAAATGGGCTTGCAAGGCCTCCTCGGATTCCCACTCCTCGAACAGGAGCACCTGGTTCGGATCGTCGACCGACGTCCAGAACCCGTACTGACGACAGCCGGGCTCGGCCAGTGACGCGGCGGCCATGGCCGCTCCAGCGGCGAGCGCCTTCTCCCGTGTCTCCGGCTTGATCCGGGTGCTTCCGACGATCAGCAGCACGGCGTCCTCCTCGGGTTGCTTCGGGCTCGGCCACCATAGACAGCCCGGGTACGAGGTGCTCGGCCTCCCGGCGGGGGCCCGTCGCGCTCAGCCGGCGGTAGAGCTGCTCACCACATAGAGGGTTCCGCCGCCGCTCGACCCGCCGTAGTCCTTGGCCGGGACTACGGTGCCGTGCGACTCGACCCAGGAGAAGATGGCGCTCGCCGTCGAGGTGCCGCCACCCGGCCCTCCGCCACCGGGTCCCCCGCCGCTCCCGGTGACGAGCACGTAGTGCACCTTCCCTTCGGCCACCAGCTGCTCGAACTGCGCCAGGGTCGGAGCGGGATCACTCCCGTTGAACCCGCCGATCGTGATGACCGCCCTGCCGCTCTCGATGATGATCGGAGCCGAGGTCTGTGATCCGGCGACCACCAAGAGGTAGGTGGCCGAACCTTGGTGGGCCTCGAGGAAGGCGACGAGGGCCTTGTCGACCGAGGCACCGCCCGGGCCGGCGGCCCCGCCTCGCGCGCCGCTCGCCGAGCCGCCGACCGCTCCGGGGAACCCGCTGGCCGCCCGGCCACTACCGGTTCCCGACGGGAGCGCGCCGGCAGGCGGGGTACCACCGGTGCCCGATGGCCGGCCGCCGGCACCCGGGCCGAAGGCTCCCGCGCCAGCGCCGGTCGGAGGACCGCCAACACCGGCCGTCCCACCAGCGGCTGCACCACCGAGGCCGCCCGGTCCGCCACCGCCCGTCGACGGCCCGGCGGTCACGCCGCCGCCCGAGTAGACGGTGCGCGCCGTGGTCAGCGAATAGGCGGCCGGGCCGGCCAGGAGGCTGGCCGCGGCGAGCACGCCGGCTCCGAGGGCCACGGCACCGCCGCGCACCACGTCGAAGAGGACGAGCGCGAGGACCACGGCGGCGACCACCCCGGCGGCCAGGACAAACGTGGCCAGGCCGGGGTCGTAACCGGGGACCCGGTCGAGAAGCACCGCGGCCCAGAAGGCGCTCGCCGCCACGGCGAGCGGCAGCACGGGTGCCCAGCGGCGCGACTGCCGGCCGAGCCGGAAGAGCGTGACCGCGCCAGCGCCGACCAGCGCGCCGACGCCCGGCGCCATGACCACCGTGTAGTAGGGGTGGAAGATCCCCTTGGCGTTCGAGAACACGACGAAGAAGGCGAGGGTCCAACCACCCCAGAGGAGCCAGCCGGCTCGCGTGGCGTCGGTCCGGGCCGCCCGGCGCGTGGCGTAGAGGCCGGCGACGAGGCCCACGACGGCCAGCGGGAGGAGCCAGGAGATCTCTCCCCCGAGCAGGTCGTTGAACATCCGGAGCCAACCCGGGGTGCCGGCGAAGCTCGGCCCACCCGGGCCGCCGCCACTCCCGAAGATGCGGGAGAAGCCGTTGTACCCGAAGATCAGGTTGAGCTCGGAGTTGTCGGTGCTCCCCCCGATGTAGGGCCGTGAGGCGGCCGGCCACAGCTGGACGACGGCCACCCACCAGCCCGACGACACGAGGACGGCGAGCCCGAACCAGAGGGTCTGGCGCACCCGGCGCCAGAGGTGCGGCTTGCCGCAGACGAGGTAGAGGACGACGAGGACCGGCAGGACGATGAAGGCTTCGAGGGTCTTCGTGAGGAAGGCGAAGCCGATCAGGCTGCCGGAGAGCACGAGCCGCCAGGTGCTCGCCCGCTCGAGGGCCACCCAAAAGGCCCACGCCGCCAAGAGGAGCAGGAGCGTGAGCAGGGCGTCGGGGTTGTTGTAGCGGAACATGAGCGTCGCCGCCGGCGTGAGGGCGAAGGCGAGGGCGGCGAGCACCGCGGCCAGCTCGCCCGACCAGCGCCGGACGAGGTGGTAGAGGACCATCACCGAGGCCACGCCGGCCAGGGCCTCGGGGAGGAGCACGGTCCACGTCGAGAAGCCGAACACTCGGGCCGCCAGCTCCGGCACCCAGAGCGCGGCCGGGGGCTTGTCGACCGTGATGAAGTTGCCTGGGTCGAGCGAGCCGAAGAAGAAAGCCTTCCAGCTCTCGGTGCCGCTCTTCACCGCCGCCGTGTAGAAGCTGTTGGCCGTCCCGTTGGCCGCGAGGTTCCAGGTGTAGAGGACGGCGGCCAGCGCGAACACGCCGATCCGGGCCGGCACCGACCACGGCGGACGGCGCTCCGCTGCCGGCGCCGGTGACGCCGCCGGGAGTTCGGCCGGCGTGGCCGGCACCGTGATGGCGTAGGGGTGGTCGAGGACGCTCGGCGTGGTCATGGACGGATCGTGCGCCGGCCCCATGAGAGCCCGCTGTGATCTCCCTGCGAGCGGCCATGGGATCGCCCTCTCACAGCTGGCACTGCGGCCGGGCCCAGCCGGTGCCTGGCAGCGACGTCCATCATCACACCGTGCACATTCGAGCCCTCACCGAACGTCTCGGTTCGCTGGGCCCGCGCCTCGGGCAATGGTGCCGCTACGCCGCGGTGTCGGTGGTCTCGACGCTCACCAGCCTGACGACGCTCGGGTTGCTGGTCGGCGTCGTCGGCTTCGAGGCGCTGTGGGCGAACCTGGTCGCCACCGCGGTCGGGACCGTGCCGTCCTTCGAGCTCAACCGGCGGTTCGTCTGGCGACGCCGAGGCCCGGCGTCGCTCCGCCGCCAGGTCGTCCCCTTCACCGCCCTCTCGTTCGCCGGCCTGGCCCTCTCGTCGCTCACCATCCGTGTGGCCTCGGGCCTCTCGGCCCACGCCGGGCGGGCGGGGCACACCGCGGCGGTCGAGGTGGCGAGCGTGGCGGCATTCGGGTCGCTCTGGCTCGTCCAGTTCGTGCTGCTGGACCGGGTGCTCTTCGTCGAGCGCGGGTCTCGCTCAGAGACCGGCGGGGCGGTCCCCGATGACGTGGTCCTCGGCCAGCTGGGACAGCTCGGCCGCCGAGAGCCCGAGGTCGCCCCCCAGCACCTCGTCGTTGTGCTGCCCGAGCACCGGCGGCGGGGCGTGGTGCCAGTGGGCCGGGCCACGGGCCAGGCGGAACGGCAGGCCCGGGTAGCGCTGGCGTCCGGCTACCGGGTGGTCGAGGACCTCGAAGAAGTGCCGGGCCAGCAGCTGGGGGTTGTCACCCAGGCGGCCGGGGAGGATGGCCGCCTCGGCCGGCACGCCGCGGCCGCTCAGCTCCTCGACGGCCGTGGCGACGTCGCACTCGGCCAGGACCGCGCCGAGGCGCGCGTCGAGCTCGTCGAGCGCCCCCTCCTCCTTGTTGTGCAGGGCCCAGCCGAGGGGGCCGGCCCAGTCGGGTGAGCCCAGCCAATCGACGAGGGCCAGCCACTGCTCGGAGGTCTCGGTGGCCACCGCCAACCACTCGTCGTCGCCCCGGCACCGGTAGAGGCCCTGGGGGCGCTTGGCCGCGTCCCGGTTGCCCTGGCGGCCGAAGACGTTGCCGTGGGCCGAGTACTCGAGCACCTGCTCGGCCGCCACGTTCAGCGCGGCGTCGACCATCACCGACTCGACCATCTGGCCCCGACCGGTGCGGTCCCGGTCGATCAGGGCGACGAGGGTGGCGAGGCAGGCGTGCACGCCGGCGATGGCGTCGCACGGGCCGCGCGGGTTGATCGGCGGGCCGTCCTCGTAGCCGGTCACGTTGGCCAGGCCCGACAGCTGCTCCATCGTCATGGCCAGGCCCACCCGGTCGCGCCAGGGCCCGCTGAGCCCGAAGGCCGGCATGCGCACGAAGACCGCCTGGGGGTTGATCGCGGCCACCCCGGCCCCGTCGAGGCCGAAGGACTCGAAGACCCGGGGCGAGAAGTTCTCGATCACCACGTCGGAACGTTCGATCAGCCGTCTGGCCAGGTCGAGCCCGGCCGGCCGCGAGAGGTCGACGGTCACGCCCCGCTTGTTCGGGTTGGCCGCATGGAAGATCCAGCTGTACTCCCACCACTGCTCGACGTCAGGGGGACGCGAGCTCGTGTAACGGATGGCGTCGGGCCGCTGGACCGACTCGATCTTCACCACGTCGGCACCGAGGCAGCCGAGGATGACCGTGGCCATCGGGCCGGCCCACAGCGCGCTGAAATCCGCCACCTTCACATCGGAGAGGGGGAGCGGCTCGGCCTCGGGCACGGTGCCCGGCTCGCCCTCGGGCCGCTCGCCCCGGCCGGCCCCGAGGGCCGGCGCCGGGCCGAGCCCCGGCAGCGTCGAGCCCGACATCCGGTACGGGACGCGGGGGCCGATCAGCTGCGTGCCGGGCACGGCGACGAACGTGCCGTTGGCGACGAAGTGGCCCATCCCGGCGATGTTGGCGCCGTTGCCGATCGGGGCGACCGGGATGCGGTAGGCCCCCGCCAGGTCGACGATCTCGTCGACCGTGCGCTCCCGGGTCCACGCCTGGACGGCCGCCTCGACCTCGACCCGGCGGGGCCACCGGTCGAGCTGCTGGGCCAGCGCGGGGTCCTCGCCCATCCCGGGTCGCTCGATCATGACCGTGAAGTCCTTCCACTGCTGGGCCGAGAGCAGCGCGAAGCCCACGAAGCCGTCCTTGGCCGGCTCGATGGACGGGATCTCCACCGACCGGCTGAACACCTGGGTCAGGAAGCGCTCGGGGTCACCGGTGAGGTCGGCGTGCAGCCACTCGTAGGGGTTGAGGGTGACCGCCATGCACTCGAACTCCGAGACGTCGACGTGGTCCCCGAGCCCGCTCGCCCGCGCCCGTCGCCAGGCAGCCAGGCCGGCGACGGCGGCCCACGTCCCGGCGGCCCAGTCGCCGAGGCGTCCGCCGGCAGCCAACGGGGAGCGGTCGGGCAGGCCCCGGAGCTGCAGGGAACCGACGGCGGCCTGCATCGTGAACTCCGTGGCCGGCCGGAGGGCCCAGGGTCCGTGCTGGCCGAACGGGGTGATCGAGACCATCGTGAGCGAGGGTCGGCGGGCCTGGAGGGCCTCGACCCCGAGGCCGAGCTCCGAGAGCGCCCCCGGCGGGCCGGCCTCGACCACCAGGTCGGCCGAGGCCGCCACCTCGGCCACGAGGCGTCGACCCTCGGGCCGGGAGAGGTCGGCCACCACGCTGTCCTTGCCGGCGCAGAGGAACCGGAACATGGGCGAGCCGCCCTCGTCGTCGACGACGCCGAGCGCGCTGTAGCGACGGACCGGGTCGCCCCCCTCGGGCTCGAGCTTCACCACCTCGGCCCCGGCGTCGGCCCACAGCTTCGTGCAGTAGCTCCCGGCGAGGGTGCCGGTGAGATCCGCCACCACGAGGCCGTCCAAGGGACTGTGCTGCGTCAAGAGGCCCCCGATTCCTTTAGGTCATAGGATTATAGGAATTGCGACCTGACGAACGCGGGGGGCCATGAGCGACCGGCAGCAGTCCGAAGCGGTGGAGATCGACACCTCCGACGTGGAGCGTTGGCGCGGCGTGCCGCTCGGCCGTCAGCAGCCCCGCTACCCGGTGAGCGAGTCGGACATCGGGCGGTGGGCCCAGGCCATGCACAACCCCAACCCCGTCTACTACGACCCCGACTTCGCCGCCGACAGCCGCTTCGGCGGCATCGTGGCGCCGCAGTCCTTCACCGTGGCCGCCGGTGACGGGCACGGGGCCACCCCGGCCATCCAGGGGAGCGTGCCCGGCAGCCACATGCTCTTCGGCGGCGACGAGTGGTGGTTCTACGGCCCGCGGATCCGGCCGGGCGACCTCTGCCAGCGCGACACGATGCTGTACGACTACCGGGTCACGAACACCCGCTTCGCCGGTCCGACGCTCTTCAGTCGGGGGGACACCACCTACATCAACCAGCGCGGCGAACCCGTGGCCAAGCAGCGCTCGACGGCCATCCGCTACGTCGTGGCCGAGGCCCTCCGCCGCGGCGCCTTCGCCGGCCAGGACAAGGAGCCGCTCTGGGACCAGCCGGACCTCGAGCGGCTGGAGGCGCAGAAGCGGGACTACTACCAGACGCTGCGAGCACAGGGCCACCAGGCCCGGGAGTACGCCTCGGTGAAGGTCGGCGAGACGCTGCCCGAGCGGGTGCTCGGACCCCACACGGTGGCCTCGTTCACGACCGAGCACCGGGCCCGGCCGGTCACCGTCTGGGGCGCGGCTTACCAGACCAAGGGACCGACCAGCCTGTGGAGCGCCGGGTGGCTGAACGAGATGGGCCGGGACTTCGACCGGGTGGCCTATGACCCGGCCGCGGCCGACGGCCTCTACATGGGCCCGTCGAGGGGCCACGTCCAGCCGGAGTTCGCCCAGCTGATCGGGATGCCCCGGGCCTACGGCTACGGGTCGTCGATGGGCGGGTGGATTCTCGACTACCTGGAGAACTGGGCGAGCGAGTGGGGCTGGACGATCCACATGGACTCCCAGTACCGCTTCCCGGCGTTCGTGGGCGACGCCACGATCCTGAACGGCGAGGTCACCGAGCTCGGCGTGAGCCACTCCGGCGAGGCACAGGCCACGGTGAAGATCGAGATGACCACGCAATCGGGCGAGAAGATGGCCACGGCCACGGCGGAGGTCCACCTGCACACCGACTCATGACGCCGGGTGAGGCCCCGGGGCCGGGTCCCCTCGCCGGCGTCCGGGTCATCGAGTTCGGTGGGCAAGGACCGGCGCCCTTCGCGGCGCTGCTCCTCTCCGACATGGGGGCCGACGTCCTGCGGATCGACCGGGTGGCTGAGGTCGACGGCAACGCCACGCACCCGCGGGACACCGACATCATCACCCGGGGCCGGCCCTCGGTGGCCGTCGATCTGAAGCACCCCGACGCCGCCACGCTCGTCCTCGAACTCGTCGAGCGGGCCGACGTGCTCCTCGAGGGCTTCCGACCGGGCGTCCTCGAACGCCTCGGCCTCGGCCCCGAGGTCTGCACCTCCCGCAACCCTCGACTCGTGTACGCCCGCATGTCGGGCTACGGCCAGGACGGGCCGATGGCCCAGGTGGCCGGCCACGACATCAACTACCTGGCCACTGCCGGGGTGCTCGGGGCCCTCGGGCCGTCGGACGGGCCGCCGCTCCCACCGCTCAACCTCGTCGGCGACTTCGGCGGTGGCGGCGCCCTCCTGGCGTTCGCCATCACTGCCGCCCTGCTCGAGCGCCAGGCCTCGGGCCTCGGCCAGGTGATCGACGCGGCGATGACCGATGGCGCGGCCCTCCTCATGACGTGCAACCTCGGTCCGATGCAGATGGGGTGGTGGACCCAGGAGCGCGGCACCAACCTCCTCGACGGCGGCGCTCACTACTACAACGTCTACGAGACGGCCGACGGGCGCTACATCACGTTCGGAGCCATCGAACCGCAGTTCTACGCGGCGATGCTCGAGGGGCTCGGCCTGGCGGGTGAGGACCTGCCCGAGCAGACCGACACGACCGCCTGGCCGGCGATGAAGAAGCGGGTGGCCGAGATCGTGGCCACCGCCACCCGGAACGAGTGGGTGGCCCGGTTCGCGGAACTGGACGCCTGCTTCGCCCCGGTGCTCGGCCCCTTCGAGGCCATGGAGGACGCCCACCTGCGGGCCCGAGGGACCTTCACCGAGGTCGGCGGACTCCGTCAGGTGGCGCCGACCCCCCGGCTGTCACGTACGCCGGGCGGCATCGCCCGCAGCGGCAGCCACCCCGGTCAGGGCACCGTCGTGGCGCTCGAAGCCTGGGGCTGCCCGCCCGACGCCGTGGCCGATCTCCAAGCGCGTGGCGTCGTCCGCCAGGCCTGACGTGTCCCGGGCCGGCGCCTCGCTCGGCGACCTCCTCCTCGCCCGGCTCGGCGAGGAACGGCCCGGGCTCAAGTTCGAGGACGGGGAGCTCACCTGGGACCAGTACGTCCAGGGCTGTCTCGACCGGGCGTCGCTCCTCGCCGACCGCCGCCGGGAGGGGCCGTTCCACGTCGGGGTGCTCCTCGACAACGTGCCGGACTTCGTCATGCTGCTCGGGGCCGCGGCCATCGGCGGGGCGACGGTGGTCGGTCTCAACCCGACGCGCCGGGGCAGCGAGCTGGCCGACGACATCGTCCACACGGACTGCCAGCTGCTCGTCACCGAGCCTCGCCACCGGGCCCTCCTCGACGGCCTCGACCTGCCGCTCGGGGCCGACCGGATCCTCGACGTCGACGACGCGAGCTACCAGGCCGAGGTGGCCGCCCATGCCGGCGCCGCCCCGCCACCCGTCACCGCCGGGCCCGACGACCTCTTCCTCCTCGTCTTCACGTCCGGCACGAGCGGTCGGCCGAAGGCCGTCAAGTGCTCCCAGCAGAAGGTGCTCATCCCGGGACGGGCCGTGGTCGGCCACCTCGGCCTGACCGACGGGGACACGAGCTACCTGTCGATGCCGCTCTTCCACTCGGCCTCAGTCTTCGCCGGGTGGAGCCCGTCGGTCGTGGCCGGCTGCACCATGGGGATGCGGCGGCGCTTCTCGGCCTCGGCCTTCCTCGACGACGTCCGGCGCTTCGGCTGCACGTGGTTCAACTACATCGGCAAGCCCCTCGCCTACGTGCTGGCCACACCGGAACGCCCCGACGACGCCGACAACCCGCTCAGGATCGCCATGGGCAACGAGACCACCCACGCTGACGCCGTGCGCTTCGCCGAGCGCTTCGACGTGGTGATCCTCGAGGGCTACGGGGCCACCGAGTCAGGCCTCAACATCCTCCGGACCCCCGACACGCCGGACGGAGCCATGGGCCCACTCCCCGAGGGCGTCGCCGTCATCGACACCGAGACCGGCGAGCCCTGCCCCGTCGCCCGCTTCGACGCCGAGGGGAAGCTCGTCAACGGCGAGGAGGCCATCGGCGAGATGGTCAACACCGACGGTCCCGGCCTCTTCCAGGGCTACTACCGGGACGAAGACGCCGTGGAGGAGCGCATGCGGGGCGGCATGTACCGCAGCGGCGACCTCGCCTACGTCGACGTCGCCGGCTTCGCCTACTTCGCCGGCCGCACGAGCGAGTGGCTGCGGGTGGACGGTGAGAACCTGGCCGCCGCGCCGATCGAGCGCCTCCTCCTCCGGCATTCCGACGTCGCCCAGGCCGCGGTCTACGCCGTCCCCAACGTCGACGTGGGTGACGAGGTCATGGCGGCGCTCGTGCTCGAGCCGGGAGCAACCTTCGACCCGGTCGGCTTCGCCGACTTCCTGGCCGGCCAGTCCGACCTCGGCACGAAGTGGGCGCCGCGCTACGTGCGACTCACGGCCGAGCTCCCCCACACCGCGACGAACAAGGTCCTCAAGCGCACACTGATTCAGACGGGCTGGCAGACGCCCGACCCGGTCTACTGGCGAGCCGGTCGCGACCTCGCCTACCGCGAGATGACGGCGGCGAACGTGGACGAGCTCGCGCGGGCCTTCGCCGCCCGGGACGGCCGGTCGGCGGTGGGCTGAGCGGTGCTGGCCCGCGAAGACGTCCTCCCGAACCTCGTCGCCCGACGGGCGGCAGCCACACCCGGGCGCCTCGCCATCCAGTCGGTGGAGGGCGGATCGATGACCTACGGCGAGCTCCACCGCGAGTCCCTCCGTTGGGCCGACGCCTACCGCCGGCTCGGGGTGGTCCCGGGCGACCACGTGGCCACGATGGTCACCCACTCCTTCGAGTCCTACCTGGCTTGGCTCGGGCTCTCGTGGCTCGGGGCCATCGAGGTCCCGATCAACACCGGCTACCGGGGCGAGATGCTGCGCTACCTCGTCGACAACAGCGGGGCCAAGGTCGTCGTCCTCTCCGCGGCCTACGTCGACCGGCTGGCCGAAGTGGCCGGGACGCTCGACCGGCTCGAGACGGTGGTGCTCCTCAGACCCGAGGAGCACCCGCCAGCACTCCCCTACCGGGTGCTGAGCGGCGATGAGTTCCTGGAGTCGGCGGAGCCAGCCGACGACCTCGAGGGCCCCACCTACCGGGACATCTCCTCGGTCATCTACACGTCGGGCACGACCGGGCCGTCGAAGGGTGTCCTCGTCCCCTGGGCCAGCCTCCACGACCTGAACGGAATGTTGCCGGCCGACATCATCGGTCGACCCGACGAGGGCTACTACTCCGTCTACCCGGCCCACCACGTGGCCGGGAAGGCCGCCCTCTACGCGGCCTTCGTGCACGAGGCCCGGCTCGTCTTCCGCGAGACCTTCAGCGTCTCGCACTACTGGGACGACCTCCGCCGCTTCGACTGCGTCTTCGGTGGCCTGGTCGGCCCCATGGTCTTCATGCTCCTCGCCCAACCGCCCAGCGACCGCGACACCGACAACCCCCTCCGGGGTGTCGTCATGGCGCCGGTCATCCCGGCGTTCAAGGAGTTCAAGCGGCGCTTCGACGTGCGGATCTGCACCGGCTACGGCATGACCGAGATCGGCTACCCCTTCGCCAGCGGGTGGGGCCTCGAGGACCACACGACCGTGGGTCGGGTGCGTACGGGTCCGCCCGGTTTCGAGGTCCGCCTCGTCGACGAGGACGACCAGGAGGTGGAGGAGGGCAAGTTCGGCGAGCTCGTCGTGCGCACCTCGGAGCCCTGGATCATCAACGCCGGTTACTTCAACATGCCGGACAAGACCGCGGCCGCCTGGCGCAACGGCTGGTTCCACACCGGCGACGGGTTCACCCGCGACGCCCGGGGCAACTACTACTTCGTCGACCGCATCAAAGACGCCATCCGGCGGCGGGGGGAGAACATCTCCTCGTTCGAGGTCGAGCGGATCGTGAACGAGCACCCGGCGGTGGCCGAGTCGGCGGCCATCGGCGTACCCTCCGAGCTGTCCGAGGACGAGGTCAAGATCTTCGTGGTGAAGGAACCGGGTACCGAGCTCTCAGCCGAGGAGCTCATCACGTTCCTCATCCCCCGCATGCCCCGCTTCATGGTCCCCCGCTACGTGGAGTTCGTCGACGACCTCGAAAAGACGGCCTCGACGCAGCGCACCCAGAAGTACGCCCTGCGGGCCCGGTCGCTCAACGAGCACACCTGGGACCGCGAGGCGGCAGGCATCGAACTACCTCGCTGAAATCAGGGAAAGGAGCGACCACGTGCTCTACCTCCACGAGATCCACCGGGTACGGCCGGGCAAGATGGCCGGGCTGCTCGAGGCGGTCGAGCACGACTACCTCCCCCTCGCCGAGCGCCACGGGATCCGTATGGTGGGCTACTGGCAGGTGGCGCCGGGCCAGGGCACGTGGCCCGAGACGGTGGCGGTCTGGGAGCTCGACGACTTCGCCCACTACATCGCCGTCACCCGTCGCCAGTTCGCCGAGGGCGAGCTCGACCCCGAGCTCGCCGAGTGGCACGAGGGGCTCGGCGAGTGGGTCGACCACACCGACGGTCTGGCCTGCTTTTCCTCGGACCTGTCGCCCACGGTCGCCGAGCTCCGGGAACGGGGGCTCCAGGCCAAGCTCTGCACCCACGAGATGATCCACGTCCAGCCGGCCCGCCAGGCCGAGTACCTGCGGTGGTGCGAGGAGTTCTGGTGGCGCCGGGTGGCCGAGCCGGCCGGCCGCTCGATCATCGGCCTCTACTGGTCACCTTGGAAGAACACCCGGGCCGTCTGCATCTGGGGCCAGGGCGCCACCTGGGACGACGTCCAGCCCTTCGGAAAGGACGAGTCCTGGGCGAACGACACCGACCTCGCGCTGTGGCAGACGCTCGGACGGGAGATCCGAACCGACTGGGACGACCGATTCTTGGTCCCGGCCCGCTTCTCCACCGTGCGCTGACAGTGCTGCCGCGAACGATCTGTTCGACAATTAGCAACCTCCGGTCGGGATCGAAGCAACCACAGAGTCGCTGGCCGCTGGCGACACCTGGCTGACCACGACGCATCACCCGGCACCACCCCGAGACCTGGGGGGCCTCCCGAAGGGGTGTGGCTGTCCCTAGAAGGCCACAGTCAGCCGGTCTCGGAGGATTGACTCCTCCCGGCATTTCCTTTCCGAGTGCCTTCGGGCTGCCGGGCAGGCCGAGTCGGACCCTTCTACGCTGGCGGGGCGTCCCGAGGCGAGCCAAACCGGGGGTGAAGGCCAAGTGGCGTCGAGTACGGAGACGATCACGATCCTCTTCACCGACATCGTGGGCTCGACGGCGCTGTCTCAGCGCCTTCAGCCGGCCGAGGCCGACGCTCTGCGACAAGGGCATTTCGCCCTCCTTCGCCAGGCACTTGCTGCCCACGATGGAAGGGAGGTGAAGAACCTCGGCGACGGGATCATGGCGGTTTTCATGAGCCCATCACGAGCCCTGGCGTGTGCGGTGGCCATGCAACAGGGCGTCGAAGCCGAGAACCACGGCTCGGCCTTACCTCTTGGCCTTCGTATCGCACTCAGCGGCGGGGAGACGACCACCGAGGACGGCGACTACTTCGGGGACCCAGTCGTCGAAGCCGCGAGGCTGTGCGCACAATGCGACGGAGGGCAGATCCTGGCTTCGGACGCGGTCCGTGTCATGGTTGGTCGTCGCAGCCCTCATCCGTTCAACCCCATCGGAGAGCGAGAGCTCAAGGGCATGCCGGAGCCTGTTGTCGTGTGCGAGGTCGGCTGGGAGCCTGCCGCGATCCCACTAGGGGTTCCCCTCCCCGAGCGCCTTGAGATCCGTAGCCACGAGTTCTTCGGGTTCTCCGGGCGCGGGCAGGAGAAGGCTCTCCTCATCGAGGCGGTGAAGAGGACCACCCAGGGTTCCCGTGAGGTGGCGTTCGTGTCGGGCGAGCCTGGCATTGGGAAGACATCGCTCTGCCGACAAGTGGCCAAGTCCGCGCACGAGCTGGGCGTCTACGTCCTCTATGGGAGTTGCGACGAGGACTTGAGGGTGAGCTACCAGCCCTTCGCCGAGGCTCTTGCCCACCTCGTTGTTCACACCGATGATTCGGTCCTCGCACAACACGTCGCAGACCATGGTGGCGCATTGTCGAACCTCGCACCGGCACTCGCCAAGCGAATACCCGATCTTTCTGAGGTCCAGAGTGTTGACCCAGACTCGGAGCGTCTTCGGCTCTTCGGCGCCGTGGTGGGGTTTCTGTCCCTCGCTTCGAAGGAGAGGGGACTACTTCTCATCCTCGACGACCTGCATTGGGCCGACAAGGCCAGTCTCCAGCTCCTTCGTCATATCGCCTCGTCGACCCAGCTGCCGAAGGTGACAGTCTTGGGGACCTACCGCGATTCAGAGCTCTCCGCGGGTCATCCCCTGTCTGACATGCTCGCGAGTCTCCGACGCGACGTACCGACAGAGCGGATCGACCTTCTCGGCTTGGAGGAATTGGAGATTGTCGAGATGATGGAGCAGGTCGCTGGACAGGTCATGGATGACGAGGGCGTGGACCTGGCCCACGCCGTACGCCGCGAGACCGATGGGAACCCCTTCTTCACCACGGAGCTTCTTCGACACTTGGGTGAATCGGGCCTCGTCAGCCAAGATGAGACCGGTCGCTGGGGGGTGAGCGAGAATCTCTACGAGAGAGGCCTACCGCAGAGTGTCCGTGAGGTGGTTGGTCAACGAGTCGATCGGCTCGGACCAGACGTCCGACGAGTGCTATCGCAGGCATCTGTCATCGGGCGAGACTTCGAGGTCGCGCTTTTGGCCCAGGTGGTCGAGATCGACGAGGATCGCCTCTTGGACCTTCTTGATCATGCAACGGGAGCGGGACTGGTAACCGAGGTCGAGGGGAGCATCGATCGTCTCACTTTCGCCCACGCCCTCATACAACACACCCTCTACGAGGACCTGGGCGGCCCCCGGTGCGCTCGTATTCACCGAAGAGTTGCTGAGGCCCTAGAACTCATGTGCGCGAACCACCCTGAGTCTCGCGCCGGCGAGCTGGCCCACCACTACGCCGCTGCCATCAAGACCGACAACCCACTGAAGGCTCTCTTGTATTCAAAGATGGCGGGCGAGCAAGCTCTGCTTCAGCTGGCACCCGGTGATGCGATCGGTTGGTATACGCAGGCTCTCGACCTCTATGAACAGGTCACGCCCGACCCTGTTCTCTACTGCGACCTTCTCATCGGTTTCGGTACAGCTCTACGCCATACCGGCGATGCTGCCTACCGTGCGACGCTGCTGGAAGCTGCCGCTATAGCGAAGAATCTCGGAGATGGCGAACGCCTCGTGGCTTCGGTACTGATGAACGGAAGAGGACTACTTGGTGGCGGTGTTGCCGGAGAGGTCGACCATGAGCGCGTGGCCGTCATCGAAGAAGCCCTCGAAGTAGTTGGCCCACGAGACAGCAATAGCAGAGCACTTCTCCTCGCCGCATTGTCCTCGGAGTTGATGTTCAGCACTGATTTCGAGCGCTGGTCGAAGACGTCCGGCGCGGCTTTGGAGATGGCTCGCCGTCTCGGAGATGCCGCCGTATTCCTGCGTGTGACAGGCACTATCTATTCGATGTCGCTTCCCGACAACCTCGGCGACCGACTCACTGATCTAGCTCAGGCGCTCTCGTTTGCAGAAGAGATGGATGATCCTCTGGCCCTTTGTGTCGCTCACGCAAATAGAGCACTCGCCTGCCTACAAGCAGCCGATCGCGCCGGATTTGACGCCCATCTCGACGCTGCGTCTATCGCGGCCGAGCGGCTTGGCAACCCCCTGGAGCAATGGAATGTCGCGACCCTCAGATCCATGGGCGCCTTGCTCGCAGGAGATACGGAAGCAGCTGAGCAACACTTCAACATGGCTCTCGCCCTGGCTTCCGGTACCGTCCCCGAGGCCACGGCCGTCTACGGCAGCCAGTTCTTGATTACGCGGCTGGCCCAGGGCCGGCACGATGAAGTCGCTGGAGTTGCCGACCTCATTGCGAACGCTGCCAGTGAGTTCTCCGGACTACCCATTCTGCGCTCCGGTCTCGCGTTGGTGTATTGCGAACTCGGCAGAGACGATGAGGCCCTGGAACTCATCGAGGCCGATATTGCCGACCAGTTTGCAAGTTTCCCTTACGACATGACTTGGTTGTCCTCTATGGTCGTCATGTCAGAGATTTGCGTGCGGCTCGAACGCACAGACGGAGCGGAGGTTCTCTACGATCGGTTGCTCCCATGGCCGTCCCAGATTGCACTCAATCAGACAACCGCTCTTGGGCCGGTGGCTCTCGCCCTGGGCAACATCTCAACATTGTGCCGTCGATATGACGACGCCGAGGAGCACTATCACGAGGCACTCGATTTGAGCCGGAACTTGCGCTCACCGTTCTGGGTCGCTCGCACTCAGATCGAATGGTCGAACATGCTCTTCCGGCGCAAGGCATTCGGTGACGAAGTTAGGGCGAGACAAATGGTCGGGAGTGCTCTCGACATCGCTGATACGTACGGGCTCGGGGGCATCAGAGCTCGAGCCGACAATCTCCTGTAGGCCGTTCCACCTGGCATCTTGGACACCACCCTGGAGCGTGGTGTCCAAGATACCGCAGGCCACCTGGTCAACTCGGCGGCTTGCTCCTTGACGCTGCCTCGTCAGGGGTGACGGGACCCCGGGAGATGAGCTACCCACTATCACTATGAGCCTGCGGGTTGGTGTTGGTGAGTCCACCGACGTTTGAACTCGACGGGCGTGAGCCCTCCCTCTAGCTGAGAGAAAGTTCCCGCGATCAGCCGTCCTTGAGATTATGCACGACAGCTTGTTCGAAGTTGGTAGCGACCTTGGCCGGCAGTGGGGTCGGTGAGTCGCTCTCATCGAGTACGGCCTCGTATTTGCCCACGGCGATGGCGACGTAGTCGTAGTCGAGGTCAACGGTGACACCCTCGTAGACAATGGGGATGACGAGTCGGAATTCCGCACTCTGTTGGCCGTATTTGGCGATCGGTACCGGCTCAATCTTGATCGTCCCCACCGTGGCACCCTTGCCGACGCCAGCGGCGAGAGAACTCTTGTGCTGTGAGAAGACGGTCAGATAACAGGATTGGACTGCCGAGCTGGAGGTGAACATGACGTCCTTGGTGGCCTGCTTGGCGTTGGGGTAGACGTCGATCTCCTCCTGGATCTCTGCGTTGGTCCCCTTCCGATCGAAGTAGTCGCCCTCGACGAAGTATGGGTTCTGGTCGACGCCTGGCTCGCTGACGTTGCACTGAGAGACGTTGATCGAATTTCCCGACCCCCCGCTCGAGCCCGAACCACCCCCAGAGCTTCCAGCCCCGTAGGAAGAGGCGGTCCATTGGCCTGCGAGTTGGGACTTCTTGACCAGGAGAGCCCGCGCCGCGGCGAAGACGGACTTGGCGCTCTGCTTCGTGGACGCCCCGGCCGTAGGAGCACCGAGCGCCCCGGCGAGTGCGACGGCGAGCACCGCCGGTGCAAGGCTGATCACCGTGCGCCCTCGACCGGACGGTGAGTAGTGATATGCCATTAGTTGCTCCGTTCCTCCCCGGGCCGCTGAGGACCAAGTCCACCGTGCTGCGAGCGCTCATCGCCTAATGCTGTCGTCGTCCTAGCGCCGACGCAGCTCCGGGAATGGGAACTCGCGCCCCGTCCTCCCCGCTCCCACCTGACCCCGGGTGAGCGCGCGCCTTTAGGGCGTCGGGTCAGCTCGGGACGCTATTCGACGGATCGACTTGATCCAAAAGCCCCTAGCTCCGATCATTCACGCGGACTCATGACCTGACCAGCGCGTATCCGCGTACGTGCCCTTCCGACCTGGGATTCTGACGGTTGCGAAGCCAACCAGAAGCCAGACCAAGAAGGGCACTTAC
>Ga0116216_10000295_pt1 | contig 44339 bp, 42 predicted proteins | sample Sb_taG_11_FD_89696 | JGI IMG/M metagenome (GOLD analysis project Ga0116216, IMG submission 89696) | Peat soil microbial communities from Weissenstadt, Germany - Sb_50d_3_AS metaG | ecosystem: Environmental > Terrestrial > Soil > Wetlands > Peat | place: Germany: Weissenstadt | collected 2010-09-21
ATGCGTTCGGGACATCGACCAGGCGTACCTGATCTCGGGTACCTTGCCTGCAGCGGGCACTGTGTGCAGCGACTGACATCCATGTACAGCAGCGCACGATCCGATCTCTCTGGAATGCTACGGACATGAAGGTCCACCTGGTCGACGGGACCTACGAGCTGTTCCGCCACTACTACGGACGGCCGCCGCGTCAATCGGTCGACGGGAAGGAAGTTGGCGCGGTGACCGGTGTGGTTCGCGACGTGATCTCGATGCTCGGATCCGGGGTCACACACCTCGGGTTGGCCACCGATCACGTGATCGAGTCGTTCCGAAACGACATGTGGCCCGGTTACAAGACCAGCTCGGGAGTTCCAAGTGAGCTGCTGGCTCAATTTCCGTTGCTGGAGGACGCCATGAGGGCGCTGGGCGTGACGGTTTGGCCCATGGTCGAGCTCGAGGCTGATGACGCTCTCGCATCCGCAGCCAGCGTGGTTGCGAGGGACAAAGCAGTGGAGCAGGTCATCGTTTGCACTCCCGACAAGGACCTGGCTCAGTGCGTGGCAGGGCTGCGGGTCGTGCAACTCGACCGGCGCACCGGTGAGATGCGGGACGAGGCCGGGGTATGGGACAAGTTCGGTGTGGGGCCCTCTTCCATCCCCGACTGGCTGGCGCTGGTGGGCGACTCGGCAGACGGGTTTCCGGGGTTGAGTGGATGGGGGAAGCGGTCCGCGTCCGTGGTGCTCGCTCACTACGGCCACATCGAGCAGATCCCGCTCGATCCGCGCCGCTGGGACCCGGGCATCCTCAAATCTGTACGAGGCGCGGCGAGACTGGCCGGTCGCCTGGAGAGCGACTTCGAGCTCGCTCTTCTGTTTCGCGATCTCGCGACGTTGAGAGTGGACGAGCCGGTCCTGACCGACACTTCGGCCCTTCTATGGAGGGGACCTTCTCCTGAGTTCCCCGCTCTCTGTGAGTCGCTGCGCGAGCCTGCACTGTGTGACCGAGCCCTCGGGATCGCCGCACGCTGACCATCGCACGCTGACGATCGGCGATCGGACTGGGCGCGGGGTCGCCGTCCCCGAACAGGCCTACGAGGAATTCAGGTCGAGGCGGCGCAGGGGCTCTGCGAAGGACGCGGCCCACGTCGCCAGGCACGCAACCGCGAAGATTCCCCCAACGAGGCAGACCCCATCCCAGCCGAGCGCTCCGTAAGCCAGCGCGGACGTCGCCGACCCGATCGCGCCGCCGACGAAGTAGGCGCTCATGTAAGCGGAGTTGAGCCTGCTGCGTGCCTCGGGGTGAAGCCGGTAGATCTCGCCCTGATTGGTGATGTGCACTCCCTGAGCACCTATGTCCAGGACCACGATTCCAACGACGAGCATCACCACGCTGCTCCCGCCCGCCCACATCGCGGCCCACGAGACGACCAGGAAGCACGACGCGATGCCGGTACTCAGCCGCGCCCTGCGACGATCGGACAGGCGACCTGCGAGCGAGGCGGCAACGGCACCTGCGGCCCCTGCGAGCCCGAACAGGCCGATCACGGCGGTCGAGTAGTGGTAATGGTGCGATAGCAAGAAGGCCATCGAAGTCCAAAGCACGCTGAAGGTCGCGAACGAGAGCGACCCGTAGACAGATCGCAGGCGAAGAATCGGCTCGTGCTTGACGAGGCTCGCGACGGACGCGAGGAGCCGTCGGTAGTCGAGCCCCGTGTCCTGTCGCCAGTCCGGCAGACTTCGATGCAAGACGGCCGCCTGGACGAGCATCACGCCGGCTGCCACGAAATAGACGACCCTCCAAGTGCCGGCTTCAGCTAGAAGCCCTGCGACGGTTCGCGCAAGGAGGATCCCGACGAGGAGCCCGCTCATGACCATCCCCACCACGCGCCCGCGCTCGTGCTCCGAGGCAAGCGAGGCAGAGAACGGCACGAGGATCTGGGCCAGGACGCTCATGGTCCCGACGATGAAGGCCGCAGGGAGCAAAGATGCTTCGACGGGTGAGCTCCCGAGCCAAACGAGGGCGGTCGCGGTAGCGAGCGCCAGCAGGACGATGAGGCGTCTTCGCTCCACCAGGTCGCCCAGCGGCAGCAGGAACACGAGGCCCAACGCATATCCAAGCTGCGCGACGGTGACCATCAGGCCCGCCACTCCCGAGGAGAGGTGCAGCGATCTTCCGATGTCTGGGAGCAGGGGCTGCGCGTAGTAGTTGTTCGCAACGGCTGTTCCTGTTGCAACAGCCATCACGAGGACCAACCTTCGTCTCAGGCGATTCTGCGAGTCGTAGAGACGAGGATGCGCTTGTGCGTCCTCATGGGCCGTCACTGCGTCTTCTCGGATCCATTCGGTTCTGCGCTCAAGCTGTAGCCGATGCCGGGGGCCGTCTTCAGCAGCTTGCCCATCGGGTCGTTCAGTTTTTGTCGCAGGCGGTGAACGTAAGCGTGGAGGTACTGGGCCTCGCTCGAGTAACCCCGCCCCCACACAGCGTCAAGGACCATCTGATGCGTGCACGTCTTGCCGGCGTGGCGCGCGAGATAGGACAGAACGTCGAACTCCTTCGAGGTGAGATCGATGTTCGATCCCTCCAGGCGAGCCTCGCGGTGGACCATGTCCAGCTCGAGCGGACCCACCGAGAGCCGGGCATCCGGGGTCTGGTCGGTGGTGGCGCCGCGATGACGGATGGCGGTCCGAATGCGCGCCTCGAGCTCAGCCATGCCGAAGGGTTTCGTCACGTAGTCGTCTGCACCACCGTCGAGTGCGGCCACCTTTCTGTCCTCAGCGTCTGTGGCGGACAACACGATTATCGGGACCTCACTCCACTGGCGGATCCTCCGACAGACCAAGAGCCCGTCGATGTCGGGCAGCCCCAGGTCGAGCACGATCACGTCGGGGGAGACCAGGGCGGCCTGCGAGATCCCCTGTTCGCCGTTGGCGGCGACAACGACGTCGTGCCCGCCCGCCTTCAAACCCAGCCGTACGGCTCGGAGCAGCGAGGGATCGTCGTCGATCACGAGGACCTTGGCCATCGTTAAGAAACTATTCAGGGAAACGGTCGCCTGTTCAGATCCTGTTCAGAGGGGGCGACTGCATCATCGTTCCATGGCCGATTTCCTCGCAGTCGTGGGCATCGTCGCCTTTGTCGCGGTGATGCTCGGGCTCGTTTGGGCGCTAGATCGGGTATGACCTGGGTCCAGGGCATCCTTCTCGCCCTCTCCATCATCGTCTTCATCTACCTGGGCGTCGCCATGTTCAAGCCCGAGTGGTTCTAGATGGGCTTTTTCTGGACCATCGTCGTCCTGGTCGTCCTCCTGGGTATCACCTGGCGGTACCTGGGTTCGTACATGGCCGCGGTCTTCGAAGGCCGCGTGCACTACTTCGCGTGGGCCGAGCGGCCCTTCTACCGGCTTCTCCGCACCGGCCCCGACCAAGAGCAGACGTGGAAGCGTTACGCCGGCTCGCTGGTGATCTTCTCCGGCGCGTTCGTCGGCATCGGCTATCTGCTGCTCAGGATCCAGGGGTCGCTGCCGCTCAACCCCCAGCACTTCGGGCAAGTGACGCCGGCGCTCAGCTTCAACACTGTCGTTTCGTTCATGACCAACACGAACTGGCAGAACTACGGCGGGGAGACGGCCATGTCGTACTTCTCCCAGATCGGCGTTCTCACAGTGCAGCAGTTCGTGAGCGCTGCCGTCGGGATCGCCGTGGCGATCGCCATGGTGCGCGGCTTCTCCCGCCGCAATTCCCCGACGATCGGCAACTTCTGGGTGGACATCACCCGTTGCATGCTCTACATCCTGCTCCCGATAGCGTTCCTAGCCGGGATCCTGGCCGTCGGCCAGGGCGCCGTGCAGACCCTGGCTGGGCCGGTCAGCGTTCACAACTCGCTTAACGGCGTCACTCAGACGATCGCCCGTGGTCCTGCAGGTTTCATGGGCCCGATCATGCAGCTCGGGACCAACGGTGGTGGGTTCTTCAACGTGGACCTGGCGCACCCCTTCGAGAACCCAACGGCTCTCACCAACCTGCTCTACATCTGGCTCACCCTCTCCATCCCGTTCGCGCTCACCTACACCTTCGGCAAGATGGTGAAGAGCATTCGCCACGGCGTCGCCCTGCTCGGCGCCATGGTGATCATCTTCGGGTGCTGGGTGACCTTCACCAGCTACGCCGAGCACCAGAACAACCCGGCCGTCGCCGCCGCCGGTGTGCACTCGACGGTGGGCAACACCGAGGGCAAGGAGGTCCGCTTCGGGGATACGAGCAGTGCCCTGTTCAACGTCTCGATGACCCAGACCTCCGACGGCGCCATCGACAGCCAGACCGACTCCTACAACTCGATGGGCGGCTTCGGCCCGCTCACCGGCATGATGCTTGGCGAGGTCACCCCTGGGGGGACGGGAAGCGGCCTCTACACCATCCTCATATACGCCATCATCGCCGTCTTCATCGGCGGGCTCATGATCGGGCGAACGCCTGAGTACCTGGGTAAGAAGATTCAGGCGAAGGAGGTGAAGCTCGCGGGCCTCGGCGCGCTCGTGATGCCCCTCATCGTGCTCGTCTTCACCGCCATCGCGGTCTCGATCCACGCCGGGCGGGCTGGCCCGCTCAACTCCGGACCGCACGGGTTCTCCGAGATCCTGTACGGGCTCACCTCGCAGGGCAACAACAACGGATCTGCCATGGCAGGCCTCACGGGCAACACCTCCTTCTACAACATCATCGGCGCCGTCGACATGCTGCTCGGCAGGTTCGGCATCATGATCCCGGCCCTGGCGCTTGGTGGCTCCTTGGCGGCCAAGAACGTGGTCCCGGCGTCGCTAGGGACCTTCCGGACCGACAACACCATGTTCGTCGGCCTGACCATCGGCGTGATCGTGATCATCGGTGGCCTGACCTTCTTCCCAGCAGTGTCGCTCGGCCCGATCGTCGAGCAGCTGAGCCACGGAAAGTTCTTCTGATGACACCCCCTGACACCGGACGCACGCAACCGAACGGCACCATGACCGCACCGGCTCCCGGGACTGGTCCGACGCTGGCACGAGGTGTCGCGCAGGCGCGCAGCCTTTTCGACCGCCAGATCCTCGCCAGGGCTTCGATCGACGCGTTCAAGAAGCTCCTTCCCACGGTCCAGATCAAGAACCCGGTGATGTTCGTAGTCCTCGTCGGGACGATCGTCACGTTCATCGAGGCGATCGCCCACCCGGGCATCTTCACGTGGAGCATCACGATCTGGCTCTTCCTCACGGTGATGTTCGCCAACTTCGCAGAAGCCATGGCCGAGGGGCGAGGAAAGGCACAGGCCGACACCCTGAGGCGGATGCGCGCCGAGACGGAGGCGCGACGACTTCTGCCCGACGGGACAGAGGAGCGGGTGGCGGCGTCAGCGCTGGTGAAGGGAGACCTCGTCGTCTGCCAGGCGAACGATCTGATCCCATCTGACGGTGAGATCACCGAAGGGATCGCCTCTGTCGACGAGTCTGCAATCACCGGAGAGTCCGCCCCTGTCATCCGAGAGTCGGGCGGCGACCGCTCGGCGGTCACGGGGGGGACGAAAGTTCTCTCCGACCGCATCGTCGTTCGCATCACCTCCGAGCGCGGTCACACCTTCCTGGACCGAATGATCACGCTCGTCGAGGGGGCCAACCGGCAGAGGACCCCGAACGAGATCGCCCTCACGATCCTCCTTGCAGTGCTCACGATCGTCTTCATTCCGGTGGTCGTAACCCTCCAAACCTTCGCGCACTACTCGGGGGCGACGGTGTCGGTGGTCATCTTGGTGTCGCTCCTCGTGTGCCTGATCCCCACGACGATCGGAGCCCTGCTCTCCGCGATAGGCATCGCCGGAATGGACCGCCTCGTCCAGCGAAACGTGCTCGCCATGAGCGGCCGAGCCGTGGAGGCTGCCGGCGACGTGCAGACGTTGCTCCTCGACAAGACCGGCACCATCACGCTCGGAAACCGGATGGCTTCTGACTTCGTCCCGGTTGGCGGGTCCAGCGAGGAGGAAGTGGCCGAAGCCGCACAGCTCGCCTCCCTGGCCGACGAGACACCTGAGGGTCGTTCCATCGTGGTGCTGGCGAAGGAGCGCTTCGCGATCCGCGAGCGCGACATGGGCGAAGGGCACACCTTCATCCCGTTCTCTGCAACCACGCGCATGTCGGGCCTCGACCTGGGTGGACGCTCCATACGAAAGGGGGCGGCCGAATCCATCAAGCGCTGGGTAGCCGAGCAGGGTGGCGCTGCGCCGGATGACCTCGACCCCATCGTGGAGCGCGTCTCGAGGAGCGGGGCAACCCCGCTCGTGGTCGCAGACGGCCAGCGCGTGCTCGGGGTCATCGAGTTGAAGGACGTGGTGAAGCAGGGCATCCGCGAGAAGTTCGACGAGATGCGGCAGATGGGCATCCGCACGGTGATGATCACTGGCGACAACCCGCTTACCGCGGCTGCCATAGCCCAGGAAGCAGGCGTCGACGACTATCTGGCCGAGGCGACCCCCGAGGCCAAGATGGATCTCATCAGAGCCGAGCAGGAGGGCGGAAAGCTCGTCGCGATGACGGGAGACGGGACGAACGACGCCCCCGCACTCGCACAGGCGGACGTTGGGGTTGCGATGAACACCGGCACCACCGCTGCCAAGGAAGCCGGCAACATGGTCGACCTCGACTCGAACCCGACCAAGCTCATAGACGTCGTCGAGATCGGAAAGCAGCTGCTCATCACGCGGGGTTCTTTGACCACGTTCTCCATAGCCAACGACGTTGCCAAGTACTTCGCCATCATCCCGGCTCTGTTCGCCGCCACCTACCCACAGCTCCAGACGCTCAACATCATGAAGCTGCACAGCCCGAAGAGCGCAGTGCTGTCGGCAGTGATCTTCAACGCCTTGGTGATCGTGGCCCTCATACCCCTGGCCCTGAGGGGTGTGAGGTTCCGTGCTGCCAGCTCCGCTGCGATCCTGCGCCGCAACGTCTGGATCTACGGCATCGGCGGGGTCGTCGTGCCGTTCATCTTCATCAAGCTCATCGACCTCATCCTCGTTGCCCTCCATGCCTACTGATATGGGCCTACTGATGGAGACCTGCTGATGCTCGCCCACCTTCGTCGCTCGATCATCTCGATCCTGGTCATGACGGTTTTCTTCGGGTTCGTCTACGCCTTCATCGGCACCGGAGTCGCCCAGCTCCTCTTCAAGCACCAGGCCGACGGCTCCATCACCGCCGACGGGTCGACGCTCATCGGACAGAACTGGTCCAGCACGGTCTGCCCGGGACATCCGTTGGGAAGCTGCGTGTTCCAGGGCCGCCCCGACGACCTCGGACCCTACGCCGCCAACCCCAAGGCCACACCTCCGGCCGCCGGCGGGGACAACCCCCTCGTCGCCAACGGCAACAGCGGCGAGTCGGCGGGCTCCAACCTCGGCCCTCGGTCCAAGGTCCTGCTGACGAACACTCAAGACCTCGTGGCCTACTGGCGGGCCCGGGGTGTCGACCCCACGCCTGATCTCGTGACCACCTCAGGCAGCGGCCTGGACCCCGACATCTCTCCTCAGGACGCGATCGTCCAGATCCCGATGGTCTCGGCGGCCACAGACATCGCTCCTTCGGCCTTGCGGGCGCTCATCGCCAAGGAGACCCAGGGCGCACAGTTGGGCTTCCTCGGCGGCAGCTACATCAACGTCCTCCAGCTGAACGAGGCTCTCGCCCAGTTGAAGTAGGCGGAATTCGAGCAAACCCTTCGCCCGCCAAGTTGTTCGGCAACAAGAGCCGGCAGTCGGTCGAGATGGGGCTCGTGAGTAGAGTCGAAGTTCATGAGCAGGGTCCGACCGAGGAGCCTCTCGGCGAGATGACCGACGTGAAGCAAGACCCGCTCGCGTCGCTGGGCATCGACGAGGGAGTGAGCTCGGCCGTGGCTGCCGAGTCCGACGCCACGGACGTGGTCGAGGCTGCGGGCCACTTCAGGATCTATCTGGGAGCCGCAGCCGGGGTCGGAAAGACGTTCGCGATGCTCAACGAGGGACATCGACGATTCATCCGGGGAACCGACATCGTCATCGGTTTCTGCGAGTGTCACGGCCGCCACCTGACCCAGGAGCGAATGGACGGGCTCGAGGTCGTTCCGAGAAAGATCGTGCACTACCGCGCCACCGAGTTCGAGGAGATGGACCTTGACGCGGTCTTGCGTCGGCGGCCCAAGGTTGCCCTCGTGGACGAGCTTGCCCACACAAACGTCCCGGGCTCGGGTCGCCACGAGAAACGATGGCAGGACGTGTTGGAGCTGCTCGATGCGGGCATCGACGTGATCACGACCGTGAACATCCAGCACCTCGAGAGCATCGCCGACGCAGTCGAGAGGATGTCCGGAGTGCAGGTTCGCGAACGGGTCCCCGACTGGGTCGTGCGCAAGGCCGACCAGATCGAGCTCGTCGACTCCTCGCCGGAGCAGCTACGGCGCAGAATGCTCCACGGCAATATCTACCCGAAGGAGAAGGTTCCACAAGCGCTCACGCACTTCTTCCGCACGGACAACTTGATCGCGCTCCGCGAGCTGGCGCTTCGGTTCCTAGCCGACGAGACGGAGGAAGAGCTTCTCGAGCACCTGAAGCGACACCAAGCCGAGGTCCTGTGGGAGACGACCGAACGCATCATGGTGGGAGTCACCGGTGCGCCGGGCACGGACACGATCGTCCGCCGTGCCGCGAGGATGGCCGCGAGGCTCAAGGCGGAGCTCCACGTCGTCCATGTCGTCAGTGACGATGGAAGCAACACCGCGAAGGCGGAGCGGATCGCTGCGCTGCGCCGGCTGGCGTCTGACGTAGGCGCGCACTGGCACGAGGTGAGAGGCGACGACGCGGGAAACGCCATGATGGAATTCGCCAAAGCCAACCAGATCACCCAGGTCATCGTGGGTTCGAGCCAGCGAAGCCGCTGGCAGGAGCTCACAGGCGGCGGGTCGATAGTCCGTCGGGTCCAGCGCCTGGCAGGCGATGCGGGGATCGACGTTCACATCATCGCTCGGCGCGACGAGCCGGTGGAGCCCGAGCCGCTGTCGGCCGAGGAGGGTTAGAGCGCACCTGGCGTCGGTCGGATGCCTGCTGAACGCTCAGCGGTAGCGTACGAGACGGTGTCGACGGAGGCTCTTCGATGAAGGTGCGCTTTGCCGTAGCCCCCGGGGTGACAGGAGGGCTCGAGGGCCTGGGTGAGATGTTGGACGCTCTCGAGGAGAGCGTCTTCGACGGCGTCTGGCTTTCGGACGTCCCAATGTCTCCGATGACGGACCCATTCCTGGGACTCGCGTTCGCCGCATCGAGGACGACGCGGATCAAGCTCGGAGCGAACGTGGTTCCCTTCGGTAGGAATCCGTTCGTCTTGGCGAAGGAGCTTGCCCAGCTCGACGCGTTGAGCGGTGGACGCGTCCTTCTCGCTTTCGTTCCCGGGATCGGGCTGTCCAGTGAGCGCGAGGTGCTCGGCGTCTCGCGCTCAGACCGCGGAGAGCTCCTCGAGGAGGCACTCCAACTTGCCCGCAGGTGGTGGGCCGGAGAGACCTTCTCCTATTCCTCGCCACGCTGGTCTTTCACGAATATCGGTCCAGTGGCGCGGCCTTTGCAGGACCCCCTCGAGGTTTGGCTCGGCGGACACGGGCCGCGGGCTCTCGAGCGCGTCGGCCGTGTCGCAGACGGATGGCTCGGAGCAGCGGTCACGCCGGCCGAGGCGGCGAGCTTTCGCGCGAGGATCGAGAGCTCTGCAACCGAAGCCGGCCGAAGGATCGATCCGGAGCACTTCGGCATGAGCATCGGATATGCACCAACCGAACCGGACCCGACGCTCCTCGCAAACCTTCGATCGAGACGAGACGGTGTCGATCCGCGGGATCTGGTCCCGATCGGGGCCGGCGCGCTGCGATCGATGATCCTCGGGTACCTTGAGGCCGGCATCTCGAAGTTCGTCCTGCGGCCCGCGCACCAGGATCGACCATGGAAGGCGGAGCTCGAGTGGCTCGCCGAAGTTGTCGGTGACCTTCAGACCTGATCCAGCGCATCCAGGGACCGACGCGCTCGGACGGCGTCGCGGACCTACGACGTCATTCCCCCGAGCCCGACGAGTGCTCGCGCGTGTTCGATCTCGCCCATGTGGCGAAGCCCGTGCTGATAGATCCAGCACTCGATCCCATCGAGCCGGGTGATGCCCTCGTCGCCTGCGACCCGAGCGCTGTAGGTCGACTCGATGTTGGGGGGGAAGGGGCGGTGGACGACCACGTCGTCGAGCTTCGGGGGCGGCTCAGCCGCAAGCCAAGCCTCGGTCTTCTCGAAGACCAACCTCATGTACTCCTTGTAAGACTCGAAGTCGCCGATGCGCTGGCCGATCATCTCGTCGACCGTTCTCTCCTTGCCGTGGTCGGCTATGGCGAGTCCCATCCGCTCTGCCCAAGACTCTTCGTAGACCATGGGACCCGCCCCGAGAAGCGACGCAGAACTGTCTTCGATCTGTACGAAGTGGAACAGCGAGAACGCAATCGGGAGCACAGGCGCTCGCTCGACCCGGTTCACCTGCTCGAGATCCATGGTCGCTACGGCTTGCTCCCAGAGCGAGTGCATGGCGCGCATTCGCCGTCTCAGGGAATCGAGGACCAACTCAAAGCCGCTGCCCGTCTCATTTTTCGGCGCACGCGTCACAGGGGCCAACGTACTTCAGCCGTGGCTGGACGAGCCGCGCCGGCCGGCTGACTCGAGCTCGGACAGGACCCGGTCTCCGACGGCGTATTGGCCACCGAAGAGGTACCCCTGTGCGATGGATGCCGAAGACGCCGCGAGATAGCCGCTGGTCGAGCTCGGCAGCGAGCCTGTGGAAGGCACGAGGAGCATCGGGCCCTTGGCGGCAAGAGCGCCCATGAACGCCGATCCCGACAGCGCATCTGGGAAGTTGGAACCGGTCGCTGCTCCGAAGATCGTCGCCTTCGGGAAGAACTTCGTGGCAATCGCGGCGCAGGTCGCGTAGGCGTCGCTCCCGTGGACCGAAGTGGCGCTCGGGTCGGCGGCCGACGCCGCGAACGAGCCGCCGACGGCATAGCGCAAGTCACTCGGGTGAGCTGCAAGGTACGCAGCCGTCTCCGGGGCCTGCGTAGGCCCGTCGGTCAGAAGGATCGCGCCACCTTTCTCGATGGCGGCAGGGACGGCGCTCACGGCGTCCTGGAAGGACAGGCCCGTTGCCTCGAAGATCGTCTGGGGATTGCCGATCTGCTCGGCGACGGCTACGGCCGTCGCGTACTCGTCGGATCCCGCGATTCGTTGGGTTGAATACCCGAGACCTTGGAGTGTCCTGTCCACTCCATTACTCAGCGCGCCTGCGCCTCCGAGGATGTACACGGTCCCGCCGGGAGCGAGGACTCGCTGGATCTCTGTCTGGACGCGCGGGTCGAGGTTCGAATTCGACGACGCGCCCGGCGTGATGAGCAGGGGTCCGCCCACCTTCGCTGCCAACGGGCCTCCGGCTAGAGCATCGGAGAAGAAGTCGGAGCGAGCAATGACCGCTGCCTTTGCGGACCAATACGTCGGGAACGCAATGTGCGAGGTGGCGATCGCGGTGGCGATCGCGTCGGTGCCGGAGACTCGTTGAACTGCGACATTCGAAGAAGGCACGAGCGTGGAGTCCACGTCGAGCTGAGTGCCGATCGGCACCGACCGGAGCTTCTCGAGGTCGGTGACCTTGAGAGCCACTCCCCCTCTCGTCGTAGCCGCGCCGGAGGGTCCTATCGCGTCTTGAACCTCTGCCGGAGCGCTGATGGTGACGACGGGCTGTCCCTGTTGCTCCCACTCCGTCTCTTGGTCCGCAAACCCAGACGTGACGATCACGAAAGGCCCGAACGATGCATTGGGAGCCTGGGCGAAGAGAGCGACGAAGTAGTGCCCGGGTGGAGTCGGGGAGTCAGGAGCCCCGATCCCTGCGGGCAAGCGATATGCGAGTCTCGCCTGGTCGAACACAAGCAGTTGTCGGGCCGACAGGTCGACCACGAGATGGTAAGAGGTGCGGGTCACCGTGCAGCTTGAGGAGTTGACCCAAGCGGTCTGGCCGTTCGGGCGCGCTATCAACCGGATCTTCAACCAGCCGCCAGGGGCCGTCGCGATCACGGGGAAGGTCGTGGCGGACGGCCAAGTCGTCTCCATCGGGACCGACTGGTCCGAAGCAGATGGGCCAGAGTACGTCTTCGTCGACGCCGAGACGGTGGCGATGAGGGTCCAAGCAGGAACACCTACCCCGCACGACGACGCCTCCGACCCGACTCGACATGGTGAGACGGAGCTCTCGAGGTGGTGGGCGGGCGACGATCGGAATGCGATGTACAGACCAAGACCCGACCCACCACCGGCAAGCACTACCACCGAAGCGGCTAACAAGAGCCAGCGAGCGCGCTTGCGCCGAGACCTGCGTTGGTGCGTTCGGCGAGTCGGCATGGTCGGACGAGTCGGTACTCGGCCCAACCCTAGGCTGCCGGCACGTCCGAGAGGGTGATGTGACAGTTGCGTGACGCGCTGCTGAGGCGTAAGTGGTCGGAGAGCTGCTCCCGATCGGGTACCCTTCGCATCGTATGAGCGCTGATCGCGCCGGTTGCAGAGGCTGCGAGCAGCAAAGCCGCCTGGGGAGGCGTGAATTCGTGGGGCTCCTCTCCACAGGTCTCGGCCTTCTGGCGGCAGGGTGCTCGGGCGGAGTGAGGGCTCTCAAAGGTCGGAGGAAACAACCCACGACCACAGTGCCGCAGGTGCCCGGCGCGCAGATGGCGGTGATCGTTCCAGACCCGAGCGGCGGCCCCCCACTGTCCCCGGACAGCATCCCTGCGCCGCACCCCGGGGGGCCCCAGGTCATCTCCGCGGGACCGAAAGGGACCCAGCAGATCGCTCTGACGATCGATGACGGCTATTGCGGCGATTGCATAACCAAGTACGTCGAGTTCGCTCAGCGCTCGGGCATTCACATCACGTTCAACCCGAACGGAGTTTACGGAAGCTTCTGGACACCCCTCCTCGACATCGTCCATCCGATGATCGAGGACAAGCAGGTCCAAATCGGCAATCACACGTGGAACCACGCCAACTTGCTCTCACTCTCCACGTCGGCGATCACGGACGAGATCAACCGCAACGAGGACTGGATCCAGCAGACCTTCGGCATCACGGCCAGGCCGTGGTTCCGCCCTCCGTACGGGTACTACAACTCGCATGTCACCGACGTGGCCGGCAGCCTCGGCTACACGAACATCCTGATGTGGAACGGCAGCTTCGGGGACTCGACGGTGATCAGCCCCCAACAGCTTCTTGGCCTCGCCGATCAATACCTGAGACCGGGGACGATCGTGCTCGGGCACCTGAACCACCCCACGATCCTGTCGTTGTTCGACCAGATCCAGGGGATCATCTCCGAGCGAGGGCTCGACCCCGTCACCCTGGACGAGATGTTCGGGACGTCGAGGATCTCCGGCTAGAGGGTTCCCCCTGGCCAGACGGCTCCCCCTGGCCAGACGGCTCTCGGGGCCGTTCTCGGCAATCCCCTGCATTAGAGCGCAATACCGCGAGGGCTACCTCCGTTCCCATTCAGGGCTCGAGCTTCAGCTTGGATGGGGGAGGACTCAGACTCATGTCTCACGGAGCTATGCCTCGGCCCGGCCAGGGCCTCGAGGATCGGGGTCCCCGACCAAATTCCTTCGGGAGGCGCCGGTTCCTGGGCTACCTGATAGCCGCCCCGACCTTGGCTGCCGCAGCTCCCCTCCTCGTCGATTCGGTCACCCGCCCCGCGGCAGCCGTCATCCCGTCGCCCCCCGAGCCGTCGGGAATCTACGACCTGACCGACTTGCTGACCGATGCCACCCTTCCCACGGCCAACTTGATCACCGTGGTCGTGAATTCGGACGGGACTGCGTCGTTCGCACTTCCGCGCGCCGAGGTCGGGCAGGGAATAACCACGGCGGTCGCCATGACGATCGCCGACGAGATGGACTTGGCGGTCGATCAGGTCTTGATCACCCTGGCTGACGCTCGCCCCGAGCTGATCTGGAACCAGCTCACGGGTGGTTCCAACTCGATGCACTCGATCTTCACCCCTGTCCGGGTGGCGGCTGCGATAGCCCGCCAACAGCTTCTCGAAGCGGCCGCGGATCTGCTCGGGGGACTTCCGTCCGACTTCAGCGTCGAAAACGGCGTCGTGACAGGGCCGAACGGGAGCACCACGACCTACGGAGCCCTCGCCTCCTCTGCAGCCGCCCAGAAGACCACAACGGTTTCGGTTGAGCTAAAGCCGCAGTCCGCATTGAAGATCGTCGGGACCTCGCAACCCAGGATCGACGCGCGCGAAATCGTGACCGGCCAAAAGCAGTTCGCCATGGACCTCGACGTGCCCGGGGCGATGCCGACGATGGTGTGCCGTCCTCCGACGATCAACGGGACTGTGCGATCTCTCAACAACAAGGCCGACGTCCTTGCCCAGCCCGGAGTCACCGACGTCGCGGTCGTGTCTACCGGGGTAGCTGTACGTGCCGCGACATTCGGACAGTGCATCGACGCGATCCAGGTCATGGACGTCACTTGGAACCCCGGCACCGAAGATGCCAAGTCCGACGACACAGTGCTCGCAGAGCTGCGTCGCGCCGAGCTACCTCTGGCTCCGACCCTTCCCGCGCTGGCCAAGGTCCTCGACCAGGAGTTCGTCTTCTATTTCGCGAGCAACAGCCCGTTGGAGACCAACTGCGCCATTGCCGACGTCCGCTCCGACCGGGCTGAGATCTGGTCGAGCTTGAAGTCTCCGATCGTCGCGCAGCAGACGATCGCTCAGAAACTGGGGTTGTCCCAGGACCAGGTCACCTGCCATGTGGCCCAAGGTGGCGGCTCCTTCGGACGGCACCTCTTCTTCGATGCGGCCTTGGAGGCGGCCGAGATCTCCCAGGGCATGGGGAAGCCGGTCAAGCTCATGTGGCATCGCACCGACGATTTCCGCCAGGGCCGCATGCACCCGATGTGCACCTCTAGGGTCAGGGCAAGCTACCTGGGCGGCAATGTGCTCACGTACGAACAACGGCACACGAGCGTCTCGACCGACTTCACTCACGGCCTGGGAGAGATCATAACGGCGATGGCTGCCAAGCTCCCATTCGGCGACATCGGCTTCGCCGAGACGGTGTTCGAGCTGACTCAAAGCGTCCCTTACAACTTCGGGGTGACCGACCAGCTGCTGAGCGAGATCGACACGGGCTTCAACACGGGCAGCATGCGGAACATCTACAGCCCCGACGTGACGACCGCCACCGAGCTCATTGTCGACCAGCTCGCAGACGCAATGGGCGTCGACCCTCTCAAATTCAGACAATCGTTCCTGAACGACCACCGGAGCCTTGCCGTGCTCAACAAGGTTGCCGAGGTCGGCAACTGGGGCAGGTCGATGCCTGCGGGGACCGCCCAGGGCCTGGGTCTACACAGTGAGTACAAGAGCCGTGCGGCGGCGTTGGTGGAGATCGACTGCACGCCGGCGACGGTGAACCGGGTCATTCCGAATGGATACGGCGGCCCACGTGTCACGAAGGCCGTGATCGCCGTGGACGCCGGGCTCCCGATCAACCCTCTGAACCTCCAGGCCCAGATGATGGGCGGGATGATGGACGCAATCGCGAGGGTGCTCACGTTCAGCGTGCATATAGAGGACGGTTTGTGCCTCGAAGGAAGTTGGGACAACACCTATTACACGCGGCAGTGGAACGTGCCGTTCGACCTCGAGGTCATCGTGATGCCGCCGACGACTTCGGACCCGGGTGGAGCGGGAGAGCTCGGGGTTGCACCTTCGATGGCCGCAGTCGCATGCGCATACGCCCGCGCCACGGGGACCCTGCCGACCGTCTTCCCGATCAACCACAACGGTCCGCTCGGCTTCACCCCTTTGCCGACAGTCCCCTCGATCCCCGAAGAGCCGACGGACGGACTCTCGTCCAAGTTCTGAGCTAGGAGCCAAGCGTGCCCGATCCCACTGTCTCAGACCACACCTTCATCCTCAACGGCAAACAGGTCACGGTCACCTGCCAGGACGACCTGCGAGTCCTGTGGGTGTTGCGCGATCTCCTCGGTGTCCACGGGCCCAAGTACGGCTGTGGTCTGGACGTATGCAAGGCCTGCACCTGCCACATCAACGGAATGGCCTTCAACCCCTGCTCCGTTCCGATATCGGATGTGAGACCCACTGACGAGATCACGACGATCGAGGGGCTCGCTTCGTCGGTGGGGAAGGACCTTCATCCGATGCAGCAGGCGTGGCTCGACTACGACGTGGCTCAATGCGGGTACTGTCAGCCGGGGCAGATCATGGCGGCGGTAGCGCTGGTTGCGGAGAACGGCGGGAGCATCACAGAAGCCGATCTCGACGGTATTCGCAACATCTGCCGGTGCGGCACGTACTACCGGATCCGTGAAGCGATAATCGCAGGCGCCGCAAACATGTGACAGAGCTGCCCGCTCGATCCTAAGGACCGGCCGAGGACCACTGGTCGAGGATCTTTTCCGGGTCGTGGACGACGACCGTGCCCGCTATCAAGTCGTGGAGACACCTTCGTTCCCTGCTCGTGAGCATGATGATGAAGGACGCGAGAAGCGTGATGAGGCCGATCAGACCTTCCACGAACCGTCCGACGATCTCTCGCAGCGCCATCCACCAGAAGCTTGAGACACGCCGTGTCTCGGGTCGCCAGCAGCGCATTCCGAGAACCTGGAGGGCGGGGGTCTGGCCCCGGCCCCACACGATCAGCCCCCAGACGACGTAGCCGATGATGAGCGTCGCGATGGCCAGGGGGATGGCGAGGAAGTAGGCACCGATGCGCCGGCCGACGCTCGCCAGCTGCACGCCCTGGGGCAGGTTGAGCCCGCTCACCTGGTCGAAGTACATCCCCGGCGGCACCGGGGCCGAGGGGCCGCCGGCGTAGCCGTAGCCGGGAGCGGGTGGTGGAGCGGGCGGAGGGAAGCCTCCTGTCGGGTAAGGGCCACCAGGGGCAGGCTGCTGCACGTTCCAATCAGGAGGCTGTGTCACCGGCCGTCCTTTCTCCCCGTTCGAGCGCCACGTCGCGTCGCACGGTAGCGCCTCGGTGACCACTCTTGCCGAAGTTTGCGCGAGGATGCTCACGACATCGGGACGTGGCGTGCTCGTACCAAGCTCCGGCAGCGAGTGATGCGGCGCCCGACTCCATCTAGGGGGAACGGAGTGTGAGCTCGAAAGCGCCGAACATCGTGTTGGTCATGTCCGACCAGCACCGTGCGGACATGCTGGGTTGCGCTGGCGACGGGGCCATGATCACGCCGACACTCGACCGCCTGGCCTCCGAAGGAGTTCGGTTCTCGAGGGCCTCCTGCCAAGGGCCGCTGTGCATGCCCGCTCGAGCTTCGTTCATGACAGAGCGCTACGTGCGCGATCACGGCGTGTACACGAACTGGGCGGAGATCGCCCCCGGCTCGCCGACCTACGTGTGGGCGCTACGCGACGCCGGATATCACACAGCGCTCATAGGCAAAGCCCATCTGTATCGCGATGAGATCCTCGACGCAGAACACATCGATGACCTGGCCCAGCGCCTCATGAGCCTTGGCTTCGGAGAGGTTCACGAGACCGGCGACAAGTTCGTGGGAAATATTCCGAACGTCTACACGGACTTTCTCGCTGAACGCGGCTTGCTGGGCGTGTACAAGCGCCACATTGCGGACCGCAGCTATCAGGGTGACAACGAGAACGGGCAGAATGCCACCAAGTGCGTTCCCATGTGGGACTCGACTCCGATGCCGTTGCCTATCGACGCCTACATCGACAGTTGGCACGGCCTCGAGGCGGTGAGGTGGATCGAGCAGTTCGACCGGCCGGAGCCATTCTTCTTGTTCGTAGGATTCCCGGGGCCGCACGACCCATGGGACGCTCCGGCCGAAGCGGTTCAGCGTTACCGTGACGTAGAGATCTCGATGCCGAACTCGACCCAGCGGCCGCAGGTCGAGGGGACTGGGCGCTACAGGGCCCTCCTGAACTCGTTCCTCTGGCTTTCGGACACCGAGACGATGACAGGGGACGCCATTCGCGGAATGCGTCGTGCTTACGCGGCTGACGTCACGGTCATCGACGAGGCGATCGGGGGCATCGTGAGCGCTCTGGAGCAGCGAAGTCTGCTCGACAACACCTGGCTCGTCTACACGAGCGACCACGGTGAGATGGGCGGAAACCATGGCCTCATGTCGAAATGCGTGCTCTACGAGCCGGCGGTTCGCGTCCCTCTGATCGTGCGGCCGCCGGGGGGATGTCCGCCTCGTGTCGTCGGTTCGTTGGTCGAGCACGTCGACCTGCCGGCCACCATCCGCGAGATTGCAGGAGCGCCCGACGTGACCGCCAGCGAAGGCAGATCTCTTTTGGACTGCATCAACAGCGGTTCGGTCCCTGATCGGCAAGTGTCGGTGAGCGAGAACTGGGGCTTCGCGTGCTTCGAGACCGAGCGACACAAGCTCGTCGTCGACGAAGACGCGCTGGGACCCTGTCAGCTCTTCGATCTCGCCCAGGATCCAAACGAGGATCACGACGTGCTCGCGGATCCGGTTTACAAGGCGACCGTCGACGACTTGATGGAGACCCACGTCCGCCCCTTCTTCAGCACTGCGCCTGCTCGCCCGCATCCGAGTCTCTTCACCCCCTGAATCCACATGCCCATGCCTGACGGAATCGGCGTCGTCGACACAATGATCGACTTTCCTCGTGGAGACGCCAAGGCTCGCTACGCCTTCATCACGCGCCAGACCAAGGATCGACAATCGAGCGAGGAGTTCTCCCACCCGGCTCAGTACATGTTCAAGGACTTGCCGCGAGAGAGCATCGGGGAAGTCGACGATCCAGTAGGACTCACCCTGAGGGAAATGGACCGCTGGGGCATCGACAAGGGACTCGTAGGTGTCGGAGGCAGTGACTCGATCGGTTCGCAGGCCGTCAAGCGGTATCCCGATCGATTCATCCCGTCGCTCGAGGTCGACCCGAACAAGGGAATGGGGGGAACGAGGCGAATGGTGCGCCTCTACGAGGAATACGGGGTGCGAGCCTTCACGTGCTTTCCTGCAGGGACTTTTCCTCAGGTTCCCATCAACGACAAGAAGATGTACCCGATCTATGCAAAATGCGTGGAGCTAAGGGTCCCGATTTTTTGCTGTGCAGGGGTCCCCGGTCCACGCGTACCGATGTCGTCGCAGCACGTCGAGTTGATCGACGAAGTCATGTACGACTTTCCCGAATTGGTCTTCGTCACACGACACGGCTGCGAACCGTGGACAGACTTGGCCGTGAAGCTGATGCTCAAGTGGCCGGGCCTTCACTACTCCACGAGTGCATTCGCACCCAAGTACTACCCGAGGGCGATCATCGATTACGCCAACACCCGCGGTGCAGACAAGATCATCTATGCGGGGTACTTTCCGATGGGACTCTCCCTCGAGCGGATCGTGCAGGAGCTACCCGCGGTGGGCTTGAAGGACGAAGTTTGGCCGAAATTCCTGCGTGACAACGCGCTGCGCGTCCTGGGTCTGTCCTGACCGCGGGACCTCGGAGGACACAATGACGTACAGGGTCGTGCAGTGGAGCACCGGGAACGTCGGGCGCCATACGCTCATGGGGATCGATGCCCGCCCGGAGCTCGAGCTCGTGGGTGTGTGGGTTTCCAACCCCGCCAAAGTGGGTCGGGATGCGGGTGATCTCGCGGGAGCGGGCAGGCGCTTCGGCATATCCGCGACTTCGGACGTGAAGGAGATCCTGGCGCTTCGCCCGGATTGCGTCGTTCACACGGCCATGGCGGACGACCGGTTGCTCGAAGCGCTCGATGACATTCGTCGTCTTCTGTCCGCGGGGATAAACGTCGTGTCCAGCGGGCCCGTCTTCCTCCAATTTCCCGAGGGCGTGGTCTCGCCTGACCTCTATCAACCGGTGAAGGAGGCGGCGCTCGAAGGCGGGGTCTCGTTGTGGGTCAACGGGATCGACCCGGGCTTCGCCAACGATTGGCTCGCGCTCACGCTGACCTCGATCTCGGAACGGATCGACGAGGTCAGGTGCATGGAGATCTTGAACTACTCCACTTACGATCAGGGGTCGGTGCTATTCGAGATCATGGGATTCGGACTCTCAGCGAACGACACACCGATGCTGCTGATGCCCGGCGTTCTGACGATGGCTTGGGGGAGCGTGGTGCGCCAGCTCGCCAAGGGCTTGGACGTGGAGCTTGACTCCATAGAGGAATCCCACGAACGACTCGAAGCTCCCGAAACCTTTGAGATTTCCTCAGGGACGATCGCAAAGGGTACGACCGCCGGGCTTCACTTCGAAGTCCGAGGGATGATCGGCGACCGAAGCGTCATAGTTCTCGAGCATGTCACTCGTCTGCGAGACGACATCGGTCCTGACTGGCCGCAGCCGGCTGGGCAGGGCTGCTATCGGGTCGTCGTCTCGGGAGAACCGAATTACACACTCAACCTCGAGCTGCTGGGATCGGACGGCGACCACAACACGGCCGGACTCAAGGCGACGGCGATGCGCCTGGTGAATGCGATTCCCTCCGTGGTAGAAGCTCCGCCAGGCCTCCTCACTGCCTTGGACCTCCCTCTCATCACCGGCCGAGGGCTCGTCAGCTGATCGAGCTCGAGGGAGGACGTTTCCACCCTCAGTCGAGTGGGATCGTGGCTCCGGGTGTCCAGCGTGGAGATGGGTCCCAATCGCGGGTGTGCTTGTTGGCAACGTGACTGGCCTGGTGCTTGCTCGAGTAGGGACCTCGGAGCCCCCGAATTTCCTCGGGCAGCTGATCGACCGGTCCGTCGTCGTCACCACACTGAGGGCAAACGACCTCCCATCGTGACTCGTCGAATTCGGCGGAAGCCCACTGACCGTGCTCGTCGTGGTACCAACCGAGTCGAACGTGACGCACGAACGGGTAGTGCAGAACGACAGGGTCGTTCTCGTTACCCGTCAAGCCGGGTTCGAATTCATCGTGGTCTGGAGCCACTCCCAGAGCCTCCCCACCCTGATCAACGACAGGGCAACAGTACCGCTTCGTCCTCTCAGCGATGATGAATCGGACTCTCGCCGGCCGACCCGTCGGCAGTCACCGAGCGGAAGGTTCGGGCGTACCCGCGCGGTGGCGAACTAGAGTTGCACACCCCGTGGAGCGCGAAACGCAGAGGTGCCCAGCGTGGATGGCGACGTTCTTGTGAGGACAGAGTGACCACCGGGCCGCCGCCAACAAGGTTTACCAAGCGCAACGATGTCCACATTGCGTACCAGGAGGCGGGTCTGGGCCCGCCGGATCTCGTTGCGGTCCTTGGGACCTTGAGCGGATCGGTTGCCTGGGAGGAGCTCCCGTCGATTCCGTTCTTGAGTCGACTGTCGTCGTTCTGTCGATTGGTCACATTCGATCAACGTGGGAGCGGTCGCTCCGATCCCGTCGTCGGTTCGGAGTTGCCGACGCTCGAGGAACGTGTCGACGACCTCCGCTCGGTCCTCGACGCGGCGGGCTTGGAAAGGGCCGCATTGCTCGGAACCCACGACGGGGGAGCGGTGAGCTTGATGTTCGCGGCGATGTACCCCGATCGTGTGACTGCCCTGGTGCTGGTCAACACCTGGGCGACCTTGAAGCAGACCGCGGATTACCCGTGGGGCCATCCTCCTGAAGTCCTGGAGGCCGGGTCGCGCCTTCACTGGGAAACCTGGGGTACCGGCGCGAGCATCGATTATTTTGCGCCGAGCATCGCAGGCAATCCTGAAGTGAAAGAGATCTGGGTTCGCCACGAACAGGCGTCGGCGAGTCCGGGACAGGCGATTGCGGTCTCCCGCTTGGTGACGGATCTCGACGTCAGGGCGATCCTTCCGGTGATCTCGGTACCCACGCTCGTCTTGCACGCGAACGAAGACATATTGGTGCCTGTAGAGCACGGGAGATATCTGGCCGATCACATCGCCGCGGCACGATTCGTCGAGTACGCCAGCCGGGATCACCTCATAACGATCGGGGAGGCCGGTGCGGTCCTGGGAGAAGTCGAGGAGTTCCTAACCGGTGCTCGACGAAGATCCTTTTCACAGCGAATGCTCGCAACGGTGCTGTTCACGGACATTGTCGATTCGACTGGGCGAGCCGCCGAGATCGGCGACGACTCTTGGAGAGACCTTCTCGCTCGCCATCACGCCGCGGTCCGCAGCCAGCTGGGTCGCTTCGGTGGGCGCGAACTGAACACGGCCGGAGACGGATTCCTCGCCTCGTTCGATGGTCCAGGCCGTGCGATCCAATGCGGCACCGCTATTCACGGCACCGTGGAACCCCTCGGAATTCGGCTCCGGATCGGTGTGCACACGGGGGAATGCGAGGTCCTGGACGACACCATTGCCGGCATGGCGGTTCACATTGGCGCTCGTGTCACAGCCCACTCCGCGCCCGGAGAGATCCTGGTTTCCAGCACCGTGAAGGACCTCGTCGTGGGCTCCGGTATCGCGTTCAGCGACAGGGGAGTGCAGACTCTGAAGGGCGTACCCGGGACATGGCATCTCTTCGCTGTCCAGTCCTGTCCCCATTGAGTCAGGCCACTCCCGATGCCGGGCGGGGCATCGACTAGGTAGCCGGGGTCACGACGATTTGTCCGTCTCGGCGGCTGACCAGAGTCACGTCTCCGGCTTCGTCTTGGGATCCGCCGCCGACAGAAGGCACGGGCGGAGTGATGACCAACAGGGTGATCTGAGTGGCACTCTGGCTGATGGCGATCTCGAACGTGCTGTCAGCCGCCTGAACCCACAATGCACTGAGGGGAAGTCTGGCGGCGATCCCCTTCTTGAAGGCCTCGATCAGGCCGGCGCGAAGGATGGGTTCGACGGGCTGAACCTCCGGCCACCAGCTCTGCAACCAGTCAGCGCTGAAGTGACGGCCTGCCTCGGCCCCGACGCGTTCGTTGGCGAGTTGCGACAGGTCCGTCGGCGCGCTGGTGGCCTCTCCCTGTAGTCGCCGGAGAGACTCCTCGTAGTTCGGCAAGAAAGTCTCCTCAGTGCCACCGAAGCGGTCCTCCAGATGACTGAACGAAGTCCCCTTGGATACTTTCGTGATAGCCGCCACTTCGAGACCCCTTTCTTTTTCGCGACGGTGATCGGCAAACCGCGCTGCGGTCGATGTTCGCCGCTCCGACCCGCCGCCACCGATCCTCGCCGCCCCTCTCTCCTACTTCACTACGAGAGTGACTGTACGCGCCAACGCGATGGCGCATCCTTCGGTGTGTCCTAAGGCGCCCGGGGGAGGCACTACGGTCTCCTGGGTGGCTGACACCCTGATGGGAGTGGAGGGCTGAGGATGCGGTTGGCGTTCGCCTATGTGTTCGCGTACCTGCCCATGTCGCTCAAGCGGGTCATCGCCCGACGCGTCTACAAGTGGGACATCCACCCGACCGCGTACATCGGGCCGAGCGTGATGACGGTCCGGCACGTCTCGATGGGGCCGGGTGCGTCGATCGGTGGCCGCAACGTCATCACCAACGTCAACGAGCTCAATATGGCCAAAGACGCCAGCATCGGCTCCGGCAACATGATCAAGGGTTGGTGGGACCATCCGACCGACAAGCTGCCAGATCGCAACCCTTCGATCTACATGGCCGAGCACGCCCAGATCGCGTCGTACCACTACATCGACCTCGTCGATTCCCTAACGCTGGGGCGGCACGCTGTCATCGCCGGCTTCCGTTCGACCATCCTCACCCACACGATCGACATCATGCGGGACAAGTACGTCGCCGGGTCGGTGGAGCTGGGCGACTACGCGGCGGCGATGTCTGGTTGCATGTTGCTCGCCGGCACGCGCATCCCCTCGCGCAGCATTGTGGCGGCAGGGTCGGTCGTCTCGACGAAGTTCACTCAGGAGTTGACGTTCTACCGAGGGAACCCGGCAGAGGCGGTGCGATCGTTGCCGGAGCGAATAGGGTACTTCAACCGCGACGAGTCCTCGCCCACCTCTTCTTCTAGAGAAGAATGAGACCCAGATAGCCCATGGGGCTGGTGTCCCCGTGCTTCGAACAATGGCGCCCAGGGGTATCGGTCGAGAGGTCTTCGATTGGTACGCGGAATGCGTGCGCGATGAGCGAGGTAGTCTGGGGAGTGACACCAGCCCCCTAGGAGACACGCCTACCTTTGGCGACCGCGTCCGGGCTGATCCTGAGGTGGATCGAAGCCCATGGCTGATAACAGGTTGTTCCTTCTAGGCCGCGACATGGCGGTCGATCTCGGCACGGCGAACACTCTCGTGTATGTGCGCGGCCGAGGCATCATCCTGAACGAGCCGTCGGTCGTGGCGGTGAACGTCAAAGACGGTCGTCCACTCGCGGTGGGTGCTGAGGCGAAGCGGATGATTGGTCGCACCCCGAGCCACATCCAGGCTATCCGTCCCTTGAAGGACGGGGTCATCGCCGACTTCGATATCTGCGAAAAGATGCTCCGCTATTTCATCCAGAGGACGCACCAGCGCCGCTTCGCAAAGCCCCGAGTGATTATCTGCGTCCCGTCGGGTATCACGGGTGTCGAACAGCGCGCAGTTATGGAAGCCGCCATGAGCGCGGGTGCTCGCAAGGCCTTCATTATCGAGGAACCCATGGCAGCAGCCATCGGAGCCGGGCTGCCTGTCCATGAGCCCACGGGCAACATGGTGGTCGACATAGGCGGGGGAACAACCGAGGTCGCCGTCATCTCCTTAGGCGGCATCGTCGCCAGCCAGTCGGTGCGCATCGGAGGTGACGAGCTCGACGAGGCGATCATGTCCTACGTCAAGAAGGAATACAGTCTCGCCCTTGGTGAGCGCAGCGCCGAGGAGATCAAGATCGCACTCGGCTCGGCCTACCCTCTCGAGGAAGAGCTTTACGCCGAGATCCGGGGTCGCGACCTCGTGAGTGGCCTGCCGAAGGTCCTAGTGGTTTCGACCGAAGATGTCCGCAAGGCGATCGCCGAGCCTGTCGCAGCCATCATCGACGCGGTGAAGGTGACGCTCGACAAGACGCCGCCCGAGCTCGCTGCCGACATCATGGGACAGGGGATTGTGCTCACGGGTGGCGGAGCGCTACTTCACGGACTTGGCGCCCGCCTGCAGGAGGAAACTGGCATGCAGATCGTTGTGGCGCCAGACCCACTGAGCTGCGTGGCCATCGGAGCCGGACAGTGCCTCGAGGAGTTTGACACTCTCAAGCACGTCCTCGTCACCTCCGGCTAATCGGAAGACCGCAAGTACTGCCCTGATCTCTGCCTGCGATTTATGGGATGGTCTGGATCTCTGGTGGCCGATCCCGGGCATCGCTGTCGAGTTCGAAGACTCGGCGTACCCCGAGTCAAAACACTGCCTCCCGTAGACTGAGACGATGCCTGATCCCCTTGCTGCCACCGAGACGACCGCGTCACCCAGAATTCCACTGAGCAACTCTGGAAACGCAGGCGGGGAGGGTGTCGACTCCGAAACTGCGGGCGGTGGCTATTCGAGGAGGTTGGGACTTGGCCTATTCCTCCTCCTTCTCGTTGTGGGAATTGCCTTCCTCATCGCGTTCTTCGGTGTCGTACGACACTGGCTGGCGCTTCACACCGGCACACTCCACGGTGGGCCCGACCTGTACTACAACTTCTGGTCCGGCTTCGGTTCCGACTTCGGCGAGGCGACCCTGATCAGTGCAGTCGGAATCGGCGTATACACGGGAGTTCGTAAGGTCAATTGCCACAGCAAGGGTTGTTGGAGGATTGGCCATCACCCACTAGACGGAACTCCTTATATCTTGTGCCGGCACCACCACCCCGATGTTCCGACCAAGGGTGCCTCGCATGAGCACATCCTTGAACAGCACCGCAAGTACAAGGAAGCCAAAGAAGCTCGCGAAGTTTCAGGGAGCTGAGCAGTAGTAGACCTGCTGCCGCGTCGCATGAGCGAGCGTTATGGATGGGTACGGTCTCCGACTCGCCCGTCGCCACTCGCAAGCGGGCACTTCTCGGTCGGTGGCGCCTTACGATGAAGATGTGACTGATTCGACAGGCGGGTTGGGTCCAGGGCAAGGAGCTGTCATCGGGGCCGTCTGCCTGGGTCTTCTCGGAGCCCTCGTCGGATTGGTCCGGGGCCTTTCGGTATATCCACCAACAGCTTGGTTCGCCTTGTTCGAAGTCGGGGTGCCAGCTCTCATAGTCGGTGCTCTTCTTGGCGCAGTCGTTGGGTCGGCAGCTCGACTTCTAGGACGCTCCGGTCACTCGGGCAGGAGCCGTTTCTGACCAAGCGGGACAGGTGGCGGTCCCGGACGGTGTTCCGGATTACCGGGCACCAAGACATCGTCTTAGGGGTATGCCAGCTTTCCGGTTCGACTCGCTTCATCTACAAGTGCAGCGACAGCTTGAGGATCGTCTGGCGGGGCGGTCAAGACATGGCGATCATCGATCTGGGCGTTCATGAATTCGGAGTGCATCTTGATAGTTGCAGCTTCGTCGTGAAAGGCGTGATCGCGGCGAGTGCCGATGCGTTGCACGCAGCGTTCAACTTCCGGTAACAGGATCAGGTAGTCGAGCTGTTCCAGACCGGTCTCGGAGAAGAAGGTGGGCAGGAACCAAGGTCCGATCACACCGTCGTAGAGCGTCAGGTATCCCGCAGAGGCGTACTTGCCAGCTGCTGCTGCCGCCGCCCGGATCACGACATCGTTCTGCTCGTTCGCCTCTACCAACCACGGATGGATGGCCCCGCTGGCCAGGAATCCGAAGAACGCGTCACCGTTGACAAGCACACTGAACCCAGCTCGATCGGCCAGTATTCGAGCCACGGTCGACTTGCCGGCTCCCGGCGGGCCAGTGACAACCAGAAGCCTTTCCACTAAACGATTATCGCTTCTAGGCATGTCACGTGCCCGCCACCGTGCGCTCTGAGTCACGCCGAGCCGGCGAAGGGGGTCAGTTAGGGGACACTGCCTTCAAGTCGATGCTGCTATAGAGGTAAAGAGCGCGATAACGGCGAACTCCCGATGCCGTCTGAAGGGTGGCGCTGGCACTAGGTTCGCGCGTCGACCTCGGCCTCGTGGACCACGAGCTCTACGGTTTTGCTGGCTCCGTAGCCTTGGAACCCTCCTTCGATCCTCAGGCGGCCCTCCATCGGCACTCCGTTGCTCGCCTTGCCGGTCACAACGAAATACCGCCCGCCAGGGCGGCTATGCACGTTGCGCACGGACCCGTCGGCCTCTCGCATGATGTCCCGACCAACCCACTGCCGGTGCACTTTGAAGAGGGTGTAGCCGTGCCCTGATGCCCAGCTTGCGATGGTCCTGCGGCAACGGGGATTCACCACCGCAACGTCGACGACGAGGACAACGAGCGTGAGCGCGAGCAACACAGCCGGAATCAGGAGGGCGAGTGCGCTCATCTCAAAAGGTATCGACAAGACCCACGGGAGACTGGACCGCCTTTTGGTGGCGTAGCGCCCGCAAGCGGCCTATGAGTGGGGTTAGCGTTTGTGAGTGGCCAAACCAGCGCAATTGGCGGTAGTCGGCGAGGGGACGGCCGCTGGCGTTCCCGACCGGTGCATCGTCCATGCCGCCTTGAACGTGATGGCAGACACCGTGGCCGACGCCGTTTCCCGAGTCGCAGCCCTGGTCTCGCAGGTCCATGATTCGTTGAAGGCTGCGGGTTTAGAACCTGCGGACCTTCGCACAACCAGTCTCAATGTCCATGACTTCTTCGATCACGCCAAACAGAAGGTGACTGCTCGGGTGGCCAGCTACCAGCTTGAGATCACCGTTCGACAGTTCGACAAGCTGAGCGAGCACCTCGCTGGTCTTGTGTCCGTGGCGGGCGATTCGCTTCAGATCTCAGCGCTCCAACTCACCATCGCAGATCCCGAGCCGCTGAAGCGGGATGCACGCCTTCAGGCAATGAACGACGCTCGCGACAAAGCAACACAGCTTGCAGAATCGGCTGGTGGACGTCTCGGCCGGATCGTATCAATCGACGAAGGATCTCCGGGAGCGGGCATTCCATATCGGGGCTTCGCAAGAGCAGCGTCGGCTTCTGCAGCTCCTGTCATCCCACATCTTCAGATCGAACCGGGCAGCCTCACTGTTGGTTGCAGGGTTGCTGTCACCTATGAACTGTTAGACGAGTCCGAGTAGCCACCAACGAGAGGTGGTCCTCCGAGCCGGCAGCGATGGGGGATGCTCGGAACCAGAGTCACACACGATCTGGGACACTCGCAGACCTGCAGCAGACCAAATTGATGGTCGTGAATTGCCACGTCCTCGTCAATGGGCAAACGTGTTGTCCTCACGCCAACAGATAGCCGTTCGGATGACGTGATCGCAGGGGTGATCGCATGAAGAACTTCCTGACCGAGATTCGCCAGACTCTTGTCCCAGATCACAACGGTAAGCATGGTCCGCTGCCGCCGTTGTTGGTAGCGCTGACGCTTGTCACGGGCCTGGTGGACGCATTTAGCTATTTGGTACTCGGACACGTCTTCGTAGCCAACATGACAGGCAACGTCGTGCTCTTAGGATTCGCCTTGATCGGCGTACCCGGGTTCTCGATTCTCGCGTCCATAATCGCCATCGCCTCGTTCAGCGTTGGTGCGATTGTCGGCGGCCTCCTTGGCTCGCGACTCGGGCACCGTCGAGACCAGCTGCTGGGTTTCGCCGCTTCCATCCAGGCGGTCCTGATCACCACCGCAGTCGTCTTCGCCGCGCTGAGCGGAAGCCCGGTACAGGCCGGATACCGTTACAGTCTGATCGCGGTTCTCGCAGTCGCAATGGGGATACAGAACGCGGCCGCCCGCAAGCTCGCTGTACCCGATCTGACAACCACGGTCCTTACTTTGACCATCACCGGCGTCGCCGCCGATAGTTCCATCGCCGGTGGGAGCGGGTCGAGATCGGGCCGCCGCTTGATATCGGTGGGAGCGATGCTGGGGGGTGCGGTTGTTGGGGCAGCATTGGTGGTTCACTCCCACATCTATTATCCGCTCGTGATCGCCCTTGTCGTGATCGCAGGCGTCGCAGCGTCGACCCGCGGGCTCGCAACGCCCGAGGCTCCTTGGGTCCGCGCTGAGAGCTGACGTTTCTCGATGCCGGTCTAACGGGGGAGCCTTACAATGGGATCGCATGTACATGCTGCTCGTGCCCGGCGTCCGGGGGTTCTTTCAGCGCCACAGTCTCGGACTGGCTTCGTGGTCCGGATGGTCAGGAGCGGCGGGTGCCATTTCAGATGGCCATCCCAACAGGTAGTGCGGACATTGCTGCCAGGTGGTTCTCTGCTTCGTTCAAGTGGGCGAGCATGTCGGGGCCTCTGGCTCGGGCGACTGACCCATACAATGGTCAATCAGTGACGAGATGAAGCATGACTTGGTTTGTCACATGGCCAATAGGAGAACGGTCCTTGAGGTCGGGCAAATCCGCACGGGGGAACCATGAAGTGCAGAATTGTCAACTTATACGCCAGCGACGAATCAATGCCCGGGATACTCGAGGTTGAAGACGAGATTTTGCCTCGCTTCTCGAGGATGCCACACTTCCTCGGAGCCTTTGTGCTCAAAGCGGAAGTCGGGCGGCCGCAGCTCGTGCTCCTCTCGCTATGGGACGATGGCCTCGAAGGTTCGGAGGCGCTCTCCAGGGAATTCCGCGATGAGATTCTTCGTAGGACGGGAATGACGCCCGGAAGACAGGCTTTTGACGTCCTCAGGGCCGTGGTACGCGACTCCGAGGGAGGGATCCGCACGGAGCTTTCGTGGTTCACCGACGAGCAACCGGGCGGCTGATGGCGGAGATCTGCTCGAGGCGCTGACCGTAGACGCTCGGTAGCCGGTTTCGATCTGTGTCGGCGTCTCGGTCACCGCAGGTGGCGCCTGCAAGAAGGGGAGCACCATGAAGCACACCAAGCTCGGGACCCTCGATGTCGCTCGCATCGGCCTGGGATGTATGGACAGCTTCAATGGCTCCCGGGATCCGAGGAGGTGCCGACCCAAAGTTCGGTCGCCCGGGTTTACGCCAAGTCCCTGAGCCCTCGGTGGGTGCTCTTGTGTCTTACTCGTGTCCTGGAGCCCTTATTGCTTTCGGTTTCCCTGCAAACCCCTTGTCGGAGGTTTGCAGATCTCGTCGTTCGTTCGTTGGTTCGTTCGTTCGTTCGTTCGTTCGTGGAGGTGGCGGGAATCGAACCCGCGTCCTCCGGCTTCTCAACGGGCCTTCTCCGAGCGCAGCCGGCAGCTTGGTCTCGGGTCCTGAGCCGCCGCCGGCAGTTGCCCAGGACCCCAGTCACCCTTTGTTGTTCCCGAGGGCCGGGCGACAGCTCCCTGCGGGTGAGTCCTGCTAGATGACGCCCGTACCCGACCCGTAGGACTGAGGCCGGACGGACGGGCTACTTATTAAGCAGCCAGCGCGAGCTGAGGCTCGGCGTTTGTTTTTTGTCCCGGCTCTTTAACGTGGCTCCGGGGACCACGGCTCGCTTCTCCCGTATCGACGACCAGAGTCGAAACCGATCACCCCCTCTTGGGTTAACCGATTCTACCGTCTGCCAAAGGTCTTCGAACCCGAAGAGCCCGCCCGGTCAGCCCCGCTCGCGTCGGCTGCCGCGGCTCACGTCTTTGCCCGCGGCCCTGGCCGCCTCCCGTGCGCCTTCGCGCTCGGCGTCCCTGGCGGCGATCGCGTGCCGCTTGTCGTAGAGCCTCCGTCCTCGGGCGAGGCCAAGCTCGACCTTGGCCCTGCCGTCCTTGAAGTAGATGGACAGCGGGACCAGGGTGAGCGATTGCTGCTGGGTGCGACCCGCAAGCTCGTCGATCTGCTCGCGGTGCAGGAGCAACCTCCGCCGGCGATCCGGGTCGTGTGCCCCGAAACCGGCGGCATTCTCGTAGGGGGGCACGTGCACTCCGAGCAGCCAGGCCTCGCCTTGCTCGACCCGGGCGTACGCGTCGGCGAGCGTCACCCTTCCAGCTCGCAGGGACTTCACCTCGCTGCCGCGAAGCTCGATCCCGCACTCGTAGGTCTCGAGGATGTCGTAGTCGTGGCGGGCGCGGCGATTGCGCGCGACCGTGCGGAAGCGGTCGTCGTCCGCGGTGCTCCTCGTCCGGGCGCCCCTGCGCCCTGGTCCTTTCGCGGCTGACATCGAATCGGAGGGTACCCTCCACGTTGTCGGGGTGTTGCCCCGATACGCTGGAAATTCGTGTTGAAGCTACCCACCGAGGTCTACACGCAGATCCTCGGTCACTGCCTGAGCGGACTCCCCGAGGAGGCCTGCGGGCTGCTCGCCGGTGACCGAGACGGACATGTCTCGGTGTGCTTCCCGACCAAGAACATCGCTGCGTCGGCCAAGCTCTACACGGTCGATCCGCGCGAGCACCTTCAGGCCGAGCGAGAGGCCGAGAAGCTCGGCCTCGAGATCATCGGCGTGTTCCATTCCCACACCCACACCGATGCCTATCCGTCACCGACCGACGTCGAGCAGGCCAGCACGCCTTTGAGCAATCCCCTCTGGCACTACGTCTTGGTCTCGCTGCGCGACACCCACCCGACTCTGCGCTCCTATCGCATCGTCGATCGGCAGATAGAGGAGGAGTCCGTGGTCGTGGAGCCTCATCTTGGCCGGTAGAATACCGACCGAAATCATCAACATTCGTCCCTCCCGGCCGACTTTGCAGGTGCGGCGCTGGTGGGGGAGGGATCGAAGGGAGGACGTCGTGTCCGTCGAAGTGCGCTTGCCCACTGTCCTGCGCTCCCACGCCGGCGGGCAGACGGCCGTTTCGGCGAACGGGACCACGATCGGCGAGGTGCTCGCCGATCTTGCGAAGACCTACCCCGGGATGGCGGGCCAGGTGCTCACCGACGACGGGAACCTGCACCGGTTCGTCAACGTCTACGTCAACGACGACGACGTCCGGTACCTCGACCAGTTGGACACCAAAGTCGTTGACGGGGACACGGTGTCGATCCTGCCCGCGGTCGCAGGCGGTTGATCCCGGCGCCCCCGGCGCCGCCCGCGTCGGCGGCTCGGCTTGCAACAGGAGCTGGGAAATGGCACAGGTGACGAGCGTCCTCGACCTGATCGGCGACACCCCGTTGGTCGATGTAAGCCAGCTCAGTCCCAATCGCGACGTGCGGATCTTGGTGAAGCTGGAGGGACAGAATCCTGGCGGATCGGTAAAGGACCGGATCGCGCTTTCGATGGTCGAGGAAGCCGAGAAGGAGGGTTTGCTCGTCGAGGGCGCCACGCTGCTCGAGCCCACGTCGGGCAACACGGGCATAGGCCTTGCCCTCGTGTCGCGTGTGAAGGGCTATCACTTGAAGGTCGTCGTTCCCTCGAACGTCTCACCCGAACGCCGGCAGCTCCTCGAGCTGTGGGGGGCCGAGGTCATCGAGTCACCCGGGGAAGAGGGGTCCAACGGAGCGGTCCGCATGGCCGAGCGCATCCACGCCGAGCACCCCGAATGGGTCTTCCTCCATCAGTATTCCAATCAAGCGAACCCGAAGGCCCACTACGAAGGCACCGGGCCGGAGATCTGGCACGACTGCCCCGAGATCACCCACTTCGTGGCCGGGCTCGGCACATCCGGAACCTTGCTGGGGGTCGGGCGCTTCCTCAAAGAGCGAAAGCCCTCTGTGGAGATCTGGGCGGTCGAGCCCCCCGCCGGCGAGCTCGTCCAAGGACTTCGTAGTCTCGAGGATGGTTACATCCCGCCGATCTTCGGCGATCTCGGGGGCGCAGAGCTTCTCGATAGAAAGACGATCGTCGGTCCGCGCGCCTCGATCGAATGGACCCGCCGGCTTGCCGAGGTCGGGATCTTCGCCGGGATCTCGTCGGGTGCCGCGATGGCCGGGGCTGCCAAGTGCGCCGACGCGATCCCTTCCGGGGTCATCGTGGTGGTATCCGCGGACGGAGGCTGGAAGTACCTCTCGACGGGAGCGTGGACCGACGACATCGACGTCGTCACCGAGCGCGCCCGCAGGACCATCTACTTCTGATCTCGGCGAGGCGACGGACAAGCCTGTGCCCTTTCGCCCGGAGAGTTTCGAGCTCTTTCGCATAACGAGCTTCGAGGTCGATCCCGAGAACGCGACCGCCAAGTTGCGGTACTCGCTCGACGACGAGTACCACTTCACCGAGCTTGTCGACTTTGGCAGATCCCACAGTCGCGCATCGCCTTCGATGTCTCCCGGGCAGCGCAAGTCGTTCGAGGCTGCAGTGCGCCTTCTACACATCGTGGCAGGAGTCAGCTACTACAAGACCGCAGCCCCGCGCCGAATCGTGATCGAGACCGGAGAGTTGAGCGAGGCCGAGTCGCGCCTGTGTCACGACATCTACGACCGCGGGTTGCGAGAGTTCGCGTATACGAACGCGCTCGACATTCCGCTCGACCTCGAGATCGTCTCTGCGCCTGGGAGCCCCGGAGACCCTGACGACCACGATGGAGGTCTTCTACGCGCCGGCCAAGTTCGATCGGCATCCCGCGAAGCTCCCGCGCACGGAGTCGCGGTGCCTATCGGGGGAGGAAAGGACTCCATCGTCGTCCTCGAGTCGCTTCGGGCAGCCAATGGTGAGCTCCCGCTACTCGTCTCTGTCAACCCGAGCCCTGCGGTCGAGCGGATCGCCTCGATCTCGGGATTGCAGCTGGCGAGGATGGGTCGGAAGATCGACCCGCTGCTCTTCGACCTGAACGATCGAGGTGCTCTGAACGGGCACGTTCCCGTGACTGCGATCGTCTCTCTGATCGCGGTCGCCGGAGGATTCGTCCACGGTTACGACACCACGGTCATGGCGCTGGAGGGATCTGCTGACTCACCCACTCGCGTGGTCAGGGCGGGGTCGGACCGCCCCGAGGTCGACACGGCCGTCGTCCTGGCCGAGGTCAATCACCAGTGGAGCAAGTCGGCGGAATTCGAAGCTCAGTTACAAGAGGTTCTGAGCGAGTCGGTGCACGACTCGGTCCGCTACCTCTCACCGCTCCGTCGTTTCGACGAGCTCGAAATCGCGGCTGCGTTTTCCTCGTTGCCCCAGTACTTTTCTGCTTTCCGCAGCTGCAACCGAGCGTTTCGGATGTCCGATGCCTTGGACGGCTGGTGTCGCGATTGTCCGAAGTGCCGTTTCGTGTTCCTCGCCTTGGCAACGGTTGTCCCGCGAGCTCAGGTGGTGGCCATCTTCGGGGGGGACATGCTGGACGACGAGACCCAGAGCGAGGGATTCCTGGACTTGCTCGATCATCGACGCAAGCCCTTCGAGTGCGTCGGCACGGTCGAAGAGGTCACCGAGGCGTTCGGCCGCCTGCTCGACGACCCGGCCTGGCCGGGTGCAGCCGTTCTCGAACGGGTCCGTCTCGCGATGGCGCCGAACCCGAGTCTCGATCGGCGAGGTCGCGTGTCCGGTCCACAGGCCCTTGCCGAGATCCGAGACACAGTGGCAAGGGCGGCGCTCACCCGAGCGGTCCGTTGAAGACTCGAAGGTCGACAGCGACAGGCCTTGACCGGCTGACGTCGCGGCGTGTCGCTGTTTGGGGTACAGGGATAGAGGGTCTCGAAGTGGCCAAGGCAGCGCTCGAGCGCGACGCGATGGTCGTCTTGGTGGACGACAGCGTCGAAGCCGATCGCTCGCTCCTGGTCGACGGTGTCGAGGTGCCTCTGCGCCGCCCGGCCGTCCTCGCCGAGGAGCACTTCGATTGCATCGCGCGATCACCGGGCGTTTCCGTCTACCGCGAGGAGCTGGGTGCAGCGATGGCGGCCGGTTGCGTCGTGACGTCGGCGACGGCGATGTGGCTCGAGGACTTCGCCGACCGCCGCGTCATCGGCGTCACGGGAACCAAGGGAAAGACCACGACCGCGTGGCTCACGATGAAGGCCCTCGAGGCGTGCGGGCTCCAAGTGCGCCTAGGCGGCAACATGGGTACACCACTCACGGCTCTGTACTCGAGCGAAGGCGACGGTGGGGGAAGCGGGCAGAGCGGGAGGGGCTCTTCGAGTTCCGTCTACGTGGTCGAGGTCTCGAGCTTCCAGGCTGCGGATGTGACCGTGTCGCCGTCGGTCGGGGTGCTGACTCTTCTCGCGCCTGATCATCTGGACTGGCACGGCAACTACGAGCGGTATGTCCACGACAAGCTCAACCTCTTCGATCACCGGCGGGGGATGCCCCTGGCTGTGAGCTCGGCCGGCGGCGACGCAGCGCGGAATACCGCTCACCACCCTGGGCGCCATCTCTACGGCGGAGAGGGGAGGGTGACCCTCAGGGGGGCGTCTGTGATGGTCGACGGGTCAGAGTTGTTGGACCTCGACCGGCTGGAGCTTCCGTTGCGGGGCGAGCACAACCGGACCAACCTGTGCGGAGCCCTCACCGTCTGCATGATCGAAACAGGCGACCTCCCGTCTCCTGATTCGCTCGAGAAGGCGATCAAGGAGATGCCCGTCCTCTCGAGCCGCTTGGAGACGGTCGGTGTAGTCGGCCGGATCGAGTTCGTCAACGATGCCCTTGCGAGCAACCCCGCCGGCACCGTGGCGGCACTTCGAACCTTCGCCGGGCGGCCGATCGGCTTGATAGTCGGGGGTCACGATCGCGGCGTGGATCTCGCACCGTTGCTTCGCGAGATCGAGTCGATGCGTCCCGCTCCGGTCGTGGTGAATCTCCCCGAGCTCGGAGAACGCCTGAGGGCCGAGCTCATCGCCTCGCGGTCGCGCGTGAGATGCGTGGGAGAGCCCACGGTGCGAGAGGCGGTGTTCCGCGCCAACGAGCTGTTGGGAGACGAGGGCGTGGTCCTCTTCTCGCCTGCTGCGCCGACTCCGGTAGTGGAGGGCAGCTACGTCCAGCGCGGAGCTGCCTTCAACGCGGCGGTCGATGCGCTCGCCGGGAGGGCTTCGTGATAACCCTCACCGTTCTGGGCTGCGACGGGAGTTACTGCGGGCCTGGGGATCGAGGCGGCGCTCGCGGGTCTACCGGCGCGGCGAGCGGATACCTCGTGCGGTCGTGGGAATCGGGCACCAACGTCTGGCTGGACGCAGGTCCGGGCACCTTTGCAAACCTTCAGCGTTTCTGCGACCCACTTTCGTTGTCGGCGATCGTTCTCACCCACGAGCACGTCGACCACTTCAGCGACGTCGAGAGCTTCCTGACCGCGGCGCGGTGGGTGCTCGGGTTTCGACGCGATCCGATCCCGGTGTTCGCCTCTGTCGGCATAAGGGCCAAGCTGTCTCAGGATGTGGATGGGATCCTCGACTGGCGCGAGGTAGGCGAGGGTGAGGGGGCGCAGGTCGGTGATCTTCGGCTCAGCTTCTCGCGAACCGACCATCCCGCGGTCACCCACGCGGTGCGGGTGGAAGGGCGTCGCAGCGCCCTGGGCTACTCTGCCGACTCCGGGCCCGGGTGGTCGTTGGAGGCTCTCGGTCCAGGGCTCGACCTCGCGTTGTGCGAGGCGACGTACACGAGCGATCATCAGGGGACGGCAGGGCACATGACAGCGCGGGAGGCAGGTAACAGCGCCAAGGCAGCTTCTGTGCGAAGGCTGGTGATCACCCATCGTTGGCCCACCATTAGCGCGCGCGACGTGCACCGAGAGGCCGTCGACGCCTTCGGCGGTCCCGTCGATCAAGCCTCGGTCGGCCGCGGGTACACGCTGTGAGCTCTGAAACGATCGTCCACGCTTCGGATCCAAGAGCGCTTCGCGCAGACGGGAGAGCGGTGGACGAGCTGCGCCCGGTCCTCTTCGAGCGCGACTTCACCGAGTTCGCGAGCGGCTCGGTTCTCGTCTCGATGGGAAAGACCAAGGTCCTGTGCACGGCGTCGGTGGAGGAGCGGGTCCCGCAGTGGATGCGAGGTGGGGGGAAGGGATGGGTGACCGCCGAGTACTCGCTGCTGCCGGGCTCTTCGGCTGAGCGCGTCGGACGGGAGGCCGCCAAGGGGCGCCAGTCTGGCAGGACCCAGGAGATCCAGCGTCTGATCGGACGCTCCCTTCGCGCTGTGACCGACCTCGTGGCGATGGGGGAGCTCCAGGTCACGGTCGACTGCGACGTCCTGCAGGCCGACGGAGGCACGAGGACGGCCTCGATCTGCGGAGCGTACGTGGCCCTGCACGACTGCTTCACGCGTCAGATTCAGAGAGGCCTGCTCTCGTCGCAACCGCTTCAGGACGGGTGCGCGGCTGTGTCGGTCGGGATCGTCGACGCCGTCTGCTTGCTGGACCTCGACTACTCGGAGGATTCGAGGGCCGAGGTCGACATGAACGTGGTGATGACGGCCGCCCGGCGCTTCATCGAGGTCCAGGGCACGGCAGAGGGCATGCCTTTCAGCCGTGGCGAGCTCGACGAGCTCCTCGCGCTGGCAGAGGCCGGGATCGCCCAGCTGCTCGACGCGCAGGCGATGGTCATCGCGGAACCACCTCGACCGAGGTGAGCGCGGGAGATCGTCCGTCGCGGTCGATATCGGGCGACGGTGCGGCAAGCCTGCTGACGATGGTCCTGGCAACCGCCAACCGCGACAAGGCGGCAGAGATCGTGGAGATCCTCGACGTGACGGGAGGCGGCCGCTTCGAGGTGCTTTCCCGCCCGCAGGACGCGGCCGAGGTGGACGAGACCGGTGACACCCTCGAGGAGAACGCTCGTCTCAAGGCCAGGGCCCTGGTCGGACACACCGGAATGCCGGCCGTCGCCGATGACACGGGGCTGGAGGTGGATGCCCTCGGCGGCGCACCGGGGGTCCGTTCGTCGCGCTTCGCGGGTCTGGACGCGACCTACGACCAGAACGTATCCAAGCTCCTCTACGAGCTCGAGGCTGTGGGCGCGCGGACCGATGATCGGCGTCGCGCCAGGTTCCGGACCGTGGCCATAGCGTGCTTTCCCGACGGGCACGAGGTCGTGGCCGACGGGGCTGTCGAAGGGACGATCTCCTCCGAGAGACGCGGCACCGGCGGCTTCGGGTACGACCCGGTCTTCGTGCCCCTGGGGGAGAAGCGCACGTTCGCCGAGATGTCCCCGAAGGAGAAGCACGCCGTGTCGCATCGGGGGCGAGCGTTTCGCGCACTTGCGATCGGCCTTCTGGCAGAGATCGGGGCCCCCTAACAAGCCCCGAGGCGTCCCCCGCCGGTCGCACCAGGGCGGTCGGAGCCACACTTCCAGCGGTCATGCCCTTGGCCGCCGAGCCCGTGCTCTTGGTCGATCCCTAACACCGCGCTCAAGGCTCGATCACGCACGGGTCTTTAAATGGGTCCATGAAGACTTTCGCAAGAACATTCAAAGGGCTCTTCGCCAGGCATGCCGTCGTGGTGGCGAGCGTGGTGGTGATCTCGGTCGGAGGCGTGGGGGGGATCGCATACGCGCTCACCTCGGGTGGGTCGGGCTCTCCGGGCTCGGCCGGTACGCCTTCGGCGTCCGGGTCGAGCTCAGGTTCTGGTGGGGCGACCGGGACCGGATCCAGTGGCTCGGGCGCCGGCGCCAAATCGCCGAAGGCGACACGCTCCGGCTCGAAGATCGCAGCGCTGGTCGGGCGCGCGGTGCACGCTGAGATAGTGGTCCCGAAGTCGGGCGGGGGCTACCAGACCCTCGACCTGGACCGAGGAACCGTGACCTCGCTTTCGTCGACATCGGTCACCATCGATTCCCTGGACGGCGGCACCCCGGTGACCGCCGCGATCACCTCTTCGACGCACGAGCCCAAGACGGCGACCATCAGCCAAGGCGAGCAGGTGATCCTGGTCTCCTCGGGCGGAAACGTCCTGATCCTCCGGCCCGACACCAAGGCGAACAGCGGGTCTTCGGGCGCCGGGTCGGCGGCGGGAACGACCCAGGGCTCCGCCTCTTAGCAACTCGGCCCCAGGGCGCGAACATGGGGCTTGGCCCGGTCACGCGTGCCCGCGTGACCGGGCGGCACCCCTTTGGGACATGAGGGTGGGTGGGGGACCCCCTGTCTTCGTGCATCCGTGCCGGGGGAACGGACCGGCAGCTGGACACCCGCTGTCTTTCTTGCCATGTCGCGCTGCTCTGCGATAGGGACCAAAGTCCCGAAATCCCGAGAGTGACCGGAGTGCCGACAGGACGATACGGTGTCGCTCCGACGCACCCAGCCCAGCGGGAGGATCAGGCCCGCCAGCCACACAGGAGCGACGATGTCCGACGAGGCTCTCAAGAAGTTCATTGGAAGGCCGACGAGCAAGTCCAGGGTGGTAGTGGAACGAGGTCCTGTGGCGAACTTCGCCACCGCCGTCTGTGACCCGGATCCCGTCTACCGCGACCCCCAGGCCGCAAAGGATGCCGGCTTCGACTCGATCCCGGTTCCTCCGACCTTCCCTTTCGTGATGAACAACTGGGGCGAGTTCCCCGAGATCCAGCCTTCTGAGAGGCCGACCGGGAATCCTCTCGGTGAGGTCGTCGGGCCCCTCATGGCCGGCGGCGGGATCATCCTGCACGGCGAGCAGGAGTTCGAGTACCACCGTCCAGTGCAGGTCGGTGACGTGCTGGTGGGCGAAGGCAAGATCACGGACGCCTACACGAAGGAGGCCAAGGGCAGGACGATGACTTTCGTCGTCACCGAGACCGTGTGGAAGGACGACTCGACCGGCGAGCCCGTCGTCACGACCCGCTTCAACTTGATCCACCGTTCCTGACTCTCGAAGGTGTCGTCTTTTCTCTGAGGAGGTTCGGGGCCGTGTCGATCGGGATCGCCCAGGAGCACGAGGAGCTTCGCCGGACGCTGCGGCGGTGGTTGGAGGCACGGTGCCCCCGCGAGGTGCCGCGGGCCCTGCTGGATGCAGAGACCGAGAGCCTCCCGGAGTTTTGGGAGGAGCTCGCATCTCAGGGATGGCTCGGCATCCACGTCTCGGAGGAGTGCGGGGGACAGGGATTCGGGTTCCTCGAGCTTGCCGTCGTCGTCGAGGAGCTGGCGCGCGCCATGGCCCCCGGGCCCATCGTGACGACCTTGCTCGCGGCGGCGGTGCTCGAATCGCGGGCGGATGCCGGCCAGCGCAAGGAGCTGCTCTCCCCGATCGTCGACGGGAGCGCTCCCACCGCAGTGGCGCTGCCCGGAAGCGGCGTGCTGGAGGCCGTGAGCGAGCCCGACGGCTCGCTTCGAGTGTCCGGCACCCTCCGGCCGGTCCTCGGGGTCGCGACCTCGCGCCGTCTGCTCGCCCCCGCGCTGGCAGTCATGGACGTAGGCGATCGCGAGGACCCGCGTGCTGGCGCGAGCGGCAGCCGCCACCCCGCCGAGCTGTGGTGTGTCTTCGACCTTGACGCAGAAGGTGTGAGCGTCGAGCCGCTGTCGAGTCTCGACTTGACCCGAAGGGTCGGCGCCTTGAGCTTGTCGGGTGTCGAGGTCAGGCCCGAGCACCAGGTCCCTCGTGTGACGGGTTCCGAGGTGCGCCACCTTGCACTTGCAATCGCCGCAGCGGAGTGCGCCGGAGGTGCGAGGTGGTGCCTGGAAGTCGCCGCCGCGCATGCCATCGAGCGCCGTCAGTTCGGGCGACCGATCGGGCAGTTCCAGGCCGTGAAACACCGACTCGCCGACATGCTGGTCTCGGTGGAGCAGGTCACCGCGCTGGCGTGGGACACCGCCCAGGCGCTCGACGGCGACGACCCCTCACAGGGTGCCTTGGCCGCCGTGCTGGCCGGGTCGCTGTCACTCGATGTCTACGTGGAGTGCGCCAAGGGCTGTGTCCAGCTGCTCGGGGGTATGGGTTTCACCTGGGAGCACGACGCCCACCTCCATCTGCGAAGGGCGATCTCTTTGAGGCAGCTGCTAGGGGGGACCGACGCGCTGCGCCTCGAGGCGGCGCGCTCTGCCCTCGGAGGAAGCAGGCGCAAGCTCGAAGTCGAGCTTCCCGAAGAAGCCGAGTCGATCAGGGAGCAGATCGGCCGTGTCGTCGCGGCAATTGCTGAGGTCCACGGCCCGGAGCGACGGAAGCGGCTCGTCGACGCGCAGCTCGTGGCGCCGCACTGGCCGGCGCCCTGGGGCCGAGGAGCGGGCCCGATCGAGCAGTTGGTCATCGACCAGGAGCTTGCTGCTGCGGGTGTCAACCGACCGAACCTCGCAGTCGGGGCGTGGGCACTTCCGACGATCATCGCCCATGGCACCCCCGAGCAACAGAAGCGATGGGTCGGCCCGACCCTTGCGGGCGAGATGATCTGGTGCCAGCTGTTCAGCGAGCCGGGTGCCGGCAGCGACCTCGCCGCTCTCTCGACGCGTGCCACACGCACCGAGGGCGGTTGGGTCCTCGACGGTCAAAAGGTCTGGACATCGGTCGCGGCCCGAGCGGACTGGGGGATATGCCTGGCCCGAAGCGACCCGGGTGCTCCGAAGCACGAGGGCATCACGTACTTCATCGTCGACATGCATTCCAAGGGCATCGAGGTGAGACCTCTACGCGAGATCACAGGTGACGCCCTGTTCAACGAGGTGTTCCTCGACGCGGTGTTCGTTCCCGACGACTGCGTCGTCGGGGATGTCGGTGGGGGTTGGCGTCTTGCGCGCACGACCCTTGCCAACGAGAGAGTCTCGATGTCGTCGGGTGCGACTTTCGGCTTCGGAATCGAGTGGATCCTCGGCTCGCTTGCCGGAGCTCCGGCCGAGGACCCTGTCGTGCTGGACCGGTTGGGCGCGCTGATGGCCGAAGCGCAATCGGTCGCATTGCTCGGTGCTCGTACCACCCTGCGCTCGGTCTCGGGGGTCGAGCCCGGCCCCGAGGCAAGCGTGAGAAAGCTCCTCGGCGCCGAGCACGAGCAGCGGGTTCAGGAGCTCGGGTTGTGCCTTCTGGGTTCGGAGGCGGCGACGACCGAAGGCGAGGCCGGCAGATGGAGCCAGGGCTTTCTCTCCACGAGATGCCTCACCATCGCAGGAGGCACGAGCGAAGTGCAGAGGAACGTGATCGGCGAGAGGATCCTCGGTCTTCCCCGGGACCCCGAGCCCGGGCACTGATCCAGGGACGATCCGAGGACCGGACCCGTCTTGACACGACAGGCAGGACGAACGCAAGCTGCGGCCAGATCGAGGGTATCGGAGGTCTGAATGGGTGAGGGAAATGGGTGAGAAGGCGCTTCACTTCGAGGACGTGAACGAGGGCGACGAGGCGCCGGTGAAGACCCACACGCTCACCCGGACCGATCTCGTTCGCTATGCCGGCGCCTCGGGCGACTACAACCCGATGCATCACGACGAGATCCTCGCGACCGCTGCGGGCCAGCCGAGTGTCTTCGGCCACGGAATGTTCTCGATGGGGCTTCTCGGTACTGCGATCACCGACTACGTCGGTCCCGGGCGCCTCACCCACTACCAGGTGCGCTTCAGCCGTCAGACCTGGCCGGGGGAGGAGCTGAAGACCCAGGTCGTGGTGAAGGCGAAGCGAGCCGACGGCGGCAGGCATCTCGTCGACCTCGACTGCACCCTCTCGAACGCCGACGGAGAGGTGAAGGTGGTCGGCGAAGCGACCGCCGATCTGCCTGCTCGATCCTGATCCGCGCCGCCCCCGGGCACGGGGGCGACCCCCTTTAGAAGAAGCCGAAGGGCGGGATGCTCGAAGGATGGTCCGCGAAGAGCTTTGACTTGTTGTCGGCGAGCTCCTTCGCCGTCCAGCGCGAGTCACGCTTGATCTCCCCTGCAGGTGTCCAACCCTTCACCACCCACACCGATCCGCCGAAGACGATGAAGTTCTGCCCGTTCACGTCTGCTGCTTCGTCGCTGGCAAGGAAGGTCACGAGCGGGGCGACGTTCTCGGGCCCGAAAGCGTCGAACTTGCCCTCCTCCGCTTTGGCCATCTCGCCGAAGAGGTCCTCGGTCATCCGGGTGCGCGCACGCGGGGAGATCGCATTGACGGTGACGCCGTAGCGGCCGAGCTCCCGGGCGAGGATGATCGTCATCGCCGCTATTCCCGCTTTGGCTGCGCCATAGTTGGCCTGCCCTGCGTTGCCGAACAGGCCGGCTTCGGAGGCGGTGTTGATGATCCGTCCCGAGGTCTCTTCTCCCGCCTTCGAGCGGTTGCGCCAATGCACCGCAGCGAAGTGCGACATGGCGAAGTGGCCCTTCAGGTGGACCCGGATGACGTCGTCCCAGTCGGACTCGTCCATGTTGAAGCTCATCTTGTCCCTGAGGATCCCCGCGTTGTTGACGAGGATGTCGAGCTTCCCCCAGGTCTTGACGGCTTGATCGACCAGGGCCTCTGCCCCCGACCATGAGCTGACGTCGTCGGTGTTGATCGCTGCATCGCCGCCGGCACTTCGGATGTCCTCGACCGTCTGTTCGGCCGGGCTTCGGTCGGAGCCCTCGCCCGTGCGAGCCGCCCCGACGTCGTTCACGATGACGCTGGCACCCTCGCCGGCCAGCGAAAGGGCCTCTTCGCGCCCGATCCCTCGTCCTGCACCCGTAATGATCGCAATCTTTCCGTCGAGCATGCCCATGTCGTCCTCCTTAGATCTCGGTCTGGCTCCAGTGGCCTCGTTCTTGCTCCTGCGGCCACGTTGACGCCGGGCCCGGGACCCGGGCAGCATGGCCGACGCTTCGACTCAGGGTCAAAGCGGCGGCCGGTGGCCGATGGGAGGCTGCCCGGGATCGACCCGGAGATGACCAGGAGGCCAAGGGACTTCAGATGCCAGCCCGGTGCTTCGACCTCGAGGCCCACCAGATTCCCGTTCTCGGTCACGGAGCGAGAGATGGGTACCTGAGAGATGGGTGACGGACCGAGCAGGATCGCGCTCGTCACGGGGGGGAGCAGGGGGATCGGCCGTGCCTGCGCGCTGGCCCTGGCAGGCGAAGGTTGTGACGTCGCGATCAACTACCGCAAGGACTCCGAGGCTGCCTCTCGATGCGTCGCTCAGGTCGAGGGCATCGGGCGCAGGGCTGTCGCCTACCGCGCATCGGTGGATTCTGCGGAACAGGACGAGCAGCTGGTCGAGGCGGTGCTGAGCGACTTCGGGCGGGTAGACGTCCTCGTGCACGCCGCGGGCATCGCTAGCCGGGGGCAATCGGTGGCGGACACCGATCCCGAAGAGCTCGACCGTGTCATCCGGACCCACGCGATCGGTGCGCACCACCTGTGTCGGCTCCTCGTTCCGCAGATGCGCGATAAACCCCGCGGGGACGTCGTGTTCGTATCGAGCATCGCCACTCGCATTCCTGTAGTGAACGGTGCTCCCTACAACATGGCGAAGGCCGCAATGGAGGCTCTGGCGCTCACGCTTGCCAAGGAGGAGCGCGCTCACGGGATCCACGTGAACGTGGTCGCACCTTCGTTGGTGGTGACGGACATGGGCAGGCGTCTGGTGAAGGCGGCGCTGGGCGTGGACGACATCTCGAGCATGGATGCCAGGGCTCCTTTCGGGCGGCTCTGCCGTCCTGAAGACGTGGCGTCCGTGGTGGTGTTCCTGTGCTCCGATGCCGCTCGGTACAT
>Ga0116216_10000296_pt1 | contig 44187 bp, 43 predicted proteins | sample Sb_taG_11_FD_89696 | JGI IMG/M metagenome (GOLD analysis project Ga0116216, IMG submission 89696) | Peat soil microbial communities from Weissenstadt, Germany - Sb_50d_3_AS metaG | ecosystem: Environmental > Terrestrial > Soil > Wetlands > Peat | place: Germany: Weissenstadt | collected 2010-09-21
GGACGCGACTGGGCCGACCGCCTCCGAGAACGCCTCTACCTCGCCGGCGGGCGCCCCGCCAACCAGCGACCGCACGACGACCCCAAAGGCGTCCACTCCCTGTTCCTCTGACCGCAGAAAACGTCTCCATCCGAATCGAGTAGGAACATGTGTTCGTCCGCGAGTATCGCTACACCGTCACCGAGACAACCTCGAGAAGCCGTGGCTCGTCGTCGGCCGGGAGCACCGAACTGTCCGGCTCGACGATGACGCCAGCTTCTTCGAGTGGGCCCACCGTACCTGGCCGGAACTCCGGTACAGCGTGCAACTGGACCCCTGGCAGCTAGGCGCTGGCGTGAAGACCGGAACGTAACGAATCCCCATGATCGGGGGCGCCCGCCGCACCACCCAATCCCTGCCTTGATTCCAGCCTGAGACGGCCAATTCTGGATCGGCGCGCCAGCTCCAGCCGTTACGAGTACCGCGCGACTATCGAGGCGTACAGCAAGCGTCCGAGGGGATTTGGGTAGTTGACTGGCCCAACGGCAATACACGCCGCCGCGGAGGTGCACGAGACGCTCGAGAGCGCGCCGAAGCAGCCGCCAGGTCCGCACGAAGGGCCTGTTATCGCGAGCAGACTGGGGGTGGGCTGGAGCGCCCACCTGGTTCCGTTCCACCGCTCCGCCAACAGGTAACCCCTCTCCGATGTGCTGCTCCCAACCGCGATGCACTCGCTGGCCGAGAAGCACGACACATCGTCGAGATCCTCGCTACCTCCCGAGGCATCGGGATTGAGCGGGTTAACGTCCGCCCAGCGCGTTCCATCCCATCGCTCAGCGGTCGCCAAGCTGTTGCAGTTACCGCACCCACTAACCCCGACCGCGATGCACGAACGAGCGGATGCGCAGGATACGCCATTGAGGGCGTCGGATTCATCCCCGGGATCAGGGGTCGGAACGTGCTGTGCACGCCAGCTCAGTCCATTCCAGCGCGCCGCGAAATTCCCATAGTCTGTGTAACCGACCGCTGTACACACCGTCGCCGACAGGCACGATACGTCGTCGTCGCCAGCGCCGTACGCAAGCTGATGGATTGACCAGCGAGTCCCCGTCAAGCGCGCCGAGAACCCACTAACGCCGACGGCGACGCAAGCCGTCCTCGACGCGCACGACACGCCGGTGAGCAGACCAACGCGCCTTGGCAGCCTTTCAATCGACCAGCGCGCGCCATTCCAGCGCTCAACGACATTCAGAGAAAAGCTGTCTTCCTCGCCAACCGCAATGCACGCTCTCCTCGACGTGCACGACACACCCGTGAGCGTGTAAGGCTGGCCACTCGGGAGCCGAGGGATCGGCTGGATCGACCACTGCGACCCATTCCAACGCTCCACCAGCGGCATCTGAGGGCTGCCCGGCGATTCCCCGGCAGGCACGAAGCCCCCGACCGCTGTGCAGGCATTCCTCGCCGTGCACGACACGCGACTGAGCGAGGCAGAGCTCGAACCGAGAGGCACTGGCGCAAGCTGCACTGACCACGCTGCTGCGGAAGCCTGCTCGCCAGACAGCCCACGAGCTCGAATGCGTCCCTCTCGAGCCGCTCGACGCACAACGGATCTGGTGCGAGACATCGTGCCGGTCCGACGGTGCGGCACGCGCTCGTGGTACATGACATGACCCCGGTGAACGGCGCGAGCACCGCCGGCGAGCGAGCCGCGACCGGCCCGTACACGCTCGCGGCCGGGATCGACGAGATGACCGCGCTCGACCAGGCGCTGCCCGCCGCGATCGATCCGATCGTCGGCCAGGATCAGCCCGGAACCACGCTTACCGGCGCAGATTGCTTTCCTGGCTCGCCCGGGCAGGCTGTGTGCACGCTGAACTACTCGAACAGCATGAGCCAGCTGCAAACCATCAACCTGTCTGCTGACGGACAGTCGTTCAGCCTGCCTGCCAGCTTCGACCCACCCACCACCTAAGTCCCTCAGTCCGGACGGCGTACCAGGGGCGTGCTGGGACACGAACACCCCCGCTGGATCTGGACGGGGCCGTGGTGAGGCCGGGCCGCCGCGGCGTTCTTCGGCCTTGAGATACGGACCGATCCTTGTCGCGGAAGGCGAAAGGCGGAGATAGCAGCGGTTTTCCCAGCAGTTAGGCTCGTCTGCTCAGAACAGCTGGTTCTCGCCACCGAATACGTCGCTCACCGACCCGTCCGTGAAGATCTGGCGGATCGAGTTGGTGAGCAGATCAGCGCACGAGAGCACGCGGACGTTGTCCGGCGCGCCGGGCGGCAGCGGGATCGTGTCGGTGACGACCACCTGCTCGAGGTTCGCCGCCGACAGGTTCTCCCAGGAGTTATCGGAGAAATTCCCGTGCGTCGCCGCGGCGTACACGCCCCGCGCCCCGGCCTCGAGCACGGCTTCTGCGGCCGCCTTCAGGGTTCCTGCGGTGCCGATGATGTCATCGACGATCACCGCGGTCTTGCCCGCGACGTTACCGATGACGTATCCGATCTCAGCCACCTGCTGGGCAGGGCGCTCTTTGTTGAGGATCGCCAGGTCAGCGCCGATCTCGTTGGCGAACCGCTTGTTCAGCTTCACCCGGCCGGCGTCCGGCGCCACCACGACCAGGTCCTCGAGCCCGAGATCCGCGAAGTACTGGGTGAGCATGAACAGCGCGGTCATGTGGTCGCACGGCTTCTTGAAGAAGCCCTGGATCTGTCCCTGGTGGAGGTCCATCGTGAGGATCCGGTCGATGCCGGCGGTCTCGAGCATCTGCGCCACGAGACGGGCGGTGATCGGCTCGCGGGGGGCGGACTTCTTGTCCTGGCGCGAGTAGCCGTACCACGGGGTCACGGCGATCACGCGGTGCGCCGAGCCGCCGACGGCGGCGTCGATCAGCGTGAGCAGCTCCATCAGCGCGTCGTTGGCCCCGAGGTGCTCGTCGGGATTGGCGCACGTCGGCTGCACGATGAACACGTCCGCGCCGCGGACCGACTCCTCGTAGCGGCAGTAGACCTCGCCGTTGGCGAACGTCTTCAGCGTCACCCCGCCGAGTTCGACCCCCAGCTTCGAAGCGATCCTGGCCGCCAGCGCCGGGTTCGCGCGCCCCGAAAACAGCATCAACCGCTTGTTGTAATCGAGCGGCAGATCCTTCGGCGTAACGCGCGTCTGCAGGATCGACATGGTGGCGGCGAGTTTACGCTCGGGGGCTGACGTGATCAGGTCGGGTCGGGCCCTCGCGAGGGCTCCGAGTCGGCACTTTGCGAGGCTTCCGAGTCGGAGCTCTTCGGCGGTTCCTGCTCGCTTGCGGCTTCGCGCTCACGCCGGCGCTCCGAGTATCCCTCCACGTTGTTCTGCCGGGCTCGCGCGACCCCAAGCGCTCCGGGCGGGACATCCTGGACGATCACGGACCCGGCCCCGGTATACGCGTCGTCGCCGACGCTCACAGGCGCAACGAACGCCGTGTCGACGCTCACCTTCACGCGCGAGCCGATCGTGGTCCGGTGCTTGCGGTAGCCGTCGTAGTTCGCCGTGATCGTGCCGGCGCCGATGTTCGTGCCCTCCCCGATGTCGGCATCGCCGATGTAAGAGAGGTGCGGCACCTTGGTGCCGCGACCGATGTCCGAGTTCTTGATCTCCACGAACGTGCCCGCCTTCGATCCCTCACGCAGAACCGCGCCCGGGCGCAGATACGCGAACGGGCCGACGCTGACCCGATCCCCGATGTCCGCCTGTTTCATGTAGGAGTGGAGGATCGTCGCGCCGCTGCCAACGCGCGAGTCGATCACGGTCGCATGCGGTCCGATCGCGCTCGCTTCGCCGACCTCCGTCGCCCCGTGGAGGCTCGTGAACGGCGCGATCACGGTGTCCGGGCCGATCTCCACGTCGGCGTCGATCACGGTCGCTGCCGGGTCGACGATCGTGACGCCGGCAAGCATGTGGTGCTCGTTGATCCGCCGCTGCGCGACTGCCGTCGCTCGCGCGAGCGCGACGCGATCATTGATCCCCATCATGACGCCACGGTCCGTGGCCTCGTGCGCGAGCACGGAGCGCTCGTGCGCCCTCAGCACCGGCAGCACGTCGGGGAGATAGCGCTCGCCCTGCGCGTTCGCGGTCCCCACCTCGTCGAGCGCATCCAGCAGCGCACCGCCGTCGAACGCGAACACGCCGGTGTTGATCTCGCGGATGCGGAGCTCGAGCTCGGTGGCGTCGCCCGGCGACTTGGTCTCGGCGACGCGCTCGACCGTCCCGTCGGGGCCGCGCACGACGCGGCCGTAACCCGTCGGGTCCTCGAGGACCGCGGTGAGCATCGTCGCCGCAGCGCCGTTTCGCTCGTGCGCGTCGGCGAGCCCGCGGATCGTCGACGCGCTGATCAGCGGGTGATCTCCGTTCAGCACGATCACCGCGCCGTCTGGCTCGATGTACGCGGCGGCCGCCTGAACGGCATCGGCGGTGCCGCGCGGCTCCGCCTGGATCGCCAGCTCGGCGGTCCCGTTGAGCGCCTGCTCCAGCACGCGCCCGGGGCCGTCGACGACGACCACCTTCGCGGCGCCGGCCGCCGCCGCCGCGGCCACCGACCACGCGATCATCGGCCGCCCGCACAGCGGATGGAGCAGCTTGGGCGTGGCAGAGCGCATCCGTGTGCCTTGCCCCGCGGCGAGGATTACTACGACCGGCGCGGTCACGTCTAGCGGATCGTACGGGATCGGACGCGATCGTTAGCTGCGGCGAGTCGGCGCGGCCGGTCAACGCCGGCTCCCGCCGGCGCGCCCGATAGCAGCAGCACGGCGTCGGCGGCAGGGATGACCGATTCGATCCGCAGCGCGCTCTCGCCCGCGTATAGGGGGCTCGCGTCGATCAGCCGGTCCGGCATCCCCTTCAGCGGCGCGGCCGGCCCGAACAGCGGCAGCCCCACGCGCTGCATCGAGGTGACCGCCGCCGTGATCGACATCGGCAGCCGCGCCAGCGGCGCACTGAACGACTGCAGCAGTCGCACCGCCCGCGGTCCGCGGGGGTCGCCGCTGCACCAGCGGTCCGTCGCCGCGTTGGGGACCACGCGGTGGCGCATCGGCCAGCCGAGCCCGAACAGCTCTGTCTCGAGGGTGCGAGTGGCGTTCAGCGCCCGGCGCTTGTAGGCCGGGTGCGCGGCGCACTCGTCGGTCAGCAAGAACCGCGTGCCGGCGATGACCGCCGCCGCCCCGGCGTTGAGCGCCAGGCGGACGTCCTCGCGGTCCGCGATCCCGCCGGCGAGCAGCACGGGCGCTCCGCCGGCCACGCCAAGGACGCGAGGGAGCGCGTCGAGGGCACGCTCAACCCCGACGAGGTGACCTCCCGCCTCGATCCCCTGAACGACGACGCCGGTCGCCCCTTCGCTCAGCGCGCGTCGCGCCTCGTCGGCGGTGCCGACGGTCTGGAGCACGAGCGACCCATCCGCGGCGAGCTGTTGCAACAGACTCCGATCGAAGCCGGCATGAAGGACGACAGCATCGACCCGGGCCTTACGGCACGCCTCGACGTGGGCCCGAGTACTGAACGGGACGAGCAGGTTCGCCGCGACCGCTCGCCCGTCCGCGCGTTCCCGCGCGCGCAAGAGCTCGGCCTCGAGCCGCGGCGGCGGCAGAATCCCCACCGTCCCCAGGCCTCCGGCGGCGGACACGGTTCCAGCAAGCTTCGCGGTGGCTATGCCTCCGCCCATCCCGGCCTGGACGATCGGATGCTCGAGACCCAACTCCTCGAGTAGCAACACAACGCGACTCTATGGCAAAACCTGCCGCGAATGACAAAAGGCTCACACCGGGGGTGGGCGGGCCGGCGACCGCTGGGCGCAAGGCGGTCGCCGGCTCGTCCTGTCGGTCAGGGTCCGTCGATCTGCAGCCGATCCATCGAGCCGCGCGACCCATGATTGCACTACTCCGGAACCTGGATCATTGGTTTATTCCCAAATTCGGGAAGTTGACACGCCGGCGCGCGCGGGGCTCGGGGGATGCGACAGGCGAGGAGACGCTCGGGCGCGTCACTTCCCACGCCCGCGCGCCACCAGCCACCCCCACAGATGCTGGGCGGCGTAGGAGCGGTATGGGCGCCACCGCTCAGCCAGCGCCGCTGCGGCGGCCGGCCGGCCATCCTGGCCGAGCGACTCGAGCGCCTTCTTGATCCCGAGGTCGGTCGGCAGGAAGACGTCGGGATCGTGCAGCGCGCGCATCGCGACGTACTCAGCCGTCCACGGACCGATACCGGGCAACTCGAGCAGCTGACGGCGCGCCTCGGCGCGGTCGGCGCCGGGGCTGAGGACGACCCGTCCGCTCGCCAGCGCTTCGCACAGCCCAACGAGCGCGCGTCCACGGGCGCGCGGCATCGGCAGCGCCTCCGGGTCGGCGGCCGCGAGCGCCTCGGCCGACGGGAACACGTGGCTGACCGCGCCGAGTGGGCGCTCGAGCCGCCGCCCGTACTCGACCACCAGCCGGGCCGCCACCGTCGCCGCGCCGGACAAAGACACCTGCTGCCCAAGCACCGCCCTCACGGCAAGCTCATGCGGATCGACGGCTCCCGGCACGCGGCGGCCGGGGACGGCTTGGACGAGCCGACCGATCACCGGGTCTGGCCCGAGCGCATCGAGGACCGGCTGGGGATCGGAGTCGAGATCGAGCAGCGAGCGGCAGCGTTGCGCCGCGCAATCCAGATCGCGCTCGTCGTCGAGCCGGAAGCGGGCCAGCACGCGCCCGTCGGCCGGTTCGAGCTCGACCACTCCGAACCCGCGCGCGAGCCGCAGGCTCCGCCTGTAGACCCCACCGTCAACCTCCTCGACAGACCCCACCGCGCGGGGCGCGAGGAAGTCGAGCAGGCCGCCGGCGTCGAACGGAGCCCGAAAGCCGAGCCGCACGATCTCGGGGTCGGAGTGCACGCGACCCACCATGGCAGCCTGAGCCCTCGCTGGTAGATTCGGTCGCCGCTAGTCGCTAGCCCTGGGGGGTCGTCCAACCGGCCAGGACACCGGGTTTTGGTCCCGGGAATCGGGGTTCGAGTCCTCGCCCCCCAGCTTCGGCCGCGGCGCTCCGGCGCGAACGCCCCGGCGCACACACCCCGGCGCACACACCCCACCGCACACGCCCCACCGCACACGCCCCGACGCACACGCCCCACCGCAAACGCCCCGACGCACACGCCCGGGCCCAACGCGCCACCCGGGGGCGCCACCGCGATCAGCAAGCGGTCGCCGAGTTGCTGCCGCCGGGATCGCAGAGCGTCTCCCGGTCTACCTCCCAGCCGCCCGTCGAGATGTCGAACAGGTACGGCGGGAGCAGGTACGCGAGCCGGTCGTCGTAGGTGTAGTCCTTGACGTAGCCGGTGTAGATGTTGCCGTTGGAGTCGACGGTGCCGACCGCGCCGCGATAGTCCTGGACGATCGCGCCGTTGATCGTGAGCGTCCCGAGCGTGGCGCCGCAGTCGTACTCGTCGACCATGAACGAGTGCTTGAGCGCGAGGATCGCGGCGTCGATGTCGAGGTTGCTGAGCGTCTGGCTCGGGTTGTTGTCCTGGTTGCACGGACCCGGCGCGTTGTTGTCAGAGGTACCCATGCCGTGCTCGACGCGCACGTCCTGATTGGCCACGAGGCCCATCACAGCCGTGCCGGTCGGCACGCCGCCTGACTCGGTCGTCTGGAGGTTGCTCTGGATGATGATGTTGTTGGCCGAGGCGATCGTCACCGACGCGGTATACGGCGAGGATTCGGAGACGTAGGCATCGCCGGCGCACCCCGAGCTGGGGTAGCTCACCGAGAACGGGTCATAGGTGCTGGGGGTGCAGCCCGACCCGTTCGAGACGTAGATGATCGGGTAGGAGCTCAGGCTGAACGTGGTGGTGGTGCAGGTGCTCGTCGGACAGTTCTTCACGGTCGCGCTCGAGCCGTTGAGCGTGATGAAGCTGGTGCCCGTGAACACCTTTCCGTAGTTCGTGGCGTCCGTGAGCAGCTGCGAATTGTCATTGGGGAGCGGCACGAACGGGGCATCCGGAACGGGGGTACCGTTGAAGACCGCACTGCCGCAGTTGTCACCCGAGCACACATCGGCGTTGGCGGTTCCGGGAGCGAGACTCTCGATCTTGTCGTCGGGGCCGCGGCCGAACGTCGGCGAACCGTCGATCAGGTACTGATCCTGGGTGTACATCGGGCCGTTGATGACGTCGCGGGTCACCCAGTTGATGTTGCAGTTGCTGTTCCGACCCGCCCGGTAGAAGACGCCGCAGTCCGTATATCCGGTGATGGCGCTGTCGAGCGCCTCGTAGACCGTGTACCAAACGAAGTCGAGCGGCGTCAGCTTCCGGTACTGCGCGACGAGCGTGCGCACGACCGAGTTGGGTCCGCCCGAATATCCGGTGAACTCCATTCGCAGGCTGCCGGTCGAGTTGTCGATCAGCGAGCTGATCGAATTGCTGGTGCACACGGTGTTGCCGTTCGCCGGCATCACCGCGTAGGAGTAGTACTCGGGCTGGACGGTCGAGGTGCCCGTCCCCGGTACCTCCGTCTTCGCCAGCGTGTCGTTGGAGCATGTCTCCCAGTAGGCCGGGTTCTGGTTGAGCTGGTAGAGGAACGCGTTTGCACCGGCCTCGGCAGCGCTGTAGGCGCGCTTGCCGTCGAGGTCGTGCTGGCTGATGTGGACATCGCCCTCGATCGCGACGAACATCGCGGCGACCAACACGCTGGTGACGACGAGCACGCCGAGCGCGATCACCATCGTGAACCCGTCCTCGCCGGCGAGCCGAGCGCGGAGGCGGGTGATTGCTTTCAGCGTGCGCTGTTTGAGTGTCATTGGCATGGGATGAACGCGTTGCCGGCGCCGGTGTGGTTGGGTGCAGGGGTGAGCCGGAGGACGACGCCGTCGGACACGGTGTCGCTGGCATCCGAGAGATTGGTGTTCTCACCGCTCGTGTTGTACGGGGCGACCGTGACGGTGGTCACTACCTCGGCGGTGTTCGCGGCGTTGGTGCTGCCGAGCGAGGGCGTAGCCGTGAGCGGCGATGCGGTCGGGATCGTGCTCGTCCCGGGGACCTCACTGGTCCCGTCGAGCAGCATCTCGTAGTCGTAGCCGGACGCGTCTGTGTACGGCGTCGAGCCATTCATCGGAACCTGGTAGGCGTAGTACTGGAAGATCGGGATCGTCCCGCTCTGGGTGACGTTGGCGAGCAGGATCCGCGCGGTCGAGGCCGTCGAGGCGAATGTGTATACGGGTTCCCCGGAAGAGTTCTGAGTCTCGCCGGTCTCGGCGTAGGTGCTGTCCGTCAGCGTCTGGGCGCCATAGTTGAATACCCCGCTGGTCGTGGTGATACTGCCGGCGGTGGAGTTGTAGGCGATCACGTGCTCCACCGGCGTCAGCGTCGCCCCGTTTCCCTCCTGGCTTACGAACTGCAGGCTGGTCGGACTGCTCCCCGACTGAACCGGCGTGACGTTGTCGACGATGCACGCCGAGTGCAGCTCGTTCTCGAGATCCTCGATCGCCACCCTCGCGTGCTGCGTCGCGTCGACCTTGGTGAAGACACGCGTGGTCTGGTGGAGCGTGACGATCTGGAGGTTGAACAGCGCGATGATCACGATCATTCCGGCGAGGATCGAGACGAGCAGCTCGATCAGGCTGACGCCCTCTTCCTCGGCGAGCGCCCGGGACAGCCAGTGGTGGACGTGCGCGGTCATGGTGTGCAAACCCCGGAGCTCGAAGTGTTGGTGATGTTGATCGTCGCCGGGTTCATGGCGTTCATCACCTTGTTCTGGACGCCGGTGATCGTCACGTTGCGGTTGTTGTAATCGGCGCAGACCGTCAGCGTGCCGGTCTTGGTTGACGCGCTCTCCCAACTACCTGACGTGTCGGTACTCGCGAACGGCTGGCCTGGATCAGCGAGCACGCCGGTCGTAGCAGTCGCCGCGTTGCCGGCAATCGGCGCGGACCACCAGGTGCTGGACGTGGGGTCGGTGCACGTGGTGCCGCTCGCGCTGACGAACCTGATCTTGACGTGAGCGGGCGCGACCCGCGACCCGTTGTAGTTGACGGTGAGGTCGAGCAGCGGCTCCTGGATCGCGGCCGTCTGGCTGGAGCCTGGCGACACGTTGAAGCTGTCGTAGTTGGTCGGGGGCTGCTCCTGCTTGCACGCACCGGCCCACATCGAGTAGTTGCCGGTGTAGCTGGGCCCGGTGAACTCGAACGGGAACGCTGTGATCGAACCGGTCGTGGGCAGCGTCGCCACCGGGGTCAGGTCACTCGATGTGGACGTTGCCGGGCACGTGGTCGGTGCGGTCGCGCTCGACGTCTCGCACTCGTAGCTCGACATCGAGTCAGCCGTGCCGGCCCCGTACCACGAGATGGCGTCGGCCTGCTGGCCCGTGGTCATCGTCGTCCCGTTCGTGCTCGTGGTGAAGTTCGCGTTGAACGTCCCGGCCAGCCCCAGGATGATCGGGTTACCGCCACTGGGGGTCGCCGTGCCGGTGCTGGTGACGGTCGCCGAGATGTCGAGCGGATTCGCGGGCTGATCATCTTGATCGACGTAGCCCGCATCGGTCAACGCCAGCGTGTAGTCGCCTGTGTCGAGACCGGAGAAAATCGCGCATCCACTCGAGTCGGTAGTGGCCGACGCCGTGTCGCTGCCGTCCGCGGGAAGCTCGGTCGCGGTCACCGACACCCCGGGGAGCGGAGCCCCAGTTTGGTCCTCGACGTCCGTCAGCAGCGTGCCACCCGCGGGCGGCGTGATCAGGCTGGCGTACGTGACCGGACCGCGGTGGTTGATGCCCCAGGTGACCTGCGAGATGACCTGGTAGTACGCGGCCGCACCCGCACCGGAGGAGCCGCACGCGGCGCCACTGGTGCTGTTCAGGAAGTTGGCGGTCGAGGTGATCTGATACGGGATCCCGTTGAGCGTGACCGTTCGCGTCTCCTGGTTGGGCGGCGCCAGGTCGGTCAGCTGGAGCGCCGAAAGTCCCTTCAACCGCTCCTGGTCCTGCTGCGCCAGCTCGGCCGCCTGTGAGCGGTAGCGCTGATCGGCGTCGGTGTCGGCACCGGCCATCAGCGCGAGCGCGACGGCGGTCCCGATCAGTGCGCAGATCAGCGCGCTGACGAGCACCTCCACCAGCGAAATGCCTCGCTCGTCGGCGACCCGCGCCCGCATGGAGGCAGGCAGTGGCCCCCTGTCTCGAGGCGCTACGGATGGCGAAGGCCGGCGTGGATGGAGCATTGAGTCGTCGATGGGTGATTCCGGCGAGCGGCGAATCACGGCAGAACCCGTCCGTACAGATCGGCGGAGGGCCGAAAAGCTTTAAGTGGCACTCGCGAACGCCGACGTTCGGCGGACGCAGTGGACGAATGGAGGAGGCGGAGCGCCTAAGCGGCGCGCCGGAGGATCGCCGCCACCCCTTCGGGCAGCAGCGGATCAGCGAGCGCCGCGCGCACGTCGGCGGGACGTTGAAGCGCGCGCTCGGCGCGCAGGATCCCAATCTCGAGACCGGCGTCGCGCGCCGCAGCCACCCCGAGCATCATCACATCCGGGCTGCGCCACGCCCGCTCGGGCAGCGCGAACAGCTTCGGCAACGGGCGGCCGAGCGCGATCATGTACAGGCCCCCGTCGATCACCGGTCCGAACACGACATCGCACCCGGCGGCCAGGTCCCCGAGCGCGCCCGCGGCGTGTTCCGGCCGCAGCTTCGGCAGATCCGGCCAGACGATCAGCAGCGGGCCGTCGGTCCGCGAAAACACGCGTCCAGCCGCGTCCGCCAGCCGCCCGGCGATCCCGTCGCCGTTCTGCGGGAACAGCGTTGCGTCCGGGCCGACGAGCGGTCGCAGCTCACGGCCGCCGTCGGGCGGGTCGTGAGCGACGTGGATCGCCCCCGGCGCCACCGCCCGGGCCCACGACGACGACTGCGCGATCAGCGCGGACTGCAACGCCATGCACCCGTCGGCGCCGATCAGCGGCTCGAGCGCCCGGCGCACCTCGCCGCGCCGGGGGGCGCGGGCCATGATCAGGACGGCTGGAGCCGCCCGGTTCATCCCGTCCCGAGGCGGTAGACCGTCCCGGCGGCGCGGGGGTCCGTCTCGGCGATCCTGGCCAGCGCGCCGCGCACGACATCGGCGAAGATCGCCGTGCTGCGCCCCATCAGCTCGCTCATCGTCGCCACCGGCGTCGGCTCGCGGGGCACGACCTCGTTCGCGTAGTCGGTGACGAACCCGATCAGCCCGAACGGGAGCTCGAGCTCGCCGCATAGCACCGTCTCGGGGCCGGCCGTCTGGCTGACGGCGGTGACGCCGGAGCGCGCCAGCTCGGCGATCTCGCTCGGCGTGTTGAACCGCGGGCCGTCGACGTGGCCGTAGGTGCCGCCGTCGCGCGCGGGATGGCCGGCCTCCTTCGCCGCGGCCATCAGCGCGTCGCGCACCCCGGCCGAGAACGGTCCGCCGTGAAGGATCCAGTGAGCCCGGGACGGATCGCCGGACTCGGTGAAGAATGTGCACAGGCTCCCGTCCGGCAGCCGGTTGGACAGAAAGTGCAGATCGTCGAACACCACGAGCGACCCGAGCTCAAGCGACGGGTCGACCGCGCCGCACGCCGTGCATCCGATGACGGCGCCGGCCCCGAGCTCCCTGAGTGCCCAGATGTTCGCCCGGTGGGTCACGTGATTGGACAGGCGCACGTGTCCCTGGAGGTGGCGCGAGACGTGGACCACCTCGACCCCGGCGAAGCTGCCGCGGGTGGCCGTCGCCGCTCCGAACGGAGTCTTGAGTGACACCGCTTGCGCCCCTTCGAAGCCGGGCAATGAGTACGTGCCCGACCCGGTGATGATCCCCACTGACACCTTGAGCGATCCTACTCCCCACGCCACGCCACCCCCTGACCGCTGGATCCTGATCTACGACGCCGATTGCGGCTTCTGCCGCTGGTCGTTGCGCCGTGTGCTGGCGCTCGATCGAGCGGGCCGGCTGCGTCCGGTCGCGCTCGGCACGACCGAGGCCGACGCGCTGCTCGCCGACCTCACGCCCGCCGCGCGCACGGCCTCATGGCACCTGGTCTCGCCCGACGGCGTGCGCACCTCCGCCGGGGAGGCGGCGCCGCCGCTGCTGCGCCTGCTTCGTGGCGGCCGCCCACCCGCGGCGGTGCTCGCGCGGATGCCGCGGCTGACCGACCGCGCCTACCGGTGGGTCGCCGAGCACCGATCGTGGCTCGGCCGGTTCACACGTTAGACCGCCACCGGCTTAGGCCGCCACCGGCTCGTGGACCGCCAGCCAGTCGTCGAGCGCCTTGGCCTTCTGGGTGTCCTCGTAGACCTCGTACTCCTGCATCTTGCCCCACGCCAGCCGGCCCCAGATCACGTACCGGTTCTCGTAGATCCGCTCGCCTGACGGCGAGTCGAGGTGGTCGTGGCCGCGCACGCAGATGGTCTGGCTCCACGGCCAACCCTTGACGATCACCTCGTCGGCGAAGATCTGCAGCTTGACGCGCGCGAACCGCTCGAGCCACGACCGGACCTCGCGCTTGCCACGGAACACCCCCGACCAGGTGCTGTCGCCGGGGAAGTGAAGCGTCACGCCCTCGGCCTCCATCCGCAGCGTCGGCTTGGGGTCGCCGGCGTTCAGGCGCTTCATGTTGTACGCGACGAGTTTCTCTCCGAGCCACGAAACCATCCGACGCCTCCTCTAGATTGATCGCTCTAGCGATACGCTATCGCACATGTCCAGCACGAGAGAACGGATCGTCGACGCCGGCGCGGAGCTGTTCCGCCGCCAGGGCTACGCCGCCACCGGCGTCAAGCAGATCGTCACCGAGGCGCAGGCGCCGTTCGGCTCGCTGTACCACTTCTTCCCCGGCGGCAAGGAGGAACTCGGTGCCGAGGCGATCCGGACCTCGGGCGCGCTCTACGAGCAGCTGATCCCGGCCGTGATCGACACCGCGCCCGACGTGGTCACCGGCATTCGCGCGTTCTTCGCCGGCGCCGCCGCCCACCTCGTCGAGACCGACTACGCCGACGCCTGCCCGATCGCCACCGTCGCGCTCGAGGTCTCGAGCAGCAGCGAGACGATGCGCGAGGCCTGCGCCGAGGTGTTCGACAGCTGGATCGCAGCCGGCGCCGCCCGCCACGCCGGCGCCGGCATCGGCCCCGAGCAGGCGCGCGAGCTGACGATCGCGATGATCGCGGCGCTCGAGGGGGCGTTCGTGCTGGCGCGGGCGCTCCGTAGCATCGAGCCGCTCGAGATCGCCGGCGAGATGGTGGCGAAAGCCGTGAGCGAAGCCATAGGTTGACCCGGGGGCGCGCATGCGCGCCCCCGCCGGTGCGCGCATGCGCGCACCGGGCCCCGGCCGCATGCGGCCGGGGCTACATACTCCTACCGGGGGACCCGACCGCCCTCGGCGCCCGGCTCCGTCGCCGGTCCGCGCGGCGCCGCGAGCCCGAGCACGCGCATCGCCTTGAGCCCGAGCGAGAGCTTCTCGCGGCCGTCGGTCGAGGAGACGTCGAGGCCGGTGAGCTCGCGCACCCGCTCGAACCGGTAACGGATCGTGTGGCGGTGGGTGATCAGCCGGGCGGCGGTGGCGTTGACGTTGGCGTCGCATTCGAGGAACGCCGACAGCGTGCCGAGCAGGTCGGTCTCGTACTGCTCGTCGTAGGCGACGAGCGGGCGCACGGTCTCGTCGTAGAAGCGGCCCAGCTCGGCGGGATCGTTCATGTGCGGGAGCAGCAGCTGGTAGGTGCCCGTCTCCTCGAAGCCGAGCGTCGAGCGCTCGGGATCGCCCTCGACCACGTTGGCGGCGAGAAGCGCCTCGTTGCCGGCGCGGTGCAGGTCGACGGGATCGGCGGAGCGCCGGCTGCGGCCGATCGCGAACGCGAACCCGGCGAGCCCGGACTCGAGCTCGCGGATCACCGCGGCGGTGACCCGGCGGGCCGCCTCGCCGTCGGGATCGGGCACGAGCACGCGGATCTCGCCGGCGTCGTCCTCGGCCGGCGCGGCGATCGCTCCGGGCGCGACCGACCGCGCCCCGCGGGCGGCCACGGCCAGCAGCCGCCGGCGCCAGTCGTCCTCGGTCGGGCTGCGCGGATGGGCCCGGATCACGACGACCGTGCCGCCGGCGGAGAGGTCGGTCCCGAGCTCCTTGCCGCGCGCGATCAGGTCATCGCGGTCTCGGATCCGGCGCGCCAGCACGGCCCGCTGGAAGCTCGTTGCCGCCTCCTCGGAGGCGCGCTCGGGCGCCCGGACGCGCTCGACCTCCGAGGCGATCAGCGTCGTCACCAGCCGCAGCATCGCGGCGTCGGGATCCGGGTCGCGGCTGCGCATCCGCAGCTCGCCGACGGTCGACTCGGCGACCTTCAGCTCGATCGTGCTGACATCCTCGGCGTCGCGCATCAGCGAGCGCTCGTCGGCGGGGCTTCGCGCCGCGACAGCGAGGACCGTCGCGGTGCGGTCGATCAGGATCAGGCTCGCGTCGAGGGCGCGGGCGGCGGCGCGGAGGATCTCGGGCAGGCCAGCGCCCGCCTCGACCGCGTCGGTGATCGCGGCTAGGGCGCCCAGGTCGGGAGCGGCTCGCTTAGCCAAGGACGGCCTCAAAACACGCGAGGCCACTCGACGACGACCAGCGCACCGACGACGACGCCGACCCCGACCAGCGCGGCCAGCACGTACACCGACAGGATCACCACGGCGACGCGCTGGAGCGGGCGGCGATACGCCGTGATCGCCGGCGCGACCACGAGCGCGCAGAACGCGGCGATCCCGAACACTCCGGCACAGGCGCCGACGAGGTAGGTGACCGATTGATTGCTCATGCTGGATGTCAGATTTTGCCGAATTCCCCGGCGTCAGCGCGCGAACTCGACGGAAGTCGCGGCAATCCGAACTCGGGGCCGACCGGCGTGGCCACGACGGCGCCGGGGAACCGGCCCGCCAGCCCGGACGCTGCCGCGATGGCGCGCTCCTGGGCGTCCCCACCCCAGAATAGCCCGGTCACGGTCGGACCCGAGCCACTGACGAGCGCGCGGTCGGCGCCGGCGGCGACCGCGGCGTTGAGCGCGCCCTTGATCGGCGGGCACAGCGAGATGGCGGCGAGCTCGAGGTCGTTGACGAGCAGCTCGTCTGCAAGACGGCCGCCGGGTTGGAGCGCTATGGCGAGCTGGTCGTAGCGCGCGGTCAGATCCTCGGGCGCGCGGGGGCGGGAGAGCCTGTCCGCCTCCCGGTAGACATCGGCCGTCGAGAGCGCGAACGGCTGGGGCAGGATCAGGTGGGCGTGCACCGCGAGCGGTTCGAACTGCTCGATGAGCTCCCCCGCCCCCGTCCCGAGCGACAGCCCCGGCACGAGCTGGCTCGGGACGTCGGTGCCGAGCTGCGCCGCGAGCGCGGCCACCTCCTCGGGCCGCCCTGGCGAGACCTCGACCGCCAGCCGGAGCGTCGCCGCGGCGTCCGCCGAGCCGCCACCCATGCCGGCGGCGACGGGAATGCGCTTGGTGATCGTCAGCCGCACCGGTGACGCCTCCCAGCCCCGGGCGCGGAGCTCGCTCAGCGCCCGCGCCGCGAGGTTCGGGCCCTCGACCCCCTCGCAGAGGACCTCGTCGGGTCGCTGCTCGCCCTCGACCACGGTCAGCTCGAGCTCGTCCGCGAGCGAGACGGACTCGATCAGCGTCACCAGCTCGTGGCGACCGTCCTCGCGGACGCCGCCGAGGAACAGGCAGAGGTTGACCTTGCCCGGCGCGAGCGCCGTCAGTCTCATGGGGCCAGTTTCGCGGCCAGCACTCGAAACTCCTCCGGCGAGAGGCGCTCGGCCCGTTCGTCGGGCGGATGGCCGAGCTCGACGAGCGCCGCACGCGCCCTCTCCCGCACGTCTCGCCCTCGTGCCAGCCCCAGCGAGCCGGCGAGCGTCTTGCGCCGGTGCGCGAAGGCGTCGTGGACGAGCGCGCGCACCTGGGGATCAGGTCCCGGCGAGCGCCGGCGCAGCCCGACGAGGACCGAGTCCACACGTGGCACCGGGCGGAACACGCTGCGGGCGATGGGACGGAGGACGCGTACCTCGCAGCTGAGCTGCGCGAGGACCGACGGCACGCCATAGGCGGGCGTGGCCGGCCGCGCGGCGAGCCGCTCGCCGACCTCGCGCTGCACCATCACGACCCACTGGGTGACGCCGGGCAGCTCGTCGATCGTCCGCAGGATCACGGTCGCGGCGATCCCGTACGGGAGGTTGGCGACGACCTTGGTAGGCGACGGGTGCAGCGCCTCGAGGTCGAGCTCGAGCGCGTCGCCCATGTGCAGGGTCACGTTGTCGAAGTCGGCGAGGGCGTCTCGCAGCACGGGCTCGAGCCCGAGGTCGATCTCGACCACGTGCACGTGCGCCGCCGTCGCCGCGAGCCGGTCCGACAGCATCCCCTGTCCGCCTCCGATCTCCAGGATCACGTCGCCGGCCGACAATTCCGCCAGCCGCTCGATCACCCCGACGACGTTGCGGTCGACGAGGAAGTTCTGACCTAGCCTGACCATCCAAACACCGCGGCCGCGCTGAGCTCGATCGCCCGTTCGAGCTCCTCGTAGGCGACCCGGCGCTCGACGGCCAGCGCCTGGGCGGTGTGCGCCACGTTGGCGGGCTGGTTCGGCGTTCCCCGGACCGCCTGCGGCGACAGGTACGGCGCGTCGGTCTCGACCAGCAGCCGCTCGGGCGGGACGCGGATCGCCGCCGTCCGCAGGTCGTCGGCCCTGGGGTAGGTGACGTTCCCCGCGAACGAGATCCACCAATTCTCGTGGGCGAGGCACTCCTCCAGGCGAGCCGCCATCGAGAAGCAGTGGAGGATCACTCGCAGGCCTTCGGCGTGCTCGGACAGCGTCTCGAGCGTGGGGTCCTCGGCGGCGCGGGTATGGATCACGAGCGGTTTGCCGGTCTCGTGCGCGAGCTCGATCTGGGCCCGGAACGCGCGCTCCTGATCTGACCGCGGCGCGTAGTCGCGGTAGAAGTCGAGCCCGGTCTCGCCGATCGCGACGCACTTCTCGTGGGCGGCGAGCGCGCGGAGCTCGGCGAGGTCGGCGTCGTCGAAGCCGGTGGCGGAGTTGGGATGGCGGCCGATCGCCGCGTACACCTGCGGGAAAGCCTCGGCGGCGGCGAGCGCGGCACGGCACGAGGCGCCGTCGGTGCCGACGGTGACGATCCGCGTGACTCCCGCGTTCGAGGCCGCCGCGACCAGTTCCGTGTCCGGCGGCTCGCAGAGCTCCAGATGCGTGTGGCTGTCGATCACGCGCGCTTCGGGAACAGAGGCTCCAGCGCCGCGACCGTGGCACCGTTGCCCTGCTCGGCGAACTCGGCTCCGGACCAGTCGGTGCTGCGCGCGCCGAGCGCGTCCAGCAGCTGCTCCGTGCTGGCGGGCATGTACGGGTGCAGCAGGACGCTCAGCGCCCTCACGCCATCGGCCAGCGACGCGAGCGTCTCGTCGAGCGTGGCGGCGTTCGCCGGATCGCGGGCCAGCTGCCACGGCGCCCGCTCCTCGACGTAGCGGTTCAGCCGGCGAACGCGCTGCCAGATCAGCTCGAGCGCCTGGCTCAGCTCAGCGCGGTTGAGGAGTGTCGCGACCTCGTCGGCGAGGCCGTCGAAGTCTGCCTGCAACGCGCGATCCGTCTCTGCCGTCGGCACGACCCCGTCCCGATAGCGGATGAGCATCGCGATCGTGCGGCTGGCGAGGTTCCCGTACTCGTTGGCGAGCTCGGCCTCGTAGCGCTTGCGCACGGCGTCGATCCCGACGGCGCCGTCGCCGCCGAACGCCACGTCGCGCAGCAGGTAGAAGCGCAGCGCGTCGGTTCCGTAGGCGTCCATGACCTCGAACGGCTCGAGCACGTTGCCCAGCGACTTGCTCATCTTGCGTCCGTCGGCGCCGAGCAGGAAGCCGTGGACGTACACGTGGTGCGGGAGCGCGATGCCGGCCGCCATCAGGATCGCCGGCCAGAAGATCGTGTGGAACTTGAGGATGTCCTTGCCGATGACGTGGTAGCTCGCCGGCCAGTACCGATCCGTCAAGTCCTCGCCGGGACGGGCATACGAGAGCGCCGTGTAGTAGTTCAGGAGCGCGTCGAACCACACGTAGAAGACGTGGTCGGGGTCCCACGGCACGGTAATGCCCCACTTCAGCCGTGCCCGGGACAGCGAGACGTCCTGGAGCCCCTGGCCGATGAACGAGCGCGCCTCGTTGAACGGTCGCGCCGGCATCACGAAGTCGGGGTGCTCGTCGAAAAGCTGCTCGAGCGCCTCTTGGAACGCCGACAGGCGGAAGAACCAGTTCTCCTCCTGCTCGCGCGTCAGCGGGATCTCGTGGATCGGGCACAGGTTGCCGTCGAGGATCTCGTTCTCGACCTTGAAGTCGGCGCACCGCGGGCAGTACCACCCCTCGTACAGGCCCTTGTACGTGTACCCGTTGTCGTGGACCTTCTGCAGGACCTCCTGGACCTTCAGCTCGTGCTGCTCGTCGGTCGTGCGGATGAAGAAGTCGTTCGAGACCTCGAGCTGCGGCATCAGCGCCTTGAACCGCGCGGCGTTGATGTCGGCCAGCTCCAGGGGCTCGACCCCCTGCGCCCGCGCCGCATCCGCCACCGGCTCGCCGTGCTCGTCGGTGCCCGTGAGGAAGAACACGTCCTCGCCGCGCTGGCGCATGTGGCGCGCGATCACGTCGGTGGCGATCGCCTCGTAGGCGTGGCCCAGGTGGGGCGCGCCGTTGACGTAGGAGATGGCGGTGGTGATGTAGAAGGACATTGGGCGGTCATTTGAAGGCTATCTTTCGGGCGCGCGATGACGAACCTCGAGCTGCTCACCGTCGGCCGGATCAGCATCGACCTCTACTGCGGCCAGCTTGGAGCCGGCTGGCACGACGCGAGCGTGTTCACCAAGGCGGTCGGCGGGAGCCCGACGAATGTGGCGATCGCGGCGGCCCGGCTTGGGCGCCGCTCAGCCGTGTTCACGAAGGTCGGCGCGGACCCCTTCGGGGAGGTCGCGCTGGTCGAGCTGGGCGAGTTCGGGGTCGACGTCGGTTTCGTTGGGGTCCTGGAGGACTCGGTCACGCCCCTGGCGTTCGCGGTGCTTGATCCACCCGAGGATCCGCAGCTCCTGTTCCGTCGCGAGCCGCCGGCGCCCGATCTCCAGCTGCATCCCGACGAGGTCGACGACGACACCGTCCGCGAGGTGCCCGTGCTGTGGATATCCGCGGGGTCGCTGTCCCAGGAGCCGAGCCGCTCGACCGTCCGGAAGATGCTTCGCACGCGGGCGCGCCAGCGGTACACGATCCTCGATCTCGACTACCGCCCGAGCTTCTGGGGCTCGCGACAGGAAGCCGCGGAGACGATCGGTGCGGCGATCGACCACGCCACGATCGCCGTCGGCAATCGGGAGGAGTGCGATGTCGCGCTCGGCACCGCGGATCCGCACGAGGCCGCACACCGCCTGCTCGAGCGCGGAGTCGAGCTGGCGATCGTGAAGCTGGGCGCCGACGGCGTGCTGCTGGCCGATGCCAGCGGGACGCAGACGGTCGCTCCCGCGCCGATCGAGGTGCTCTGCGGGCTCGGCGCCGGGGACGCCTTCGGCGGCGCGCTGTGCCATGCACTCCTGTTGCACTGGTCGCCGGCGCGCGCGGTCGCATTCGCCAACGCCGCCGGCGGGATCGTCGCCTCCCGGCTGCTGTGCTCGCAGGCGATGCCGTACGAGCCCGAGGTCCTCGCACTGCTGGGAGACCGCGAGGTGGCGTGAGCGCCGGCCCACTGGCGCGAAGTCGCGACTTGGTAGACACTGGCATCAGCTCCACCATGCGCCTCACCGTCGCCCAGGCCCTCGTCCGCTTCCTCGCCGTCCAGGAGATCGAGCGCGACGGAGCGGGCTCGAGGTTCCTCGCCGGCTGCTTCGGGATCTTCGGCCACGGCAACGTCGCCGGCATCGGCCAGGCGCTGCACCAGTACCGCGACCAGTTCCCGTATCACCCGGCGCGCAACGAGCAGGCGATGGTCCACATCGCCGCCGGCTACGCCCGCCAGCGAAACCGGCTCGGCACGTTCGCGTGCACGACGTCGGTCGGCCCCGGCGCGACGAACATGGTCACCGGCGCCGCGCTGGCCACGATCAACCACGTGCCCGTGCTGCTGCTCCCCGGGGACACGTTCGCCACCCGCACCCCGCACCCGGTGCTCCAGCAGCTCGAGGTCCCGCACGATGCCACGGTCTCGGTCAACGACTGCTTCCGGCCGGTGTCGCGGTTCTATGAGCGCGTCGAGCGGCCCGAGCAGCTGATCCCGGCCGCGCTCGAGGCGCTGCGGGTGCTGACCGATCCGGCGGAGACGGGCGCGGTCACGCTCGCGCTCCCGGAGGACGTCCAGGCCGAGGCCTTCGACGTCCCGGCGGCGTTCGTCGAGCCGCGCACCTGGACCGTGTACCGACAGCCGCCGGCGCCCGACGCGATCGACCGCGCCGCGGAGCTGATCAAGGCCGCGCAGCGCCCGCTGATCGTCGCCGGCGGCGGCGTGATCTACAGCGAGGCCGTTCGCGCGTTGGGCGAACTCGTCGACGCCACCGGCATTCCCGTGTGCGAGACCCAGGCCGGCCGCGGATCGCTCGTCTCGGATCATCCGCTGAGCCTCGGCGCCGTGGGCGCCACCGGGACGGCAGCCGCCAACCGGCTGGCCCGCGACGCCGACCTCGTGATCGGCGTCGGCACGCGGTGGAGCGACTTCACGACGGCGTCCAAGTCGGCATTCCAGGATCCGGACGTCCGCTTCGTCAACGTCAACGTTGCCGGGTTCGACGCCGCCAAGCACAGCGGCCTGGCGGTCATCGCCGACGCGCGGGTGGCGCTCGAGGAGCTCGCCGGCGCGCTAGCCGGTCACAGGGTGGGCGCCGAGTGGGAGCAGCGTGCCCGCTCCGAGGCATCCAGCTGGGCAGGGGAAGTCGCGCGGATCGTCTCAGCGGAGCCCTCAGACGGCCTTCCCTCGCAAGCCGCCGTGATCGGCGCCATCAACGACGCCGCCGGCGAGACCGGCGTGATCGTCTGCGCCGCCGGCTCGGCCCCCGGCGACCTGCACAAGCTGTGGCGCGCCCGCGACCCCGATGGCAAGGGCTACCACGTCGAGTACGGCTACTCGTGCATGGGCTATGAGATCCCCGGCGGCATCGGGGCCAAGCTGGCCGCGCCCGAGCGCGAGGTGTTCGTGTTCGTCGGCGACGGCTCCTACCTGATGCTCCCCGGCGAGCTGGTGACCGCGGTCGCCGAGCGGATCCCGCTCGTGATCGTGCTCGTCGACAACCACGGCTACGCCTCGATCGGCGCGCTGTCGCGGTCGATCGGCTCGGAGGGGTTCGGAACGCTGTACCGCTATAGCGCAAACGGCGCGCCGCCGCTCGACCCGGCGTCGACCGACGCGCTGCCGATCGACCTCGCCGCCAACGCCGAGAGCCTGGGCGCGCGGACGATCCGGGCGAGGACGGTCGATGAGCTGCGCGGGGCGCTGAGCGAGGCAAAAAGCGCCGACGGCCCGGTCGTCGTGTACATCGAGAGCGACCGCTACGCCGGCGTCCCCGACTACGAGGGGTGGTGGGACGTGCCCGTCGCCGAGGTCTCCGACGAGCAGGGCGTGCGCACGGTCCGGGAGGAGTACGACGTCGCCCGCCGGGCGCAGCGCATCCATCTGGAGACGCCGTGACCGAGCTGCTCGTCCACCCGGGGAACGCGGGCCCCGACGGCACGATCCTGACCATCACGCCCGAATCCGCCTGCTGGCAGTACGTCGGCTTCGAGGTCGTGCAGCTCCGCGAGGGGACTGTCGCACAGCGCGACACCGGAGCCCGCGAGGTCTGCGTCGTGATCGTCAGCGGCACGGCCACGGTGCGCTCCGAGCACGGCGAGTGGACCGACCTGGGCCGGCGGGCGGATCCCTGGTCCGGTCGCCCCGACGCCGCCTACCTGCCACCGGAGACCCGCTTCGAGGTCGAAGGCTCGGCCGAGGTCGGCCTGTGCTGGGCGCCGGCGCCCGACGGCGGCGCCGCCCCCAGGGCGATGCTCGGCGAGGACATCGAGGTCGAGACGCGTGGCTACGGCGCCCAGGAGCGGACGATCAACCCGATCCTGATGGCCGACCGCAAGGCCGAGTCGCTGCTGGTGTGCGAGGTCCTGACCCCCGGCGGCCACTGGTCGAGCTACCCGCCGCACAAGCACGACCGCAACGACCCGCCACGCGAGACGTTCCTCGAGGAGACCTACTACCACCGCATCTCCCCCACCCGCGGCTTCGGGCTGCAACGCGTCTACAGCGACGATCGCTCGCTCGACGAAAGCCTGGCCTTCGGCGACCGCGACTGCGTGCTCGTGCCGCGCGGTTACCACACGGTTTCCGCACCTCCGGGCTACGACGTGTACTACCTCAACGTGATGGCAGGTCCCGTCCGACAGTGGGCCGTCGTCACCGACCCCGACCACGAGTGGACGCTCACCTCTGAGCCCTCCACCCCATAAACGCAGGAGCTCAACAGGCATGTCCCTCACCACGACCCGTCTGCTCGACAACTACATCGGCGGCCAGTGGACGCCGGCGACGGCGGCCACCGACGTGCTCGACGTCACCAACCCGGCGACCGGCGAGACGCTGGCGCGCGTCCCGCTGTCGGGGGCGGCTGACCTCGACGCGGCGGTCCGCGCCGCGCGCGCCGCGCTGCCGGATTGGCGGGCGGTGTCGACGATCGCCCGCGCGCGGAAGCTGTTCGAGCTCCGCGAGCGGCTCACCACCCGCTCCGAGGAGCTGGCGCGGTCGGTGACCACGGAGATGGGCAAGACGATCGGCGACGCCCGCGCCGAGGTGGGGCGGATGATCGAGATGGTCGAGGCGGCGTGCGCGATCCCGACGACGATGCAGGGCCGGATCCTCGAGGACGTCTCACGCAACATCGACGCCGAGACGATCCGCCAGCCGGTCGGGGTGTGCGCGGCGATCGTCCCGTTCAACTTCCCGGCGATGGTCCCGTTCTGGTTCCTGCCGTTCGCGATCGCGTGCGGTAACACGTTCGTTCTGAAACACTCGGAGCAGGTGCCGCTGACGCAGCAGATCGCGTTCGAGGAGCTCGACGCGCTCGGGCTGCCGGCGGGCGTGGTCAACCTCGTCAACGGCGGGCGCGAGGTCGTCGAGGGGATCCTCGAGCACCCGGGGATCGATGCGGTGTCGTTCGTGGGCTCGGCCCCGGTGGCGCGGATCGTGTACGAGCGGTCGGCCAAATCGGGCAAGCGCGTCCAGGCGCTCGGCGGGGCCAAGAACCACATGGTCGTGATGCCCGACGCGGTGATCGACAAGACCGTCGAGGGGATCCTCGGGTCGGCGTTCGGCGCCGCCGGGCAGCGGTGCATGGCGGGCTCGGTCGTGGTCACCGTCGGCGACGCCCACGAGCAGCTGATGCGGCCGCTGATCGAGGCGACCAGGGCGCTGCACGTGGGCGACGGGCTCGACGAGCACTCGGACGTCGGCCCGGTGATCTCGTGCGCCGCCCGCGACCGGATTCGCGAGTGGATCGACCGCGGCGAGAGCGACGGGGCCCGGGTCGTCGTCGACGGCCGCACGCCCGGCGGCGGCGATCCGAACGGCTCCTACGTCGGCCCGACGATCCTCGACGAGGTCGCGCCGGGGATGGAGATCGCCCGCGAGGAGGTGTTCGGGCCCGTCCTGACCGTGATCCGCGCCGTGTCGCTGGACGAGGCGATCGAGATCGTGAACTCAAGCCGGTTCGGCAACGGCACCTCGATCTTCACCGAGTCCGGCGCCTCGGTGCGCCGCTACCGCCACGAGGTCCAGGCCGGGATGATCGGCGTCAACATCGGCGTCGCGGCACCCGTCGCGTTCTTCCCGTTCTCCGGCTGGAAGGACTCGTTCCTCGGCGATCTGCACGCCCACGGCACCGACGCCGTCGAGTTCTTCACCCGCAAGAAGACCGTGACCAGCCGCTTCTTCTCGAGCGGACAGGGCAGCGGCAGCTACTTCGTCGAGCGCTGAGCGCCGGCGTCAGCCCGCCGAGGACTCCGTCAGCGCCCGGTACAGGGCGTTGGCGCTGAGCCCGGTCAGGTCGGCGACGACGCCGGCCGCCGGGCGGGGCTTGGCGCCGGCGTCGACGAGCCGGCGCAGTGCTTCGAGCGCGGGCGCGAGGTCCGGAGCGTCGCGCTCCGTGGCGGGCCCGACGACGAGCGCCACCTCACCCTTCGGCGCCTCGCCGGCGTAGCGCTCGGCCAGCTCCCGCGCCGTCCCGCGGACGACCTCCTCGTGGACCTTGGTCAGCTCGCGGCAGACGGCCACCGGCCGGTCGGGATCGACCGCGGCCAGTGTCGCCAGCGACGCCGCCACCCGGCGCGGAGACTCGAACGCGACCAGGGTCTCCGGCGAGGCGAACACCTCCTCTAGCGCCGAACGCTTGCGCGGCAGGAACCCCGTGAACCGCCACCGGTCGGCCGGCAGCGCCGAGGCGACGAGCGCCGAAAGGGCGGCCGAGGGCCCGGGCAGCACCTCGACCGCGAGCCCGGCGGCTACGCACGCGCGGACGAGCACGAAGCCGGGGTCCGAGACGAGTGGGGTGCCGGCGTCGGACACGAGCGCGACGACGGCGCCGCCCTGCATCCGGGCCACGAGCTCCCGCGAGCGCTCCTGTTCGTTGTGCTCGTGGTAGCTGACGAGCTTGGCCGAGACGCCGTAGCGGTCGAGCAGCACCCGGGTGCGCCGCGTGTCCTCGCAGGCAACGACGTCGGCCTCGCGCAGCGCGGCCAGCACCCGCAGCGTGATGTCCTCGAGGTTGCCGATCGGGGTCGGGCAGACGATCAGCCGGCCGCTCACGCGTGCCTCCGCTCGCCATCCGGGCTCGCCTTACTGGAGGCCGCGTGAGTCATCCTGCTACCGCGTCCCGCTGCTCGAGCCCGTCGAACGCGAGCGCCGCCGCCCCGATCATCCCCGCCTCGACCCCGAACCGGGCGGCCACGATCTTGACCTCATCGCGCGAGGGCGGCAGCGAGCGCTCGGCGACCTCCGCCCGGGCCGGAGCCAGCAGCAGCTCGCCGGCGCCGATCACGCCACCGCCGATCACGATCACCTCGGGGTTGAAGATGTTCACGAAGCTGGCCAGCGCCACCCCGAGCCGGCTGCCGATCAACTCGATCACCTCGAGCGCGGCCTCGTCGCCGTCGTGGGCGAGCTCGGTGACGAGCGGCCCGGCGAGCTCGAGGCCGTCTGCCATCGCCTTGGCGAGCCCCGACCCCGGCCGCTCCTGGGCCAGCCGCCGGGCCTCGCGCGCGAGCGCCGTCCCCGACGCCAGCGACTCGACGCACCCGTGGTTGGGGCAGTTGCCCTGGCACGGCGGCCCGTCCATGTCGATCACGACGTGGCCGAGCTCGGCCGCCGAGCCGATCGAGCCGCGGTACAGCCGTCCGCCGAGGATCAGACCGCCCCCGATGCCCGTGCCGATCGTCAGCAGTACGACCTCGTTGTAGCCGCGGGCGGCGCCGGCGCGGTGCTCGGCGATCGCGGCGACGTTCGCGTCGTTGTCGGCGAACACCGGCAGCCCCAGCCGCTCCGCCATCACGTCGGCGAACGGCAGGTTCTCGATCGGCTGGTTGACGGCGACGACCGCGGTCCCGCTACGCTGATCGAACAGACACGGAATCCCGAAGCCCACGGCTGCGACTTCGGCACCGGCTGCCTCCCGCACCTCCTGGACAGCATCGACGGCGACGTCGAGAAGGGCGGACTGGTCGAGGCCGGTGACCGATCGCTGGGCGCGGTGATGCACACCCAGCTCTGCATCCACCGCACCGGCGAGCAGCTTCGTGCCACCCATGTCGACGCCGATGGTGCGCCGGGCCGGCATGCCGTCACTATATGGAGTCACAGATGTCGAGCGACCTGGAACCGCCCCCGTACAAGGTATACCGCGCCGCCCCGCGCGGCCTGCGGGCACGGTTGCGCGGCGAGGAAGAGGCGCTGCTCCCGAGGTCCGGGCGGCCCGGCAAGCCCGGGCCGGCCAAGCCCCGGGACGCCTGGTCGATCGCCAAGCGCGTACTCATGTGGGTGGCGATCGCGGTCGCCGGCTGGCTGCTGCTGTCGTTCGTGCTGTTCATGATCAGCTCGTACACCCGCGCCGGCTCGATCCCGGCATCGGCCAAGGCCCAGCTGACATCCGGCGGCCCAATGCTGACCTCGGCCAACACGATCCTGATCCTCGGCCTCGACAACCGGCCGAAGACCGGCGTGGGATCCAAGGAGCCGGGCTCCAACTACAGCGAGACCGACGCGAACACCGACACGATCATGCTGTGGCGCCTGGGCGGCGGCGTCTCGCGCCGGCTGTCGATCCCCCGCGACACGCTAGTGAACATTCCCGGCCTGGGGGAATCGAAGATCAATGCGGCCTGGGCCTACGGGGGGGCGGGACTGGCGCTGAAGGTGATCAAGCAGTTCACCGGGCTGAAGATCAACCACCTGATCGTCGTCGATCTGGCCAACTTCCCCAAGTTCATCGACGATATCGGTGGCGTCACGATCCGCACCGGCAGGATCTGCTCGAACATCTCCGGCGGCACGGCCAAGGGCGGTTTCACGCTCGACCTGAGGCCAGGCGTTCACCACCTGACGGGCGAGCAGGCGATGATCCTCGCCCGGACCCGCGAGAACTCCTGCAACCCCGCCAGCAACGACCTCACCCGCGAGCGGACCCAGCAGCAGATCCTCAACTCGATCAAATCGCAGCTGCTCACGTTCCACACCTTTCTGCACCTTCCCTGGGCAGCGTGGGATGCACCGGGTGTGGTGCAGACCGACATGGGCGGCATCACGCTGATGCAGATGTTCCTGGCCTCGGAGATCGGCGGGTCGGCCCCGCCCAGCCTGCTCAAGGAGACCGGCAGCACCTACAACGGCGCCGACGTCCTCATCCCGAACCAGGCCAACGTCCAGGCCCAGGTCCATAAGCTGCTGAACGGCTGAGCGGTTAGGCCGCGGCCGCGGTGCCGGAGTCCGACGACTTCGTCTTCGTGTCCGAGCTCGACTTCGAGGCGTCCGAGCTCTTCGAGCCGCCGTCGCCCTTGTCCGAACTCTTCGAGCCGCCATCGTCCTTGGCGTGCTTGCCGGTTCCCTCGGCGGCATCCTTGAGCTCGCGCGAGCGCTTCCGGGTCCCGTAGTCGGTGTTGTAGAAGCCCTTGCCCTTGAAGTGGACGGCGACGGGATGGAAAACGCGCTCGACGGGTGCCGCGCACGTCTCGCAGGTCGACACCGGATCGTCCGACATGCGCTGCATCACCTCGAAGGTGTGCCCATGCTCGCATCGGTACTCGTAGATCGGCATCGCTTCAACAAGTATAGCTAAAGATGCTTGGCACTCTCAAGGGGAGAGTGCCAAATTGCTGGGCGCAGATACCATCCGCGTCCGTGGAAACCGACGTCGTCTCGATGGACAAGATCGTCTCGCTCGCCAAGCGACGCGGTTTCGTGTTCCCCAGCAGCGAGATCTACGGCGGCCTCGGCTCGAGCTATGACTACGGCCACTACGGCGTGCTGCTCAAGAACAACGTCAAGGGCCAGTGGTGGCGGGCGATGCTGCAGGAGCGCGACGACATCGTGGCGCTGGACTCAGCGATCATCCAGCACCCCGAGACGTGGCGCGCCAGCGGCCACCTGGCCGGCTTCACCGACCCGCTGGTCGACTGCCGGACGTGCAAGCTCCGCTTCCGCGCGGACAAGCTCGACGAGGCGCAGTGCGGCCGCAAGCCCTCCAAGCACCCGGGCGAGACCCCCGACTGCGATCTGACCGAGGCGCGCGACTTCAACCTGATGTTCGAGACGACCGTCGGGCCGGTGAAGGAGGAGGGCTCGACCGTCTACCTGCGCCCCGAGACCGCCCAGGGGATCTTCCTGAACTTCAAGAACTACCTCCAGTTCTCCCGCAAGCGGCCGCCGTTCGGGATCGCCCAGATCGGCAAGAGCTTCCGCAACGAGATCACCACCGGCAACTTCATCTTCCGCACGCGGGAGTTCGAGCAGATGGAGATGGAGTTCTTCGTGCCTCCGCCCGAGGCCGGACGGTGGTTCGAACACTGGCTCGAGCAGCGGATGAGCTGGTGGACGCGGCTGGGGATCCGCCCCGACCACGTGCGCCTGCGCCCGCACGACACCGAGGAGCTCTCCCACTACTCGAGCGCCACGAGCGACATCGAGTACCTATTTCCGATCGGGTGGTCCGAGCTCGAGGGGATCGCCAACCGCGGCGACTTCGACCTGCGCCAGCACGCGGAGTACTCCGGCCAGAAGCTCGAGTACGTCGACACCGTCTCGGGCGACCGCTACGTGCCCCATGTGATCGAGCCGGCGGCGGGCGCCGATCGGGCGATGCTCGCGTTCATGGTCGACGCCTACGACGAGGACGAGATCGAGGGCGAGACCCGAACCGTCCTGCGCCTCCATCCCCTGCTGGCGCCGGTCAAGGTCGCGGTCCTGCCGCTGGTGCGCAAGGACGGGCAGCCCGAGCTTGCCGCGGAGATTTATCGCGACCTGCGCGAGCGCGTGCAGACCGAGTACGACGAGGGCGGCGCGATCGGCCGCCGCTATCGCCGCCAGGACGAGATCGGCACTCCGTGGGCGGTTACGATCGACCACCAGTCGCTAGAGGACCGCACGGTCACCCTGCGCGACCGCGACAGCCTCGCGCAAGACCGGGTCCCGATCGGCGAGCTCGGCGAGGAGATCGAGCGGCGGCTGCGGGCCGCCTGGCAGTCGCCGAAGCTCCAGGGGTAGTTCCGGGTGGCGCATGCGCCACCCGGCCGCCCGGCGCATGCGCCGGGCGGGGCCGGGGTGCATGCACCCCGGCCTTCATACTTTGGATATGGCGATCACCGCCGACCAGGTCTCCTACGAGGATCTGTACGCCCGTTGGGAGGCTGGAAACTGGCGGGCGACCGGCATCGATCTCTCCGTCGATCGCGACCAGTGGGAGAACACGTTCACCGAGTTCGAGCGCCGGGCAGCGCTGTGGACCTACTCGATGTTCTTCCACGGCGAGGACGCGGTGGCGGACAACCTCTCGCCGTACATCGACGCCGCCCCGCGCGAGGAGCAGAAGTACTTCCTGGCCACCCAGCAGGCCGACGAGGCCCGCCACGCCGTGCTGTTCGGCCGATTCATGCGCGAGGTCGCCGGCCACGGCCAGGACATGGACTCCTCGCTGGAGGCGACACGGCCGGGGCTGACGTGGGGGTTCCGGAAGGTCTTCGAGCGGCTCGACCGGATGGCCGACGAGCTACGGCGCGATCGCTCGCGGACCAAGCTCGCCCAGGCGATCGCGCTCTACCACCTGGTGATCGAGGCGGAGCTGGCGCAGCCCGGCCAGCACTTCATCGACGAATCCCTGACCCGGCGCGACCTGCTCCCCGGCTTCCGGGAGGGGATCCGCAACGTCTCACGCGACGAGCAGCGCCACATCGCGTTCGGGGTGAAGATGATCGCCGACCTGATCCGCGAGGACCCCGACTGCGTGGCCGCGATCGAGGAGCTGCTCCGCGAGGTGCTGCCGTTCACGAGCGCCGTGTTCGTGCCCCCGGACTGGGATGAGCGCTACGTGACCGTGATTGGCTTCACGCTCCAGGACATCTATACCCACGGCGCCGACGCGCTCGACGCGAGGCTGCGCGCCGCCGGAATCGACCCGCTGACGCTGCGGACAGGGCTGCCGTTCGACCTCCCGGCGCCGGAGCGGGCCCGCCGCGGGCTGGCGCTGCCGCTCGCTGCTGCTGCGCAAGATCCGTCCCAGCGGCAGCGTGCGGATGCTGGTCCGGGCGGGAAAGCTGTTCGGATAGCCGTCTGTTCGGTCCGGCGTTCGAAAGCCGCGGACCTGGGTATCACTTCTTATAAGAGAAGCTCGTGTCCAGCGCCGTGCTCGAGGGCGAGGGCGAGCCCCGCGAGACGATGGAGCGTGTGAACGGCCAAGCTTCAGCCAACGGCGACGACGTTTGACGCCCCGGCGGCGTTCGCGGCGTCCGCGCGCGTCCGGACGACGAGCTCGCGGCTCCCGGAACCTCTCAGGGGGAGGGTGGCCGTGAACCGTCCCCGGCGGGTCGCGACGATCTTGTGCGCCACCAGGCGCCGGTGGCCGTTGTGGATCGCGTAGACGTCGATCGTCGCGTGGCGCTTCGCCGGCGTGATCTGGCCGCTGACGCGCAGCGGCGCGGTCGACTCGAGGCTGACCGCGATCCTCGGCGCCACGGCGATCTCGGCGAGGGGTGACACCACTGCGGGGGCGTCCCGGTGGAGCGCCTGCACGAGCGTGTTGCGCGTGAGCTCGAGCGAGGCGCTCCACGTGCCGTCGGCGGCGGTGGTGGCGGCGGCGATCGTGGCGGTGGCGCCACCGGGGGCGAGCTTCTGGATCTCGACGAGCGCTTCGCCCAGCGGCGGCCCGTGAAGCATCTGGAGCTGGCCCGTGAGCGCGACTGTCGCCGGTGCGATGGCGGGGGCGGCGGGCGCGGTCAGGTTGAGCTTTGCGGGCGTGCCGGCGAGCTGGGCGACCACGGGGCGAATCGAGGGCAGGCGGGCGAAGAAGGCGTTGCCGGGACAGTCGGTGGAGTCGCCCTGGCGGTGGCCGGCCACGCGCGGCAGCGACACGTGGGCCCCGGGCCTGAACGGCGTGTAGAACGCGTCCGCGGGGTCGACCACGACGGTCACGTTGCCGAGCGTCGGGAGCCCGTGAAGCGAGAGCTTCCACGCCAGCAGGTGCTCGAGCGCATCGATCGCCGCGTGTGAGGGGACCACGTCCGTGAACGTTCCGAGGACCGCGACCCCCGTCGATTCGAGATTGTAGCCGCCCGCCTGGGCGCCGACCACGGCCTGGTCGATCCCGCCCTTGCGCGCCTCCCAGATCCGGCCGAACAGGTCGATCACGAAGTTGTAGCCGATGTCGTTCCAACCGCGGACGAACCGGTGGAACTGGTAGATCGCGAACAGCATCGCCGGCACCTCGGCGGCGCTGTAGCCGTTGGCGTTGTCGGTGTGGTGGACGAACGCCAGCTTCACGTCGCCGTACGCCGGCGGAAATGCCGGCGGGGCGCCGTGGGACCACGCCTCGCGGGCGATGATCGGCGGCTGTCCGGGGCCGGCGTCGAGCATGGGCTGCGCCAGCGGGAAGGACGCCGCCTGCGCCGCGCCGGGGATCGGGACGCTCACGAAGTGGAGCCGGACGCCGTGGACGGGCGTCGACGTGCGCAGCTGCACGAGGTCGGCCGGCCCGGTCCAGATCGGATCGCCGATGAGCGGCGTGGGTCGGGCCGGGCGATCCGGGCCGTGGCCGAGCTCCGACGCCAACGCCCAGCGAGACCAGCCGCCGGTAGCGGCGCGCGTGCGCACCTCGATCCGGGCATCGGCCGGACCGGCCCACTGCACGCCGACCAGGGCGAAGCGGTGCGGGGCGGCGAGCTGCTTCGATTCGCCGTCGAGCGATCCGACCCAGCGGCTGAAGATCGAGGCCTGGCGGTTCGATGCGTGCTCGAGCGCGCCGGCGAGGGTCGTGGCGGGCGAGACGAGGGTGGCGGCGGACGCCGCCGCGGCGCCGGCCAGCACCGTGCGCCGTGTCAGCCCCGACGAGCGGTCGCCGCTCATCCTCCGCGATATGGGGGTCGGGGTGGCCGAGTTCTGCGCGACCCGGCCCGTCGCGCGGCAAACACAAAATTGATGCCGCACACCAGCAGGACGAAGATAGCGATTATCGCCGTGACCGCAAGCCCCGGGGAGACGATCAGGACGATGATCGCCACGGCGACGGCGATCCCGAGATCGATCAGGGCGGGCGTAGGCCTCACAGCGGCAGCCGCCGAAACACGGGACGGGGAAGGTGTCGCAGACCGCTGAACACGTAGCGCAGCGTGCCAGGGACCCACACCGTGCGTGATTTCTCTCCCAGCGCCCGGACGGTGCACTCCGCCACCAGCTCGGGCGTGGTGGCCATCGGCGGGCGCTCGAGTCCGGCGGTCATCCGGGTGACGACGAACCCGGGCCGGATCACGAGCACGCGGACCTCGCTGTCGGCGATCGAATCCGACAGTCCCTGCGCGAGCGCGTCGAGACCGGCCTTCGCGGCACCGTAGACCGCGTTGCTCGCCCGCGGCCGTTCCGCGGCCACGCTGGAGAGCACGACCAGTGTGCCGCTCCCCTGGCGGCGGAGCTCGCGCACGCAATCGAGCATCAGCGACCCGCAGTCGAGGAAGTTGACCCGCATGACCTCGATCGCCTCGTCGATGTCGGCATCGAGCCCGTCCTGGGCGCCCAGTACGCCGACCGCCAGCACGACGACATCGAACCCGCCCATCGCCGCGAACGCGTTCCCGATCTCGCGCTGGTGGCTCTCGATGTCGTCGGCGTCGAGGACCCCGACCATCCCGTCCTGGCAGCCGTCTCGCTCGAGCGAGACCAGCGCCGCCTCGAGCCGAGCCCGGTCGCGTCCGAGCAGGAACGGGTGGACAGTGTCCTTCGCGGCCAGCCGGCGGGCGATCGCGAGCGCGATCTCCGAGCTTCCGCCGACGAGCAGCAGGCGCGTGCTCATCGCCCCACCAGGGCGGTGCGGACGGCCAGGTCCGAGCGCCACAACCCCTCGGGGTCCACCCTGTCCCGGATCGCTCGCCATTCGGGCAGGCGCGGGTACATGGACTCGACGGCATCCGGGCCCAGCCGGGCGTCCTTGGTCAGGTAGACGCGGCCTCCGGCCGCAGCCACCAGCGCGTCGCAGTGGCGCAGCGCGCGCTCGAGGCCCAGGGCCGACCGGGGCAGGTCGAGCGCCAGCGTCCACCCCTCGATCGGGAACGACAGTGGCGCTCCGTTCGACGGACCTAAGTCCTTCAACACGGCGAGAAAGCACGGAACGCGGGCCCGGCGGAGCGTCTCGATCACAGCTCGCAGAACATCGTCGCGGTCTCCGGGCACGACTGGCTGGTACTGGAGCAGCCCTTGCCTGCCGTACAGCCGAGGCCAGGCGTCGAGGACGTCAAGGGGGAACATGTGCGCGCCGAAGCTCTCGAGCCGACCCCGCTCCCGTCTCGGCGAACGGCGGAAGCGGAGCTCGTTGAACGTGGCGACCGTCTCTGCCCGTACCATCCACGCGAGCCAGCCCCCGGGCACGGTCGCGCGGGACTTGACGGTCGGCCGGCCCTCGACCGGTGAGCCGGCCACGTGCTCGGCCCGGGTGACGATCCCCCGGCCCGCGCGGGCGCCGAGCAGATCGAGCCACGCGACCCGGTGTGACCCGCCGGGCGCGGACAGCAACGCCAGCGCGGCTTCGAGATCCTGGGCGCGATCGGTGTCGACCGCGAGCAGCGACCCTGGCACCGCAGTCAACGCGATGCGCGCCCACACGACCACCCCGGTGAGGCCCATGCCGCCAAGGGTCGCCTCGAACAGGCCGTCGGGGGACCGCGGCTCGAGCTCGAGCACTTCCCCCCCGGCGGTCAGCAGCCCGAGCGCCTGCACGTGGCTCCCGAGGGTGCCCGCGGTCCCGTGGTTCTTGCCGTGGATGTCGCTGGCGATCGCGCCGCCGAGAGTCACGTGCTGGGTGCCGGGAACGACCGGGACGATCAGGCCGTACGGGACCACCAGGTCGAGCAGCTCGCCGATTGTCACGCCCGCCTGGGCCGTCACGGTCCGCTCTTGCGGATCGAACTCAACTTGCTTGAGCAACGTCATGTCGATCGCGACGCCCCGAGTCAGCTGGGCGGCGTCGCCGTAGCTTCGCCCCATGCCCCGCGCGATCGCTCCAAGTCCTCGCCCACCCCAGCCGGCCACGGTGGCGCTGAGGCTCTCGACATCGGGCGGCCGCAGCAGCTCGACAGCCGCCCGGCGGCCGCCGCCCCAGCCGGTGATGAGACCGGGCTCGGTCGACAGGCCCGCGGCCGTCGTCGTCTCAGGTGACGTCATGGACGGCAAATCCGAACAGCACGAGCCAGATGGCGATGAGCGAGAGCAGCCATCGATCCCGCAGCAGGAGCTCCTCTGGGGACTCTCCCTCCCCCGCGCGCAGCAGCATGCCGTAGCGGAGGAGGCAGCCCACGAACGGAATGATCGTCAGCGGCCGCCACGGGATCCCGTCGATGACCGGGAGCTGCGAAGCCCAGACGCAGTAGGCGAACGCGGCGCACACGGCGCTGCCGATCACGGTCAGCCGCAACCAGGGCTCGCCGTAGTGCTCGAGCACTTCGCGGCGGGATGAGCCGTCGGCCGCCGTGCGCCGCAGCTCGGAATGGCGTTTGCCGCCGGCCACGAACAGCGCCGCGCAGCTGATCACGAGCACGAACCAGCGCGACAGGGTCACCGGCGCCGCCACCCCGCCCGCGACCGCGCGCAGCACGAACCCGCCCGCGATCGCCCCGACGTCGAGGAGCGCTATGTACCGCCACACCATCGTGTAGCTCAGCGTCAGCGCGAGATATCCGGCACCCACGACCGCCAATAGCGCGCTGAGCGCCGCGCACAGGGCGAGGCCGGCCACCATCAGGCCAATGCCGAGGGCAACGGCTGTCCGCGGTTCGAGCTCACCGGCCGCGACCGGGCGGTGGCGCTTGCGTGGGTGGAGCCGGTCCTCGGTCGCGTCGCGGACGTCGTTGATCGCGTAGATCCCGGAGGCCAGCAGGCAGAAGGCCACGAACGCGATCGCGACCCGCGGGGGCACCTCGTCGTCGCCGAGCGCCCCGGCCGCCCCCGCTGCGGCGAACACGAGCGCGTTCTTGGTCCACTGCTTCAGGCGGATCGTGGCGATGAGGGCGTGGAGCGCGCCCCGGCGTCGTTCGCTCGGCGGGGCGAGTGCGCCCTCTCTGGTGGCGGAGCCCGGAAGAGCACTCGCCGGTATCGGGTCACGCGTGTTCATCGCTCGTGCCACGCGCAACGCCTCCTCCGAGGGTCGCATGGGCGACAACGTAGGGTGGGTTCCTGAACTTCAGGTGTACGGTCGATGAGGAGGCTCACAGCATCTCGGCGCCCGTCACGGTTCCCGAACATGACGGCCTCGCCTCCCAGCGGCCGATGAGAACCTTCACAACTCGGAGCTGACGACGACAGATGAGGACCCTCTCAGGAGCTCTTTAGGGTCGGCTCGGAGATCCACGCCACCGTTGTCGTCGATGCTGGCCCCCGCCAGAGCCCCGGCCCGGCGCACTCCGTCGTCGTTGGGCACCACCCGGAGGCCACCTCGCCGGCGTCCCGGCCGGCTGTGGCGAGTCCGGCGCGTCGCCGTGGTCGCGGCCGGTCTGTGCCTGATCCCGGCCCTCATCTCCTACGTCCACGCGCTCACGCAACCGTCGAACTCCACGCTCGGCATCCGCACCGTGGAATGGCTCCGTGACAACGGCGCGCGGGGGCTGGTCAACCAGGTCGAGAACATCTACTACTCGCTGAACGCGCCGGCCACCGGCGGCCCGGCGCTCCGAGCGCTCCCTAAGCAGACCGATCTCGCGACATCCGCCGGCGCGCGCCGTCATGCCATCCATTACTACCGGCCGCCCCGAATCCGGCCGCTCACCCACCCGGCGCTTCGCGGGGAGGGCGTCTGGCACGCCACGTTCGCCGACGGCGGATCGCGGCCGCCGGTGCTCGTCACCAGCTTCCGCAGCGATCCGCTCAACTACCCCCAGATGGTCGCGGGCGTCGCCTGGATCGACCACACCCGCACCTCCACGTGGCTGTATCCCGGCCGGCTCGAGCCGGCGGTGACCCTTCCCTCGCGCGGTCCGATGGAGGTGCCGCCGGAGCTTCGCGGCAGCCTCGTGGCCACGTTCAACAGCGGCTTCAAGCTCCAGGACTCGGGCGGCGGGTTCGCCGAGGGCGGCCGCACCTATGCGCCGATGAAGCCCGGGCTGGCCACGATCATGCGCTACCGCGACGGCCGCGTCGACGTGAACGCCTGGCACGGCGGCGCGGACGTCGGACCGACCATCATCTACGCCCGCCAGAACCTGCCGCTGATCGTCTCCGGCGGCAAGCCCAACCCGAATCTCTCCGACGGGCCGGAGTGGGGCGCGACGCTCGGCAACGCGATTCGCGTGTGGCGCTCCTCCGTCGGCGTCGACCGCTACGGCAACCTGATCTACGCCGCCGCGGACTATCAGACGGTCGGTTCGCTGGCGGCGATCATGATCCGCGCCGGCGCGGTCCGCGCGATGGAGCTCGACATCAACACCTACTGGACGAGCTTTATCAGCTACCGCTACCCCGGCGCACGCCAGCCCGCCAACCTGCTGTCGAGCATGGATCGTTCGCCCTACCGTTACCTCACGCCGGACGACCGGGACTTCTTCGCGGTCTACGTGCGCTGAGGGGTGGCGCCTCCATCGCAGCCGCGCCTCACGAAGACGTTGGTGAGACCGGCGCCGCTAGCGCAGCCGGGCCCGCGCGGACACCACGAAGCCGCCAGGCGCCTGTCGCGCCGCCACGCCCTCCACGTACACGTGCGGGTTGCTGAACACGGTGACGGTCGCCAGCCCGCCGAACGGCACGTCCGGTTGCACGACGAGCTGACCGTTGACCGCCGCCACGGTCGCGTCGACGGTGGCGCTCACGCCCAGCAGCGTCGCCGTGCCCCGCAGGGTCAGCTGCCCGTTGCCCGAGGCGACCGGCTCGACCGACTGGAGGATCGGGAGGGCGGTGCGCAGGTCGGACTCGGTGACGAGTGCGCTGGCGGTGAGCTCGTTCCCCTGCTTGTGCAGCGTGGCGTCGCGCACCGTGAGCAGACCGCTGCCGAACTCGGTCGCCGAGGCGTCGAGCGTGCCGACGTCGCCGGCCTGGTTCAGCATGCTGCCGAGGTGGCCGGGGTCGGTCCGATAAGCGCCCATCCGGATCACGACGTGGTCCGCGTTGTGCCACAGGAGCTTGATCGCCGGGAACGCGCTGACCTTGACCGACAGCACCTGACCGTTTCGGGCCAGCTGGTCGCGGACCCGCTGCTCGGCGATCGAAGGCAGGAACAGCTGCGTGAGAACGAGCAGCAGCACGATTACGCCGGCGGCGGCGATCGCTGATATCCGGCGCATCGCCCGGGAACGTTAGGGCGCGGACCGCGCGGACCGGGCCCAAAGCCTCAAGCACGCCCCGCGCTCCACCGATACGGTGGGAAATGCGTTCGTTGCTGTTCTCGTTCGCGATTGTCTTGGTGTGCCTGGGAGCCGCCGTCGGCGCGTTCCTCGCCGGTCGGGGCAGCGGCGCCGACCTCAGCCTGGCCAGCCGCGCCGGTGCGGTCGCGGGCTACCAGGAGGGGGCGCGCGCGGGCATGAACTCGGGCCGGCACGACGGCTACAGGGCCGGCTACGGGGCCGGGTATCACAAGGCATACACCACCGCGTATCGCCACGCCTACAGGCAGGCGCTGAAGCGATGAGGCAGGCCGAGGGAGGGTTTCGGGTGTTCAGCCTGGCGGTCGTGGCGATCGCCATCGCGGCGTTTGCGGGCGTCGGCTACCTCGTCGGACGGGTCGAGCGGACATCGCAGGCCAGCGCCGCCAGCGTGCAGGCGAGCGCGGCCTCGGTGACCTACAGGCGGGCCGAGTCGAGCGCCTATCACCGCGGCTTCAAGGCCCAGTACGGCCGTGGGTTGGCCGCCGGCACGGCCTCGGGCACGAAGACGGGGGCCCACCTCGGGCGCTCGGCGGGGCGCGCCGCGGCCGCCAGCGCGGCCGTCACCGACCAGGCGCGGGCGCTCGCCGCCGCACTCGCCTCGACGCCGGTGGCGCTCAAGCGCAACGCGAAGACCCGCATCTGCGTGCCGGTCGGGGGCGGCCTGTGCGAGGTGCTGGGCCCGGGGGTCACCGGGAAGCAGTGTCCGCGGGCGTCCACGCCCAGCGCCGAGGGCGGGATCGTGTGTGTGCCGCAGGTGCTGGTGCAGGCCGCCCAGGCCGCCGGCGTTCCGGGGCTCGACACGCTCACCGGAGCCGCGAGCTCCGGGTCGGCCGGCGTGTCCTCGACGGGCTCGGGCGTCGCGTCGACGGGGTCGGGCGTGTCCTCGACGGGGTCCGGCGTCGCGTCGACGGGGTCGGGCGTGGCCCCGGCCACCGACGCTAGCTCAACAACCCCCTAGCGACCCGCACTGACTGTTCCATCACCGGGCCGATGTCGAAGTCGGGCTCGCTCAGCCGCCGCACCGTGATCCCGTCGGCGAGCGCGAACATGAACGCGGCGATCGCGTCGGCGTCGGCTCGGAGCGCGATCACTCCGGCCTCGCCCTTGGCCCGCAGCGCGTCGGCCATATGGGAGCGCGTGCGCCGGCCCAGCTCGGCGAGCTCGGAGGCAATCTCCTCGTTGCGCTGGGCGAGCGTCAGCAGCTCGTAGGACATCACGGCGGCGGTCGGCCCCGCGCCGAGGAAGTCCTGGAAGCTCTGCACGAGCGCCGCGAGCACGTCCTCGGCGCTCTGCGCGCCACCGATCGCCCGCTCGAGCGCCGCGATCCGCACGTCGCACTCGCGCCGGACGACCTCGCCCAGCAGCCGCTCCTTGGTCGCGAAGTAGTAGTGGAGCAGCCCCCGCGAGACGCCGGCCTCGCGGGCGACGACATCGAACGTCGACCCGGCGATCCCGCGGGTGGCCACGCTGACCCGCATCGCCTCGACGATCCGCGCGGCTTTGTCGCTCGCCAGCTCGCGCGTCGGCGTGAGCGTGTGCGCAGTCGCGGCTTCCACGCCCGCGATGATAGTCGCGGATCGGGCGGCTCGGGCTCCTCACAACGATCGAGGGCGCCCACAGGGGCGCCCTCGAGGCAGTGATTGTGAGCCGCGGCTAGGCGGAGCTGACGGGGCTCGCCGGAGGCGCCGGCGCCGGAGGCGGCGGCGGCGGCGTGTACTCGAACTCCTCCTCGGCGCCGAACAGCGTGTCCAGCACCTTCGAGCGCAGCTTCTCGCTGGCGGCGAGGGCGATCCCGCCCGTCACCACAACCAGCAGCACGCGGCGACCGAAGCGGCGCTTCTTGCGGACCCGGTGCTTGGGGGCCTCGCTCAACGCGATCGAGGCCTCGCGCAGCGACTCGACGGCGTTGCGCAGGTCGTGCTGGAGCTTCTTGTCCTCGATCAGCGCCCGGTGCGGCGACTTGCCGTTGCTCAGACGCACGTAGGCCCGCTTGGATGACTCGAACGCCTGCTGGACGTTCGCGCGCAGCTTCGCGTCTTCGATCAGACGCGCGATGTAAGGGTTGGACCGGAGGCTGGCCACGTCAGCTGGGCCAAAACTGAGCTTCTTGCTTCGTGTTGCCATTTCACTCCCTCGGAAACTATGGGCTGTGCTACCCAGCATACGAGACTGAGCCTCAACAAATCAGCTTTCACCCGCTATGTACCGAATCCGACATAGCCGGCAACATGAGTTTCACATGGCGGTCAAGCGACGCCGCTGGCGAGGCGCTTGACCGCCGTCGCCCGCCTCGGGGCCACCCGCCGCTGCAGCGCCAGCTCCAGGACCTCGCCGATCTCCGAGACGAAGCTGAACTCCAGGTCCTTGCGCAGGTGCTCGGGGATCTCGTCGACGTCCTGCTCGTTGAGCGCCGGCGCGATCACACGGCGGATCCCGTTGCGCTGCGCGGCGAGCGCCTTCTCCTTGAGCCCGCCGATCGGGAGCACCTGACCGGTCAGCGTGATCTCGCCGGTCATCGCGACGTCGGAGCGGACCGGCCGCCATGACAGCAGCGACGCGAGCGCCGTCGCCATCGCCACCCCGGCGCTCGGGCCGTCCTTGGGGGTGGCGCCGGCGGGCACGTGGATGTGGACGTCGTGGGTCGCGAACCAATCGTCCCCGAGCCCGGGCACGAGCTCTGACGCGTTGCTGCGCACGTACGACAGCGCCGCCTGGGCCGACTCCCGCATCACGTCGCCGAGCTGGCCGGTGATCGTCAGCGCGCCCTTGCCCGGCATCGCCGTCGCCTCGATGAACAGCACCTCGCCCCCTACCGGTGTCCACGCCAGCCCCGTGGCCACCCCGGGCCGGGCGGTCCGCCGCCGGGCCTCGCTGAAGAAGCGGCGCTTGCCGAGCAGCTCGCGGACCCGCGGCTCGGTGATCGTCACCCGGCGCGCGGCGCGGCCCTCCGCCACCCGCATCGCGATCTTCCGGCACACGGCCCCGATCTCTCGCTCGAGCTGGCGGACGCCGGCCTCGCGCGTGTAATTGGTGAGGATCGTCTTGAGTCCCGCGTCGCTGAACGCGATCCGCGAGCGGGCCAGGCCGTTCCGCTCGATCTGGCGTGGCACGAGATACCGCTTGGCGATCTGGAGCTTCTCCTCCTCGGTGTAGCCCGCCAGCTGGATCACCTCCATCCGGTCGCGCAGCGGGCCCGGGATCGTGTCGAGCGTATTCGCCGTGGTCACGAACATCGCGTTCGAGAGGTCGAACGGCAGGTCGAGGTAGTGGTCGCGGAAGGAGTGGTTCTGCTCGGGGTCGAGCACCTCGAGCATCGCGCTCGAGGGATCGCCGCGGAAGTCGGCGCCCATCTTGTCGATCTCGTCGATCATCAACAGCGGGTTGTTGGCGCCGGCGTCGCGCAGGGCGCGGATGATCGTGCCGGGCATCGCGCCGATGTAGGTGCGACGGTGGCCGCGGATCTCCGCCTCGTCGCGGACCCCGCCGACCGACAGCCGTTCGAACTTCCGCCCCAGCGCCCGGGCGATCGAGCGGCCGAGCGAAGTCTTGCCGACGCCCGGAGGGCCGACGAAGCACAGGATCGAGCCCCTCGCATCGGGCTTAAGGCGGCGGACGGCCAGGAACTCGAGGATCCGCTCCTTGACCTGGTCGATGTCGTAGTGGTCCTCGTTGAGGATCTCGCGGGCGTGCCCGAGATCGAGATTGTCTTCGGTGGACTTGTCCCACGGCAGCGCCGCGATCCACTCGAGGTAACCACGGATCACGCCCCATTCCGCCATCGCCGGCTGGAGCCGCTCGAGCCGGGCCAACTCGCGGTCAGCCTGCTTGCGGACCTCCTCGGGGAGCTCGATCGCCGCCAGCTGCTCGCGCAGCTCGTTGACCTCGGCCTGGACCTCGTCGGCCTCGCCGAGCTCCTCCTGGATCGCCTTGAGCTGCGAGCGCAGGAAGTACTCGCGCTGGCCCTTGTCGAGCTCGGATTGGACCTGGGACTGGATCTTCGAGCCGAGCGCCACGACCTCGAGCTCGCGGGCCAGGATCTCCGACAGGCGCCGGAGCCGCCTGGCCACGTCGACCTCCTCGAGCAGCTCCTGCTTCTCCTCGGTCGGGAGCCGCAGCGCGCCGGCGATGAGGTGGGTCAGGACGCTGGGGTCCGCGACATTGGCGACCATCACCTGGAGCTCCTCGGGCAGGTACGGGACCTGCTCGACGATGTCGGTGAACGTCTGCTGGACGTTGCGCATCAGCGCGATCAGCTCCGGCGTCTGCTTGACCTCGTCGGGCGCCGCCGAGACCTCCGCGACCAGATACGGCTCGGTCCCGACCCAGCTCTCGATCCGGACGCGCTGGCCGCCCTGGATCAGCACCCGCAACGTCCCGTCCGGCACGCGGACCATCCGCGCGACCACGCCGAGGACGCCAACCGAGTAGAGATCCTCGGGCGCCGGCGTCTCGACGTCGGGCGTGCGGCTGGCGACCATCGCGATCGTCCGGTCTCCCCGCAGCACCTCGTTGACCAGCTCGATGCTTCGCTCCTGACCGACGTTCAGCGGGATCAGCATGTCCGGGAACGTGACCGTGTCGCGCAGCGGCAGCACGCCGACCCGCTGGGGCAGCTCGCGCGTGCTGGCCACGGCCACCTCCCGCGGGCCACTGTCGGGGACGCCGACCTCGATCACGACTCGCTGCTCTCGATCGACACCGGCCCGCGGGCTCGCCGCTGGACGAGCGGCAGCTCGATCCGGAGCATCCCCTCCTCGTAGCGTGCCGTCGCCTGGTCGGGGTGGACCTCGGTGCCGAGCTCGATCATCCGCCGGAAGTAGCCGCGCTCGATCTCGACCTGCTGGTACACGCCGCCCTCGACCGCGGCCGGCCGGCGCCGGCCGGACAGGATCAGCGTCCGCCCCTGGATCTGCAGGTCGAGCTGATCGGCGTCGACGCCGGCCAGCTCGGCGGTCACGATCGCACGCGGCGGATCGTCGGCGTAGACGACATCGACCGCCGGCGAGAAACCCCCGCCGCGACGGGTGAGGCCGGTCCGCTCGAGCATGTCGCCGAACAGCTCGTCCATCTCCCGGCGCATGCGATCGAAATTCGCGAACAGGTCATGCTCAGGCATAGCCGGGAGGTTACGCGGTCGCCGTTGCGCGATCAGGGCCGCGCCGCGGCGGGCGCGACGGTGTACACCGCGCCCTCCTGCGCCAGCTCAATCGGGCCGCCGAACGCCTGGCTGGCCTCCGCCAGCGTCCAGTCGGGGTCGAGCTCATCCGAGAAGTGCGTGACGACCACGCGGGCGGCGCCGGCGCGGCGGGCGTGGTCGCCGGCTTCGTGCGGGGTCAGGTGACCGCGGATCCCGGTGCGCTCGGGCCGCGGCAGCGTCGCCTCGATCAGCAGCATGTCGGTGTCCTGGGCGAACTCGACGAGCGCCTCGTTGGGGCTGCAATCGGCGCTGTAGGTCAGGCGACCGCCGTCCGGCGTCGTCAACTCGATGGCGAAGGTGGTCGTGTAGTGCGGGACCTGGCAGAAGCGGACCGAGAACGGGCCGATCGAGAACTCGTCGGGCCCGTCGTACTCGTGCAGCGTGAACGCGCCGTCGACGAGATCGTCGTTGCCCCAGCAGCCGACGATGTGTCGGAAGACCTCGCCGGCGCCGTTGGGCGCGTGCAGCTCGGGCCGGGCGGGGGTGTCGGTGCCGGGCCATCCGGCGACCGGAACCGGCTGCTGTCGGGGCGCGTAGGTGAGCGCATAGGCGAACGGGACGAGGTCGAGGAAATGGTCCGCGTGGAGGTGGCTAATCAGGACCGCGGAGACCTCGACGTAGTCGACGACCCGGCGCAGTTTTGAGAACACCCCGTTGCCACAGTCGAGCAACAACGAAAAATCGTCGTGCTGCACCAAATACCCGCTACACGCGCCGCCCGCGTCCTGCCACGAGGGCGACTTGCCCAACACGGTGATCTGCACACCGCTCCTCTCTCTCCGTAGAGTCTGACACTCTAGCCTCGTGGCGGCACTGCACACGCAAATGCCCGTGCTCATCGTGGCCGCCGCGACTCAGTTCGAGCTCTCGCTGTTGGTCTTCGGCGGCCTGGCGATCGTTGGTGCGCTGCTGTCGGGA
>Ga0116216_10000300_pt1 | contig 43696 bp, 34 predicted proteins | sample Sb_taG_11_FD_89696 | JGI IMG/M metagenome (GOLD analysis project Ga0116216, IMG submission 89696) | Peat soil microbial communities from Weissenstadt, Germany - Sb_50d_3_AS metaG | ecosystem: Environmental > Terrestrial > Soil > Wetlands > Peat | place: Germany: Weissenstadt | collected 2010-09-21
CATCCCGTTCGGGCCCCTGCGCGCCCGCAGCGCCGCAAAATCAGCCACCCGCGCTTCCGGGCCTCGCTCGATCCGGCGAGAAACGCCGAAGAAATGGAGCGTTTTGGGACGAGAAGTAGCTAGTAGACGCCGAGGCGCTCTTCGAGCAGCTCACGGCGCAGCTCCGGCAGCCGCTCCAGCTGATCCCGGACCACAAACTCCACCTCCGCACGGAGGCCGTTGATTTTGGTCCCATTCAACAAGAGACGCACATCGGCGACCTGCGGGTCGTCAAGGGGCCGCCCGATCTGGCTGACGAGGACGCAAGTCGCTCCGCGAACGCCCAGGATCTGCGCCACCAGCGTTCCGGCGATCTTGTCGGCGGCGAGGTTGTAGAGCTTGCCCACGTGGCTCACAGGATTCTTTCCGGCGGCGGCCTCCATCGTCATGAAGCGGTAAGGCGTGATGAGCCCATTGGTCCGGTTGCCGCGCCCGACCTCGCCGTCGTCGCCCGCCTCGGCCGACGTACCCGTCACGGTGAGAAACACGTCCCCCGCGTTCAGGTCGTCGGCGGCATTCAGGGTGGCTTCGACCTCTCGCTTGGTCAGGTCTCGTGCGGCCCGCAGCACGAGCGCGCGTGCCGCCTCTTTCTCCCTTGCATACTCGTCCATGCCCGCGAGATGGCGCCCGATCAACGCGCACCCGATGGTGAGGCTGATGCGGTCGGTCCGCCGCACGCCCATCACCTTGATGTCGCTTCCGATGGCAGGGTGCGCGCGCTTGGTCGCGGCGCTCGTCAAAGGGCGCTCGACCTCGAGCACGACCCGCTCGAGATCGGTGAGCGGCGCAAACCCGGCGCCGCAGGAAGTGTCGTTTGCGAGAGGGACACGACGACCCCTCGTGAAAAGGCGGGTTAAGTCCGCGGAGCCCGGCCGAATGCGGGAAGTGATTCGCACCTCGCGTTCAAGGTCGAGCTCGGGAAGGCGCTGCGTGAGCACGTCCCGGCAGGCGGCGACGGCGATCTCGTGGACGGGAACCGTCGCCCCGCGCCACTCCCCCGTCGCGCGGCCCGAGAGATAGATCTCAATCGGCTGCGTCACCTCTCCGCCTCCAAAGCAGGGGCGGGACGACCCGCCGCAGAGCAGAATCTTGTCCACGTTGTGGTGGAGGATCATGTCGAACCGTTCGAGGTAATGACGGCTTAGCCGCACCGAGATGTGCTCTGCGATCGCGTCACAGATCGTGTCCGGATGACCGAGCCCCTTGCGCTCGACGATCTCCACTTCCTGGAACTCGGGCGACGATTGAAGAGGCTGTACCACCAGATCCACGGTCCCTCCTTGTGCGGGTGAGTGCGCCTCGGGTCCCTTCAGCGGCGCTCCGAGCAGACGAGCCTTACCGCCGGCGCGAGGGGACCCAAACCGCAGCGGGCCTGCGAATCGATACCACATCGTCGCCGCGAAGCATTAAGCCCGGGCACTGGCCGGCTCCCCCTCCTGGAGAAGAGCAAAAGAACGGCTTGCCAAGGCGAATGATCATGGAGCTAAGCCACGACCCGACAAGGTCGATAAGGTCTTCCAAAGCCTGGAGCAGAGGCCGAGCCGGGGTGCTCGGGTCCATCACGGATCTTCGTGGTTCAGGAGTTCGCGATGCGCGGGGTAACGCTTCTCGTGATTGCTGGGCTCCTTGTGACGGGAGCGGCGGAGGCCGCAGAAGAGGCCGTCATGCTCGCCGGCATGAAAGTCACGGTCTGGTCCGAGGAGACTCCGACCCCCAGGAAGGAGCCGGTCATCATCTTCTCCCACGGGTTTCATGGCTGCGCGACCCAATCGCGATTCCTGATGGAAGCGTTCGCCTCTGCGGGTTATCTGGTGTTCGCGCCGAACCACCGGGACGCGGCCTGCGATGGCGGATGGGATCTGGGCGGGCCAAAGGTCGCTTTCCGTCGCCCGGAATTGTGGAACGATACGACCTATCGCGATCGCGAAGAGGATCTCCGTCGGCTCATCCATGCGATCGGGAGCGATGAGCGGTTTGGTGCCCGCGCCGACCTCTCTCGCCTCGGGCTCTCGGGTCACTCGCTTGGCGGATACACCGTTCTGGGATCGGCCGGGGCGTGGCCGAGCTGGAAGCTCGGCGGCGTGAAAGCGGTCCTCGCGCTGTCTCCCTACAGCCAGCCCTTCATCGTGCACGACAGCCTCGGCGGCCTAGACATGCCGGTGATGTATCAGGGCGGGACGCGGGACCTCGGCATCACACCGTCGCTACGGAAGAATGCGGGCGCGTATGAGAAATCCCCGAGGCCGAAGTATTACGTGGAGTTCGATAAGGCAGGGCATTTCGCTTGGACGAATCTCAGCGAGACTGCGCATCGCTTGATCGTCGCCTATAGCCTCGCCTTCATGAATCACTACGTCAAAGGGGAACCCGTGGATCCGATCCTGACGCACACCCAGCCCGGGGTGGCACGATTGTCATCCGATCCTTGAGCCACTGCGTGCGAACAAAACAACTTCCCCGCCGCTCGGAAAGGCTCTCGGCCCTCGGAATTGACGTCACGCAAGGCCCTCGGCTATTTTGTGTCGCCTCGACTGTAAGACCTCAGTGAAAACAGAAGGCTGATCCGCTGTGCCCGTCGCAACGCTTCTGGAATCCGCTTTCGCTCGCCCGGCCTCCACGACCGCGCGGCTGTGCGCAGCCGCCGCACTCGGGGCTCTCCTTGCGGTGGGCTACGCACTCGATGCGGGCACTTCGCACGCTGAGTCCTGGCAGCTCGCCGCACGCTACACCGCGCGTTTCTCATTCATGATTTTTCTTCTGGTGTTTGTTCTAAGGTCCTGGAATTCCCTGGCTCCGAGTGTGCTCTCGCGTAGGCTTCTGCGGCGGCGACGCTCGCTGGGACTCGCCTTCGCGACTGCCCACACCGTGCATCTCGCGGCACTGACGACGTTCTTCGCCGTAAAAGGGACGCGACCCGAACCCATTACCGTTGTCGTGGGCGGCGGGGCGTATCTCACGCTGTACGCCATGGCTGCGACCTCGACCGATGCGGCGGTTCGCCGTCTCGGCCGCAACTGGCGAAGACTCCATACCTTTGGTGTCTACTACCTGTGGTTCGTGTTCGCGTTCACCTATGGAACGCGCACGCTCGAGCGAGGCACGTGGTACGCGCCCTTCTTCGCTCTAGCCATCGCTGCCCTCGGGCTGCGCCTCGTGGCGCGGCGGGTGCGGGAGCAGCGGCCGATCGCCATAGCTGTGCGCTGAGGGATCGCCCTCTCTCGGGGCTCCTCCGGCGGGGGTGAGCCGGGGTGCCGCGCCTTAGGCCATTCCAACGAGCGGGCGGATTAACGCGTTGATGTCGACCCGCGCGCGCAGGCGCGCGCAGAGCAGGAACGAGCCCACGAGCTTGCGGTGCAAGAAGACAGTCTCGGGCGGCGGTGCGCGCAGGAAGCCGCGGCGAAAGGCCAGGTCGAGCCCGATGTCGCGGACCCGCGAAGGCAGCGTGGAGCGGCCGAAATCGTAGGGCCCCTGATGGCGCAGCGGCTCGCAGACCGCAAGAATCAACTCCACAACGCCGCGTGCACGGTCGTTGGTCTCGTCTTCGGGCAAGTAACCGATGTCGATCGCGGCGGCCTTCACCGCCGCACGATCCCCGTCGAGGACCGCGCGTACGATCTTCGCATACCGCTCCACCAGGCTTTGCGACAGCTCGCGGGTCGAGCCGAAGTCGAGAAGCGCGATGCGCGCTGAGTCGGGCAGGATGCGGTAGTTCGCGAAGTTCGGATCGGTTTGCATGAAGCGAAATTCGAAGAGCTCGCGGAACACCAGCCGCTCGAGGATGAGCCCGGCCGCGTCGCGGCCTGCCTGCGGCGTCCCCGGCGCCGCGAGCGACTCGATCGGCTCCCCGCCGACAAAGTCCATCGCGAGGATGCGCCGGGTAGTGAGGTCGTCGTGCACTCCCGGCACGAGCAGCGCGGGATCGTCGGCCACGAGCGCGCGGTAGCGGCGCAGGCTTTGGGCCTCGAGCAGATATTCCGCTTCTTGCCGCAGCTGGTGCTTCGCCTCGGCGATGATCCCCGAGACGTCGAGATCGACGGGCAGCAGTTTCACCAGCCGCAGGAGCGACGCCACATTGTCGACGTCGCTCTCGATGCTGCGAGCGACGCCCGGATATTGGATCTTGAGAGCGAGATGGCGCCCGTCTGCTGCGACCGCGGCGTGAACCTGGCCAATGGAGGCGGACGCCACCGGTTCGAAGTCGAACTCGCGAAAGCGCGCCTCCCAGCCCTTGCCATACTCACGGCCGAGCATCCGTCGGACCTGTGAGGGCGGCATGGTGTCGGCCGAGGAGCGAAGGACGGCGAGCGCCTCTGCGAACTCCGGCGGGAGGATGTCCGCGCTTTCGAGGGAGAGCAGCTGCCCGAGCTTCATGGCTGCGCCGCGGAGATTCGCAAGGCGCCGTGCCAGGCGCTGGGCGTTCGCGAGCGAAAACAGGGGGCTCGTGCCGCCGGCCTGCTTCGGGCCGCCGCCGAACAGGCGGCGCGTGCCCTCGATCAGCCCACCTGCCGCGAACTCTCCCGCCATGAGGCCGATGCGCGCCAGCCGCTCGATCCGGCTCGTGGGCACTCGCGAGCGCTTGCGCTCTGCCAAAGACGCCTCAGCTCCACGCGGTGACCTTTGCGCCGTTGGCGCAGGCATCGCGATCTTCGGCACGGGCAGCCCCGAAGCGAAAGCCTCGAGCTCACCTTGCCGTCAAGGACGTGCACCGAGGGGCGCGTCGACGCCGATCGCCGCACGCGCCGCCCCGGTCCTGTTGCGGGCGTAAAATTCCTGCGTCATCAGCTACGCCACGACTCCCCGAGGTAGCCTGCGGAGGCTTCGCTGGCCACCCGGCGGACGATAGAAAGCGGATCGCGGTCGGCTTCGCGCAGCACCGCGAGCCCGTCTGAGAGGAGACGAAAGTGAGTGCCTCGATCGAGTCGGTCGCTGCCGTTCCCGAGTTGGTTCGGGCAGCTCAGTCGAGGGCTGCGCGCGTCAGCTTTGAGCTCTCGAGGATCTCCTCGGTCGCCCGCTCGAAGTGCTTGCCGCGGCGTTAGCCGCGGGCGGCAGGATTCTTGAGATCGGGACCGGCGTGGGTGTCGGGACCCGTTGGCTCGTCGCCGGAGTCGCTGGCCGCGTCGATGTCGAAGTGGTGTCCGTCAAGGTGAACTCTTCCGTGGCACGGGTAGCGCAAGATTACCCGTGGCTCTCCTTCGTTCGGTTGCGGACCGGGAGTATTTTCGAGTTGAGCGATGCCAGCGCTACCTTCAAGGGCGTTCCCCCGGGTCCCATTCAAGAGGGGTTCATGGCGCTCGATCCGCCCGACCGAAAGCTGGTCGCAATCCTTTCCGCGGACGCCGTAGGATACAGTCGGCTCACGGCTCAAGACGAAGCGGGAGCAGTGCGCGCGATCGCCCTGCAGCGAGAGGTGCTGAGCGCGGGAGTCGAGCGCTATGGGGGCCGCGTCGTGGATGCCGTGGGCGACAACCTCCTCGCTGAGTTCCCGAGCGTCGTGAAGGCTGTCCAGTGTGCGATCGAAGCTCAGAGCGAGCTTGCCGTGCACAATGCGGGCCTGCCCCCGGATGCCCAGCTTGAGCTCCGCATCGGGATCCATCTCGGCGATGTGATCGTGGACGGGCCCCGCATCGCAGGCGACGGCGTGAACGTCGCGGCGAGAATTCAGGAGAGGGCGACACCGGGAGGCGTCACAATCTCCGGTGCGGGGTACGAGCAGATTCAGGGCAAGCTCGCGCTCGACTGGGAGGATCTCGGAGAGCAGTGGCTCAAGAACTTGCCCCGACCGGTGCGCGTGTACCGGACCGGCGGCGCGAGCTCGCAGGGTCCTCCCGCGGAGTACCGCAGCGCCCACCATCTCCCCAGGCTGCGCACGAGCTTCATCGGCCGCGAGCGGGAGCTGGCCGAGCTCGACGCGGCGCTCGCGGCGACCCGGCTCCTTACGCTCACGGGGATGGGCGGCGCGGGTAAGAGCCGCCTCGCCGTCGAGCTTGCGACACGCGCCGAGGCAAAATTCCCAGGCGGCGTCCGCTTCGCGGAGCTCGCGCCCCTCACCGCGCCCGAGCAGGTCGTCCCGGCCGTGGCGGCTGCCGCCGGCGTGTTGGGCTTCGTCGGCCAAGGCCCCGCGCGGCCCCTCGCGCCCGAGGACGAGCTGGTCCGCTTCTTGGGAGAGCGCAGAGCCCTCCTCGTCTTCGACAACTGTGAGCATCTCGTCGACGCCGCCGCGCGGCTCGCCGATCTCCTCCTTGAGCGCTGCCCAGGAATCGTCATCCTCGCCACGAGCCGCGAGCCCCTGGGTATCCGGGGCGAGCAGGTCTGGCCCGTGCCACCTCTTGCCGCCGACGCGGCTCGACTCTTCGGCGAGCGAGCGCGCGCCGTGCGCCCGGATTTTCGGGCTGCCGAGCACGCCGACGTGATCCGAGCCATCTGCGCGCGCCTCGATGGGATCCCGCTTGCGATTGAGCTCGCCGCCGCGCGGGTTGCTCACCTCTCGCCGTTGCAGATTGCCGAGCGCCTTGAAGACCGCTTAAAGCTCCTCACGAGCCGCGACCGGGTCCGTGAGACGCGCCACCAAGCGCTGCGTGCGACGCTCGACTGGAGCCACGACCTTCTCTCTGAGCCCGAGCGCGTATGCCTCCGGCGCCTCTCGGTCTTCGTCAACGGGTGCTCGCTTGAAGCGGCCGAGCATGTGTGCGGGGACGCTCCGCTCGACCCCGGGGATGTGCTCGACGTCCTAGGCGGACTCGTCCGCCGGTCGCTCGCGGTGGTGGACGAAGCAGGAGGCGTAGCACGGTATCAGCTGCTCGAGACGGTACGACAGTATGCAGCCGAACGGCTCGATGAGGCGGGCGAGACGGCGCATCTGCGGGATCGCCACAGCGATTGGGAGCTTGACCTCGCGCAGCGCCTGCTGCCCTACGGCTACAGCGTCGAGACCTACTTCATTCCCGAGTACGACGCCTTTGCGCGGGAGGTCCCGAATTTTGCCGCGGCGATCGCTTGGTGCCTCGAGCGCGGCGATGCCGCAGCGGCCCTAGAGCTGGCCTCAAGGACGGTGGGCCTCTTCGTCCTCACGGGTCGGCGGGAGGAGGCTCGAGAGCGGATCGAGAAGGCCCTCGCACTCTTGCAGGAGTCGCTTCCGCCTGTGCGGCTCGCAGGGATTCGAGCTCTCTGCATCATCGATACGATCTCCGGCCGCTTTGCCCGCGCCTTCGAACTCGCCGAAACATTGGCCACGGAAGCGAGGGCCGCGGGAGCGCCGGAGTGGATTCCCTGGGCGTTAATCTATCAAGCGATCTCGGCCCAAGTAACCGGCGAGGCGGAACCCGCTGGGCTGCTCCAGAGGGCGATTGAACAGGCGCAGACGCTTGGCCTTGAGTCGGCGGAGATCGATGCCACTGCTTTGCTCGGGCGCTCTCGGATCCTGGAAGGCCGCTACGCTGAGGCTGCTCGCCTTCTGGACTCTGCCCTCGAGCGGTGTGACACGACCGCGCGGAACGAGAGTCGCCTGCTCATCTATTCGGCATGCCGCGCCCTGGCTGCCGTGCTCGACGGGGACATCGAGGGAGCCCGCCGGCACGCTGCGAGGGCAGCCAGGGTCAAGCTCCCAGCCGAGATCGGCCGACGCACCTGGTTCGCAACGGTGACACATCCGGCGCTCGCGCTCACGCGTGCGGCCACGGGCGATGCAGCCGGCGCGGGGGCGGTGCTGCTCGAGGCGGTTGCCTTCCAGCGCGAGTCCCGGCTCCCCTTGGTCGACGCGAGCCTGCTTGCCGGATTTGGCGGCGTTCTCTTCTTGCTGGGACAGCACGAACGCGCAGCACGCCTCCTGGGCGCCGCGCGAAGCGCCAGGGAAGGCGCATGGCGCACACAGGAAGGCGGCGCAACCTACGTCCACTTCACCCGCCGTGTTCGCCAGGCACTCCCCGGCGACGTCGCAGCGCGTGCGCGCGCCGCCGGGCGTGCGCTGAGCGTAAGCGCGGCGTACGACGAAGGGATTGCGGCGCTGCGGGAGCTCGCAGCGACCTAAGGTGCTCCATCGACCGGTCCGGTATGAACGCGACCGTCTCTCGTGCGTTGTCCCAGACTACCGATGAAGACTACACGGGTTTGCCCGAAGCGTGGCTTGAATTGAAGGTGATGCGCTGCCCGCTTGGATCCTCAACAGTGAACGAGCGATGAATTGGGCCGGTCTGGATCGGAGAGGGGCCGAGACCGACATCGGTGAAAAGGCGGTGCGTTTTTTCGAGATCGTCCACCATGAGGTCGAACGGTGCTGGCCCGGGCAAGACGTGATCACTCCGGGTCAACACGAGGTGTGTTCCCCCGCGCAGCTCAAGAACGGCAACGTTGCCGTGCAGCTCGATTGGCCGAAGCCCAATCTTCGTCAGGAAGTCCCAGGATTCTGTCAGTCGGCTCGTCTTCATCAAGATGTGCCCGACCCACACCGGAGGACGTTCGTCTGCGTGAGCCACGGCTCCCTCCTACGATGAGAACGCGACCAAGAGGTATCAGGCGGCTAGCTTGGCAGGATTTCGAGCTTGCCCGAGAACAAATCCCTGCCGATTCTCAGAACACGAAGGGCACAAGCCGCCAGGATTTTACTCTGTAGTCCGCGTACTCGCTTCCGAAATGCTTGAGAAGCATTTTCTCCTCGACCCGGATTCGGTGCATATAGACAGGGACTAGAAGCACCAGCTCGATCAGTGGCGGCAGAAAAAACCCGGATCCGGCCGCCGCGCCAACCCAGATCAGCAATGCGGACAGATACCCGGGGTGCCGGATGTAGCGATAAGGTCCGCTCTGCACGACCCCTTGCCCAGCCACGGTTATGAGCGTGCGGGTGTAGTACGTCCCCAGTGTTCGGAAAGCGACAATTCTAAGGATGACGCCCGCGCTCCCAAACGCGATACCCAGCCATTGCGTCCACAGGGGGAGCCTCGGACCGATGCCAGCTGTGAAGAGGGCCGCGATCGCAGGAACCCAGATGATGAGCATGAGACGCGTACTGCCGCCATCGTCATCGCTGGGCGAAAAGCTTTTGGCGACCGCGCCTTGGCGCATGACCAGCTCGATCGCGCCGAAAAGGACCAGCAGAACGCTGCCGATGATCATCGGATAGGACATGTGGGCTCTACTCCAGCGCGCAATCGGCCGCACTTGAGCTCGGAAGCGTATCGCAGCCGCGCACACCCCGAGAGTGGCTCTAGATTGCCTGCTCTCGCAGCTCCGGCCAGAGGCTCCGGCTCGCGAACAGATGCGGTGCGCCTCCGCACCCACTCACGGAAACCCTGTCGTCGAGAAGAGCTCATCAGAAAACCCGAAGCGGTGGAGTTCACACCCTACCTCGCCACGCGAAACCGAGAGCGTATGGTTCCATCGTCTGGATTGCCCGCGAGCGCGAGCGAATCCTTTCGCGTGGGTGGGGGATGGTCGACGAGCGAGTGTTTTTCGGTCAGGCGATACGGTGATCAATCGACTGAACCCGCCGGTGACCGCAGCGCTGGGCGTCCCGATGGACAGGAAAGCGAACGAGATCGATTGGTCCACTCTCCGTCAGCTTCCCGAGCCGCAAAGCCAGTCTTGCTCAGCTGACTCGGATACAAAAGAAATATCCGGAATCCCTTAGTTTTTTTGGTAGCCCGGGACGAAATCGAACCACCGACACTGCGATTTTCAGTCTCGAAACGAGCCTTTCGCGGACCTCCGCGGCCCCACTCTGCGGTCTATCGAAGGTCCCGTGCGCGCGCGGGCTCACGGGATTTTGTGCGAAAGTGGGGAGACGATGACGGCGAAGCCTCCCGCCTCTTGGCGTGCGAAGACCCGACGGACCCAGCTCCGGCGCGCGTCGCAGCAAGCGGCCCGCCGCCTGGTAAGGCGGCTCTTCCTGATAACGAAGTTTGAGCGCACCTGGCGCGGGCTCACGCGATTCCGTGCGAAGGTGGGGGCCAGTCGGTTCCGCAGTCTCATGGCCGACGTTCCCGACGCGCTCGGGGAGATCCGCAACCCGGATCCGCACGTCTTGGCCGAGCCCCACTGAGCACTCATGGCCAGCACCCACGATCGCCGCGCGCCGAACGCGTCGACCGCGACCGAGCGCGATGGCCACGGCGACGAGGGCGTCACCGTCGCGGTCGTCAACCCCGCCAGTGGGAGCGCGATCTCCGAGCCGGAGCTGCGGGCCGCGCTTAATGGGCTCGGCCGTCGCATCGAGTGGAGGGAGACCACCGAGGATGACCCCGGCACGGGCCAGGCCGCGGACGCCGTGGCGTCCGGCGCGACCACCGTCGTCTGCTGTGGCGGTGACGGCACGGTGCGCGCCTGTCTGGCACCGCTTGCCGGCACCGACACCGTGCTTGGCATCGTACCCCTCGGCACGGGCAACTTGCTGGCCGCCAACCTGGGGCTGCCCTTCGGGCTCGACGCCGTGGAGCCCGCGGTCGCCGGGCCCATTCGCCGCATCGACCTCGCCGAGGTCAACGGTGAGTCGTTCGCCGTGATGGCCGGCAGCGGGTTCGACGCCCTCATGATTCGCGACGCGAAAGCCGCCACCAAGCGGCGCCTCGGCAGTCTTGCCTACGTCGCGTCGGCGGTGCGCAACCTCCCTGCGCGCCTCGTGTCGACCACGGTGGAGGTCGACGGCACGACCGTGTTCGACGGCCGCACCGCGATGGTGCTGATCGGCAACTGCGGCGTCGTCACGGGTGGCCTCGAGGTGTTCCCCGACGCCCGACCCGACGACGGCATCCTCGACGTGGCCGTACTCTCTGCCCGGAGCCCGATCGAGTGGGCCTCGGTGCTCTGGCGACTCGTACGCGGCCTCCCGCAGCGGCGCAACCTCGTGGCGAGGCACCGGGGTCGCACGGTCACCGTGCGAACTGCGACCCCCCGCCCGTACGAGCTGGACGGCGAGGACCGTCCCCCGGTCCTCACGCTCGAATTCACGGTGCGGCCCGGTGCCCTCCGGGTGCACACCCGTACCCAGGACGATGACGGTTCCGATCGTGGCTAAGTCAGTGGCCAGATCCCTGCGCTGTACAAAGTGCAAACGGGCTACACTGTTGAGGCGTCTGCGGAAGGCGATTCGGGCCTGCGACGGTGCCCCTAAGCTTACCCGAAAACGTCCGCAGGATTCGAAAACGATTGAACAGGTGACGCGCGCTTGCGTCTCGTTCTTCGCAAGAGCCTGCACCCATGAGTCTTCCACGAGCGGCTTGCGTTTCTGCCGTCGTTCGCGCAAGCATTTCCACTCGCGCGCCCTCGGTGGCCGGGTCTCCATCACCCCCTCCGGGAGGCAGCGAAGGTGTGAGACAGACGACCGGAGGAGGTAGTGCAGATTTGCAGCAGATTGACAAGTCGCGTGATTCGGATGAGGCGGGGGCACTCGTAGATCAGAAAACCCTCAGCGAGGCTGTTGGCGAAAAAGACTTTGATTGGTCGCCGCCGACCCGCGGCGAAAGCCAGAGGGAGCGATAGCCGGTGTCACCCTCTGCGGGCGAGCACGACGGGGGGGTGGCTCTTACCGTTCGCACCACTGTCGGCGGGCGATATAGGAGCTACGCAGGTACCGCCCTGGTGGTGCTTGTGGCGGCGGCCTGGAGCCTGGCGTCAAACTTCTACCGGTTCGGTGTTGGGGACGACGGCTCGCAGGCGGTGCTTGTACTGCACGCGATCGATCCAACCCTCCTCGCACACGATTTGATCGTCACTGAGGTCGCTCCTCGCTACAAAAGCGCGCTCTTCCCACTGCTTGCGACAATTGCGCGCATGACCTCGGTGCCCTTCGCGTACGCGATAGTGTTCGTGGTTATCCGTTTCGCCCTGATCGCGGCCTACCATCGATTTTGCCTTGCGGTGACTGATGACCGACGCGCGGCTGCATGGGCCACGATCCTTGTCACTGGATTCGGATTCTATGGCTTTGGCTTTTACCTTGGCGGGATCCCGCTGATCGAGGAGAAGCTCGTACCCCGGGCCGCCGCGCTGCCCTTCGCGCTGCTTTCACTCGCTTCGCTCCTGGAGCGCAGAATGCTTACCGCCACCGTTGCAGCGATCATCGCGGCTGTACTCCATCCCGTCACCGGTCTCGCCGTCCTCGGGATAGGTGCCGTAAATGAGTTGTTCGAATATCGGGGTTCGGGCGAGCGCTTCCCGATCGTCGTGTGGAGCGCCCTCGTCGGAGCGGTCGGCGTCCTTGGCATCGCAAGCGGAGCCTTCGCGGGCTTGGCCGCAGACGGACGGGTGGACGGCGCTTGGGAGGAAGTCGTACGCGCAACGATCGGTCCTTTCGTGTACGCGCGTCAGGATATGGCCTGGACAGGGGCGCTCTTTCCGGCGGCTCTCGTGATCGGCGCAGTCGCCCTCTTCGCCGCGGGGACGCCTCGGGCGTACCGTGCCGTGCTCCGTTTTGGCACAGCGGCCCTCCTTGGGTTCCTGGTTCAACTCATCGGCGTGGACGGCCTCGGGAATCATGCTCTCCTCGAGGCGAATCCAGCACGGGCAAGTTTCGCCATCGTGGCCTGTGTCGGCGCCGCGCTCGGGCTCCTCGTCGTGCAGCGGCTGGCGTCCTCTGCAACGGCGGACCGGGTCGCAGCATGTCTACTCGTAGTCTGTATCCTCTTTCGGATCGACGTCCGTGTAACGGTTCCGATCGCCATCGCATGCGCAGCCCTTCCGGCGCTTCGTCGGTTCGTCGATCGTTTTCTCGACACTCGTCACTCCGCTCAAGCCGCCGCTGCAATCGCGGCCGGGAGCTTAATCTTGAGCCTTGTCCTTGCGCGAGATCGTTTGGACGTCGAGCTTGGCGATTGGCTTACAGGACGGCCAATCGGCTGGCGTGCCGGTCACTCATACCCGCCCAGCTTTCAGGGTCTGCGAGACCTAGCACGCCTCGGCCTCGGCAACGTCTCCGCGATCGAGGTGCAGCGCTGGATCCGCGGTCACTCGACGCTCGATGCGGCAATCCTGCCACCGCTTTCCACACCGATCGGCTGGCAAATTCACTCGGAACGCGCATGCGTCTGGAACTCCTCACTCGGTACCTTCACGCATCTCTCGCGCTCGTTCGCACTGCGCTATCGCGTCGCGCTCGAGGCCGTCGGTTCGCTGCGCGAAGCCTCATGGCGGGCACTGATTGAGTATGGACGGGCCGCTGGCGCGAGTTTCGTCGTGGCCGACGTGCGTGTGAATCCGCCGGCTCCGGATGACCCGCTGCCCGCTTTCACCGCAGGGCCATATGCCGTACTGCGTGTCGAGAGCGGGCAGAAGAAACAGTTCTAAGTACGACACCGGGCTTCCGGCCTGCTCGGGGCGCCGATTCAGGAGCCATACCTTCCGACCTCGTAGTGGAACGCGGGCCGGGGACCGGCTCAGGCAACGAGGTGGGGAGCAGCAGCCACGTCGAGAGGATGAGGCCGGGCGCGTCCTCCCCCCTCTCTGCGAAGCTCGAAGCGCGCCTCGTCGAGCTCGAATCCTTCGAATTGTCAGCTCACTGATTCGATCCCCCAATCTTGGTGGCTCGCCGATCAGAGTACGCCACGGCCGCAGCATGGGGGGCCAGGCTCAGGGACGGGCTCAGGCAAAGAGGTGCGCGGGCAGCAGCCACGTGCTGTAGACGAGGCCGCGCGCCTCTGCGAGCCTCCTACCGACGGGCAGCGAGCTTGGTGCGGGCCACCCTCCAGCCCGCAACGGCGCTTTGCTCACCCTTCGAGGCCCGTCTCTGGGTCGCTCGGGAACGCCATGGTGGTGACGGGCTCGACCTGGCCTCGGGTTCCGATCCCGACCTGATCCTTCTGAAGCTCTACGCCGGGGGGCCACAGGATGCCTGGGACATCGATCAGCTCCTCGATGTAGACCCGTCCGTTGTCACGGATGTGGAGGCGACGCTCGGCTCGCTTCCCGAGGAATGCACGCTGCTCTGGAGGCGGATCCGAGCTCAGCGCGATCCTTCGAGCTGACGCGTGAGAGGAGGGTCCTTTCGTGAAACACTATCGCCGGCGCCGTGAAGCTACGCCCGCTGGTCATCGGTCACGCTCAAGGGCGGTAAGCGTCTCGAGAAGGTCTGCCCGGGGGGGGCGAGTTTCGTTCTTGCGGGTTACGCCAGGGTTACGCAGAGCTAGCGATGAGACCTACGTTCGTTCTAAGTGCTTGATTTTGTGGTGGCCCAGGGCGGAATCGAACCGCCGACACTGCGATTTTCAGTCGCATGCTCTACCAACTGAGCTACCGGGCCACGCGGGCACGGAACCTAGCCTGTCGACGCAAACGGGTCGAGGAGGCCTTGTTCGGGCTGTTGCCGCCGATCTCTCCGCGCGCGTCGGCGGGCGCTGCCGCGCCAAAACCGTGCGCGCTCAAGGACTGCCGACCAAACGGACCACCACCTCGACCACGGTAGGCGCGCCGTTCGTGATGACCGGGAACACCCTGTCGTTCATGAACGCAAGCCGGTCGCCATCGGTGATTCGCGCCTGCACCGCATACCGGTGGGCGGGATCAATCCTCGATCCGTCATAGATGAGCTCGAAGGGGATCGGTACTTGGTGGGCTGGACGAAAGGTCTGCTCGGCTAGCACCACTGCGGGAGCGTCGGCGCGTGAGACGTCGACCAGCTGCACTTGCACAACGGCGGCGGGCGAAAGCGCGATGCGCTGCAGATAGGTCACGCTTCCTGTCACGCGAGCGTCTGGCGCACCATGGGCGCAGGCCACGAGCGAAAGGGCCACCGCCTGAACCAAAGAAAAGCTGCGGGATGACGCCACTGCGTGGCTCCTTACTCTCGGGGCATCGACGCGCCGTGAGTTTCAGTCGCCGGCTCCGCCCCGTCCGCGGGGGACGCAGAGTCGGACTTCGTGCCATCCGCTCCGGCTGCGGCTGGGAGCGCCCCAGCGACGCCTGGATGGTCAATTCGCACGTGCTCGACCACGACGTTCTCAAGTGGCCGATCCGGCGGACCGTGGCGTCCGAACTCGTCGCGCGGCACAGCCACGATCTTGTCAACAACATCCATGCCATCGATGACACGGCCGAACGCGGTGTACTGACCGTCAAGGTGCGGTGAATCGGCGACGACGATGAAGAACTGGCTGCCGGCGGAATCGGGCGAGACGGCCCGGGCCATGGACACGACGCCTCGCACGTGCGAGGTGTCATTGAACTCCGCTGCGATTGTGTAGCCCGGTCCGCCCAGTCCGTCGTCGCGAGGGTCGCGGTTCTTTGTGTTGGGATCTCCACCTTGAATCATGAAGCCCGGGATGACCCGGTGGAATGTCGTTCCGTCGTAGAAGCCGGAGGTCGCGAGCTTCTCGAAGTTCTCGACGGTCTTCGGAGCCTTGTCCGCGAGAAGCTCGAAGCGGATGGTGCCAAAGCCCTTCACCTCAAGCGCCGCCACGTCGCGCGCCGGCGCCAAGGAGGCTGGAGCGGCTGTGCTGGGCGCTTTGGCGGCAGCTGCGGTTTCGTTCTTTTGACGCCCGCAGCTGCCAAGCGCCAGCGCAGCGAGTACCGCAACCGCAAGCGAAGTCCTCACGGTTCGAAACACGCTTTTACAGCCTCCCATCGTGGACCTCCTGAGTGGCGCTGGCTTAACCAACGAAGGGTGCGCAGGCAAGGTGCGAGATTCGCGCCGACCCGCGAACGAATCTCGTCTGCGGGTGAACACTTCGGCGAGCGGGCAGGGCCAGAGCGAAACATCGCCTCCCCTGGCTTCGCCGGCGGCGGGGAGAGTGCGATGCAGCCGCCGAACCCACCTCCTTGGCTCTTGCGGACGTTCTCAATGCCTCGGGCTCGCAAAGACACCGCCTTCCTTCTGGGCCGGGAAGAGGGGGGCTTTTCTCAGTGCGCCACCGGCTGCAGGTGGGCGCGTGTGTGGTAGGGTCCGGCGGTGATTTTCCGCCGTGTTGCGGGTCTCGTCCTCATCGCGATCCTCGCCCTTTTCGCGTTGGATGCGCCCGCCGCGGCACCGGCTCCGGCCAGCGGCGCGCATGGCATGGTGGCCACCGCCGAGGAGCACGCGACTCGCGCGGGTGTCGAGATGCTGGCCGCCGGGGGCAATGCGGTCGATGCCGCGGTGGCTGCCGCCTTCGTGCTGGGCGTAACGGAACCCTATCACTCCGGTATCGGCGGCGGTGGGTTCGTGCTGATCCACCTCGCGAATGGACAAGACATCGCTCTCGACGCCCGAGAAACGGCGCCCGCCGCGGCGACACGCGACATGTTCGTGCACAAAGGCGTCTCGCAAGATGCGTCGCGCCTCGGTCCCCTCGCGGTCGCGACCCCTGGACTCGTGGCCGGGCTCGCACAAGCCCTCGCTCGCTGGGGCACGAAGTCACTTCCCGATGCGATGGCGCCGGCAATCCGTCTTGCCGAGGAGGGCTTCGCGATTTCACCGCGGCACGCACGCATCCTCGAATCGGTGCGGGCCACGGGCTTCGCCCAGCGCTTTCCGGAGACCGCGCGCATCCAGCTCCCGCCACCCGATCGACCGATCACTCCGGGTTGGTGGCTGGTGCAGCCCGAGCTCGCGGGCAGCCTGAAGGCGATCGCCCGCGAAGGTCCCGACACCTTCTACCGTGGGGCCATCGCCAAGGCGATCGTCGCGGAGATGGAACATCAAGGTGGGATCCTCACGGCGCACGACCTTGACCTCTATCGCACGAAACTCCGCGAGCCCGTGCGCGGCAGCTACCGCGGTCTCGAAGTGGTCTCATTTCCGCCGCCCTCTTCCGGAGGGATCGCACTAATCGAAGCACTGAATGTGCTCGAGGGCTTCGATCTGGCCGCACGCGGCGCTGGATCGTCTGCAAGCATCCACCTGATCGCCGAGGCGATGAAGCTTGCCTTTGCCGACCGCGCCGCTTGGCTGGGTGACAGCGACTTCGTGGACGTTCCAGCGCGCGGTCTCCTTTCGAAGGACTACGCAGCGACCCTGCGCGCGAGGATCAATCCTCCCTGGTGGCGCCGAGCGCCCTGGCACTGGCTGTCAGGCGAGCGCGCGATTCACGTGACGGGACCGGGCGAGCCGACCCGGGATGCGGGTACGACGCATATTTCTGTCACCGATGGCTCTGGGAATGCGGTCTCGCTGACCCAGACCATCAACTTGATCTTCGGCTCCGGGATTACCGTCCCTCACACGGGCATCATCTTGAATGATGAAATGGACGACTTCTCCATTGCGCCGGATGTACCGAACGCATTCGGGCTCGTGGACGTCCGCGGCGCGAACGCCGTGGCACCCGACAAGCGTCCGCTCTCGAGCATGACCCCGACGATCGTGCTCCGCGGCGGAAAGCCGTATCTCGTATCGGGGAGCCCCGGGGGTCCGCGCATCATCTCCACAACCTTGCTCACGATCTTGAACATCGTCGACTACGGCATGAACCCGGAGGAGGCCGTCTGTGCGCCGCGCTTCCACCACCAATGGGTACCCGATACCCTCTCCGTCGAGCGTTCGGTCCCCCGCGATGTCATCGAGGGGCTCGAGCGCCGGGGTCACACGGTCGAAGTGTCGCCTCGGGACTGGTCGAGTGCGCAGACCATCGTGATTGACCCAGCGACGGGTCTCCAGCTCGGGGGGAGCGACCCGCGCAGCGACGGCCTCGCGCTCGGTGACTAGCGCAGCGCCCGGCGAAGCCCAGCGCAGTCAGGCCAACATTCGCAAGCTCTCGCTGCTGAGCGCGAGCCACATGTTCCTCGTCGTGATGCCCGTGATCGTGCCGTTCTACCGCGCGAACGGTCTCGACATGCGCGAGGTCTATCTGCTGCAGTCCGTCTTCGCTCTGGGGACACTGCTGCTGGAGGTTCCCACAGGATACGCGGCGGACCTTCTGGGGCGGAAGAAGACCCTCGTCGTAGGTTCGCTCTTCTATGGCGTCTCTTTCACATGGCTCGCGCTTGCGAACGGATTCCTGGGATTCGTGGTGTTTGAGCTCCTCGCGGCGGTGGGCGTTGCTCTCTTCTCCGGCACCGACGTGGCGCTCTTGTACGCGAGCCTCGGTCCCGGGTCCGAAGACGGCGGGCAGGGCGCCCGGGCGATCGGGGGCCTCCTCTTCGCCTCACAGCTCGGCGAGACCGCTGCCGCGCTTCTGTGCGGAGCGCTCGCTGGAGTCTCCCTGCACCTTCCCGTGGCGGTGAACGCCGCCACCGCCTGGCTGCCTCTCGGGATTGCGATCACCTTGCATGAGCCTGCGGCGCAGCGCATGCAGCGTGGGCACCACGCGGAGAATCTGCGGGCGGTGGCAAGGGCACTCTTTGGTCAGGGGCGACTCCTGCGCCTGCTGCTCGCAAACCACGTGCTCTACAGCACCACCACCCTCGTCGCCGTCTGGGCCTTCCAGGCCTATTGGAGCGCGCAAGCGATCCCGGCGCTCCATTTCGGCTGGCTTTGGGCGACCCAGAATGTGGCGGTCGCGCTGACCGCACGCGTTGCGCATCGTGCCGAGGGGGAAGCGAGCCTCGCGCCTTCCGCTGCCTTTGTCGCAGGGCTCGCGATCGCCGGCTTCTTCGGGATGGCGCTCTTCGGGGGTTGGACGGGCGTTGCGTGGGGGCTGTCATTTTCGGGCTGCCGCGCGATGAACCAGGTCGTGATGCGCCATGCCATCAACGTGCGGTGCCCGAGTCCATGCGCGCCACGGTAAACTCAGTGACCGCACTCGGCATGCGGCTGCTTTTCGCGGCGGTGGGGCCGCTCTTCGGATACACCATCGACCGGTTGGGGCCGGCGGGCGCACTCCGCGTTGCAGGCTGGGTATCTCTCGCCCTGGCCCTTGCGGCATCTTGCCCGCTCGTGCGCGAGGCGCGGGCACCAAGAGCGGCTTAGGGGCGCACCATGGCCAGCGTGTAGGCGTCGAGGTCAAGGACGCGTCGCGCAACCCGCAGCACGTCGTCCTTACCAACGGAGAGGACGCGGTCCACGTACCGAGCGTAGGCGTCCGCACCGAGGCCGTACAGCGCGTCGAGGGAAATCTGCCCGGCACGCACGGCGCTTCGCTGCTGATCAATGGCGAAGTTGCCCGTGAGATACGTCTGGGCACGACGCAGCTCTTCGTCCGCAGGGGGGGATTCCACAAGCTTTCGGAGCTCGAGCAAGATGCCCTCGCGCGCGAGCTCGATCTTCTCGGGCGCGGTTCCCATGTACACCGCGAAAAAACCCGGAGCCACACCTTCGACGTTCACGGCGCTCACACTGTAGGCGAGGCTTTGGCGGTCCCGCAGTTCGAGGAACAGCCGCCCTCCTTGCCCGGCAAGGATCTGGGCGACGAGTTCGAGGGCGAAGCGGTCATCGTCACGCACATCGAGCCCCCGGAACCCGAGCACAAGATGGGCCTGGGCTCGCCGCTTGCGCAGCTCTGCCAGGCGAATCTCGCGCGGCGCGGGCTCGGGGGCGGGGGAAGGCGGCTCGAACTCACCGCCGTCGAGGTCCGCCAGCAGCGCGGAAAGGCGCGCCGCGATCGCATCCGGGTCGACGTCACCGGCCACCGCCAACACGAGGTTCGGGGCACGCACGAGCCGCGCATGGTGGGCCTCAAGCGCCTCCACCCGAAATGTCCGCACCGATCGCTTTGTGCCGATCAGGGGAAGCCGGTAGGGATGGCGCTCGAAAAGGGTTTGCGTGAAGAGGTCAAAGGCGCGCTCGGCGACCCGGTCCTCGCGTCGCGCGAGTGCTGCCAGCGTATCGCGCCTCTCCCGGGCAAGCTCCGTCGGATCGAAGCCCGGCTCGAGCAAGACCTCGGCGAACAGGTCGAGCGCGGGCGCGAGCTGCGGCGTCGGGGTTTCGAGCGTAAGGCCGAGGGAGCTCCGTCCCGCGAAACCGTCGATCTCGGCGGCCAGCGACTCGACCGCGCGCGCAAAGTCGGCGGCCGAGCGCGCCCGCGTTCCGCGCAACCACATCGAGGTGAGAAAGGAGGTGAGGCCGGCGTTCTGTTCGCTCTCTGCGAGGAGCCCGCCGAGGAATGCCGCGCGCACGGCAACCACGGGCACCTCGCGCCGAGGCAACACGTGGAGCGCCGCACCATTCGGGAGTCGGTACGAGCGCAGCGCCGCCGCAGAGCCGTCGCTCGGCGCGGCCTGTACGGTTCGCGAGGCCGCCCGCGCCGGAGCCGGGAGCGCCATCGGCGGTGCGAAGGCACGGCGCGTATGCTCGACGCCGCGCAAGACCGCTGCCACCACACGCTCCTCGTCAGGCGCGACGCGCACCCGAGACGGATAAAGCAGGGTCGCCGTCATCCCTTCGTGCGCGAGGTAGGCCTGCGCCACGCGCTGCAGGTCCTCGGGCGTAGCTCCCCGTACGGTCGCGAGATAGCGCTCCTCGCTTCGCCAGTCGCCGCCCAGCACCTGGAAGCTTCCGAGCTTGCGAGCAATCCCCGAGACACTCTCGCGTTCAAAGTGTTCGGTCGCGAGAAAGTTCGCGCGCGCGCGTTCGAGCTCGTCCCGCGTCACAGGCTCCGCGCGCAGCCGCTCCACCTCGGCGGCCACCGCCGTGATGCAGTCGTCGGCATGCGCCGGATCAAGCTCTGCGCTTGCGCCGAAAAGACCCGGATCGAGCGGCGTGTAAGAAGACGCATCGACGCGGTCCGCAAGGCCCGCCTGCTCCTTCACGCGACGCACAAGTCGGCTGCTTTCCCCCTCCCCGAGTACGAACGCGAGGAGGTCGAGAAGCGGTGCATCGGGGTCGTGGAAGCTCGGCACGCCGTAGGCGAGCTCGAAGCTCGCACGCTCGAAGGGCCTTCGCACCACTGCCCCCCGAAGCTCCGTACGCGGCGGCTCGGTCGGGCGCTCGCGCCGAGTCCTCGCGGGACGCGCACCCTCAAACGCGTTGGCGATGCCTTCGCGCAACTCGCGCGGGTCGAAGTCTCCTGCGGCGACCACCGCCAGATTGTCGGGCGCATACCAGCGCTCGAAGAAGGCCCGCACACGGCTGCGGTCGAAGCCCGCCACGCTTTCGCTCGTGCCGAGGATCGGGGCGCGGTAGGGGTGCACACGGTAGGCGTGTGCGAACACGGCGTTGCCGAGGACCTGTGAGGGAGAGTCGTCGCCCCGGCGAATCTCCTCGAGTACGACCTCGATCTCCCGCGAGATTTCCGCGGGGTCAAACACCGAGAAACGTACTGCGTCCGACAGCACGTCGAGCGCAACCGCAAGCCCATTGCTCGGTACTGTGGCGTGGTAGACGGTAACGTCATAGGACGTATAGGCGTTCACGCGCCCGCCCACGCCTTCAATCTCTCCCGCGACGGCGCCTACCCCGCGCCGCTCGGTCCCCTTAAAGAGCATGTGCTCGTGGAAGTGAGCGAGTCCCTCTTCGCCGAGGCGCTCGTCCGCGGAGCCCACCTTCGCCCAAATCTGTAGCTCGGCGACGGGCGAAACATGGAGCTCGCGCAGGAGCAGGGTGAGCCCGTTCGAAAGGATCTCGCAGTGGATGGGCGAATCTGCCAAAGCGAAGGGAAGGTACCATGCTGCCGTGCACGATCCCACGGTCGGCTTGTACGTCCACGTACCGTTTTGCGAACGCGTCTGCCCCTACTGCGATTTCGCCGTGGTGCGAACGCGGGTGCTCGAGCCCAAGCGTGAGGACGCCTATGTCGATGCGCTGCTGCAAGAGCTCGCCGCACGCCAGGGGGTGTTTGCCCAGCGGCGTCTTGAGACCGTCTACCTCGGAGGAGGTACGCCCTCGCTCCTAAGACCCGAATCCGTGGCGCGCATCCTCGGGGCGGCGCGGGAGGCTCTCGCCGAGAGCGCCTCTCAAGAGGTGACCCTCGAGGTCAACCCGAGCACCCTCGAGCGGGCGCGGCTCCCCGGATTCCAGGCCGCAGGCGTGAACCGGCTTTCGGTCGGCGTCCAGTCGTTCAATGATCTCGTGCTGCACCGGCTCGGTCGCGCGCACCGCGCGTCGGAAGCCCGCGCCACCTTGCGTTCCGCACGCGACGCGGGCTTCATGAACCTTTCCCTTGACCTGATCTTCGGAGCCCCCCGCCAGGGCGAGGAGGACTTCGCACGCGATCTCGACGAGGTGATCGGCTTTGCGCCTCAACACGTTTCGGCGTATGGGCTCACCATCGAACCCGGAACTCCCTTTTCCCTCGCGGCACAGCGCGGCCAGCTCGGGCTTGCCGACGACGATTCCGTGGCGTCGATGATGGAGTTGGCCGCTGCAAGGCTCGCGGCCGCTGGTCTTGCGCCCTACGAAATCTCGAGCTTTGCCCGGCCCGGGTTTGAGTCCCGGCACAACCTTCGCTATTGGGAGCGGCGCCCTGTGCTCGGGATCGGAGTCGGCGCTTGGTCGAGTGAGCCGCCGAGCCCCGCGGCGCCCTTCGGCGCACGGAGCGCCAACGTACGGGGCCTTCCCGAATACCTGCGACGCATTGCGGAGGGCGAGCTGCCCGTCGCCGGTGCGCGTGAGGTCCTCGACGAACGCACGGCACGGAGCGAAGCCATGTTTCTCGCACTGCGCACGGCGGGTGGGATCGATGCGGCGCGCTTTGCGGCGGAGTTTGGTGGTCCCCCGCGCCGCTTCTTTGCGGGCGCAATCGACGCCTGTGCGAAGGCAGGGCTCCTGGCCGAACTCAGCGGAGGCGATCTGCGCCTTACGGCGCGCGGGCGCTTGCTTTCGGACTCGGTCTTCGCGCAGCTCGTCTAGCGCAACCCCCGTCCGCGCGGCGTTGACGATCCTCTCCCTCGTTGGTAAGCATCGCTCTGATTTTATTGAGAATTCCAGATGTCTCGGGGGAATGATGACCCGCGAGGTGGTTCCGACGGTACAAGGCAGCGAGACCCCTGTGCTCTCCAAACGCCAGGAGCGCGTGCTGCGCGCAGTTGTCGGAAGCTACGTCGGGGGCGCAAGCCCGGTGGGCTCGTCGACGATCGCCCAGCTGCTTCCCGTGAACCTCTCGGCTGCGACGATTCGCGGTGTGATGGCCGAGCTCTCGGAACTCGGACTCCTCGGCAAGGCGCATGCCTCCGCGGGCCGCGTGCCCACGGAGCTCGGCCTCCGGGTCTTCGTGACGCAGCTTCTCGCCCGCCGGGATCTCGGCGACTACGAGCGGCGGGACATCGCCGAGGCGATGGAGGAGGCCCTCGGCGACGCGGTCATGCGCGTCGCGAGCGACGTGCTCTCGCGCCACACCCACCAGCTCGGCTTCGCGGTAACGCCCCGGCTTGAGCGGCTTGTGCTGCGCCACGCCTCACTCGTGCGCCTTTCGACGGCGCACATTCTCGTCGTCCTCGTGTCGCAGTCGGGCGTCGCCCACCGTTGCCTGATCGACGATGCGGGCGCCTCGGACCAAGCCGATCTCGATCGCATTGCCTCCGCGCTCAATGATCGGATCGCAGGCCGTACACTGCCGGCGGCGCGTGAGGCGCTTGCACAAGAGATCCGTGCGCTCCGTTCCCAGGCCGACCGCTTCCGCGCACGGGCCCTCCGCATCGCCGAGCGCGCCCTCGCCGCGGTGCCCGGTGGTCCGGGCGACCTTGTGCTTGGGACCTGGCTTGCGCTGCTGGACCAACCCGAGTTCCGCGATCCCGAACGCCTGCGGGCTCTCCACCGGGCGATCGAGACCGAGGAGCGACTGGTCGCGCTTCTCGACGAAATCCTGAAGAAGGACAGGGGGCCGCGCGTTGCTTTCAGCGACGAGCTCGGCGAACCGGCGCTCCGTCACTGTGCCTTGGTCGTCGCACCCTACGGCGGCCCGAGCGCACCGCTGGGCGTGCTTGGTGTCGTGGGTCCCTCCCGCATGGACTACGCCCGGGTGATCCCCCTTGTCGACTACCTCTCGCAGCTCGTGACCGCGAGGCTCCAAGCGTGACCAAGCCGCCCCCTTCCCACGGTTCCGGCCGCGAGTCTGAGGGCTGGGAGTCCTTGTCCGAGGAGGCCTCCGAAGGCGTCCTCACACCCAACGAGGAGCTGGAGCGGGCCCTGCGCGAAGCCACCGAAGCCGTGGAGGCGCGGGAGGCGTCGCGGGCGCGCCCGCACTCCCCCCCGCCGGGTACCGCAGGGGGGTCCGCGGGCGCCTCCGAAGGCCCGCTGGCCGAGCTAGAGACCCTCCGGGCGGAACTTCAAGAGAGGCAAGACCGCTTCATCCGCCTCCAGGCCGACTTTGAGAACTTCCGCCGCCGCACGCTCAAAGAGCGCGAGGAGGCGTATCAGTACGGCCACCAGAATCTCGTCAAGGATCTGCTCCCCACTGTCGATAACCTGGAGCGCGCAATCGAGCACGCTCGCAAAAGCGGGCGCGAGGACTTGGACGGCCTTCTGCAGGGGATTGACCTCGTCCAGCGCGAGCTCATGGGGGTGCTTGCGAAGCACGGCGTGACCGAGATCGATGCCCTGGGCCAGCTGTTTGATCCCTCGGTGCACGAGGCGCTTGCCCAGGTCGAGGACCCCACGGTCCCGGCGAACACGGTCGTGCAGGTCTTTCAGAAGGGCTACCGCCTGCGCGACCGGCTGCTCCGGCCGGCTCAGGTGGTGGTCTCCCGCGCCGGCGGGGGCAGCTTGCCGCCGGGCGCCGAGGGCGAGGGGTAGCCGGGGCCCGTGTGTTGGCCCTGCGCGGAGAGGGGCCGGCATCGATGGGCAAAGTGATCGGAATCGACCTCGGCACGACCAACTCGTGCGTCGCCGTGATGGAAGGCGGCAACCCGGTCGTGATCGCGAACTCCGAGGGCGCTCGCACCACACCGTCGATCGTCGCCTTCACCGATTCGACCGAGAAGCTCGTCGGCCAGATCGCCAAACGTCAGGGCGTCACCAACCCCGAGCGCACGATTTTTGCGGTGAAGCGGCTGATCGGTCGCAAGTTCGACAGCCCCGAGGTCAAGCGCTTCACCGAGATCGCGCCGTTCAAGATCGAGGCCCACGAGAATGGCGACGCCTGGGTGCGCGTTGGAAACCGCACCTTCTCGGCGCCCGAGATCTCCGCCATGGTGCTCTCGAAAATGCGCGAGACCGCGGCCGACTTCCTCGGAGAGCCGATCACCGACGCCGTGGTCACGGTGCCCGCGTATTTCAACGACGCACAGCGTCAGGCGACCAAGGACGCGGGTCGTGTCGCCGGCCTGAACGTGTTGCGGATCATCAATGAGCCGACCGCGGCCGCCCTGGCCTATGGCCTCGGCGAAGAGAAGAACAAGAAAATCGCCGTCTTCGACCTCGGGGGCGGCACGTTCGACGTTTCCATCCTCGAGCTCGGCGATGGCGTATTTGAAGTGAAGAGCACGAACGGGGATACGTATCTTGGCGGCGAAGACTTTGACCAGCGCATCGTGGATCACCTGATCGAGCTCTTCAAAAGCGAGACGGCGATCGATCTCGGTCAAGACAAGATGGCGCTCCAGCGGCTCAAGGAAGCCGCGGAGCGCGCGAAGCACGAGCTCTCCTCCGCCACGACGACGGACGTCAATCTGCCCTTTATCGCGGCTGACGCCTCTGGACCCAAGCATCTCAATACCCAGATCAGCCGAGAAAAGCTCGAGACGCTGGTCGCGGATCTGATTGCTCGCCTGGTTTCGCCGTGCGAGACCGCGCTTGCCGACGCGGGGCTGCGCCGCGAGGAAATCGATGAGGTGATTCTCGTCGGCGGCATGACCCGCATGCCTCGCATCCAGGCCAAGGTCGCCGAGATCTTTGGAAAAAAGCCCCACAAGGGCGTGAACCCGGATGAGGTGGTGGCCGTTGGCGCGGCGATCCAAGGCGGGGTGCTGACCGGCGAGGTGGAGAACGTGCTCCTGCTCGACGTGACGCCACTCTCTCTCGGTGTCGAGACGCAAGGGGGCGTGTTCACCAAGATCATCGAGAAGAACACGACCGTTCCGACCCGCCGCAGTCAGGTCTTCTCCACCACCGAGGACCACCAGAACGTGGTGCGGATTCACGTGCTCCAGGGCGAGCGCGAGATGGCCGCCGACAACAAGACGCTGGGCCGCTTCGAGCTCCTCGGCATCCCCCCGGCGCCGCGCGGCGTGCCCCAGATCGAGGTGACCTTCGACATCGATACCGACGGTGTCGTAAACGTGTCGGCGAAGGATCTCGGCACGGGGAAGTCGCAGGCCATCAAGGTCACCGCTTCGAGCGGCCTCACCGAGGCCGAGGTCAATCGCCTGCTCACCGAAGCGCAGTCCAATGCCGAAGCCGACCGCGCGCGGCGCGATCTTGTCGACCTCAAGAACCGTGCCGATGGACTTGTCTACTCGACCGAGCGCACGCTCGTGGAGTTTGCGGAGCAGGTGCCATCCGAAGACAAGGAGGCGCTGAGTGCGGCGGTGACCAAGACCCGCCAGGCCCTTGAGCGAGGCCAGGCCGCCGAGCTCTCGGCCGCCGTTGACGAATTGTCAGCCCTCTCCTACAAGATGACCGAGAAACTTTACGCGACGCTCGGAGGGGACCCCTCCGCCTCGTAGCTCTTCCCTCCGAGGCCCAACGCCTTGGCCAAGCGCGACTACTACGAAGTCCTGGGCGTCCGCAGAGACGCTGACGAAGCGGAGCTGAAGAAGGCGTACCGTCGCCTCGCGCTCCAATACCACCCCGACCGAAACCCGGACAATCCGCAGGCCGAGGAGCGCTTCAAGGAAGCCTCGGAGGCCTACGCTGTGTTGTCCGAACCCGACAAGCGGCGTGCCTATGACCGGTTCGGCTTCGAGGGCTTGGGGGCGACCGGCACCTCCGACTTCGGCGATCTTGGCGGCTTTACGGACCTTTTCAACGATCTGTTTGGCGACCTTTTCGGGGGGCGCGCGGGAGGGGGAAGACGGCGCGGCCGCGGTCAGCGCGGTGCCGACCTCCGCTACAACCTTGAGATCGAGCTGTCACAGGTCGTTACCGGCTTTGAAGCCAAGCTCTCGATCCCGAAGATGCGCCCGTGTCAGACCTGCGAGGGCACGGGTCTGCGACCCGGCACCCAGCCCGAGCGCTGCACGCGCTGCCGCGGCACCGGACAGGTCGTGTTCCAACAGGGCTTTTTTCGCATCAGCCGCCCCTGCGATGCCTGCGGGGGTGAGGGCGAGGTGGTGCGGGAGCGCTGCCCCGACTGCCGCGGCGCAGGCCGGATCGACGGCCAGCAGAGCATCAGCGTGCGCATTCCGGCCGGAGTCGACGAAGGCGCCCGCCTGCGCCTCTCGGGAGAAGGCGAGGCCGGCGTTGCGGGCGGATCGCCCGGCGACCTTTATGTGGTGATCTCCATCAAGTCGCACCCGCTGTTCGTGCGGGACGGCCCAGAGCTACACTGTGAAGTGCCTGTCCCCTTTGTGAAGGCGGCGCTTGGGTCCGAGATCGAAGTCCCGACGCTCGAGGGGAAGGTCACCATGCGGATCCCCGAAGGCACACAAAGTGGTACGGTGCTGCGCCTGCGGGGCAAGGGACTGCCAACCCTGCGCCAGAGTGCACGAGGGGACCAGCTCGTGCGCATCTTCGTCGAAGTTCCGACCAAGCTCACCGATCGGCAGCGCCAGCTCGTGGAGCAACTCGCGGACGAGATCGGTACCGACGTCTCGCCTGCCGCAAAGAGCTTCATGGACAAGCTGCGCGACCTGTTTGGCTAATCCCGCGATGTCGCCCCGGCTCGCCTTGCCTGTGGCGCTGCTCGCGGGAGCGGCGCTGGCCCTTGCCTTCGGCTGCGCACGCAAGCCGCCGCCGAAGGCTGCCGAGCATGAAGGGGCACGCACCGAGTCCACGGGCGATGCGGCGGCGCAGGCGCACCGCGAGTACGAAGCCGCACGGGCTTTGGCCGATCGTGACCCGTCCGGCGCTGCCGAGAAACTCCAGGCCTTCATCGCGCGCTGGCCTCGGAGCCCCGACGTCGACGCGGCCCGGCTGCGGCTTTCACAGCTCGAGCGCCGACGGGGACACACCGCCTCGGCGCGAGCGGTGGCCGATGCGATCGTGCTCCGAAACCTCTCGCCCTCCGACCGCCAAGACGCGCTGCGCCTGCTTGCGGCCCTCGCGGGCGATGCTGGAGATCACTCCGCCCAACTCGTTTGGCTGGGTCAGCTGCGGGCCGCGCAGCCCGACGCGGATTCGGTTGCGCTCGTGGATGTGGAGATCGATGAGCTTACGGCTCGGCTCGATCCGGACACGCTGGACCGCGCCGCCGACAAGCTCGGCGATCGTGTGCCGGCCGCACGGCTGCGCCTGCGCCAGGCCGAACTCGCACTCCAGCGCCGCGATGTGGGGGCGGCGCTGCTCGCTCTCGCGCAGGCTTCGCGCTTGCCCCTTTCCGCGGATGAGGCGCCGCGCCTTGCGGAGCTCGAGCGTCGGACTCACACCCTCGAGGAATCCGAAGCGCTCGCACGCTCTGGGAGCGGGGAGTCTGGGGCCGCGAAACCTTCGGCCGAAGCGCTCTTGCCCGGGGCGAATGCCGTGGGAACGATCGGCGTCGTGCTGCCCCTGAGCGGCCAGCTTGCCCGCTTCGGCGAGGAGAGCCTCCAGGGCATTTTGCTCGCGGCCGGCGTTTTCCGGGGCGGAAGCGAGGGAGGCGTGCGGATCCTCGTGCGGGATTCGGAAAGTCGCGGCCCTGCCGCGGCCCTCGCGGTGCAGGAGCTGGCGGCCGATCCGAGTGTGTTGGCGGTACTCGGTCCCCTGAGCGCCGCCGAGGCAGAGGCCGCCGCAGTCCAGGCCGAGGCGGCAGGCCTGCCGCTCCTTACGCTGAGCGGTCGCGATTCGGTCACCGCCCGGCGTACGCACATCTTCCGCCTCGGAGTTGCACCCCGAGACGAGGCGACCGTCCTCGCGGAGTACGCCGTCCATGAGCTCGGCCTGATGCGCTTTGCCGTACTCCATCCCGACGACACCTACGGACGCGGCATGCGAGATGTATTCGAGGATGCGGTCCATGCGCGCGGTGCGACCGTGACCGGTGTTGCTGCCTACCAGCCGGGCACGACCGATTTTTCGGGTGTGATGCGGACCCTGGCCACCGGAAAGCTTCCCACCGATGAGGCGCCGGCGATGCCCTTTGACGCGCTCTTCATCCCCGACTCAGGTGAGAAGGTCATCATGATCGCACCCCAGCTCGCATTCAATCACCTGCAGCCGCTCCGGCTGCTCGGCCCGGACGGCTGGCAGCATGCCAACGTGCTCAAGCTGGCGGGGGCGCAGTTGGAGGGCGCCGTCGTGGCGGAGCCCTTCGATGCGGGGAACCCCTCGCCGCTCGTGCAGGAGTTCGTGCGGCAGTACCAGGAGACGATGCGCGCCATGCCGGACGTGTTTGCCGCGCAGGCCTTCGACGCCGCGAATCTCGCGCTCGCCGAGCTCTCGCGCGGCGCCAGCGACCGTGAAGCGCTGCGCGCAGGGCTTCTGCGTGTTCACGAAACGCCAGGGGTTGCGGGGACCACAACGATTCGCTCCGACGGCATCGCGGAGAAGCGGGCCTCGCTGCTCGGAGTGCAGGGGGGACGCTTTGTGTCCCTGCAAGGGCCCTAGCGGGCGCTTAAGTCGCCTTGCTGCGGCGTCGATCTAAATGCCATGGACGCTGCGCTCCCGAAGTTCGAGGTCCCGGACGAGCTCCCTCTGCTTCCGCTGCGCGAATACGTCGTCTTCCCCTACATGGTGCTGCCGTTGTTTGTCGGCCGGGAGCCTTCAGTGGCCGCCGTGGACGACGCCCTGGCGGGCGATCGGCTGGTCCTCCTCGTTGCGCAGCGTGACCCAGACGTAGAGGAGCCGACGCCCGACGAACTCCACCGCGTGGGAACCGTGGCCATGGTGATGCGCACCCTGCGCCTGCCCGATGGTCGGGTGAAGGTGCTCGTGCAGGGGCTGGCCAAGGCCGAGATCGATGGCTTCGTCGAGCAGGAGCCTGCGCTGCGGGCCCGGGTGCGGGTTTTCGCACCGGATCAAGAGCCCGAGTGGAGCATCGAAACAGAGGCGCTCATGCGGACGGTGCGCGCCCGCGTCGAGGAGCTGCTGCCGCTCAAGAATCTCCCGCCCGAGGTCCTCTCCGTCACCTCCACCGTATCGGACCCTGGGCGGCTGGCGGATCTCGTGGCATCGCACCTGCACCTGCGCCTTTCCGAGTCCCAAGAGGTGCTTGAAACCCGTGATCCGCTCGCCCGACTGCGCCGGGTGGACGCGTTCTTGCGCCGCGAGCTCGAGGTCACGGCCGTCCAGGCGGAGATCCAGTCCCAGGCCAAGGAGGAAATGTCGCGCAGCCAGCGCGAGCACATCTTGCGCGAACAGCTGCGCGCCATTCAAGTCGAGCTTGGCGAGACGGACTCGCGCGCGAGCGAGGTCGAGGAGTACCGCACCAAGCTTGAGGAGGCCGGGCTCCCGGCCGAGGCGCTCGCGGAGGCAACGCGCCAGCTCCGGCGCCTCGAACGCATGCACCCCGACGGGCCGGAGGCACAGGTGGTCCGGGGCTACCTCGACTGGCTGGTCGATTTGCCGTGGTCGCGCTCGTCACCCGATGAGCTCGATCTCGCCAGCGCTCGCGACATCCTGGATGCAGATCATGCCCACCTGCACGGAATCAAGGACCGCATCCTCGAGCATCTCGGCGTGCGCAAGCTAAGGCGCGACTCGCGCGGACCGATCCTGTGCTTTGTCGGCCCCCCTGGCGTCGGCAAGACGTCGCTCGGCCGCTCCATCGCTCGGGCCATGGGCCGCGAGTTCGTGCGGGTCTCGCTCGGGGGGATGCGCGATGAGGCCGAAATCCGGGGCCATCGCCGCACCTACGTCGGGGCGCTGCCGGGCCGCATTCTGCAGGGGTTGAAGCAGGCGGGCACGAACAACCCCGTCTTCATGCTCGACGAGATCGACAAGCTCGGTGCCGACTTCCGGGGCGATCCCGCGTCGGCCCTGCTCGAGGTGCTGGATCCCGAGCAGAATGCGCGCTTTAGCGACCACTACATGAACGTACCCTTCGATCTCTCGCGCACCTTCTTCATCGCGACCGCGAACGTGCTCGACCCGATCCCGAGCCCGCTGCGCGACCGCATGGAGGTGATCCGTCTTTCCGGCTATACGCCCGAAGAGAAGCTCGAAATTGCTCGCACCTATCTCATCCCGCGCCAGACCGAGGAGTGCGGGCTGCCCGTCGACCGGATCCGCTGGAGCTCGGCGGCGATCCACCAGATCGTGACCGGCTACACGCGCGAAGCGGGCGTGCGCAACCTCGAGCGACAAATCGCCGCGGTCTGCCGCAAGCTCGCCCGGCGCGCTGCGGAAGGCGACAGCTCCCCCGCGGTGCTGGGCCCTCGAAACCTCGTGACCTACCTCGGCGCCCCTCCCTTTGCTGCAGAGGACGCGCCGCACGCCGGCGAGGTGGGAGTCGTGAATGGGTTGGCCTGGACCGAGGCCGGCGGCGACGTGCTGCGGCTCGAGGCTGCGATGACACGCGGGCGCGGTCTTGTGCTGACCGGCCAGCTGGGCGACGTGATGAAGGAATCCGGAGTGGCCGCGCTTACCTACGCTCGCTGGCGACTGGGCGAGCTCGGGCTCGATGAAACCCTGCTCGCGCGGCGCGAGGTACACGTTCACGTGCCGGCGGGTGCGATTCCGAAAGATGGACCCTCGGCGGGCATCACCATTGCGACCGCGATCGTTTCCCTCGCGACGCGCATTCCGGTACGATCCGACAGCGCCATGACCGGCGAGGTCACGCTGCGGGGGCGCGTTCTGCCGGTGGGTGGGATTCGCGAAAAGGCCCTGGCAGCGCTGCGCGCAGGCATCTGCCGGGTGATCCTGCCCCGCAAGAACCTTCCTGACCTCGGCGAGATTCCGCGGGAGCTCAAGCGCCGCATCACCTTCATTCCCGTCGACCACATGGACGAAGTGCTCGAGGCCGCGCTCGAACAGATGCCCGCACGGGCGACGGGTTCCCCGGGTCGCCCGCTTGTCCAAACCCCGTCCGAGGCGCAAACGGTGATCTCGTCGCGCTAAGCGCGTACTCTTGCGCGTGTGCGGCTGCGCGATGTGGGGGAGTTTGGGCTGATTGAACGGATCGCCCGTGCGATTGCGCGCGGCGGCGAGCCGCGCGCCGCGAGGCGCTCCGTGGTGCTTGGTACCGGCGATGACGCCGCGGTCCTGCGTCCGCCCCGCGGCCACGACGTCCTCGTTTCCACCGACGCACTCGTCGAAGGGGTTCATTTCCGCTGGCGTACACAGAGCCCGTGGATGGTGGGGCAGCGCGCGCTTTTGGTTGCCCTGTCGGACCTCGCTGCGATGGGAGTGCGCCCGCTGGGCTGCACCGTGGCCCTCGCTGCGCCTGCCTCGCTCGAACTCTCGCGTGCGCTAGGAATCGCCCGAGGCCTCGGCGCGGTCGCGGTGCGCGCGGGCTGCCCGCTCGTCGGAGGGAACGTGACGCGAGCGCGTGTCACATCGCTCACGGTCACGGTGCTGGGCAGTGCGCCCGCAAAGCGCTTCCTCTCCCGCAGTGCTGCACAGCCTGGCGACGGCATCTTCGTGACGGGTGCGCTCGGTGCCGCAGGACTGGCCCTCGCGCGCTCGGAGCGGCGAGGCCTGCGGCTCTCTCACCTTCCGCCGCTTCGCCTGCGGGCAGGCCTTGCGCTCGTGGGCCTTGCCACCCGGGGTGCGTGCATCGACATCTCCGATGGGCTGCTGGCCGACCTCGGTCACCTCTTGCGGGCTTCGGGCGTCGGTGCCGAACTCGGGGTCGCTTCGATTCCGACGCCGGCGGGGTTTTCCGCGGCCTGCCGGCGACTCGGGCTCGATCCCCTGCGCACCGCGACCACGGCGGGCGAGGACTATGAGCTCCTTTTCACCCTACGCCCCGGGGGTCCGAGCCCCCGTGCCCTCGGCCAGCGCCTCGGCGTCACCGTGACGCAGATCGGCCGCATCACCCGGCGCCCCGGCCTGCGGCTTGCCGGCGCCCCGCAGCCGCTCTTAGCACGGGCTTTGGCCAAGGGATTTGCACACTTCTAAAGGCCCGCCGCGACGAGACTTGCGTGCGCTCCGCCGTCAAGCCACCGCAGGGGCGCGCCGATAGGCCCTGCGTGCGCCTGTCGCTCACGTACAAATTCGTCCTCGGCTCCCTGCTGGTGGCCGGGGCGGCGGGGTTTTTCCCGGAGCTTGTCGCCCGTTTTGGCTATGCCGTCGAGCCCTGGGTGACGCCATTTGTCGCCTTGGGGGTGGGGGGCGGGCTCGGTTTCGTGCTCTCCCGCACCATCGCTCGCAACTTCGAGGCGCTGCGCCGAACCACCGAGCGCATCAGCCAGGGCGACCTCACCGCGCGCGTCACGGTGTCTGGGCCCGGCCGCTTCGACGATGAGACCCACCACCTTGCACGCAGTGTGCACCGGATGCTCTCCAGCCTGCGCGAGCTCGTCGGGCATGTGCAGCGCACCTCCGACCAAGTGACTGCGGCGGCGGGCGATGTCTCACGCTCCGCGCAGGATCTCTCGGTCGGCAACGGCAAGATCTCGACGACGCTCGCGAATGTCGCCGAGGGCGTCGCCCACCAGCAAGAGCTTCTCGGGGGGGCCGCTCCCCTCATCCAAGACATCGCCGCAGCGATCGAGCTCACGGCCTCCCGTGCTCGTGAGGCCTTCGGCTTCTCAGCCGAGGCCAACCAGAAGGCGAACGCGGGCGTGGATGTGTCACGGCTTGCGCTCGAGAAGATGCGCACGGTCTTTGAGCGAGTCGAGCAGGCCGGAGAGATGGTCTTCCGGCTGGAAGCGAAGACGCGTCACGTGCATCAAATCATCGAGATGATTACGAGCGTCGCCCATCGCACGAACCTCCTCTCCCTGAACGCCTCGATCGAGGCCGCACGGGCGGGGGAGGCGGGCCGGGGATTCGCGGTCGTGGCCGACGAGATTCGCAAGCTCGCGGAGAGCGCCGGAAGGAGCGCCGACGACATCTCAAAGTTGATCCACCAGATCCAGTCCGACACCCACGGCGTCGCCGATGAGATGCGCCAATCGAGCCAGGTGATCAGCGAAGGTCGCGAGGACGTCAACACGATCGCGCTCTCGCTCGAGCAGATCCGCGGTGCCGTGTCCGAGGCCGCAACCCGCGCCGAAGAGATTTTCCAAGAGGCCGACGGTCAGGCGCGAGACGCCGAGCGCATGGTCTCCTCGGTCTCGGAGATCTCCAAAGTTGCGACCAACAACGCGAGCGCGGTGGAGGAGGTTTCGGGCGTAGCGGCTGTGCAGTCGTCCGCCACCGCCGACATGGTCGCCTCTTCCCGCGATCTCGCTGCCCTCGCCGAAGCGCTGCGCGGGGTGCTTCAGCGCTTCCAGACCAGCACTCCAGACGACAGCATGGCTGGGGAGACACAGCTTTGAAGCCGTTGGCACAGGTTGCGAGTGGGGATGGCTCGGGGCAGCGTTTGCTCACCTTCGAGATCGGTGCGGCTGCCTATGCGCTTCCCATCGCCGACGTGCTCGAAGTGGCCGAGGTGACCCAGACCGCATGCATTCCGACCCTCCCCCGACAGGTGGCCGGGGTCGTCAACCATCACGGGGACGCGCTTCCGGTGATTACCCGCGAGGCGCTTTTCGAGTTGAGCACCGGGGAGCTGCCCGAGCCTCAGCACCTGCTCGTGGTCGGAGAGCGTCCCGCCGACGCGGGCCGGCTCGGGCTTCCGGTGGATCGTGTGCTCGGGCTGGCGGATGGGCCCGTGGCCGGCCGGGCCACGGAGCTCGTCGCAGGGCGCAGGCCGATCGACGGCCGCGTCGTCCACATTCTTTCCACGTCGCAGCTCCTCGCCCGCGCTTCGCAGGCGATCGAACGGGCCGTGGACAGGGCTTCGGGTCGACTTGGCCCGGGCCAAGGAGGGCAGTGATGAAAGGTCGCGTCCTGGTGGCGGACGACGCCGCGTTCATGCGGCAGATGATCCGCGAGATCCTTGAAGCCGAAGGCCTCGAGGTGGTGGGGGAGGCGGTCGATGGGGTAGAGGCCATCGACCAGTTCTCGAAGCTGCATCCCGATCTGGTCACGATGGACATCGTGATGCCGCGCCGTTCGGGGATCGACGCGGTAAAGGGCATTCTCGAGCTCGACCCCCATGCGCGCATCGTCATGTGCAGCGCGCTGGGTCAGGAGACGCTGGTCATGGAGGCGCTCCAGGCCGGAGCCCGCGATTTCATCGTGAAGCCGTTCAAGCCCGATAGCGTGATCGCAACGCTCGCGAAGGTGCTCGAAAAGGAGAGCTAGGCGTTGGACCTCGCGAAGTATCGGACGCTCTTCCTCGAGGAAGCGAGTGAGCATCTCGCGGAGATGAGTCGCGCGCTTTTGGTGCTGGAAAAGGATCCGGCGTCTACGGACTCGATCGACCTCGTGTTCCGCATGGCGCACTCCACGAAGAGCATGGCTGCCTCGCTCGGCTACGAGGCGATCTCCGAAATCGCGCACCGCCTCGAAGACCGCATGCAGGTCGTCCGCTCTGCAGGTCGGATCGAGGACGCGGCAGACCTGCCTTTGCTCTTCCGCGGCCTTGAGGCGCTCGAGCGCATGGTCGACGTGGTGCGCGAGACGGGCGAGCCTCCCCCTCCCGATCTCGAGCTCGCGCAGGCGCTCGGCTCGACGCCTGGGCTCAAAAAAAAAGTCCTGAGGCGCCGCTAGCCGCGGCGGCGGTGGTCCCGAGCGCGCGTTTAAGGCGCGTCGCCTCGCCGGCCATCCCTCCCTCGGTGCGCGTGCGCACCGAGACCCTCGATCGCTTTTTGTCCGCCGTGGGCGAGGTCATCCTGGCATCGAGCCAGCTACGCACAGTCGCGAGTGCGGGGCCGACCACGGACGCGGGATTCGCCGGCGGACTCGACCGGATGGACCGGGTGGTGGGTGAGCTCCAACGCAGCGCCCTGGACTTGCGCACGGCGCCCCTCCTGCGGGTGGTCGAGACGCTGCCCCGGCTTGCGCGCGAGATCGCGCAGCGCGCCGGCAAGCAGGTTGAAGTGGAACTGCGGGGGATCGAGCTCGAGCTCGATCGCGCGATCCTCGACCGTTTGGGAGATCCGCTCGTGCACCTGCTCCGCAACGCGGTCGATCACGGGATTGAGCCCCCGGAGGTGCGCCGCGCGGCGGGAAAGCCCGATGCGGGCCGGGTGGTGATTGACGCGCGCCGGGAGAAGGACCAGGTGCGGATCACAGTCGTCGACGATGGGGCGGGAATCGATCTTGACGCGGTCCGCGCGAAAGCCATCGAGGGGGGGGTCCTCCAGCCCGCCCTGGCGGAGGACCTCCCCCCGGAGGAAATCGCGAGCCTCGTGTTCCGGCCCGGTCTCTCCACCGCGGCCACGGTGTCCGATGTGTCAGGCCGCGGCGTCGGGATGGATGCCGTGAGGGCGACGATCGAAGCCCTCGGCGGACGGGTCGAGCTTGAGACCGATCGGGGTCGCGGTACGGCAACGACCCTCATCGTCCCGATCACCGCGGCGGTGCAGCGCGTGCTGCTGGTTGGACTGGGGCCCGAAACCGTGGCCGTGCCGATTGCCAAGATCGAGCGCATCTTCGAAGTCGAGGCCGCGCAGATTGAACGGACGGGCCACGACGCGTTCACCCTCGTCGACGACGAGCCCGTGCTCGTGCTTGAGCTCGCGGCCAAGCTTGGCCTGCCGACGGCGCCGACCGGCCCGCGCGTTACTTTGGCCCTGGGCGAAGTGCGCGGAGAGCGCGTGGCGCTCATCGTCGAACGGCTGGCCGGGCAGCAAGAGATCTATGTGAAACCTGTGTCGCGCCTGCTGGCGGGCGTTCGCGCGCTGGCAGGTCTCACCGTGCTGGGCGACGGAAGTCCGGTCTTCCTGATCGACCTCAACCAGTTGCCATGAGTACTTTCACCGACATGCCCTCGATCTGGAGCACGGCTGCAGTGGACCGCGTGCGGGAGCTCGGCAGCATCGGGGCAGGCCATGCCGCGAACGTCTTCGCACAGCTTGTGGGGCGGACCATCCGCATGCAGGTGCCAGCCGTGCGAGGCAGGAGCACGCGGCCGCTGGCGCATGAGCTGAAGGCATGGGACACGGGGGTTTTCTTCGAAGTGGAGGGCGGCCTCGGCGGACTCGTGGCGGTGTTCTTCTCCGTCCGCTCCCGCGACAACCTATTGCGCCTGCTGGTAGGCGAACGCAGTGTGGTGGAAGAGCCGACCCCTGAGGAGAAGGAGGAGGCCATCGCCACGCTGCGACGCGAAGAGGAGTCGGCGCTGCGAGAGGTCGGCAATATTCTCGTGTCGAGCGTGGTGTCGGCAATTGCCGATGTGCTCGGAACCCGCGTCGTGCCCTCGATCCCCACGCTCGCCGCCGAGGGTGCGGGAGCCGTCTTGCAGTCTCTCCTCTCGGCGCGCGGAGGCGACGCGGGTCTGCGCATCGAGACCGAGATCTTCGACAGCGACGGGGAGCTGCGCTGTCTGGTCGTTCTGGTGCCCGACCGGGCCTAGGGCAAAAAGAAGGTGGGCGGAGCCCGCCGCCGAAGGCCTTTGGCGGCTCGCGCTCCTGTGTCGAAGGCAAGCGCTGGAACGCCTTGTTGCGCAAAACCTTGTGCCCTTTCCGCACCCACCGGAGCGTCCGCCCGCCCCCATCGGGGGCGTCGCAGACGCTGCTCCTCCGTGTCCCAGCCATCCCAGAGTGATCCCAGAGTGGCGGATTCGCCGCGCTCGCTGCGCCGCGGAGGCCCGTGGGATACCGTCGTCGCGTGAGCCGTGAGGACCTGCGCCGCCTTCTCGAAAGTGTGCGACGCGGAGAAACCGAGACCGCGGCTGCACTCGAGCAACTCACCCATCTTCCCTTCGTTGAGCTTCAAGATGCCCGGGTCGATACCCACCGGGCGATCCGCCAGGGTGTCCCCGAGGTGGTCTACGCACCGGGGAAGACGCCGGGCCAGATCGCAGAGATCGCGCGCACGCTCCATGCCGCCCGCCAGCATGTGCTCGTCACGCGGGTCGAACCGGGCGTGGCCGCCGCGGTGCAGGCCGAACTCGCGGAGGCCGAATACGAACCTCAGGGGCGGCTCTTGTGGCTTGGGCCGCATGAAGTGCCGATCCTCGGCAAAGGCGTCATCGCCGTGGTGTCGGCGGGCACGTCGGACCTGCCCGTCGCGGCCGAAGCCGCAGGGGTGGCCCGCCGCCTCGGCAACAAGGTCGAGCTCGTCCAGGACGTGGGAGTGGCGGGCCTGCATCGCCTGCTCGCCTCGAGCGCGCTGCTGCGCTCTGCGCGCGTCATTATCGCAGTGGCGGGAATGGAGGGTGCGCTGCCGTCGGTGGTGGGCGGTCTCGTCGACAAGCCCGTGATCGCAGTCCCCACGAGCGTCGGCTACGGCGCGGCGTTTGGCGGAATCGCCGCACTTCTCGGCATGCTCACGAGCTGTGCCTCGAACGTCACCGTGGTCAACATCGACAATGGCTTCGGAGCCGCCTATGTCGCGACGCTCATCAACCGGCTCTAGGGCGGGGATGACGTCCCGGCAGCGGCCGACGGGACGAATTCTCCATCTCGATGCCTTCTCCGGGATCGCGGGCAACATGTTTCTCGGCGCGCTGCTCGATCTCGGTCTCCCGCGGCGTGAGCTCGAGCGGGAACTTGCAGGTCTCGGCGTCGCGCATGCACTGCGCGTCACCGCCGTGCGTCGCGGACCCCTGGGAGCCCGCTACGTCGAGGTAGTGGTACCCGGCGGAGCGAGCGTCCGGTCGAGCGCTCGCAAACGGCCGAAGGCGCGGCCTTCCCCGGTCCATTCCCACCCGCACCCGCATGCCCACGACGCGGGGCCCGCCCATGAGGGCCACCACCACTCTAAGGCGCCGCATGGCAAGGGCCGGTCCTACGAGGAGATCCGCCGGGTCCTAAGGCGCGCGCGTCTTGAGCCGGAGGTGCGCGCACGCGCTCTTGCCATCTTCGAGGCGTTGGCCGAGGCCGAGGCGCGCGTCCACCGGACGCGGCTCGCGGCGGTGCACTTCCACGAGGTGGGCGCGGTGGACGCGATCGTCGATGTGACGGGCGCAGCGATCGGGATCGCACGCCTCGGCGTGTCCTACGTAACCTGCTCAGCGGTGGGTCTCGGACATGGAACGGTCGAGACCTCCCACGGTCGCCTCCCGCTGCCTGCACCTGCCACGATCGAGCTTTTGCGAGGCATTCCGACGGTCCCCGCCCACGTGCCCTGGGAAACGGTGACGCCCACGGGTGCCGCCATCCTCCGTACGATTGTGGACGAGTTCCGGTCGATGCCCGCGATGACCCCCGAAGCCGTGGGACACGGCGCTGGCGATGATCGTCGGGGGCCCATGCCGAACGTGCTGCGCGCGATCCTCGGGCGAGAGGGGGGGCCGTCGTCGGATCGCGTCGTCTCGCTCGAGACGAACCTCGATGACCTCATCCCCGAACACTTCGACGATCTCATGGATCGGCTCTTTGGCGCCGGCGCGCTCGACGTCGCGCTCTTGCACCAACAGATGAAAAAGAATCGTCCCGGATTCTTGCTCCGGGTGCTGGCTCGGCCCTCCGAGCGAGCCGGGATTGCGCAGCTCCTGTTCACGCACTCCTCGGCGATCGGCGTGCGCGCGATCGAGTGCGACCGCATGGTGCTGCCCCGGCAGACCCGCCGCGTGGTGACGCCGTACGGGCGGATTTCCGTCAAGATCGTAAGGGATGGCGAGGGCAGGGTGGTGCCCTCGGCGGAGTACGATGACTGCAAGAAGGCGGCTCGCCGCGCTGGCGTTCCGCTGCGCGAGGTGATGCGCGCGGCAGAGCAGGCCGCACGCGAGGCGCGGGCCTCGTGACCGGCGGCCCCGCATCCGTCGACACGGGCTCCTTCGAGCTCACCGGCGTGCTCGACGCCGCTGTCTTGTGTCTGCACGGTCTCACGGGAACCCCCTACGAAGTGCGGACCATCGGGGAGGCCTGCGCCCGACGGGGAATCTCCGCGTTCGGCCCCGTGCTCCCCGGCCACGGCGATACGCCCGAGGCCCTCCGCCGGGTCCGCTCTTGGCGCACCTGGTTGGATGCAGCCCGCGCCCACGCCCAAGAGCTGCGCGGCCGTCATTCGCGGGTGTTCGCAGCGGGGCTCTCGATGGGAGCGTTGCTGGCGCTCGCGCTCGCCGCCGAGGACGTGTTCGATGCGCTCGTTGTGGTGGGAACACCGCTCAAGTTTCCGCTCGGGATCCGCCTCGTCGTACCGCTTGTGTGGCGCATGAGACCGTTCCAGCCCAAGTCGGGGGGTTCCGACATCCAAGACGCCGCGGCGCGTGCACGTCATCCCAGCTATCCCGTGTTGCCGCTGCGCAGCGTGAGCGAGCTGATGAAGCTGCAGCGCTGGGTACGCACGAGGCTTTCCCGGGTGCGTGCTCCGATCCTCGTCGCGCACGGTGCGCTCGACCAAACCGCCAGCTCCGCCGATGCGCGCGCGATCCTCGAGGGCGTATCCTCACAGGAGCGAGAGTTCCTCTCGTGCAGTGCGTCGGGACACGTGGTGCCCGTCGATGTGGATGCGTCCCTGCTTGCCGAGGCCGCAGCAAGTTTCCTGCTGCGGCACATCGAGGTGACCCAAATCGCCGCCCCGAGCGGCTCGAACCGGACGCGTTGACAACCTCGCGCGCTGCCTCCTACGATCGGCGCCGCATCACATTTGCCCAGATGGGAGGGTTCCATGGGTGAGCTTCCGAATGCGGTCGTGAAGCGTCTTCTCTCCAAGCATGGCGGTGGGCTGCGGGTGTCGGGAGCCGCCATCGAGCGCGCCGTCGACGCGGCCGAGGACTACATTGCGCGCTTGGCGAAGGAGGCCGAAGCCTTGGCTCTGGCCGACAAGCGCAAGACCGTGATGGACAACGACATCGAGAAGGCGCGCGCCAAGCTCCACAGCGGCCACTGATCCGGCGCTGTGCAGCGCGCCTTGCCCACCCCGAACCGCTCCGCGGCTGCGGTCGTTACGCCGTAGGGACGTGCTCGAGGCTACGCAGGTAGCGGATCCAGCGCGCTTCACCGTCCGCGTCGAAACCGTGGAACCGAAGGCCCGCTCCACGTCGTCCCGATCCTGGCACGGAGCAGCGGTGCACGACCTCTGCTTGGACACCGAGCGATTCGCCGATCACGGGCAGCGTGATCGAGTAGCGCTCTAGGTTCTCGAACGGGAGCTCACGGTCCGTCCACAGGAACATTCCGCCGCGCCCCACGTCCCCCGTCAAGAAGGCGGTCTCCCCTTTGGCGTTGCGGACCGAAAGACGCTCCGGGTAGCGCGTAAAGCGCCTGCGCCTGGGCTGCCGCACCAGGCTCGCGATCCCCGCGGCGATCTTTGCGACCTCGATGGGCCGCACGAGGTAGCCTGCGGCCCCCGCTTTGCGGGACGCCACGCGGCGCTCGGGTCGCAGGCGATCATCCACCAGCACGACGGGCACCTCTTCGATTCCCGGGATCCCGCGCAGCGAGGGGATCAGCTCGATCCCCTCAAATCGCCCAAGGTGTGTCTCGGCGAGGACGAGCTCGGGCGAGGTGCTCTCGAAGGCTTTGAGCGCCTCCTGTGCCGTGCGCGCGGCGACCGTCTCATAGGCGCGCAGGCGCAGCGATTCGAGCAGCGAGCGGTCGCTCGAGAGTCGTGTACCGACCACCAGGATGCGCGCCGGGCGCTGGAGGGGCGCAGCCGCAGGCGGGGCAACTTCTGGCTTGGGCGCAAGGCGCTCCTCTCGTTGCAGTCGTGCGTCAAGACGCGCCAGCTCCTCGAGTCGCGTGGTGAGCGCGAGCTCAAGATCGAGGGCGCTGGCCCAGCTCGGGCTCGCGGGAAAGACGCGGTCCTCGGCGCGCCGCAGCGACACTCCGGAGAGCGGGCCGCGGCCGGGCAGCACGACGCGACCCGACTCGATGACGCGAGCCCGGGAGTGCCGATCCTCGACACCGATTGGGAACGCCAGCACCGGTGCGTCCTCGCAGATCTCGATCTCGGCACCGAGCTTTTCGAGCCAGCGGTGCGCGCGACGCAAGGCCTCGACGCGCACCTGCCACGCGGTGCGGATCCTCGTTTCGATCTCCAAGGGGCTTTGGCAGTCCACGATGCGGATCAAGGGCAGGTGAAAGAGGGCCCCAGGCTTAAGGCACTTGATTCGGTCGTCGCCCACCGTGGCGAAGGTGACCGACGCAAAACGCCGGGGAACTCCAGCGAGGGTCTCAAACGGGTCCGGGCGCAGGGCAAGCGTCGCGACGAGGGCGCGTCCGCCCGGGATGGGTCGCGCATCGAGACCCATTCCCAACAGGCGGCGGCGCACAACCGCTTGCCGCCGGCCTTCCTCAGCGATTTGCATGGGCGCTGCCGGCTCCTCGGAACCCTCTCCCGTTCCTCAGGTTTTCGGCCCGCCGCAGGCCGGTCTTGAGGCGCTCCCGAGGCCAAAAGAAAGGGCCCGGGAGCTCTGGCCTCCCGGGCCCAATCGTTTGCGAGGCGCAGGCTCGGGCTACATGCCCATGCCGCCCATGCCTCCCATGCCGCCCGGCATGCCGCCCGCCGGACCGTGGCCTTCCTTCTTTTCATCGGGCTTTTCCGCGACCATGGCCTCGGTCGTCAGCAGCAGCGCCGCGACGCTCGCTGCATTCTGCAGGGCCGTGCGACAGACCTTCGTCGGGTCGATCACTCCGGCCTTCAGCAGGTCTTCGTACTCCTCGGTGGCCGCGTTAAAGCCGAAGGCGCCTTTGCCTTGCTTCACCTTGTCGACCACGATGGAGCCCTCAACGCCTGCGTTCTGCGAGATCATGCGCAGCGGCTCCTCAATCGCTCGCCGCACGATGTTGACGCCGGCCCGCTGCTCCTCGGAGGCATCGATCTCGTCCAGCACCTTTTGCGCACGAAGGAAAGCGACGCCGCCGCCCGGCACGATGCCTTCCTCCACCGCCGCGCGCGTGGCATGGAGGGCGTCCTCCACGCGTGCCTTCTTCTCCTTCATCTCGGTCTCCGTCGCTGCGCCGACCTTGATGACGGCGACTCCTCCCACGAGCTTCGCGAGTCGCTCCTGGAGCTTCTCCCGGTCATAGTCGGAAGTCGTCTCCTCGACCTGCTTGCGAATCTCATTGCAGCGGGCTTCGATGTCCTTCTTCGCGCCTGCACCGTCAATGATCGTCGTGTTGTCCTTGTCGATCTTGACTCGCTTGGCTCGGCCGAGATCCTTGAGCGTCACGTTCTCGAGCTTGAGGCCGAGCTCTTCGGCGATGACCTGTCCACCGGTCAGGATGGCCATGTCTTGCAGCATCGCCTTTCGGCGATCGCCGAAGCCGGGTGCCTTCACCGCGCAGGCTGCGAGGGTGCCGCGGATCTTGTTGACGACGAGCGTGGCGAGCGCCTCGCCCTCGAGGTCCTCGGCCACGATGAGCAGCGGCCGGCCCTGGCGCGCGACCTGCTCCAGCAGGGGCAGCAGGTCCTTCATGCTGCTGATCTTCTTCTCGTGGAGAAGGATCAGGGGATCCTCGATCGAAGCCTCCATCTTTTCGGGATCGGTGACGAAGTACGGGGAGAGGTAGCCGCGGTCGAACTGCATGCCCTCGACGACGTCGAGGACCGTCTCCATCGACTTCGCCTCTTCCACCGTGATCACGCCTTCTTTACCGACCTTTTCCATGGCCTCGGCGATGATCTTGCCGATCGTCACGTCGCCGTTCGCCGAGATCGTTCCAACCTGCGCAATCTCGCTCGAATCCCGCGTCGGCTTGGACATCTTCTTGAGCTCTTCGGTGATCGCAATGACTGCCTTGTCAATGCCGCGCTTGAGCTCCATGGGGTTCATTCCGGCGACCACCATCTTGCTGCCCTCTCGGAAGATGGCCTGGGCAAGCACGG
>Ga0116216_10000301_pt1 | contig 43513 bp, 35 predicted proteins | sample Sb_taG_11_FD_89696 | JGI IMG/M metagenome (GOLD analysis project Ga0116216, IMG submission 89696) | Peat soil microbial communities from Weissenstadt, Germany - Sb_50d_3_AS metaG | ecosystem: Environmental > Terrestrial > Soil > Wetlands > Peat | place: Germany: Weissenstadt | collected 2010-09-21
CGAGAGCGATTGCTCCAGCACCTCGTCAGTCCGGAAACCGAGTAGCTCATACACCGCATCGTTCGCCGAGAGGATTTTCCCCTCCAGGTCGGAGACAAAGACCGGGTCGGGCGCGTTCTTGATAATAATATCGGCGTCGAGTGAGCCATGGGTCTTGGGAGTATGAGGATGCACAGGAGCAGAGATCGTAGTAGTCGATACAGTGTTATCAGGCATGAAAAACTTCCCTTTCATGATCAAAAAACGATCAGCATGTCTTCTTCCGTGAACCCAGACAGATCTAATGGGAGTAGCTCCGCGTCACGGTTCTGTGAAAATACCGCAGGCAGGTAAGTCTTCAAAAGCTCTAGAATCCCGCATGAGTATGCGCAAGAACAGCTCTATATTCAGGTTAGGCCAGTCAAATTCGATTACCAGAAGTGTATCAGATTGTTTTTGTGAAGGACAAGAACAGGGGAGAATAGTCGTGTTGAGTTTATTTTTTCTGTGCGAGTAAGATGTCTAGAGGAGTTTGCCTGATACACCTTGACCCGATTGTATGTAGGAGCAACAGTAAAAAAGTGGAAGTGCTATAATTTTGTAGCGCGGAGTGTCTCGGAATAGCTCCATCACATCAGGGCATTTCACTATCAGAGATTTGGCAGTATGAAAAGAGCTTTTTGATTGGAACTCTACCTTAAATAAGGCGGATTATATCCGCAGTTACCTCTCTAAACCCATCTGCTCTATGCTCAAACTCTAGAAAATAAATACTCTTAACGAACAAAAACTGCCTACATAATTTTGTTCACATCATGCTGTCACAAATCATTTGACCAGATACTGAACACATATCCAAAGGCCTTTTATTGAGAAGCATTACAGAATGAGATTGCTTCAGTTTCGTGGAGTAGTAAAAGTCTAGAATATATTCTGACAGGGGGAGGACACGGATCATGCAAAAAGTCCAAAAGACCTCTATATAGGAGTGCAAGCGCGAGGCGGTTCAATTCATACAGACCAGCGGAAAGCCGATTGCACACATCGCCTGTGAATTGGGCATTTCCGACACGAGGTTCATCAATGATACAAGGAATTGGCTAGCACGAATAGTGCTCCTTCCCTCAAAGCATCAAACACTGCTGTACAGCATTTGCTTGTACAGCAACCCGTACAGCAACGCCGACGAACAGCAGCGATAAATCACAACACGCAACGAACAGAACAGAGCTATTTCCAGCACACTATGCACACGGGCGAACGCCAGCGAACAGGGTGTGTCGAGTCCCCCCTTCGGCATGCCGAAGATTTCATTCGAACCCCACCATAGCTCAAGTGAGGCTACAAGCGCATTGGGGCTTTTTTGCTTGTAGGGAAATACAGCTTTGACAGGAAAAGTGACAGGAACCAGATCGCTTACAACACGTGCAACAAATTTTTTCCATCTTCTTCTTCTTTCCCAAGAGCATGTGTTCATCCCCATGTTTGACGCTTCCATATATATGGGTGAGGATCACCTCATTGAACGTGCATTCCTTCGCTCGGGCGTTGTGCTGAGAATTGAGTAGCGTGTCTTGCACTCCCCAGAAGTCGGTCGGCTGGGCTGGCCCCAGTTTGATCGCTCATCCGCACCTTCCGTGCCACGTGAAAACTGTCAAAAGGAAGAGCAGCCTCTTGATTGGGTCCCTCGCTCATCTCTCATACTTTGAAAGCCTATCCTTTGCTCTCATAGTATGTGAGGTGCGTTAGAACCCGACATCCTTGGTCATTTTAAAGACACTTGTTGATCTGATCCGCGTCGCTCACCTGTGATGGCAATCTGCCAGGCGTGTAACCAGCATCTACGTACGAAAAAGCCTTTGGAGGATGATGTGCAAGGCAATAGAACGTGGTCGTGACAGGAGTTCCTTGTGAAAGATGATCGGTAGTTCTCCTCTCGTTGCAGCACCTGGCCCGGCTGCGAAACACCGCGATGCTCTGTTGTGGTCATTGCTCGCTTGTGCTTCCCGCACGTGCGATGGTAGAATCGGTTCAGACCGTGTTCACGCCTCTCGGCGCATACAAGAGGTGCAGGGAAGTCTGTTCTGCAACGGGTCTCTCTGGGTGTTCTCTTCATGGTGGCTGTTCCTTGGAGAACCGCCTCTGTGGGACATGAAAAGGATGGCTCTGGCTATGCCTGTGACGATTACCCTGGTCTTCAGTCTCCTGGTGGCGATCGTTGTCCTCGCCACCCTGGCGGCACGCCTGCGTCTTCCCTATGCCATCTTGCTCGTGCTCGGTGGCCTGCTGCTCAGCTTTCTTCCCGGCCTGCCCACCATCACCCTCGATCCGGAGCTGATCTTGTTTTTCTTCCTGCCTCCACTGATCTACTCCTCGGCATGGACCACCTCCTGGCGTGAGTTCCGTGCCAATCTGCGTCCGATCTTGCTGCTCTCGGTCGGTCTGGTGCTGGCGACGACATGCGTGGTAGCGGTGGTAGCACATGTGTTCGTCGGACTCCCCTGGCCCGTCGCATTTGTGTTGGGCGCGGTGGTCTCCCCAACGGATGCCGTGGCAGCCAGTGCGACCGCCAAGAGTGTCGGACTCCCCCGGCGTCTGCTGACGCTGCTCGAGGGCGAGAGCATGGTCAACGACGCCACCGGATTGGTCGTCTATCGCTTTGCTGTAGCCGCAGTGGTCACCGGCAGCTTCCAGCTTTCACAGGCAAGCCTCCAGTTCGTGCTCGTCAGTGTGGGCGGACTGCTGGTAGGTCTGGTGGTCGGCTGGCCACTCGTGTGGTTGCACCGCCACCTGGACGATGCCCCGATCGAGATCGCCATCACCTTGCTCACTCCCTTTGCGGCCTATCTCCTGGCGGAAGCCCTCAACGTGTCAGGAGTCCTGGCCGTCATGGCCGCCGGCTTGTACCTGAGCCGCCAGTCATCGCGCTTTTTCTCCTCCAATACCCGCCTGCAAGCCAATGCCGTCTGGAATGTGCTCGTGTTTCTCTTGAATGGCCTCGTCTTCCTGCTCATCGGCCTGCAGTTGCGCAGCATCCTGGAGGCGCTCGCGAGTCGCGCACCCCTTACCCTACTCACTGAGGCGCTGCTGGTCTGCCTCACGGTCATACTCGTCCGCATCGTCTGTGTCGTGCTCGCCGCCTTTCCCTTGAATCTGGTCGATCGGTACCTGAATCCACGAACACAACGACCCTCCTGGCGCAACGTGCTGATCGTCGCCTGGACGGGCATGCGCGGTGGGGTAGCACTGGCGGCAGCACTGGCCTTGCCGCTCACCCTGGTGGGAGGGAGGCCGTTCCCTGAGCGAGACCTGGTCATCTTTTTGACCTTTTGCGTCATTCTGGCGACACTGGTGGGGCAGGGGTTGAGCCTGGGTCCCTTGATCCGCTTGCTCCACCTGCAGGAGGACGGATCACGCGAGCGAGAACATGCACAGGCCCATCTGACAGCCGTGCATGCCGCTCTGGCACGTCTTGACGACCTGGCCATGGAGCAGTGGGTCCCTGAAGAGTATCTGACCCACCTGCGTTCCGTCTACGAGCAGAAAATCGAGGACTACACGAGGCGCCTGAACGAATCTGGAACCACAGACGACCAAGACGGTGATCGCCTCGCGGCACAACTCCATCTTCGCCAGGAGGTGCTCACAGCCGAGCGAACAGCCGTGATCCGATTGCGCGACCGGGGACGCATCGACGATGAAGTGCTGCGTCAGGTCGAACGGGAACTTGATCTGGAGGAGCAACGCCTCCAGTCAGACCTGTAAGCGGTATAGTCAAGAACGATGCTAAACTGGCTCTCATATCATTGGGGCATCGGCACCTGAGTGGGAGTGAGGTCCCAATTGGGTCAGCGGCTCGACCTCGTGCGGGAGATTGGACACCTGTCACTACTGGTGGCCAGACATTGATGAGCCATTACGCTCAAATTGATGGGTCACCGATAGCGTATCATGGCAGCTGGAGACTTGTCAATGACTCATTGGTCAGCCTTTCACTTCATTTGGCCGGAGGGCAGCCGTTTCTTCCTCATCTCTGCTCAACTGACGCGAAGAGGGGGAGGGTGACGTATTCGCTATGACATTGACCAATTGTCCAAAAACGTGGTATATTGAGACAGACAGAACCAGAACCCAAACATTGAGGAGACTCCATGCCAGGTCCCCAATTCGCCGTTCCTATCATGCAGTAGAGAAGGAGGAAGACTATAACAGTCACCCTGCACCTGCCTGGTAGAGTTTCACTTTTGTGGTCGTCCTACTGGAGTGACATATCCTTTCCAAATACCATACCTTTCTAAACCTTGTGAAGACTGGCTTTCTCGCCTGTCTTGAGCTAGCGCTCTTCTTCTTCGACTTTTTATTGGAGGGAGTCTATCGCTGAAGTGAGGTATGAAGTGTGAGCGATACAAGAAAAGAACAGCCTGAAGATCCCGACAGGGAGTCTATGCTGGCATTCTCCGAGCAACACATACGACTCCTGTACCGCCAGAAGCGTACTGAGCGCTGGTTCAAGGTCATCACAGCCATCATGCTGAGTATTGTGGCTGTAGCTACAGCCTGGAGCGGCTATCAAGCAGCACGGTGGGATGGATTTCAGTCCACCGAGTATGCTCAAGCGAGCGCGCTGAGGGTTGTTTCAACCCGCGACTCAACAATGGCCGGCCAGGTACGGCTCTACGATATCACCGCCGTCAACAATTGGATCAACGCGTATACGCAAGGTAATAAGACACTGGCAACTCTCTACGAAAAGCGCTTCAGGCCTGAGTTCAAACCAACATTCGAGGCCTGGTTGGCACTCGACCCGTTCAACAACCCGAATGCGCCGCCAGGACCGCTCTTCATGCCACAATACAAGCTCAGCCTGGAGGAACAAGCCAATCAGCTCGATGCTCAGGCAGAAAATACCTTCAATCAGGGCCAGGCAGCCAAAGAGCAAGGCGATGCCTATGTGCTTAACGCCGTTTTCTTGGCTACGGTCTTGTTTCTCACTGCTATCGCAGAGCGCTTTACATGGAATGCCGTCAGAGCGATGGTCTTGGCGCTTGCCCTGGGAATGCTGCTTTTTGGCATCTACCACCTGTTCACATATCCGATCATGTGAGTCAATCCGGCCGAAAAGAGGTGATGAGCAAAGGCAACAGGAAGAACTCACCTGCCTTTTCTCTACCCTTGCCATTGCCACTCATGAAGAGGATGGTTGTTGCCGCCCTTGCAGGAGCAACCGCACCAATGTCTCAGTCTGTACAGCCAACCGGATTGCCTGAAAGCCAACAAAACACAGCAGCACCAGCCTTTCGTACAAGGCGGCAAGGGTGATCGCACTTGCCTCCTTGGAAACCTCGCGGAACTCGCTACGCTGGATGGGGAGACAATCACACCTCCAAATCGTACCCGGCTTACACCGTTTCACTATAGGAGACAAGGATCACCTGTTCGAGAGCCTTTCCTACAGGACGACCAGCTGCTCCGACCTGGCGTCTAACGGGGACAAGAAGCTCTGTGCGCCAATCTGGCGTCGGAGCAGGCCACGAAACGTCTCCCGCAACAGCACTTTCATCATCGTTTGTTGGACGAATAGGCCGAGGGGACTGCCAGGCAGAAAGGATTTGGCAAAACCACGGGCGCTCTTTTGCTGTGTCTGGACATAGGCATACATCTGCTGTTCGTAGTGACGGAACGCCTCCTGGTAATCGGCTGTTTCGTGCAGCGCACGAGCCAGCAGATAGGCGCCTCCCATCGCCAGTGACGCCCCCTGCCCGGAGAGCAGCGTGGGGCAGTCACAGGCATCGCCGACGAGGACCACCCGACCATGATGCCAGGTGTGCATCTGGATCTGGATCACGGCATCCATAAACACGGGAACATTTGGGCTGACATCGGAGAGGAACTGCTGAGTTTTCCAGCCCATCCCTGCAAACACCTCTCGCAAGCCTGGTAGCCGCTGCTCGCGTGGAAGATGCTCCTTCTCGGCTACCTGGTACATGAAAAACGTGAGGATTTGGCCTGCCTGTGGCGTGCAATAGGCGGCTGCCAGGCGTCCTGGCTCAAGATACATCTTCCAGGCGTGGCCGATGTCGTAGCGGTCGGCGAGCGGATAGCAGGCGATGGTGTAGCCGAGATAGCGGCTGAACTGGTCTTCCTGTCCGAAGACCAGGGTGCGCGTGGTGGAATGCACGCCATCAGCGCCGATCAGCAGATCAAAGGGCTCGGTCGTTCCATCATTGAACATCACCACCACCGCATGCGGGCCAGGTTCTATGGCAACAAGCGAACGACCAAACCGCACCTCGACCTGCCCTGCAAGCGCTTCATACAGCACTTCTTCGAGGGTCCAGTGCATCAGTCCCATATATTTCCCATCCGTGATGGTGCGCAATAGCTCTGCATCCAGTCTCGCGATGAGCTTGCCAGTCTTATTCACATAGACCACATCGTCAAAAGGGATTTGCTGAGAGCTAAGCCGATCAATGAGGCTCATCCGTTCAGCGACCTCGTAGCCGGTGCCCAAAAAGTCAATCGCGTACCCATCCCGACGAAGACCCTGAGCCTGCTCAATGACAACCACGGGAATCGTGTACTGGTGCAGCCAATACGCCAGCGTCAGCCCGGCGATGCCACCTCCAGAAATCAACACGCGCATGATGAGTTCCATTCTCGCTGCCCAGTTTCGCGCGAGCAGCCAGCCATGTCCAGTTCCACTCATGTGGGCGAACTTGAGGTGCGTACAATTTCACCAGGGAACATCTGCTTCGCACCTGATATCAGCGCCTGAGCCAATGGAAAGCCTGTGCTACAAATGGCTTCGCATCGTGCTCGATGCAGACACCATGAGCGATGATCAGCTTGTCGAAGTCCCACAAAAGCAGCTTTTCAAGCGATCGTCGTGCGAGATCTCGATGCGTGAAAGACATCCTGATGTCGATCGGAACGCCGCCATACGGAGAGGTAACGCCCTCTAGTTTGAACAGAGCATTGCGAAGGGGCTTTCCCTTGACGATCGGATGAATTTGGATGAGATCATCCAGAATAACCGTGTGAGACGCTCTGTGAAAGAAAAGGACTTCCTCGATGAGCGGGTTGCCTTTGAAGGCAAGTTGGTCGAAGTCATCCGCCCACTCGGGATGCGGCGCGTCCGAAAGCGTGCCGGCGAGTGGCAGATGCCCTTTCTTCAACGTGAATGGAGTAGTGCGTGGTGCCCATAACTGTGCTTTGGGAAAGAGCGTGTGCCACGCTTCCAGCCGCCAGACATGCCTTGGGGTCGCGGCAACAAGATAGCTCACAGGCCCTAATTCAGTGATGCGTTGGAGCGTCTCGAACGGCACAGGCACAGGAGAATCCACCCATACTGAGCCGTTGGCGAGCTTCACAACTATCATGCGGGTGGTAAACATGACACCCATGTCGCGGACATTCGGGCCGTCGACGATCCATACGTTTTGAGCAAATGCTTGCATGCTGGGCATCAAGACACGCATGATAGCTTCCCTCTCTGCTGCCAAAAACCCGGCAGCTTCATAAAACGTCTCAGAGTAACTGACCGGTCAGTTCTATCTATACCATACGATCAGTGATTTGTCAATGACTTGCTGGTCATTATCCTCTCCATTATGTGAGAGAGGAGCACTGTTCTTGCTCATATCTGCTCAACTGTTCGCAGAGAGAAGCGTGTGGTGTGCTCCTCATGACATTGACCAGCAGTCCAATAATGTGGTATGCTACAGAGACAGAACCGCATCGTACACCTTGAGGAGGCACCATGCCAAAAATTGTCGATGAGCAGATGCGCGAAGCCACGCGCCATCGTATCATGCGTGAGGCTGCCAGCGAGTTTGCCCGCCTGGGGTTTGATCAGGCCAATATCAATGTGATTGCCGAACAGGCAGGGATCGGCAAAGGAACGATTTATTTGTACTTTGAGAACAAACGCGACCTGTTCCTGTCGATGCTGCGATCCATTGCGCAGGAGCAACTGGCAGTCATCCGCGTAGCCCTGGCCGCTGAGGGAACGTTCCGGCAGCGCCTGGAGCGATTGTATCGTGCCTTTGCCCACCTTGCTGAGGAACAGAGCGACAACTTCAATGTCTACATGAGTGCGCTGTACGGCGTCAACCGCGCCTTCCAATCGGAGGCAACCAGGCTGTTGCGCGATTATGTGGCCGTGATTGCCTTGATGCTGGAGCAGAGTCAGGCCCGTGGGGAGATCCGCTGTCACAGCGTCGAGGCCACTGCCCTGATGGTCCTCTCGCTCACCGAGTCGTATGTTCTTTCGGCCAGGGTGCTTGGACAATCCGAGCACGCCATTGCTCAGCAGGCAGGACATATCGCTGATCTCATTCTCGGGGGTATTGGCACCGGTTCATCTTGATGCCGTGCCTCTTTCTTTTCCATCTTTTTTTGAGTGATTGCCCACCCATGTAGGTGTGCGGGGTGAAGTACAGGGAGGATGACTGATGAAGTCTGCTACTTTTAGAACATATCTACAACGCCTTTTTCATCTGCGTCGGGTTGGAGGGCACTTCGAGACCCCGCGCTACTTGCTCAAATGGTTGTTCATCAGTACGCTGATCGGGCTTGTAGCAGGGGTCGGGGCGATCGTGTTTACTCTGGCGATCAAACTGGCAACGCAGTTCTTCCTGGGAAGGCTCGTTGGCTATCTGCCCCCTGACCCGGCCGGTGAGGGATCGATGGGTGTGATGTCGCTGTGGTCAGCGGCCCGACCGTGGCTCCTGCCCGTGATTACCACCACAGGCGGGTTACTCGCTGGCATCATTGTGTTCTCTCTGGCGCCAGAAGCCGAAGGGCACGGCACCGATGCGGCGATCGCAGCCTTTCATCAGGGTAAGCCCATTCGCGCGCGCATTCCGCTGGTCAAGCTGGTGGCTTCCGCCATCACCATTGGCTCCGGCGGCTCAGCGGGGCGCGAGGGTCCTTCAGCACAGATCAGTGCGGGCTTTGGTTCCATTCTAGGAAACCTGTTGCACCTGGACACCCAGGATCGGCGTATCGCGATCGCCACCGGTATCGGCGCGGGCATCGGTTCCATCTTCCGTGCCCCCCTGGGTGGTGCGGTGCTCGCTGCCGAGATTTTGTACAAGCATGACCTGGAGGTCGAAGCGCTCATTCCTGCGCTCATCGCCTCCATCATCGGCTCCAGCGTGTACGGGTCCTGGTTCGGTTGGAACCCCATTTTCGCAACGTCTGGGAGCCTGGCTTTCACCTCTCCCGCCCAGTTGCTCTATTATGTCCTGATCGGGCTCTTGTGTGGCCTGATCGGGCTGCTGTACGCTCGGGGCTTCTATGGTATCACCCATAGGTTCCACCAGCTGCCCCTACCCAGGTGGCTCAAACCTGCCATCGGGGGATTGTTCGTGGGTCTGATTGGCCTGGTGCTACCGGAGGCGCTGGGTATGGGCTATGGCTGGGTGCAGGTGAGTATGAGTCCTGCACTCCTCTCGATCCCGCTCTGGGTGGTCCTGCTGCTGCCGTTTGCCAAGATTGTGACCACCGGGTTCTCCATCGGCTCGGGTGGCTCTGGTGGCATCTTTGGACCCGGCATGGTCATCGGGGCCATGGTGGGAGCGATCGTCTGGCGGCTGTGCTACCATGTGCTGCCGGGCGTTCCCGATACCCCAGCCCCATTCGTGATCGTCGGCATGATGGCGCTCTTCGGAGGTATTGCCCATGCGCCGCTGGCAGTCATGCTCATGGTGGCGGAGATGACGGGCAACCTGTCCATGCTCGCGCCCGCGATGCTTGCGGTAGGCATCTCCGTCATCATCGTTGGGGAGAAGACGATCTACACCAGCCAGGTCGACACGCGCGCCGACTCGCCTGCGCACCGGCTTCAGTTCTCGTTCCCGCTGCTCTCGACGCTGGCAGTTCGGCAGGCGATGACTCCATTCGCACTGCACTTCACGCCCCAACACACCGTAGCTGAAGCAGAGGCACTGCTCGCCGAACGAACGATCAGTGGGGCACCGGTCCTTGATGGTCATGGCAACCTCCAGGGAGTGCTCACGCTCGCCGATATCGAGCGCATGCCCCTTGCTGAGCGGGGTCAGCACAACGTCGAGGAGGTGATGAATCGCGAGGTGCTGGTGGTGCAACCTGACGAGACGCTCGATGTCGCGCTGGAACAACTGACCAGCCACGGCATCGGTTGGATGCCCGTGGTGGAGTCGGACGCGGCAACGGGGGGCAGGCAGGTCGTGGGACGTGTCTCAGCCCTGGACATCACGCGTGTCTATCGCGAGGCGCTGGCTAAAGGCTCGCGGCGCATGCGCGGCATGGTGGAGGGAACGGTCATGGTCGAAGCCATCGTTGAGCCCGGAATGCGGCTCGCTGGTCGTCCCCTGCGGGATGCAAAGCTCCCGCAGCAGTGCCTGGTCGTCTCGATCCGTCGCCAGAACGAGCTGCTCTTCCCGCGAGGTGGCACCGTCATCGAGGCAGGTGATGTCGTGACATTTCTGGTGAGCCCGAGTGGAGAAGAGCTCCTACGCACCTACCTGGCAGATAAAGTGGAGCAACCCGAACCAGTCGCGCTCGACTAGGGAGATCTCGCGGGTAATGACGGAAGGAAATGTATTGTGAACTATCCATGGATGGATCTATTTGGACCACACATGGTAGTTGCAGCGCCATGCACACCATGCACACCATGCACCTGCCCAGTCAAGATCGGGGAGTACCCACAACTCAACCGGTGCAGCGATCTTGTTGCCTGGTATGAGCAAGCCATCGCGCGCTCGTTGCGTGAGCATGCTGATTCCTTCACCATCCTTACGCCGTGTGAGGTGGCCCATGTGTTTCCTCCTGTGGTGAGCAACGTTGTGGGGTGCAAGGAGCTCGACGCTGCGACGATTGCTCTGGAGCACCTGGTGAGTTCCGGCGTGCTCGTTCGCTATGAAGTCAAAGGGGAGATGCGTTCTATCAATGAGGAACCGTGTAGGTAGCTGAGATAGAGGCCAATACTCTGGGAGAGCGTCTCTCACTCATCAGTCATCGATCAATGAAACAACGTGCATCTGGAAACAAGCACCTGCTTTGTGAAGGAGGAAGAATGCCAACAAAGATCAAAGAAGTACAACCGCCACACGGATTGACGCGCCTGATGATGCGCCTCCCGATCTGGCTGTTCCGCATGCATCTGGGCTGGATGGTGGGGGAACGCTTTCTGCTGCTCACCCATACTGGTCGCAGCAGTGGGGTACCTCGCCAGACCATCTTGGAGGTGCTGCAGCACGAGACAGCCAGCGACGCGTACTACGTGTTATCTGGCTGGGGTGACAAGGCCGATTGGCTGCGCAATGTGGAGAAGACGCCTGAAGTGATCATCACGGTGGGCCATCGGCACGTGCATGCTTGTGCTGTACGTCTTGGGTCTGAAGAAGCCGAGCGAGCTATCCTGGCGTATGCCAAACGGAATCCTCTCGCAATGCGTGTCCTTCCTCGCATGATGGGGTACCGTCTGGATGGGAGCGAAGAGGATTTCCGTGCCCTGGCCCACCTGGGAATTGTTGTCGCCTTCCGTCCTACTTCAGCGGTCAGCGAGAAAGCAGCTCTGGAGCAATGAGACGTACCTGTGACGTCTGCATAGAATTCTGAGACCTCCCTGTGATCTGTGGAGGCACACACGAGCGTACAAGAACGCTTTGTTGTTACAACTACAAACTTTCATCAAGAACGGGAGGAGATATGTCTCTGACGGATTCGGTCATCCTCTTTCTGCTGAGCACTGATGGCAAAATGCTGCGGGTCGATTTGGGGTTGGTAGTGATAGGGCTAGGGATCCTCATCATTCAGGGTACAGCCGGGTTTGTGGTGGCAGTCATCGGGCTCATCCCGATCTTTGCAGCGCTCGCGGGGATATGCCTCATTGCTCCCCTCTTTGGGTATACATTCGAGGGACTGAAGCGAGAGTGACAGGAGAGACCGGTGCACTTGTCATGGGAACGTGCCTTTCCCTGCTCAAAACGGCACAGCCGCTACACAAAGGCCACACTACTCGTGCTCGCTGTTGCGCACGCCAAGCCATGAACTTCTAGCTGCAAAAGCAGGGAGAACAGAGTGAAACTGCTCTCTCATCTTACACGTGATACTGTTGAGGTAGTATACGTATTTCCACATGCGTTGGAGGATGGCGATGTCGCAAGAACAAGAGCAACAGGTAGGAAGCGATCTTGGCACCGTCAAAACGATTCTCATCGTAGAAGACGATGCTCACATCGGTGAGTTTCTCGAGCGGGCTCTTTCGGAAGAGACGCCGTATACACCACTGGTTGTCTCAGATGCCTTTGAGGCGTTGAAAGTCACGCACGAGGTGAAACCAGACCTGTTTGTCCTGGATTACCATTTGCCAGGAATGGACGGCATCGAACTCTATGACCAGCTACATGCCGTGAAAGCATTCCAAGATACCCCGGCCATTATCCTAAGTGCACGTTTACCGAAACGTGAACTGGAAAAACGCTCTTTGGTTGGCCTACACAAGCCCCTTGAAATCAGTGAACTGCTCAAGGCGATTCAGGAGGTATTAGAGCGTGAAGTAGGGCAATCGCATTGACGAGAAGGGAGCTTGGGAGAAACACAAAAGGAAAGCAAGGAACATGAAGGTGACCTCACCATACCCAACACGCAAGACACGTAGGGCAACGTCGTGAGTACTCCTTCAATTTTTTCATCGGCCCACATCTCTTTTCAGATTGCTCTTCACCACTGGAGCCATCATAAGAGCAGCAACCTCTTTCACTCCCGATTGTCTTTATTATCTGTGCTGGCACTCAACCTGAGACTCGACTAGTACATCTGGGAAGTATCTCAAGGTGCTCGTTTGATGGCAATAGAGTTTCGATTGCTGAGGTTCTCTTTTGAGCTGGATAAGAGGTTTACGACATATCCCTGTTAGGGTACAATGCACAGCAGAACCATGCAAGAAGCAGAGTTAAAAAAGAGATGAGCGCACAAGCGAAAAAGAAGCGTCAGCAACGGGCACAGAGTCGACTGGCACTCGCTCGTACTAAGCAGCAGGAACGGTCACGCCGACGAGCTGCTGCTTCTCAACGGGCAGAAAGCCGATGGCACAAGACATTGCGCCAATTGACCGTGCTGGGAGCGACGCTCCATGAGGACGATACTTCCACAGATGGAAACGACCATCATGGATATGTGGTAATCTTCGAGGGAAACACGTCTCTCTTCAGCAGTCGTTTTCAAGTACAACGCTGGCTGAAACGGATTCAACATCATCTCGAAGAGGAACAGATGAGTTATGCAGAACGTCACGTGCGCTGGATGATTGAACATAACTGTGATGACCATGGGAATCCCTGGCCAGAGTAATGGCACTGTGTGAAGTGAAAGAGTATGCCCAGGACCTGGGACAGATTTGAAGGAACATTGTTATCAGCGCAATCAATCAGTGCCTTCTGCACGACAGCCTATCGGACATAGTGCATGTGGTGAGGAGACTGGCCCAGTTGCAATTGAAAAGAGCATCCTACCCATCAGCGAGCACTAGGGGTCACGACATTTTCCCTTCCCATGTTCCCCGCGAACCAGGAAGTAATCCATGCATGAAATGACAGATGCATTACAGTAGAGCAATGGTTCAAGACGCTCGTGCAGCTCCTTCGTTTTCTCGCATACCCCTCTTCTTGCTGCTAGTTAAGCGACTCAAAAGGTCTACCAGAAGCAATCGCACTCTGAAAATGCCCAGAGACGTGCATCTTTCTCCTTTTGGTGGGCCGGGAACATGGGAGGAAACACTGCCGTGACCGCGTATTCGTGGCTATGTCTCAACGACGCGCAAGCAAGGTCAGGCCAAACTTGGCCGCTTTGCAGCAGACTCTGCTCGGTTGCTCTGTACTTTCTGATCCCGACCTGAATGAAGCACGGATTTTTCCAGTGATCTTCGTCCTGCCTCACTCCTAGCATCATGCCACCATCACTGTTCTTGACCACACCTCTGACTACGCATGCTCTCAAGAAAAGCTCTGGAAAATGGCAAATTCTATAAAAAATGTATCAAAGTATTCAGAAATGTTGTATTACTCCTTGCCATAGCGGAATAATCATGTTATAATACCACCATAATTCAATATATACACACAGAGGAGCACCGGGAAGCCTGGTCGGTAAGGTACTCTTGTGCAGTGCGCCAAGGTGGCGCTGGACAAGGGCACCATAAGCCTGACCGATCCCGGTGCTTTTTGGCGTGCAGCGCACGCCAACATCTACATATATAGTGGAGCACCGGGAAACCTGGTCAGGTAAAGGTGCCCTTGTGTAGCGCACCACCACATGAGGCTGCACAAGGGCACTTGAGGCTTGATCGATCCCGGTGCTTTTTTGTGTGCAAGCAAGCCAGAGGGACGTGACCACACGGCAGTCGAGAGCCTGCATCGATTGATTGAAGGATCTACGAGAAAGAAGAAGGGGAAACATCATGTTTGACACTGTACATCAGCCCATGCATGACGTGCGGAGGCAGGATGAGATGAAGACACCTCGCTGGTTGCTGCCCTTTTCGCACGCAGTGGATATGCGCGCCATCGAGTGCGTGGTGCGCATGGCGGAAAGCGCCGGGGCCATGCTGGTGGCTGTCTCGCTCATCTCCGCCCCGCCAAAGGGAGCGCGTCTTGAGCATTTCCAGCAATCGCAGGACTTCCTCGAGGCTGTGCGACACAAAGCTGAGCGCTTCGAGGTGCCTCTGGAACGCTACGAGGCCTTCACCGCGGACGTGCAGCAGAGTCTGACGACGCTCGTGTATGAAAGGCGCTGTGATGGGATCGTGCTGGTGACCGGAGGAGAGCACAGCGGCTTGCTGCGGGACGAAGAGGTGAAGCACTTGCTCATCAAACCGCCCGCAGCGCTCGTGCTCATGCGCCTGTCAGCGCCAGAGGGAATGACGCCGGCACTGAGCCTTTCGGCCAGGTTTTTCGCTTGGTGGCGTGGCCTGCTCGGACAGCAGGACGCAGCCGGGCAGGCGCGGGAGAAGGAGGCACCAACCGTGGAGGAACCCCTGTGGATCAGGACGGAGCAGCACCAACGGAGCATGCTGAGAGACAAGGAGGCGAACGACATGACTGGTGCACATCTGTTACTTGTAGAAGATGACGACGTGTTGCGCGAACTGTTCCTGCGCAATCTCCAAGCACGGGGGCACGACGTGCGCGTTGCAGCAGACGCTCATACTGCGCTGGCTCAGTTGCAAGCCGTCTCGTTTGACCTCGTCCTCCTGGACATCTGCCTGCCCGATCAGACTGGCTGGGAAGTGCTGCGGGCCGCGCAAAAGGAGGGATGGCTTGCTCCTGTACAGATGCATGGGAACGCAGGACAGTTGCCCGTCGTCGTACTTTCGGCGGTACGGGTCAGCCCGCGCCGCCTGCTGGAATTTCGCCCGCTCGCGTATCTCCCCAAGCCGTTCCCGCTGGACTCAGTCCTGCGGCTGGCCGCGGAGGCCGCGCAGCGCCGGGCCGCTGGCGCCGCGACCGGGCAGGAAAACGCCGAAGATTCTCGTCATACCTTACCCAATAAGGAGGATTTGTATGCTTGATGTCATTATCGTGCTGGTGACCATTGTCATGTTCGTAGCGTTTATCGGCTTCACCGAGGGCTGCGAGCGCTTGTAGAAAAGGAGGGATGCCGTGAATTCAGGGCTTGAGTATATTCTGGTGGGCATCGTCACATTGGGCGTGCTCATCTATCTTGTCATTGCGCTTCTGGCACCCGAGAAATTTTAACGTTGTTTCATGAGTACATACATGAGGTAAACCTATGTCTATCACATTGAATGGAGCCTTGCAGGTGCTCATTTTTCTGGCTATCGTGCTGCTGCTGACAAAGCCGATAGGTCTCTATATGACCGCTATCTTCTCCGGAAGACGCACCTGGCTCACCCCCGTTTTTGGGCCGGTTGAGCGCTTGTTTTATCGAATCAGTGGCGTCAATCCCGAGGAAGAACAGAAGTGGACCGGCTACGTCATCTCCATGCTGGTTTTCAGCGTGGCCGGCATGCTGCTGCTGTACCTCTTCGAGCGCACCCAGCAGTGGCAGGGCTCTTTCTTCAACCCGCAGGGCATGCCCAATGTCGAGCCGCAGCTCGCGTTCAACACCGCGGCCAGTTTCACAACGAATACGAACTGGCAGAACTACGCCGGCGAGGCCACCATGACCTACCTGACGCAGATGGCGGGCCTGGCCTTTCACAACTTCGTCTCCGCCGCCACGGGCATCGCGCTGGCGGTGGCACTGGTGCGCGGGCTCTCGCGCCGCAGCGCGCAACACCTGGGCAACTTCTGGGTCGATCTGACCCGCTGCACGCTCTACCTCCTGCTGCCTATCTGCGTGGTGGGGGCACTCGTGCTCGTCTCGCAGGGAGTGATCCAGAACTTCAACCCCTACACCATTGTGCATACGCTCAATGGACAGACGCAGACCATCGCGCAGGGGCCGGTGGCCTCGCAGGAGTTTATCAAGCAGCTGGGGACCAACGGCGGCGGCTTCTTCAACGTCAACTCGGCCCACCCCTTTGAGAACCCCAACGCGCTCACGGATTTGATCGAGCTGTTGGCCATCATCATTATCCCGGCTGGTTTGTTCTATATGTTCGGCAAGATGGTGGGCAACACCAAGCAGGGCTGGGTGCTGTGGGCAGCCTCGGCTATCATCTTCGTCATCGCCATCGCGGTGGCACTGCCAGCGGAGCAGACCGGCAACCCCATCTTGACCAGCGTCGGCGCCAACCAGGTCGTAAGTGATACACAGGCGGGCGGCAATATGGAGGGGAAGGAAGTGCGCTTCGGCATCACTGACTCGGCGCTGTGGGCCGTGGATACGACGCTCACCTCGAATGGGTCGGTCAACAGTTTCCACGATAGCTACACGCCGATCGGGGGCATGATCCCGCTCGCCGATATCGCCTTGGGCGAGATCGCCTTTGGAGGAGTTGGCTCCGGACTCTACGGCATGCTGATGTTCGCCATCATCGCGGTCTTCATCGCCGGTCTGATGGTGGGCAGGACACCCGAGTACCTGGGCAAGAAGATCGAACGCAAGGAGATGATGATGGCGGCCCTGGCCCTTTTGATCGGGCCCGCCGTGATTCTGGGTTTCTCGGCAGCGGCCAGTGTGATCTCCGCAGGCGTCTCGTCCATTCTCAACCCGGGGCCGCATGGTCTTTCGGAGATCCTCTACCTCTACACGTCAAGTAACGGTAATAACGGCTCGGCCTTTGCTGGCATCGCTGGCAACACGCCCTACTATAACTGGACAGGAGCATTCGCGATGCTGCTTGGGCGCTTCGCTTTCCTGATCCCCGTTCTGGCAATCGGTGGCTCGCTGGTGCAGAAGAAGATTGTGCCAGCCGGGCGAGGGACGCTCCCGACCCATGGACCATTGTTCGTTGGTATGTTGGTTGGCGTGATCCTGATTGTGGGCGCGTTGACCTACTTCCCGGCCTACTCGCTGGGGCCGATCGTCGAACAGCTGTTTATGCATGCAGGGAAGGTGTTCTAAGATGCAAACCGATATGAAAACTGATGAGTTAGAAGTCAAACAGTGGAAGACGCGCCGCAAGGGGGCCATTTCGATCTGGGACCCCAAGATCATCCGCGGTGCCATCCCTGCGTCGTTCAAGAAACTCGATCCGCGCGTGCAGGTCAAGAACCCAGTGATGTTCGTGGTGGAGATCGGCAGCGTGATTACGACTCTTGAATTCGTGCGCCTGCTCTTTGCCACGCCGAGTGGGAGTTTCACGCGCAGTGTGTTGACGTACGAGACGATCTTCGTGGCGGCGGTGGCCATCTGGCTCTGGTTCACGGTGGTCTTCGCCAACTTCGCCGAGGCCATGGCCGAGGGACGCGGTAAAGCGCAGGCAGACACCCTGCGCCGTGCGCGCACGACCACTATGGCCAGGCGGTTGGCAAGCGCTGACCGCTTGGGCGCTGTGCAAGAGGTGGCAGCACCGGAGTTGCGCAAAGGCGACCTGGTGCTGGTCGAAGCCGGGGACGTCATCCCCGGTGATGGCGACGTGGTGGAGGGCGTGGCCTCAGTCGACGAGTCAGCCATTACGGGCGAGTCGGCACCTGTCATTCGCGAGAGCGGCGGTGACCGCAGCGCCGTGACGGGTGGCACGCGTGTACTCTCCGACTGGGTCGTGGTGCAGATCAGCGCCAACCCTGGCGAGACCTTCCTGGACCGCATGATCGCCCTGGTCGAGGGCGCGAAGCGCCAAAGAACTCCTAACGAGATCGCGCTCAATATCCTGATCGCCAGTCTCACCATCATCTTTGTCCTGGTGGTGGTCTCCCTCGAACCCTTTGCGATTTACTCGGGCAACCCCGTCTCAGTGACAACGCTGATCGCGCTCTTAGTGTGCCTGATCCCGACCACCATCGGTGGGTTGCTCTCGGCCATTGGCATCGCGGGCATGGACCGCATGGTGCAGCGCAACGTGCTGGCCATGAGCGGGCGGGCGGTCGAGGCTGCGGGTGACGTGGATGTTTTGCTCTTAGACAAGACCGGCACCATCACGTTGGGTAATCGCCAGGCCACACGTTTCGTGCCGCTGCATGACGTAGAGGAGCGGGATCTGGCCCGTGCAGCCCTGCTCTCGAGCTTACCAGACGAGACCCCTGAGGGACGCTCGATCGTGACCCTGGCCAAGGAGCACTACGGCCTTACCGACCAGGAAGCGGATACGGCGACCTTCATACCTTTCTCGGCTATGACGCGCATGAGTGGGGTGGATCTGAATGGGACACACGAGGCATTTGGCATGGCGCCAGCGCACACCATTCGCAAGGGGGCCTCTGATGCCGTAGCCGCCTACGTGGCTGAACATGGTGGGGTAACGAGCGACGAGTTGAAAGTGCTGGTGAATGGCATCGCCAGCGCAGGCAGCACGCCGCTCGTGGTGGCGGAGACGGAAGCCGGCTCAGACGGTGTGGCCGAACAGGCGCGCGTGCTGGGCGTGATCGAACTCAAGGATATCGTCAAGGGCGGCATGCGTGCGCGCTTCGACGAGATGCGCAAAATGGGCATCCGCACCGTCATGATCACGGGTGATAATCCTCTCACCGCTGCAGCCATCGCCAAAGAAGCTGGAGTGGATGACTTCCTGGCTCAGGCCACGCCTGAGACCAAGATGAAGCTGATCAAAGAGCAACAGAGGGGCGGGCGCATGGTGGCGATGACGGGTGATGGTACCAACGATGCGCCTGCGCTTGCGCAGGCAGACGTGGGTGTGGCCATGAACACGGGCACGCAGGCGGCCAAAGAGGCAGCCAACATGGTTGACCTCGATTCCAACCCGACCAAGTTGATCGAGGTGGTTGAGGTGGGCAAGCAACTTTTGATCACGCGCGGTTCACTGACGACATTCAGTATCGCCAACGACGTAGCCAAGTACTTCGCGATCATCCCGGCGGCCTTTGCTGTGACGTATCCGCAGTTGAACGCGCTCAACGTCATGCAGCTATCCACGCCCCACAGCGCGGTACTCTCGGCGGTGATCTTCAACGCGCTGATCATCGTCGCGCTGATCCCGCTGGCGCTGCGAGGCGTCAAATTTCGCCCGATCGGGGCGGATGCGCTCTTGCGCCGCAACCTCTTGATTTATGGCGTCGGTGGCATCATCGCCCCGTTCATTGGCATTAAGCTGATCGACCTGGTCTTGCAGGTGCTGCACCTGACGCTATAAAGAAGTGGATGAACAAGAGAACGGGTGAGCGTTACCCATCACGTGGTGACGCCACCCTGGTTGTAGAAGAAAGAATAAGATGAACACATTTTTGACGAAGTACCTACGTCCGGCGGTGGTGTTACTTGTGATCCTCACCATCGTGACCGGCTTCCTGTATCCTGGTGTGGTGACGGTCCTGGCCCAGGTATTCTTTCACCATGCGGCCAACGGCAGCATGGTGTGCAATGCCCAGGGGCAGGTGGTCGGCTCCGAGCAGATCGGGCAGTACTGGACACAACTGAAGTACTTCCACGGACGACCCTCGGTGACCGTCAATCCATCGACCGGGACGCCCGAGCCGTACGCAGCTGACAACTCGACAGCCTCGAATCTGGGACCGACCAACGCGACGCTCAAGCAGGATGTGCAGAGCCGCGTCGCGGCCTGGCAGGCAGAATTCAAGAAAGAGAATCTGCCGGTACCTTCCGGTTCTGTGCCTGTTGATCTCGTGACGGCCTCTGGCTCTGGACTGGACCCGGACATCACAATTGCCGGGGCCATGTACCAGGTGCCGATCGTGGCAGCGGCACGCGGGATGAGCCAGCAGGCAGTCACTAATCTGGTCACGTCCAACGAGTCAGGCCGCTTCCTGGGCATCTTCGGCGAGCCCTACGTCAACGTGCTCGCTCTGAACCTGGCGCTGGACGGCCCCAGTCAGAACGTGCATCAGTGCTAACCCTGCTCATGGCGCTAGAGGCAAGGAATGAGACCATTCATCTCGTGCCTCACAGCGGCGAAGAGCAGAAAGGATGGTGAAGAGGACATGCTCCATTTCAACGAGCATGAGCAGATCCACGGACCCGGACAGGCCACAGAAAGGCACCTGCTCGTGGGAGTTGATACGCCTCTCACACCGGCAACGCAGTACGCATTGCACACGGTCGGCACCTTCTTTGCGCCCTACGGTGAGCACCTGCACCTCCTGGTGCTCACCGTCATATCCACTCCGTATCCCCTGTCACCGACGCGCGAGCAGCAGACACAAGCGGAGGAGACGCTACGGGAAGTGCATTCCGCTCTGCAACACGACGGGATGAGTCCACCGCAGATCAAAATGCTCATCCGCGCGGGAATCCCGGCCGATGAACTGGCGGCCGTGGCAAGCAAGCGACACATTGATTGTATCGTCATCGGAAGTCGGAGTAACTCCCCGGGACAGCGGTTCCGTCGGTGGCTTTTTGGCAGCACCTCGCGCCGCGTACTGAAACTCGCACCGTGTCCTGTTCTGGTGGTGACGCTGCCGCGATCCCGGCACCCGAGGGATCTGGTCGCCTGGTATGAAGCTGCCATTCTGCAATCGCTGCACGACCAATCTCATACGCTCGCCTCCTTCACCACGCAAGGGGTGGCCGGGCGCTTTCTCCCGCATCAGACGCATACCGTGGGGCGAAAGGAGAGGAGAGCGGCGGCGCGTGCCTTAGAGCACCTGGCACATGCGGGTGTCCTCTGCCGGCGGGACATGCACGGAGAAGTATGGTATCTCAATGATTAAGGTCCATGTGAACGTGTATGACAGCACAATGCAACGCTTGATGTGTGTAAACAGAGGGCTGTCTGCCACATGCGAGATGGGCTGAGGCTCAACATGGATACGACCGGAGAAGAGAGAGAGGAGAGACAACATGTCGCTGTACGTCCGTGAAGCGGGACCAAGGGATGCCCCCACCGTGCTCTTTTTACATGGCCTTGGGCTGAGTCACACCATGTGGCAGCCGCAGTTTGAGGGTCTCTCTGACTTGTATCATTGTCTGGCTCCTGATCTGCCTGAATGTGGAAACAGCGCTGCTATCGGTCCGTTTACCCTGAAAGATGCCAGTCAACGTGTTATTGCTATCATTCGCGAAAGAGTACCAGACGGGTCTGTTCACGTAGTGGGCCTGTCGATTGGCGGTGCGGTCGCCCTACAGATGCTACGTGACGAACCACAGGTACTGGACCATCTGCTGATCAGTGGGACTACAACCCACTTGCCCCCCTTTCTGGACACCTTAAATAGGCTCGATGAGCAGGCCTTGCATCTGTTGAGCCGTGAGCGACTGGTTGAGTATCTCCTGCAGCAGTATCACATCCCACAAGCGTATCACAACCTGCTCCTTGCTGACATGCGCAAGGTCAAGCCGGAAGCTCTCGTACACGTGAGCCAGGAAATGAAGAAGATCAAACTCCCTCGGGAGATGCATGTTCCGATACTGATCGCGGTGGGGCAGGAGGAAGCCTTTGTGATCAAACAGGATGCCTACGAAATGAGGAGATCGCTCCACTGCGCACGAGGCGTGCTGGTTCCAGGTGTCGGCCATTTTTGGAACCTGGTGGCCCCCGACTTGTTCACAAAGACGCTACGAGCCTGGATACAAGATGAGCCATTACCACCCAACCTGGCACAGTTAGGTGGGCTTACATAAAGGAAAAAGATATGCCTCACGATACGTATGCCTCAGTCACTGCACCAGCGGCTCATGAAGAAAGAGAAACATGATAGAACACGATGCACAACAGCCTGGCACCAATCCTGCGCCTGTGAAGAACAAGACGCTAGAGGAGGGAAGCGAGCTTGTTGAAGAAGCTGACCAACGAAGTCAAGGCATGTACAAGCATCGGTGGCTGCGCAACGAAAGGATCAGATTGGTTTCATTGCCCTTGGGCTTCTCGTGATCATCTTGAGCGCAGTCCTCTTCCTTTTCAGCGAATCTCTCGTTGGTTTGTTTGGAACGATAGCAGTAGTACCTTTGTTCCATCGGTGTGTTGATGTGTATCTCGACAAATCAGAGGCTTCTGCACGCTGACAGTGCGACGATAGGTGCAAGGGATCAACCACAATGAACTGCCCCGTTTACACCTTGAGTACAGCGAGCTGTAAAAGAACATGGAGGACGTATGCCAACAATCTATACGACGGGTAAGAGAATTGATCACTACCAGATCATACGGCCACTTGGGCGAGGAGGTGCGAGCCATGCCTACCTTGCCCAGGACTGGCATGCATTGCAAGAGGTCGTGCTCAAGTTTCCCGATGACGCTTTGATCGGAGGCGCGGCTGTCTACGAGCGATACAAACGCGAAGCGGAGATCGGTAGACGCCTGAGTCACCCGTACATCCAGCAACACCTGAACCAGAATGAGCAGAGGAGCGCAGAGTACCTGGTTCTCGAATACATGCGTGGAAGAACGCTGCGGCCGCAATTCTCCCAACAGGCGAGGTGCTGCGCATGCCGATTCAAGTCTGTAGTGCTCTGGCCTATGCACACGAGCACAGGGTGATCCACCGCGACATTAAACCAGAAAATATGATGCTGCTGGAAAACGGTGAGGTCAAAATTTTCGACTTTGGCATCGCGCTGCTGGAAGGGGAACGCAACAGAGCCTGGCGAGGCTTTTCGTCGCCCATCGGTACTCCAGACTACATGGCTCCAGAGCGGTTGCTGGGTGAGTCTGGTGATGTGCGCTCAGATATCTACGCTGTCGGGGTGGTACTGTATGAGCTGCTTTGCGGACGGCCCCCCTTTGAGGAAGATGATGGCTTTGCACTCATTACCACACACATTTCACACGACCCGCCGGGGATTCTCGAGCGCAACCCGACCCTACCGCCAGCGCTGGCGACGGTCGTCATGCGCGCCATTCGTCGCGATCCAGACAAGCGTTACGCCTCGATGAGAGACCTGCACTACGATCTCTGTCACCTGGAAGAGGCGGGACCTGTTGACTACCATCCTGATCCACCCAGGCTTGGCGGCCGTTACCGTCAAGTCATTCGACTTGCGTTTATCATCCTGGTTGTTTTGCTGGGCATCATCGCATTCGGCATCATCGCCCAGGCCATACACGGGTTTGCGCGCTAAGAAGGTATGTTCTCCATGAGTCTCACCATCGAACTCTTGTGTTCGCTTGTGTATAGTGAATGATGACTGAAGGAGCTTTCTATGGGCGAAAACAACGCAAAGGAGCATCGCTCATCCACCCATACCAAGCGGCAAAAGCGTTCCGAAGAGGCGAGAAACCTGCTGGAGGAACCCGATCAACGACGACAAGACAGAGCGTGCCTGCCCCGCAACGAGAAGATCCGCTTGATCAGCCTGGGACTAGGGCTGCTCTTGCTACTGACCAGCTTTGCCCTCTTTCTCTTCGGTGGGACTGTTCTCCCGCTGTCCGTAACGATAGTCATCGTGTTTCTGGGGTACAGGCGTCTCGATGCCTGGCTCGACACCCCTGAGCAGCAATGACACTGCGCCACCTTCGGGTAGTGCCATTGTCATCACTCGCGCTCGAGGAATGGATCGCGCTGGATAGCGTTGCCATGTTCTTCGAGAGAGCCTTTTCCACCTGGGGTTCCTGTGAATGCGCGATACTACTACCTGAGGATGACGGAACGCTCATCCTCAAAGCAGCCTTCTCTCTCTATACGAAGAGATGCGCTATCACCCAGGCCACATAGATGCACAGCAGCATGACGCCGAATGGGCGGCTCATGCGACCTCTGAACACACCTCTAAGCATAGCCAGCGTGAGCACGATCGCGAGCGGCATATCCAGCAAGAGGATGGAGCGGTCATAGATGACCCCTTGCCAGAAGAGCAACGGCAAGGCCACTCCAAGTGCTATAATGACGCTGTTGTTGCTAAAAACTTCCTCAACGGATGCTGCCGCCTCACCTGTGCGCGCTAGACTCACCGCCACAACCGTGTTGGGCAAAGACGTAGCCACTGCGAGCACGACTAATCCAATAAAGGCCTGGGGCAGATGTATATCGAGAGAAACCGTTTGCCCTGATTGCACCATTACCACCACACCCATCAGCGCTATCGCTAACGAGAGTACAACCTCGCCACTCAGCCGTAAGACTGGCACGAATGGTGAGCTATCCAGATGGGCATGGCTATGCATGGCAAGCGGTGACGAGGGCGCGGGATGGGAACGCCTAAGAATATGCACGATGAGCGCGCTGAGTATGCCCAGCACGATCATGTTCGCTAGCAGGAGCAGGAGGTGCATCGGAGTGGCCAGCCTGATCTCAGCTCCCATCGTCGTTGCCGAAAGCAGTGCGATGACAACCAGGATGCTCAGCATGATGGCGAGCGTATACCATGCGATGCTCCGCGCATCCCGCGCTTCTTGAGCACTGAGCGTAATACCAGGAGCTTCACGAGAGGCAAGCGTGCAGAGACCGAGGATGATGGCAAAGTTGTAAACGCTGGATCCGATGATGATGCCTATGCCAACGTCGGTGTGACCACCAATGATCGCAACGAAGGAAGCCGCGTAATTGGGGATATTGGCCCCAATTGCACTGAGCAGACTCAGCATACCGATCGAGAGGCCAAGCATTTCGCAGAGCGCTTCAAGTCTGCGCGTAAACCATACGGCAGTCACCATCACAATCAGCAACGAGATGAGAAAGAGGGCAAGTGCAACAGGAAACAGGGAGAGGGTATTGAGAAGAGTGAGCTTCATTTCCAATTCTAATAATGGTCCTCTCTATCGGGCCGATCAACTCTCTGTCTGGAAGTCACCAGAGGAACAAAACCTTTACACGCTTCAGCCACCATGTAGTGCTGCACGCTCAAGCAATGAGGTATGTCTTTTGTCCGCTATTTGGCCCTTTGCGGCCAGGAAGAGGAACCAGATAGAACGAAATAAAGCTCATCCTGCCTGATCGGAACTCGTCCTCTCCTCTTGCTCATGGGGACGAAACATGAGAAGATACACGAAAGCCAGGAGGAGGAGGAGCACACCTAAGAAAGCCCCACCAAAACGTAGTGTTGCAGGGTAAGATGAAGCTACAATAGCCCAAACCACACAGTAAAGGCCGAACAGTATGCTGATAGCTGCTGCCACAAATCGATCCATGATACCCTCCTTTAGGTAGATGGAATTGAGCACTTTCTTCTCCATGTTCTACTGCTGTTGTCGCAGTTCTTCCACAGAAGAAGAAAAGCACCGGCTTCAACCTGCTGGCCTGATGTCTGATGCCCGTCTTTCTCTGTAAAAAACGGACATGCGACTCCTCAGACCGACCAGACTTCCCGGTGCTCCTCACGATGTATTGAGAGACTTCTTCTTTTCCAGAAGTATAGCATACCCGCCCTCCCAAAAACAATCGGTAGCAGCCCACTTTTACAAGGAATAATCAACTTTCCTTCATGAAAGAATCATGTTATACTATCACAAGAAATCTAAAATATGCTTATGGAAACACCGGGAAGTCTGGTCGGTTGGAGGTGTCTTGTCCGATTGCGCCGCAACGTGATGGACAGGAGGACATCTGAAATTGATCGACCCCGGTGTTTTTCTTGGTGCCAGGAAGAAGAGAAAAATTGCCAATCATCATGCGTACCCAGAGAAGGGATAAACAGAAGGAGAGGGAAGGAGCGATGCTGAATTTCAATAGTGAGCATTTCCTATGGCGGGACTCGGGATATGCGCCCACGAGACGCCTTCTCGTGGGAATTGACGCTCCTCTTACCGCCGCGACCAGGCATGCACTGGACACAGCCGGCGAGTTCTTTGCGCCATACTCGGTGCATGTGGGCTTTCTGCTGCTCACCGTGATCCCCGTTCCCTATGGGGGAGGAAGGTATACGCCGCCGGTGCCGCTGCCGCCGACGAGCGCACAGCGCAAGCAGGCGATGAAGGCGTTGCAGCTGGCCAGTGCCAGCTTACAAGAACACGGGATAACTCGCTCGCACATCGAGACACTGATCCGGGTAGGCTCTCCTGCCGAGGAACTGGTGAGCGTGGTTAGCCAGCAACGAATCGATTGTCTCATTGTCGGGAGCCGAGGACACGCTTTTGGGCAGCGACTTCGGCGTGTGTTCATGGGCAGCACCTCGCAATGCGTTCTGCGCCAGGCATCCTGTCCGGTCCTGGTAGTGACAGAACCGCGGTCAGCGCATCCACGTGACCTCGTCGCCTGGTATGAAGCCGCTATACGACAGGCACTGTCTGATTCCCCTTCTGCGCTCATAAACATCACAGCGTCTGATGTAGTGGACCAGTTTCTTCCCCCACACCGACAAACCGCGGGGCGCAAGGAGAGGATGGCAGCAGTACAGGCATTAGAGCACCTGGCCTGTTCAGGTATCCTCTATCGGCATATCGTGAAAGGGGAAATGCATTACCACAATGATTAAGCTGGATCGGACACCTGTTAGAGCGAGTCAGTGCTATTGTTCTTCAGAACGCAAACGTCGTGAGGCTCTAAATTATGATGGGATAGATTGAGTGATCTGGTTGTAGTAGCTACTTCGTTCATCTGTTCGCAAAACAGGCACTTTGAGAGCCTCACAGATACCACTACTTCCTACCTCACGCGCTCTTCTTCGACAGTTGATCGGGGTGGGCGAGTAGTATCACAAGGTATTCATTTTCTACTTGCGCTCCTACGAGCAACCCACATGGAAAAGAAAAAGAGATGTTGCGGCTGCTTTACTCTCAGGATGAAACGACTGCGAGATACCTCCCTTTTCATCCATGTGTAGGGTACAATCCAGTTCTTTTGACAGGAAATTTGACAGGAACGCCGACAGACTTCAGCGTACAATCACGGACGTCGGCGAACGAGACCCCGCTCCAGGAGCCACTGGGAGGACGGCCACGAACTGCCATGGACAGTCGATGCCGAGTCCCCCCTTCGGCATGCCGAAGATTTCATTCGAACCCCACCATAGCTCAAGTGAGGCTACAAGCTGCTTGAGGCTTCTTTTGCTTGTGGGGAAATACAGCTTTGACAGGAAAGTTGACAGGAACCAGATCGCTTACAACACGTGCACCTCATTCTTTCCATTTTTTTCCTATTCCCCAGAGCAGTATTCTAGCGATTGATCACATACTGCTGCATGCTGGGTAGGACGTGAGAAGGTAGTGGTCAAAAAGGGAATGCAGAGGTAGAGTAAGAATAAAAATGGCTAGAGAGGTGGAAGGTTCCAAGGTAACGATCACTGTCTCTTGTCCCCATTGCGGAAGTGACCGATTGGCGCGGAACGATCGAGCACCCAACGGAAAACAGAAATACCGCTGTAAAGCATACAAGAAGCAAAGCCGGGAAAATCGGACGCCACATGTCTACTCTGAAAAACGCTGAGCAGAGATTCGGAGAGCCTTATGGGGGTCACCATATTTTTGATGCTGCTGGCGAATCCTCCTCAGTCCTCTCAATGGTGTCAAGCCGCAGGCTGCTCAAAAACTGCTAATCGTCCGAAACGAGAGACACGAGTATGGGCACGAGGCTTCTCCATGAGCCAGGCTCCTATACGAATCAGATTGAGCGATGAGGCAATCATGAGGTGCTGTAATCTCGTCTTTGGTAGCCCGATGTAGCGTGAACGGCGAAGGTCAAAAGCATGGACGCCTTGCGCAATCGTTCCTTCTATCCCGGCGCGTCTGGCGTATTCCTCTTTGAAGGTCGTGGTGGTTTGTCGCTCCCGTGCCTTCTGTAATGCGAGATAGTGCTGATGCTGTGGGCGTAAAGTGAGCATGCGTGCTCCTGACTTCGCTTTGGTACAGAGGGTACGACAAGGACAGGCCTGACAATCTGCTGGGTCGAACTTGATATGGATGACATCTTTGCCATGACGATCATGTGTGTTGATCCACAGGCGGCTATCTTTGCCAATCGGACACGTCACGTGTCGCTGTTGCCAGTCAATCGTAAAGTGTGTGACAGCAAATCCTTGTTCCGCTTTGGCTTGCCAGCTCGTGTCAACGGCAACTGGGCCAATGAGCGTAATTGCATGCTGATCCTGGCTTTGTACCAACACTTCTGCATCCAGATATCCTGAATCGACCACATGTTCCTGAGGGAGCAATCCTTTCTCCGCGAGAGCAGTATGAATGGTTTCCACCACCGCCCCGTCATAGGTCGTCGCGGGTGTGGTTTCGACATGGGTGATCAGATGCGGAGTCTCGTCATCACAGGTCTCCGTCAAATGAACTTTATATCCGGCCCACAAAATATCACGCTTGATGCTGAAACGGGCATCAACATCGTAGGGCGAGTTGATCAACAAAGCACTTGGGGCAAGATCCTCCTCGGCTCGCCATTGGACTGGGCCTTCGGCTGCATAATACTGTTGCACCCACACCTGCCGGAGCGTTTGAACCATGGGGACTTCTCGTAACCATGATGGGGCGGCCTCACTATCGAGTGCTTGAAGTAAATGGAACCCATCTGCTCCCACCTGTTCGGCATACCGTTGTCGCTCGACTTTGCCTTTTGGCAAGCGGTACGCCTCAAACCGTTTTTCGTAGCGGTCAAACCAGTCAGGTGAAAGGACGTTACAAAGCCACTCGGGAGCAACGGTCGCCAAGACATTCAGCGTCGCTCGCATCGTTTCTCCCACTGTCTCCAGCCGATTGAGCGTGCGCATAGCTCCAAATACATGCGTTGAGTCAGTTCGTTGCTTTCCACGCTCTTTGAGCCATCCAAGCTTGCTGGCAATATCCAGCAGTGGCTGCATTATCTGTTGTTCTGTCTGCCCTTCCAACAAACGAGCACGAAATTCGCAGAGCACCGAGGCGTCAAAACCTGGATCGGTGAGTTCTAAGCCCAACATGTATTTCCAGTCGAGTCGTCCTCGCACGGCATCAGCAGCTTGCCGATCTGAAAGCCCCTCTGCAAATTGCATAAGGCTCACCAAAAGTAATCGCCAGGGGGCTTCTGCTGGCTGTCCACACTTTGGAAACAACTCAGCAAAGGATTGATCAGTATAGATCGTTCCGAGTTCATCCCGGACCTGGAGGTACACATTTCCCTTTGGATAGGCTGCACGAGCGACACGAACAGTTTCTTCTGGGACAGCGCAGAACGCTTGAGGATGCAATGACATACAACATCTCCTTGTGGCAGAAGGTTCTCTTCCGATATTTTCTGCTATCGTAGCAAATGTTGATTGCACGTGTACATACGTCTAGGAGGATTCGCCAGCAGCATCATTTTTTCGGGAAAAACATACGCTAAGACCCACGCGCACACAGCAGGCGCTCTATTGGCTAAGCTCCGCCTCTGGAACCCAAACGAGTTGCTAGAAGCGTCCGGCATGGGACACACAGGGTATTCTGCTCGATCCTCACCTTATGTGCACGCCAGAAACAAGAGCGGGTTGGCGTGATGCTCTGCGAGCACTTGGGTTTGAGGCTTGAAAGACGCACAACACTCACGTTGAAACTGCATGAACTTTTATGCCTAACTTGTCGCCTTGATCATATCGGCTGCCTTTTCGCCGATCATGATGGCTGGCGCATTGGTGTTCCCCGATGTCACACTCGGCATGATCGAGGCATCGACCACACGAAGTCCCTCCACACCGTAGACACGCAAGGTGGGGTCCACTACGGCCATCGCGTCCACGCCCATCTTGCAGGTCCCTACCTGGTGATGGTACGTGATAAGGGACTGCCTGACATAGCATTCGAGCTCTGTTTTATTGACAGCGTCTGGGCCAGGATAGAGTTCACCACCGTTCCATTCATCCAGAGCCTTTGCCGCACCAATCTCACGGCACATTTCCAGTGCCTGCACAAGGGCTTTCACGTCGGACTGCACCGAGAGGTAGTTGGGATTAATCTCCAGCGGAACCGATGGATCAGCCGAGGTAATCCGCAGGAAGCCCCGGCTTGCCGGGCGAATGTGTCCTGCCATCAGCGTGTATCCCTCTGCCGGTCCAGACATGCCTGGCACATAGAATGGAACATGGAAACACAGCGGCTGGAGGTCTGGACTGGGGAGCCTGTTGTCGCTCGACCAGAACAATTGGCTGTGCATGAATTGGAGACCGGGCACAGGTGGCGGCACGCTCTGCTTCGCTGCGTAGATGACGGGCGCAAGTGTGTGATCATGCAGATTCTGGCCGACTCCTGGCAGATCGACGAGGACATCCAGCCCGAGGTGACGAAGCTGTTCTGCCGACCCGATGCCTGAGAGCAGCAACAGCTTCGGGGATTCCACTGTTCCGCCGCTGACGATGACTTCTGTCATAGCATGCGCCTGCTTGAGATCACCAGACCGGGTGTACTCCACGCCAATGCAGCGCGTCCCATCGAACAGCAGTCGCCGCGCCAATGCACGAGTCAGTACGGTGAGGTTGGAACGTGCGAGCGCTGGCTTCAGAAACGTGCTGGCTGCGCTCTGACGCTTGCCGTCCTTGATGGTCAGGTGGCAGAGACCGACGCCGTAGATCTCGTCGGCGCCAGCATTGAAGTCGTCCCGATGGGGATAGCTCTTTTCAACAGCAGCCGCGATCATCGCCTTGTTGACAGGATGCGGCTCAAACTGTGAAAGCACGTGCAAGGGACCTCCCTGTCCATGATACCGGGATTCGCCTCGATCGAAGTCTTCGGAGCGCTTAAAGTATGGCAGGAGGCTTTCATAATCCCACCCGGCATTTCCCAGATAGGCCCAATGATCATAGTCCGTGCGGTGCCCACGAACGTAGATCATGCCGTTGAGTGAACTGCTCCCGCCGAGCACTTTTCCTCGCGGCCAGCGCAGCGCCCGATTGGCGGCATACTTCTGTGGAGCAGTAGCATAGGCCCAGTCCTCTTCGCCTCCCCGCAACGCAAACAGACCAGCAGGATCGTGGATGTTCGGATTCTCATCCACCCCACCGGCCTCTAGCAACAAGACCTGTGCGTCAGATGTCTCAGTCAGCCGGTTTGCGAGCACGCACCCCGCCGATCCGGCACCAATCACGATATAATCGTACGTCTTCAAGTGTCGTCCCTTGTAAAATCCTGGTTCGTTCATGATGCCTCCTGCAATGCGAGGAATTCGGGTTCAACCTCGGAGACGAGAGAGACCGGCACGAAGTACTCCTGCCCCATCAGCGCCTGCAAGATCACAAGCGGCAACAGGTCCGGTTGGATCGGAAACTGCGAACGATGGGCGGCAATCGCCTCAACCTTGTGTCGGAGATAGTGATCCACCTTGATGCAGGTGGTATCGTTCAGCACCTGCTCCATGTCCTGTTCCTCGCCTCCTGAGGAACTGGAGAAGTGCGCGTCTTCTCCTCGTCTCAGGAAGGCCGTTGGCGCTTCTGGCGAGAGGACCAGGCAGGTCACGTTCTGCTCAGCAATTACATGGGCGTTGCATGTTTGCCGAGAGGCCAGCCCCTCTTCCCCAAAGAAGGCCCCGGGTTTCAGATGTGCCAGGACCTGTTGCGTCCCATCACCGCCGTCTCGAATCACCTGGGCTGTCCCAGAGAGGAGCAAGTACAGGCTGTTGGCTCGTTCGCCTTGCTCGACGATCGAGAAGCCAGCAGGATACCAGGTGATGTCAACATGATCGCGGCTATAGTGCAGTAAGGTCGCTTCCTCGCAGAGCAGCAAAAGTGCATAGGCAAACTCCGAGGTGCCCTGAAAGCTCGTCCTGGTTTGGACGAGCCAGTGCGCGAGCTGCTCAAGCAGCAACTGACGCTTCTGCGGGAAGTGGCTGTACCACAGTTGAGCTGGCCGGTATGGCGCCAGGCCCGCGGCGAGTTGCGAAGGCGAGTGATGGCCATTGCCACTTCGCACACACGCGGCGGTGGTCGCGGCGCTGATGGCAATATGGTCGGGATGTCCATAGCCGCCATCAGGCCCAAAGGTAATCACCGCCTCGGGTCGGAAGTTGCGGATAATCTCGACGATCCTGCTGATCAGGACCTCCTGGTCAACCTCCTGGAGCCTGCCGTCACCATAGTCCAGACAGACAGCGTGCTGCACACCCAGTCGCTGGCAGGCGAGAGAGAGTTCCTGTTCCCGCACCTGGCCAAGGGTGCGACGAGTGGCAACCCCTGCACTGCGGATTTGCCCCGCCTCACCGCGTGTCGCCGACACCACCATCACCTCTGCGCCGAGGGCCGCGTACCTGGCAAAGGTGCCTCCAGCGCAAAAGCTCTCGTCGTCTGGATGGGCGAAGACCCCCAGAATGCGCATTAGGTGCAGTGCTGCAAGGGTCTTTCTCATTCTGACCACCTAGACAAACTGCGCTACACTCAGGAGATTGCCCTCACTGTCTTTCATCCAGGCTATTTTGACCGGCCCCATCAACGCAACACCGTTAAAAGTCTTCAGGGAGGGCATATCATACTCTTCAAAGATCACTCCTCTTGCTTTAAGAGCGGCAACCTCGGTCTCGATATCGTCAACCGTCCAGCTAAGTTGTGTATGGGCCCCGCTGGCCGTCCCGCCAGATGGAAAGACCAGGAAGCGTGTGTCGCCACTGCGGTAAAAGACGCCTTCGGGCGCTTCGCTTTCCGCTGTCAGGCCAAGCTTTTCGGTGTAGAAGCGCCTGGCTCGTTCCAAATCAGTTGCCGGTAGCGTTGCATGGATAGAATAATTCGCTAACATAGGTGTTCACTCCTTTTCGTGCCTGTATTGTTTCACTGCGTTGTCATTCCGGGCAAGCCTCTCTTACCCATATAAGGGATACAGTAAAGGTCTTCCACAGTAATCATCTCCGTACACTCCTATCGGAAGCTCTGACGCTCCTACTCTCGCGAGAGCAGAAAACGCGCAAAGTGGGTTCCTTTCGATGATCAAAAGGTTTCTTATCAAGTGCCTCCAATCCTGGATACTCCTCTTCGTTACACACCATGTGCTACACGAAACACCTCTCCGTAGGCTTCCCCATTGTAGAAGTGGGATGCTTACACGCCAATCCCGCTGAGGAGCCAAACGGGATGGGCCAGCCAGAGGGCCGAAAGGCCTAGCAAGATGATCCCTATCACCGGGCTCAGACGCTGCCCGCCAGGATAGTTCTTCTCGACGACCATGACCCCGGTCAGCAGAGCCATCGACACCAGGCTTCCCACCCCGAGACCAAACATGATCAGCATCAGTGCCCAGCAGCAGCCCAGGCAGAACGCGCCGTGGCGTAGACCCAGAAGCCAGGCCGCTCCTACCCCCTTGCGATAGTAGCGCACGAAGAAGCTGAACGGGCTGCGGCACTGCTTGAGGCAGCGCCCCTTGAGCGGGCTGAACTGGAAAACACCCGCGACCGCGAAGGTTGTCGCGCCAATGATCCAGAAATGGGTGTCGAGCCAGAACCAGTGATGCACGAGCCAGTGGATCTGGGTATCTCCCAGAAAAGCACCGAGTGCGAACGCCGTCCAGACCACGGCATAGCCAGCCAGGAACACTCCCGGTATCGCACGTGGGCGTCTCTGCTGCCGACCAGCATGCACGATCATATAGACCATCGGCATGCTCGATGGCAGCATCATCCCCACCGTCATGACTTGCCAGCAAGCCAGGAACACCACCAGGGCCACCAGCACAGGGAGATGGCTCTCCTCAAGCAGGTAGTGATGATTAATCAGGTAGCTCTGGTTGGTGAGAACCGAAAGCCCCGCTATCGTCCAGGCCGCGACCACCAGAACCCAGGGCCAGAGGACAGGCACCCGACGGCGTGTTTGGGCATCGTCCTTCACATTGGTGACTTCCGTGACGCGCATCGGACACCTCCTTTTCCTTGTCGTCTGATGTTACGCTTCGAAGTGGAAGTCGCCTTGAATGGCGTTGCGTCCACTGAACTCCCAGATCATGCCATATTCTGGAATGTTCACACGGTGATGAGACGCCTTGGCAAGATAGGCTGGCGAACCAGGAATCGTGCTGAATACGGTATCGTGGATGGTGGTGGGTCGGCCGTTGGCATCAGTATAGGGAGCCATCTCCGCCTCTACGACCTGGCCCACACGCAATGTCCCTTTACCGCCTTCGACCCGGTGCTCAATTGGCACGTAGTGGACCGCCACGCGTTCGCCGACCAGACCCGCTACGTCAGCCAGGGGACCCCCTAGCTTGCCACCAAAGACGTTGAGGATGGCTTCTTGCTGCGCGGGCGTTGCCTTGTCATCAATGTAGAACACGGCCCTCCAGTTCCCCGCCAGGACATTCCCGGGAATCTGATTGACCTGGACAAACGAGAGGTTCGAGACATCCACGCCCCCCACCTGTCCCCGATCAATGTGGTAGGCATTGACCGAGTCGCACCGACCACCGTCTGGATCATCGCCCACCCAGCAGGGGCATGGCCCTCCGCATGAGCAGGCTTCCAGGAGCGTGCCATCGAGTACGTAGGTCTTCTTTGTATCTGCTTGTGTTGTCATAGTGTTCTTCTCCTTTTGTGACTACTGCTTTTCGTTCTCCTATCAGCCCGGTTGACGCGAAGCGTAGGCGCGGCAGCGCCGTTACCGGGCTGGATTGGTGCCAAGAGCAGATGGAAATCAGTGTGCGCCTAAAGGATGATCCTTCGTAGCAATGACCTCTTGAAATCGGTGGAGCTTCTCGCTCCTGATGACCTCCTTTCTTGCTCTTGCGCCGTGAGGTGTGACCACTCGCTCTGGCTGGCGCGTCTTCGCGCCAACAACCGATTGGCACTCTTGCTACCACTAGTGTGCCTGAAAAGTGCCGTTTTTTCATCGTGGAAAACATCGAAATTTTGCGCGAGCGGTGGAGAGCAGGATGAAGGAACATGCGTAGAAACACGCAGATTTTGAGCAAGATCCTGGCGACACAGCCGTTACATCGCGTCGTTCGAGAGACCTTTTTCCGTAGCCCATATCGCGATCTGAGCTCGTGAGGTAAGGTCAAGCTTTGACAGAATACTGCTGACATGCGTTTCAATCGTGCGTGGTGCGACGACCAGCTCATCAGCAATCTCGCGATTCGACTTGCCCCTGGCGAGCAAGGCGGCTACAGCACGTTCGCGTTGGGTCAATCCCTCAAAGGTTTTTTTCGTAAGACGATGTGGAGAGGGTTTCCGTGTGCGAGGGAACAGTGCCTGCGCGTGTTGCAGAAAGTGCTGTTGTAATGTCTCGTCTGGTAAGCTGCTAGCAAGTTCCTCAAGCATTTCCAGGGCCTCGGCAAATCGTCGTTCAGCCTCGTCGTATCTCCGCTGGGAGTGAGCAAGTTTGCCCTGGGTCAGGTCAATGCGCCACAGTAATGGTCGCAAACCGTGATTAAGCGCAGTTGCTCGTGCATGTTGGAGGATCGTTTCAGCTTCTGCTCCTTGCTTCAGTTTGGTGAGTGCCTCCCCACGCAATTTCGCGAGGCTAGGAATGCTCGACTCACTCGAGAGGCCGACGGCGGATGCGAGCAGTTGATCGGTGATGTGCAAGGCAAGAAGTGGATCATTGTGGGCAAGCGCGAGTTCTGCACGAGCATACCAGACGAGCCTCTGCCCGACCGTTTGGGCGGGATCATCAAACCCCAGCGCTGCATTGAGGAGGGATTCGGCCCGCGTCACATCGTGTTGTGCAAGACAGACGAGAGCAAGGAAAGCGGATGCAATGCGGGTCCAGTACCGTGAGCCGATCTCCTGCGCGAGAGCGAGCGATTGCTCCAGGTGCTGCTGTGCCTCTGAGAATGCAAGCAGATCGAGATAGAGCGCTCCCAATGTCCGATGTCCGGCGGCCATCCACTGGCGATGCTCGATGTCCTCAGCGATGGCAAGGCCACGCCGTGCCACCTCCAGCGCACGTGCGTACTCACCCCGTGGCCCCAGGCATATGGCCATGTGAATCAAGGTGTAGGCTTCATCAGAGCGCTGGCCAATCTCGCCTGCGATCTTCAACGCGAGCTCGCCTTGCTGAAGCGACTCGGCAAAACCTACCGCCGCTGGGATCACCGTCAAGTTCTGATAGTTGCCGCCACACAACATCAGAGTTGCCAGACTGTTAGGCAAACGCTCGCGCTCGTCCAGCTTACGGAAGAGGACGATGGCTTGCTCATAATACACCGCGCTTTGCATCAGATCGCCGCTCAGTAAACTCGCCATCCCCAGGAGATCCAGCGTCGAAGCCTTGCCGTGCCGATCGTTCAATGCTTGAAATGTAGCAAGCGCTTCCTGATGGCAGCGCAGCGCTTCATGAGGTTGCTCAACATTCAGGTACCAGTTGCCCAGACGGTTGAGGCTGTGGGCAACGGTTGCCTGATCGTCCATGGTGCGTGCCAGCGCAAGTGCCTGCTGGTAATAGTCCCCCGTCTGTGCGTAAGCGCGTCCCGCCCACAAGAAGCCTAAGTCGATCAGCGCCTGCCATTCCGCGTGGCGATCTCCAGCCAGGTGGGCCAGCTGAAGCGCGGTCTCATGATCAGCACGCGCCCGCTCAAAGTCTCCCAGGGTTTCGTAGGCCAGCCCACGCGCACGGTATAACGTGAGAGGAGGGGTGTGGGACAAGTGGTGGGCAGCCTCCAGTGCACGGGTAAATTGTTCGATAGCTGTGCGCGGTGCATAGAGGGTCTGCGCCTGTTCGCCCGCACGCTGCGCGTATTCCAGAGCTTTCTCCCATACTCCCCCCTCAAAGAAATGGTAGGCCAGGTCTGCCAGATGGGTGTCGAGTACAGAGGCTGACATCCGCTCCATCGTCTCAGCAATGGTATGATGCAACGTCTTGCGCTCGCGGGCCAGCAGGCTCGTGTAAATGGCTTGCCGAGTCAGTGCGTGCCGGAAAGCAAACTGCTCGACCGACTCCTCGATGACAAGTTGGGCAGCGATCAACTCCTTGATGAGCCGCAGGAGTTGCGCTTCGTCTTGTTGGGTGAGTGCTTGCAGGAGGGCAAAATCAAAGTGCCGTCCGGCCACAGCTGCCAGGTGCAACACCTGTCTGGCTCCTTCATTCAAATGATCGGTACGCTGATGTACAGCATCTTGGACGCTGCGGGGGATGTGTAACTCGCGAAGCTCCTTGCGCTTCCAGCGACCTTGCTCGTAAAAAATGTCTCCGGCCTCGATGAGCGATTTGAGCAGTTCCTCGATGAAAAAGGGATTACCCTCAGTAAGCGCATATAGGACATCCAGCAGGTCGCCTTGCGCCAAGCGAGGCACCGTGTATACCGAGCGACGAAGATCGAAGATCGCATACAGCATGGCACTCACCTCGCTCCGGCTGAGGGGGGCAAGGGAGAATTCCTGGGCGAGACGTTCACGGTCCAGGTAGGCCAGGAAATGGCTCAGGCTCGGATGCACCTCTTCACTCCGGTAGGTCAGCAGGACGAGCAGGGGGGAGGCAGCACAGCGCCGCGCCAGGTAAAGGAGAAAGTCCAGGCTCGTATCATCACTCCAATGGATATCTTCGATGACGAGCAACACCGGTTGTTTGGTAGCTTGACCTGTAAAGAATTGCGCAAGCGCGGTAAAGAGGCGGCGTTTCTGCTGTTCGGGATAAGGTGTGGACAGTGGAGCCAGGTCGGGCGGTATGGACACGACATCGGGTAGCAAGTGGTGCAATTCACGGACAAACGAGTTCAAATCGGTGGCGATCGCTGTTGCCAGGTAGCTGGCTGGAACAGAACGCAAGAGGTCCAGGAGCGGAGCGTATGGATAGGAGAGATCGGTTGGAAAGCAATTGCCCTGGAGTAAGAGAAAACCTTGAGCCGTGGCATAGGCTTTTGATTCTGTCACCAGGCGCGATTTGCCAATCCCCGCCTCTCCGCAGAGAAGGACAACCTGTCCCTGTCCACCCCTGACCTGATCAATGAGCGAATGGAGGTTCGTAAGCGCTGGCGCGCGACCAATTAAAATCGGGCAAATGATTGGTTTAGTAAACGCTACAGCCATAACTTTCGCTGCCTTTTGTCAAAGACCCAAATGCGCAATAGGATAGCCCTTGTAGCCATCTGGTCAACCAGATACGTGCGCGCAAATTTTGTAATCATCTTGCAAGACAGTACTATTATAGCATCTTCAACCGGAGCGATTGTTGCTTTGTATGATCGAGTATTTTTCATTCACTTGTTAGTGCTATGGGTCGTAGGGCAGCTGTATTGGCTACTTGGAGTATCCGTTCCAAAATAGAGCGTCATTATAAGCCGTAGCTATCCCTGTTCTTCTGTATGTACAATTCAGACGAGGGCCATAAGGTCTCCTGCATGCCTAACTCATCTATCGAGTTCCCGACATTATTATTAAATGATAAGGGAACCTGAAAAGAGGAAGAAATGCTTTGAGTTTCCAACTTTATTTTTTCATTGGATTGCAAGTGTTACCATTTTTGTGCACCAAATAGCCGTTGTCTGTACCCAACTGTAGTGTGCTTCTACAGCTTTGCTCTCATACTGACTGCTAGATGCCTGTCATTGAGTACATTGGTATGGTGCAAACCAATTCTTGACAGGAAATTTGACAGGAACGCCGGCAGACTTCAGCAGACAATTACGGACGTCGGTGAACACGACCCCGCTCCAGGAGCCACTGGGAGGACGGCCACGAACAGCTATGGACTGTCGATGCCGAATCCCCCCTTCGGCATGCCGAGTAAAATACTCGGTCCCCTGAATAGCTCAAGTCCCTTGTAGAGCAACTTGAGTATATTTGTATTGGGGATATTTCTTATTTTGACAGCAATCTGACAGCAAATGTCACCCTCAGTCTTCCACCCGGAACCTCCATCCACGCCTCACTGCCCATTGAGAATCACCATATCTCCCAAGGTTCGTCTTCTTCCAAAGAAGTGATGAGGAGTATCAGCACAGGAGATTCCTGATACTATTGCTTTCAGGTCTGCTGTCGGATCGCACTCTGTTTAAAGCCGCTCGAGATGAGACGATTTTCGCTTTTGTGTCGAGTGTTTTCTTCGAACCCCACCATCCGTTTCAAGCTCAATGAGCCGCTCCGATGTCCATAGAAATCCACCAAAATCTGCTGTTGACTACCGACTTTGCTGTCAGTTTTGCTGTCAACGTAGATCGAGAATCGGCATGGCAATCTCATGATATACTAGTAGAGAAGGGTATCGTACCCAAAGGAGGAGGCATCTTTATGGCATATCAGATCACCTTGAGTGAACAAGAATACGCTGCGCTGGCCGCAGCCGCAGCCAAAAGTGGCACAGACCCTGAACGGCTCCTACATGACATGATCCAGAGCCTGCAAACCTCATCGCAAAGAAAACGCCCTTTGACAGCCCGTGAGGTAGCCGAGAGGCAATACCGCGAAGGCAAAATCAGCCATATTCCGGCACGACAGCCATTATCACAAGCAGAGCGTGAGGAGCGTGAAGAACGTGCGCGCCGTTATGCTGGAGGAAAGCCTGCCTCTGAAATGGTGATTGAGGACCGGGGACCATATTAATGGCTCTCTACTTTCTCGACTCTTCAGCCATTGTAAAGCGATACTTTCAAGAGCCAGGGCATGAGTGGATAGAAATGCTTCACGATCCAGCCCAGGGCCATGGACTCTATATTGCTCAGGCGGCCCTTGTCGAGGTGGTAGCAAGCATCTGCCGTAAAGCTCGTGAGCAAAACATGCCTCGTGAGGAGCGCGATACCACGATTGATGACTTTCGACGAGATGTTCAGAACGCCTACAATGTGTGGGTGGTTGATGACTCACTGTACACTACTGCTGGTGACTTGTGTCGCTCGCACCAATTACGAGCGTACGATGCCATCCAGTTGGCCTGTGCTCTGGCAGTACGTGAGGATGTTTTAGTGGCTCATCCACCTGATTCTGAGCCGCCTGACTACATCTTCGTTTCCGCAGATCTTGGGCTGCTCACGATTGCTCGCTCCGAAGGATTCAGGAGTGAGAACCCGAATAACTATTCTTAGACACACTTGTCGCAGCATCGGATCTTTTAGGAACTGATCGAAGGTTATAGAAACCGTAACGCACACCCTCATTATTGGTGATTTGAAGGCTTTGTTAAACTACTCATCAATGTAAATCCGAACAGCGTGCAGGTGAGATCTTTCATCAGTTTTTCATCTCAATTCGATTTCATTACATTTGGGAGTTTCTCATAAAGATGCCGAAGAGACAAAGCTACAGTCGCAGTTGTCATAACAATAGGAGCGTTTTATTGAGAGTACCGAAGGGGGGATTCCTGCTCACAACCTGCAACGTATCGCCTCTGTATCGTCTCCTCGCCTTGCTTGAGCAGGTACTTCCTTCTCTAAGAGAGCTCACATGGCAGTTCTTTTGACAGTTTATCATGGAGTGCCCCCAAAGAGCTCAGACCATCATGACGTTCACATAGAGTGTATTTCAATTCAAACTCATCGGGAGGCACAGAGTCCAACGATGAGTGAAGACGTTTGGAATTTCGTCATTCGCTGTTCACCCTGCCATAACAAACACAAGATCTTCGATGTACTCGTATCCCGTCTCAGGATCGTTTTCCTCGAGTTGATACCATTTTGCACCGTCAAGGTGCGCTTATGCCCTATCACCAATGCTCTCTTTTTCCAGCATACATGATTGCCTCAACAACCCCAACACGTCAGCACTTCTCTCATGCCTGGTACCTGACATCGGTTTGAATTGCGTTGAACTGTCTTCCTGTAGAAACGTAGCAGATGTGTTCCTCTTCCAGGCGCTGATTGTTCGTAGGCTCGATGAAAGAAGCTTCACAGGTGACACTCACATCAGGATACGCAAGGGAGCCAGAATGCGCTCGCTCACTTTCCTAGACCAGGGTCGACTCTCCCACTGCTCCATCGTCAGTTCAAACCGCTCGGCTGTATCTTCTGCGAAGAGCGCGGACATGTGTTGGGCAAACGCTGTACTGTAGACCGCGAGATTGATCTCATAGTTGCCGATCAGGCTCAAGCGATCCAAATTGCACGTTCCAACGGTCGACCACTGCCCGTCGATGGTGCAGGTCTTGGCGTGCAGCATCGTGTAGCGGTAGCCAAAAATACGAATCCCACTTTTCAGACAGTCCGTAAAGTAGCTATGGGCCATCCAGTCCGCCACCACGTGGTTGGATTGCCACGGAACCAGCACACGCACATCCACGCCACGGCTGACCGCCTCCTTGAGGGCATTGACGAGCATATGATCGGGGATGAAGTAGGCGGTGGTGAGCAAAATCGAGTGCTCTGCTTGATCGATGGCCGCAATGTAGAGATCGCGAATAGGAAACGCCGCACGCATCGTTTCATTCTGGCTGATGGTCAGCAGCGCGTCGAACTGGTGAGGATACCGCTGCGTAATCTGCTCGTGGACGGGACAGAAGCGATTCCAGAACCCGATGAATGCTCGTGCCAGTTCTGCTGCTGCTGGGCCGCGTACAGCCAGATGCGTATCGCGCCACTGGGTAGCATACAGCGAACCCAGGTTGTAGCCTCCGATGAAGCCGGTGGTGCCATCGACGACCAGGACCTTGCGATGATCCAGGGCATAGCGACCCAGGTCCAGCAGGTGCCAGGGACGACGAATGCCACGGTATTCCAGCACATGAATGGCAGGATGAAAGGACGACTTGAAGGCGGCCGGGACGACGAGGTTGCCAAAGCTATCAAAGATGACGTAGACGGCAACCCCCTGCTCGGCTTTCCGCGCGAGGTGCTCTTGAAATTCCTGGCCAACCGCATCAGCTTTCCAGATATAGGTTTCGAGATAAATACTCTCGTGTGCCGCATCAATTGCCTCCAGCATCGCATCGTAGAGATCACGTCCATAGGTGTACAGTTGCAGGGCATTCTCGCCCACCTGCACTTCCTCGAAGAGGTGATGAGGAAAGCTCACCTCGTGTTGGCGCCGTTTTCCTAACGCGGCGATGACGAGGAGGACTGCCACGGTCAGAACCTGCACTGTCAACACTCCCAGAATGAGTATTCCTACTAAACGTAGGAGAGAAAACCTGGAGATTCTTTTGAATGGGATATCAGTACGTCCTCGCATGTTCAACGCTACACCTCGCTTTCTCGTGTGCCAAGGGAAAAGGAGAATGTGGTATCTTCCTCGATGCTCGTACGGGAATGAACGACGAGCAGAGCCGGTAGAAGTCCATGAGAATCATAGCATACCATATTTCCATACTCCTTTTGCAAGGCTACCACAGTTTATAGCTAGAAGCACCCTGATGGATAGAGACGCAAGATGAGCAACTATTGCGCGTATTGCCTCATCAAGGGACGCTTGACGAGTTCGACAAGCAGCAGGTAGGCAATCGTCATCGCAATCAGGAACAGGAAGTACAAACCTGGTAGCGGTGTAAAGCCGACTGAAGCTCATTTAGAAACCAATCAGAATCAGATCAGATTGCGTTTGGCTTGCCCTTATATGCCGACTTCAGCTTGCAACCGTCCTTCCTTAATTGCAGCAACCAGAGCGGCGTGATCGCGTTCGGCCTGGTCGGCATATGCCTCGGCGAAGGAGGCAATGGCCTGGTCGAACGTATCGCCGTTACCCAGGTAGCCGCTGATCTGTGCCGGATCACTCGTACGCGCATGCGCATGCGCCAGCGTGGCTGCACACAATTCGACGTACACGGAAAACGCCTTCAGGTTCATTGTCTCGATCGCTGCCGAGAACTTCATATCGCGCAGTTGTCGTACATAGAAATCTCTGCCACCAAAAGTCGACCATCCCAGGAGAATGTCGCTTGTTGCCTGCATCATGCGCTGTCCAACCACCACCCGCTCGCCGTGGTTGAGAAAAGGACTTTTTCCCAGGTATGGCTCAAGCACTGAGGCCGAGGCTTCCTTGATCTGCATGAACAGCGGATCATCGCCCTCTGATCCACCTAAGGCCAGCACGACCGCACAGAGGGTGCCCACGCTGCCTACTCCCACCACTTTGTGCGCGAGATCCAGCGGTCGGTAGCGGCTGATCAGGATGCGTCGCTCCATTGGCAAGGACGCCAGATAGTCGAGTACAAACCCTCTCCCCTGGTCCGTATCCAAATTGTCCTCTTCAATGTCCTGCTGGCCGTAGTGAAAGATCAACGGCGGCTCATCCTTGATGCGGTACTCTCCCTCCACGGCTTCGGCTAGCTTCGGAAAGATTTGGATGCGCGTGCGCTTGCTTGCTTGTTCCGATGCACGCTCCAGGCCTTGTTTCACCTTTTTGCGGCGTGTCAGCTCGATCAG